>Ga0316605_10001020_pt1 | contig 17008 bp, 16 predicted proteins | sample OWC_soil_day20_n_FD_207666 | JGI IMG/M metagenome (GOLD analysis project Ga0316605, IMG submission 207666) | Wetland soil microbial communities from Old Woman Creek delta, Ohio, United States - OWC_soil_day20_noCT | ecosystem: Environmental > Terrestrial > Soil > Wetlands | place: USA: Ohio...
GCTCGGGCCGGCGCCGTGGAGACCGTGGCGCAGGAGCGCTGGGTTAAGGCGTACTCAAAGGTAATCCGACCCGGGTAGCGTTTCAGACCCCGACCAAGCGGGCTGGGCAGGGCTTTCGAGCTTCCCGGCCTCCCCGTGGATGTCACCAGTGAGGTCGTAGCTCATGCCAACCCCATCGCCATGGCCCTGACCGTCATCAGGTGCAGGCGCTCGACGCCGTCCACGTACCCGCCCGCGATGTTCACCACCAGCGGAATCCTACGCCAGGACACCTCGAGGATCACGTGAGAGTCGCGTCGGCGAAGAAACGCTTCGTCGACGCCGGGAATCCCGCCGACCGGGTCATGCTCGTACGCGTCCATGCCAGCCTGAAACATCACCAGTTCGGGTCTGACCCGGTCCAGGAACGCCTCGAGGTGGCTGAACGCAACCTCGTACTGGCTCGCGTCCTGGGCCACGTGGTACTCCACGGATGAGGTGTTGACGACGTCCACCCAGCTGCCGCCGGCGATGTCGAAGAGCGCGATGCCGTCCCGGCCGCGTGACAGCCGGTAGGTGCCATCCCCGGGGTGTGCGTCCAGGTCGATGATAGCGACCCGGTGCAATCCCATCCGGAGCAACTCAACCGCACCGCCCACCAGGAAGTTGAAGGTGCAGAAGCCCGACCCGCTGGCGTAGTTGGCGTGGTGGGCGCCCGAGACAGGGTGCAACACCATCGGCTCCGTGAGCGCGAGGCGGCAGGCGGCGAGGTGCCCGGCCCAGATGCGCGCGACCGAGTTGGCGAATCGCGGCGACCACCTGAAGCCTTGGCTTCTGGCCAGCCTCTCCGGCCGGCCGGTGCGCACGGCGTCGACGTACGCCGGATCGTGGACGCTCGTGATCGACGCCCATGCCTCGTCCTCGTCGAAGGGGACCTTGCGAAGGTCGATCAGGTCCTCAGCCTGCGCCGCCCTGACTACGGCTAGCTGCTTTTCCGTCGAGTTGGTTGCCGCGGCCGGGCAGCAGTACCGCGGGCTGAATACCGTCGGAACCTGTTGGTTGTTGGTCGTCTGTCACCTCCTGCACCCCTATGATCGCCCGCCCCTGTGACAGATCGGGTCACGGTCGGCTTAACCGGGCGCCGTCTGATAGCTGTGCTTCGTTCGTGTCAGACGTTTTCGCTCGGTGAGCACTTCAATTCCCAGTTCGGCAGCCAGTACTCCACGATCTCCGCACAAGGGTCGTTCTTGTCGGCGGCCCGCTCGCGCACGACCGCGAGAACCGCCTGCCGGAACTCAGGGTGCACGTAGACGGGAGTCAACACGTGCCACAGGAAGCGGTCAAGCAGCTCCAGGGCGCCTGCCCACGTCTCGGCAGGGCCGGCGAACTTCACCATCGTCTCGGGTGCCTCGCCGGCGGCATCGCCGATCATCTCGAGCGGCGGATGATCCTCGCTGACGACCGTGAATGCCGTCCAGCCGCTCGGTCCGTGGACGGCGGACAGCAGGGTTGACCATCCGTTGTCCAGCGTCCGGATGATCGTCTCGCTGACTGGACGTGCGTTCGACGGGGTGTCCTGTGTCATGTTCGTGTCTCCCTCCTTCGAGGATCCGGTATGGCCCTGACAGGCCAGGTCACGCTCCGGTGGGCGATTTCCGAGCGTGACCCAGCCTGTCGCGACCCAGGGATATCCTTGTACTGACCCAGATGAGCAACCTGATCATCGCCATCGGCGACCTTCACGGCCACTTTCGGGCGCTCGAGCGCATCCTCGACGCCGTGCAGAAGAAGTACGGAATCTTCGATGCGGGCGGTGAGGACCGGCTTCGGCCGGGTGTGCAGTTCGTCTTCACGGGCGACTACATTGACAGGGGCCGACATGCCCTGAGGATCATCGACCGCCTGCAGCGCCTGGTTCAGGTCAACCCGGGCCAGGTCATCACCTTGCTCGGTAACCACGAATTGATGGCGCTCGAGGGCTACGACGAGGCCGTGGCGTTGCTGGTGCGTTCCGCGGCCGGCAGCTCCAGGGGCGTGATGGCGGCCTACGGGAGGCTGACCGGCCACGGGATCAACGGCGGCACTGAGTTCATCCGCGAGTTTGGAGCAACGAGTCTTCCCGCGTTCGAGAGCTACGTGGCGCGCATGGCGCGGACGGGCGACATCGGGCAATGGATGCGCCTACTACTCCCCGCTTACAGAACTCGGATTGCGGGGCGTGGCGTGCTCTTCACACACGCCGACCTTCCCGCGGAGTACCGCGACGAGGCGGTCCTCGATAACCACCTGCGGTGGATTGATGAACACATGAAGGCGAGCACCCTGGGCCTGGGTGGCTCTCGGGCGAAGTGGGCTCATCGACGTCTCGCGGACACGTTCTGGGGCCGCTCGTTCCGCGAACTCGCAAGCGCCAGTCAAGGCCAGGTCGCCGCGCTGTGCCGCAAGGTGGGGGTGGACTTCATTGTCACGGGACACACGCCTCACCGTGCCATCACGGTTTACGGCGATCGCATCTTCGACCTCGATGTGGGCATGACGCCGGCCTACGGGGAGAACATGCCGGAGGCGCTGGTGTTCAGCCGGCAGGGAATTCTGGGCCTTCGCGCCGACGGCTCAGGCGTGGAGTTCGTGCAGTTCGGGGCTTCAAGCGCTTGAGGCATTCGTCATGAACGACGCCGACTCTTGCTTCGTTGCGCCGACCACCAGCCGGCTGCGCGTGATGCGCGACGGGCACAACATCATCCGTAGTGCGCGGATCCCGAAACCGGTCGTCCTCGTTGACAGCCGAGAGCGCGAGCCGCTCCCGCTCCTCGAGAACCACCCGAACTGGATTGGCGGGGAGCGGCGGGTCGCGCTCAAGACGGGCGACTACACCGTGGAGGGGATGGAGAGCCTCCTGTGCCTTGAGCGCAAGAGCCTGCCCGATCTAGTAGCGTGCACAGTGACCTACCGCCGGCGGTTTCTTGGCGTCTGCGGCCGACTCGCACGGTTCAAGTGGAAGGCAATCCTGGTCGAAGCGACGGTCGAGGACATCAAAGGGGGCTTCGACGTGTTCGACATCCCGTCAGACGTTCATCCCAATGCCGTCTGTGGCATGTTGGACGCCGTCGAGGCGAGGTTCGGCATCCCGGTCATCTACACGTCCACGGCGCGAGACTTGGCGACGGAGAGAGCAGCGAGCTGGCTCTCGAAGCACTTCACCTACTGGTGGCTGGAGCAGAACGGCCTCGGCCGGGTCCTGATCGATGCGGACGGACTGTGAGTGCTCGACAATCGAGCGTTCAGGTCCGCGTTGAGCTCAGGGGGGATGATGCCGTGATATACGTGCCGGTCAGGCATTCCAGACACAGAGTTGTCTCCCAAGAACGTTCCGGGACCGAGAGCATCTTGGTTCACGACTTCGCGTCTTGCCGTGACGATGGACATCTACCCACGATGGCACAAGGGAGTTAGCGGATGGTACGACATGATCACCGCCAGCAGCCGTCGCCGCCCGCCAGACCGGTCTCGTTCTCTAGTCTCAAGGGGGGCATGAGCGTGGCGCAGGCCTTGGCCGCGTTCCGCGCTGGCTGCAACACGTCCGCCGATCGCCTATGGGTGACCGACGGCTGGATCGCCCCGTACTTCAAGAGGCTCCGAGGGCTCCTTACCAACCCCATCACTGCCACCGAGGCGCAGATGCTGCGGGCGGTCGTTCGTAAGCAACAGCCGTTGGATCTGGGGATGGCGTGGCTGGCGGAGCACCCTCGCCAGAGCTGGAGAGAGTTCCTCGACCTGCGTGATCGCAAGGCAGAGAGGTGGCGGATGACGATGAGGACCGCCATCGATGAGGCCGGGGCGGATCGCGCTCGGAGGATCGCGGCTGGCCCACCGTTCCGCAAGCTGAGAGGTGGGCTGTCGACCCGACATGCCCTTGCTGCCTTCCTGGAGGGGTGCAACCACAAGGGACGGTTATTCATCACTGACAGCTGGATCGAGCCCCGATTGGAGTTCCTGCAGCGGCATCTGCATGAACCCATTACGGACGAAGAGGCCGCCGTCCTTCGCGGGGCCGTGCTCAGACATTACTCTCTCGACCTCGTCGTGAACTGGCTCAGGAAGAAGCGGCGCGGCACTTGGGAGGAACTGATGGCCCGGCGGGAGGCGCTGCGCGCAAGGGAAGTCGTCGCCCGCAGTCGGATGCGCTACCGAGAGATCCAGAACGGCAGGTGGCCGCTGTTCTTCGCAGGGCTCGATATTCTCGAGTGCCGATTGGTCCGACCGCCCGCTGGAACGGACTCACAGCAGGCTGGGCTCCGCGCTGTGGCTGCCGCGACAGCAACTTGTTGCTCATGTCACACTCCGGCGAAGCGCCTCCGGTGGCAGTTCGTGAACATCCTGCCTCGTAGAACCGGCTACGTAGAGACAACGGGTTGGGTTGTACTCTGTGATGACTGCAAGACATACGTAACCGCGCACCTGACTGAGGCGATGCATCTATTAGACGAAACTGACCCACTCGCGCCGGACAAGACTGTCTAGGCGTCGAGCAGCAGCTTGCGGCTCGCTTGGATTTCCGGATCGGCCCAAGCTAAGGTGATGACGGCTGACCTCGTGGCCCTCCGCGCGAGACGCATGATCAGGAGTCTGTAGGGCATGAGCCCGGAGAGCGTATGCTCCGGAACTGCCGCGGTGACAAGCTGAGCCTGACGCTCCCGGCCTCGCGTGGCCGGAACTGCGGTGCAATTACGGAGGCGCAGAATGTGGCTGTTCACGACGTTCGGCTTCTTCAGCATTGTTGAGAAGAAGGGGGACCGAAGGCCTGGCACCCTGACCGTCAGGGCGAGAGTCCGCCGCGACCTCACTGCACTGAGGCGCAAGTACCTTCCCGAACTCGGACGGACCATCGAGAAGCACACCAGCGACTACCGATTTCGCGCGCAGGTTCCGCGCGAGGCACTGGCCGCCGCGATGCCGCGCATAGTGCAGGACCTACACTACGAGAACTTCAAGGATACGGTTAAGAAGAGGCAAGGCGAGAATCGAGCCGATCTGTACGAGATCGTGTGGCTACTGCTCGAGTCATTGCAGCCCCGCGTGAGCACTCGTCGTCGAAAGCCAACGCGTCAGCTCCGACGTCGATGACCGGTCACTGAAATGCCTGGCAACTACGTGTGAACCCCGCGAAAGGAGTGACAGATGCCGAAGCGGGCCCGCCGGCTGGACAAGAATCGGTTTACAGGGTGTCTCCTGGGCGGCGCAGTCGGTGACGCGCTCGGAGCGCCAGTCGAGTTCTGGTCCCTTCGACGAATCCGCCGGGTTCTCGGACCCTCCGGCGTCACGAAGTTCGTCCGCGACTCCGGCTATGGACGCGTGGGAGCGATTACCGACGACACCCAGATGACGCTCTTTACAGCGGAAGGTCTGATTCGGGGCCACAATCGCCACCAGGACCGCGGCATTGGTGCACTGGACGTCGTAGTGTGGCGGTCGTACCTGCGCTGGCTGGAGACACAGGGGGAGCGGAGCCATGAGCTGGACCATAGTGGACGTGATGGCTGGCTCTACAGCATTCCCGAATTGCGCCACCAACGCGCTCCGGGAACGACATGTCTCGAGGCATTGCGGAGCGGCCGGATGGGCACGATGCGGAGGCGGTTGAATCAGAGCAAGGGATGCGGGGGTGTGATGCGGGCGGCCCCGGTAGCCCTTGCGTTTGCCGACCCGTTCAGAGACGCCTGCCGATTCGCGGCGATAACGCACGGTCATCCAACGGGTTACCTGGCGGCAGGTACATTCGCCGTTGTGTTGCGCGGTTGCCTAGAAGGCCAACCGCTTCAGGCCGCCATCAGGCGCGCGCTGGAGGAACTCAAGCGGCACCGGCAGCATCGTGAGTGTTTGGCCGCGGTGAAAGAGGCGCTGGAGCTGGCAGCGCAGGCGAAACCAACTCCCGAGACCGTCGAGAAGCTCGGAAAGGGATGGATAGCAGAAGAGGCTCTCGCCATTGCGTTGTTCTGTGCCCTCACGGCCAGGGACTTCAAGTCAGGCGTACTGACGGCGGTGAATCACTCCGGCGACAGCGACAGCACCGGCTCGATGACCGGCAATATTCTTGGCGCGATCCATGGCGTAAGCGCCATCCCTCGTAACTGGTTGCGTCACCTGGAGTTGCGGGAAGTCATCGAAACAGTCGCCGAGGACATGTTCATCCACCTCGCCGGTCCGCCGCCGCGCCCGCGCATTGATGTAGGCCGGTACCCGACTTGGTGATCAAGTGAGTCCAGCCACCGAAGGAGGCCGGGAGCATGAAACCCAGTTCCATGAAGGAAGAACTAACCGATCGACAGCTCGTCGACAAGATCCTCGGTGGCTCCAATGCGACGATGGGTCTGCTCTGGAAGCGCCATTACCCGTTTGTGCTCAGGCAGCTGAAAACGCGCAGTTGGTCACGAAATCACGGCAAAGACATCGCGAGCCGCGTGTGGAAACACCTCATCGAACGGGACTATCGCGCGTTGCGGAGCTGGCGGGGACAGGGTCCCATCAGACCCTACCTTTGGAGGATTACGATCAACGAGGCATACAGCTACCTGCGCACGATACGACAACCAGTGGTTCTCCACGAGCCGCCCCGCCCGCCGAGAACTGACCCTGTGGTTCGGCGACAAGAACTCGATCGGTTCTGGAGCCTCGTCCGGGCGCGCCTGTCGCCGCGCGCCTATGACGCGTTGTGCCGGCACGCACGAGGGGAAACCCGCCAGGAGATTGCTGCCGCACTGAAGACCAATCCCAACAACGTAAGTGTGATGCTCCTTCGTGCACGCGGCATCGCTCTGGAGGCAGCCATGGAGTGTCGCCTGTTCGAGGAGACCGGGTGGCTGTCGAGACCTCAGCAGCGCAGGCGTGCTGTTCGGCGGGAGGAACCGCCTCCTCCGCCAGCGGCGCCCGTGTAATCTCCGGGTCGCTCGCGGCGTCTTCCTCCAGAGATGTCGATTCCCGGCTCGGGAACACGTGATGGGCTTCGGATGGGAGGATCCTGAGGATAGGCGCGGACCGCGCCCGGCGTGCTGGAGCCGCGACCCGGGGGTAGACCAGGTGAAGCCAACCGGCCTCACTGGGAATCGGGCAATGATGCCCCAAGACAACAGACTGGAGGCAACAGCCAACAACACAAGAATCGTGACGGTTTGGGATGAGAGGTACTGCACGAGCGCTGCACCGACTAACTCGACTCGTAAGCAGGCGGTGGTCGTGAGGATGGCACTCGCCGAGGGGTTGCTGGAGCTCAGAACCGTTCCCTTCGACCCCGAGCGCACTTGGGCGGACATTGCCGAGGTGCATGCTCGCGTCTATGTCCAGGCCATGCGGACAGGCACGCCGCGGGACTTGGCCGAACGGTCGTGCTTCGACTGGTCGCCTGAGCAAGCCAATGCGGTGGCCCGCATCTGGTCAGGACACGTTGGTGCGTGCCGCCTCGCCTTGACGGACGGGATGGTCTTTCATCCGGTGTCTGGAGCGCATCATGCGGATGCCGACAGCGGGGGGGCCTACTGCACGTTCAACTTCCTCGCGGGAGCAGCCCGGGCGATGCTCGATGACGGGCTCGGCTGCGTCGCCGTGATCGACCTCGATGCCCATCAGGGTAACGGCACCTACGAGTTGGAGGGTCGGAACGCCGCTGTGGCGCTCTTTGACATTGCCGGACAGCAATGGACAACAGTGCACAAAGACTCGCGGATCGAATACCACGTCGTCCGGAATGCCGAAGGCTACCGGGGCGCGCTGGAGCAGTTGCCTGCGTTTCTCGATCGGGTCCGACCCGGCCTGGTGCAGTATCAGGCAGGCATGGATCCGTTCGAAGGCGATCACGTCGGTGGCATCGTAGGCGTGAATGAGGCGTTCTTGAAGTGGCGTGACGCCTTCGTCGTTGAACACGTCAGACGCCGCGGCATCCCCCTGGTCGTCAACCTGGCGGGCGGATATGTCGAGGGAATCTCGGAACGGCTTCACCTGAATACGGTTCGGGTGATGGCTGACTGGAAGAGGAGGCTGCATGAGTAGAAGTCGCCCGTTCAGACCATTCGTCCAGAAGAACCTGGCCCAGATGCTCGAGGTTCGCCACATTGAGCCGGATGAGGACGGAGCGTATCGTTTCGGCTACGGACCCATCGACATCATGGTTCGGGTCAGCGAGGATTTGGGGCTCATAGCGCTCGAGTTCCTGGCGCTGCTTCTCCAGAATCCAAAACACGCGCGGCGGGTGTTGGGTGCACTGAATCAGATGAACGGCTGCCGAATTCCGTTGAGGGTATTCAAGGAAGGCAACGACGTCGTTGCGGCGTGGGTAGTACCGCTGGAAACGATGGATGGGCGACAGTTCAAGGACCTGTGTAACCTCTTCTGCGACGCCGCCGATGACATTGGGAGGCACTTGAGGCGACAGCTCGGCGGGCGCGCTCCGAATCGGGTTCCCAAGAGCCTTTTGGAGGAGCCGGTGGAGGCGTAGCTCGCGTCTTCCGGCGCCAGCGACGGGCAAGCGGGGTCCTGCCTCCCTTCATTATCGGCGGCACGTGCCTTCGCAGGTATCCCGACGCGTCAGTCTGGGATCTCTGGCGGCATTCGTTGTTCATCAGTTTGTCGGGGGCAACATCGACGCCTCGCGGATTGCCGTGAATGGCCTCGAACTCCAGCAGTTTGTGAGACTGCTGTTCCGCAGCGTCGAGAACGAGTTCGAGCCAGGCAATCTGCTTGGACCCGTTCACCCATTTGGCGGTGGCACCGGCGGCCAGACGGTTGACCTGTTCATCGGCGAGATGATCACGTCCGTAGCGTGAACTCCGGGTGATTCAGCGTCCCTCTAGCCCCGTCCCTCTCTGCACTGGGTCTGAATCGAGATGCCCGCGCGAAGAGAGGTTCAGGCATGCGGGTGCTACTTCTGGAGTCTCCCGAGGCAAGCGTCGATAGCGTCGGAGAGCACAAAGATCTTTGGATATTGCTCCATCGCAAACGACACCAGCGCTTCCGGGCTCGATACGAGTTCACACTGTTCACGAGCACTGAATTCTCTCAGGCGACGGCCTAATGGACTGTCCGCGTCGTCGGTGTCGTCGTCTTCCCACCTCGCAGCTTCAGACCCAAGTTCCCTCCGGAGATCGGCTGCGAAGGCGATTCGGCCTGGCTCTCTCACCCTGAAACCCTCAAGCCCGCCTGTGTAGACCCACAAGTACGGGTGTGTCTCATCGGACTTTCTGAAGCCAGGTGGGCAGAACCCACCAAGAACCAGTGAAACCATCGGACCCCTGCGCCGCTCAGCCCACGTAGGACGCCACGCTAGAATCTCGGCGTCGCCCGCTTCGCATTCCGACTCATACCCCTGCTCGCGCAGCCAGCGCCCTATGCGCTCGCCGGCAATCTCCACCACCTGTTCAATCCGGTCCTGGACGTCGCGTTGCGCCTCGGCCAGGTTCTTCACGTCCATCCAACGCTCGAGTACGAGCCGATCGAGATCCGAGTAGCTGCTGCTCACAGTGCCTCCGTCAGGTGGTCTGCTAGTCAACCAAGTCCCCCTGCGCCCCGGCAGGGGATTTCAGGCTCGTGAACTGGTCCAACAGTGCTCTAAACGCGTCTAGGTCAACAGCCGGCTGCCCCTGTCGCAACAGCCCGCTGGAGCGGTCCAGCAGACTCCGTAGCGCTTCGATGTCCGGGGCCGCGCAGCCGACTTCCGCTAGCACACGGGCTTGATCCAGCAACTTGGCCAGGTCATCCAGGTTCGGATTCCAGTCGCCAGAGGACCATTGGTCCTCATCACCCATCAACGTGATGGGCTCCGCTAACAGCTCGACGTCGTCAGACTCCGTCAAGAGGGGCCAGCAGATCGCGGTGGGCGGCGGCGACAGATCGATGCGCAGTGCCTCTGCAACGCTGTCGATGTCATCCGGCGGAATCCTGCTCTTCAGATATGCGACCAGGTCCTCCTGTCGGCTCTGGCCGAACGCCATACGGTAGACGACGAGGGCTTGGCGCAGCAGATGCGCGCGCTCGATGTCACGACTGAGCGGCAGCGCGGGTATATGGCGTTCGATCCGAGCTCCGTTCTCGGTCGCGTACACCCAGAACGGCACCAAGTCTCCATCCGACATGTTGCGGTCATCCACGGCTCGGCGGAACAGCTCGTTCCAGGGATCACCGCAACAGCCGCTTTCGCGCAGCATCTCGGCCCCGTGCCGCTGGGCGAGGTTCTTTCGCACCGCATGTCCTTTGTAGCGATGGATGCGTCCCTCGCGCTGCTCCAGATCAACCGGGTTGGCCGGCAGGTTCCAGTGGACAATCGCGTGGCAGTAGGGATGGAAGTCGAGCCCCTCCTGGCCAACTGACGTCGAGCAGAGGACAAAGGGCCAGAAAGGCGAGTTGAACGCCTTCCGCACGATCTCCTGCCGGGCCCCGGCCGCGCCGTTCTCACCCTTCCGTTCGCCAAAGCGCAACGCGAAGCGCACCCGGAACCCCCTGGGTTCAGGGTCGACCCGCACCTGTCGCACATCAGGGTCGAGCCTGATGACGTCAACGCCCAGATTGACGGTGCGAAGGGTCAGGGCAATGATCATCTCGTTGGCAAGCTCGCTGGCCGCCGCCCGGTTTCTCTGCACACCCGTCAGTTCAAACGACGTATGGGCGTATTCGTCCATCACTGCCTGGATGCAACCCGACGCAGAATAGTCCAGCAGACTCCGCCAATACGCCTGTCCGTCCGGTCGCGTGCGGCGAATGTAGGCCGTCACGTCGGGGACGTTAAACAGGGTCCTGAAACCTTCCGCCACCCGACCTGCCGCGTTTCTCAGTTCGGACGACGAAGCGTTGGCGATGCCACCTGTCACGCGCGAGATCGCCCGCAAGGCAACGTTTGCGGGCGCGGCGACCGCCATCCGGGCCAGGACATCCACAAGATCATCGGGCCGACGCCCGAGCGGTTGGCGGCCGTTCCGCAGCGCATGCGCCTGATCCACGTGGCTCGACCACGCCTCGTCCTCAGGCTCCTCGGCCTCTTCGCGATCGGTCGTTTCCACGATGTCCGCCGTGCTCGCTCCTTCACGCCAGCGCAACTTGAGGTCGTGCTGCCCAAACCACCGGTCGGTGGACTCGCGATCGTGCTTCAAGTCGAAGAGGATTGGCGCTGCCCAGTACCATGCATCGTCCTCGGCTCCATCCTCCGTGCCAGCTGGACACTGCGACAGCAACTGCTCTACCTCGACGCGAGCGACGGCCAGAATCTCCTCCAGCGACGGCGCAGCAACGCCCCCCCCGCTCGAACGCAACCGGGCGCCGATCGCAAGGGGATCGCCTGCACGTGCGAGCGTCGGGCTCGGGTACAGGAGTGCGAGCACCGGCATCCCCGTCAGGCGTCCCTCGCTTCTCGAGAAGCGCAGCAGTGGCTTCTGCTTCCGGCGTTCCTCGACGGTGTTCGCGTTCGGCTCGCCCTGCTCGGGCACACCCTGAAGGCGCCGCTCCACCTCGTAGCTCAGAAGCGCTGCCACCACTTTCGGCACGACCTGCCAGGACGAGAAGACAAGACGCTTCGTGAACGTGCTGCGTTCCGCGTCAGCAAACTCCTTAGTGAGGCGGTAGTAGGGAAGGGCGGGCGGAACCCAGAGCATCCGCCATGCTTCGTGCGCATCAAGATCGGCCAGCAGGCTGCGGACCCTGGCATTGCCCGGATCGACTCGGCGGTAAGCCCGCACGTCGTCCCACGAGAGAAGCGAGCCTGAGCACGTGGCCAACGCCTGGTAGATCGACGCGCCGGTGGGACCGTTCAGAGCGTCTGTGAAGTCGCGCTTTAGCTGGTAGTCCTCCATGAAGTTGAGGAGGTAGGATGCCGACTTCCAGTACTCCAGCGTATCCCCATGCTCAATCACCCGGCCTACTTTCTGGACCGCTAGGTAGTTCTCGACATCCGCGGCGTTCAGCCGCATGTGCGAAGGCGCCACCTCTACAAGCATGCCATTGCGGTCACCGCTGACTGACAGACGCTCGGTGCGGACCATGATTCGCCGCAGTTCTTCCTCGATGGTCTGTTTACGCGCACCAAGGTCGTTGTCGGCGCCAGGCGCAAACTGGAACAGCGCATGGCGGTATCCGCTCACGCTCCGGCGGAAGGCGTCCGTCCGCGCAGCGTCGTTCTGAAGAAACCCGACGGTTGCAATGAAATCCTCGAAGTGATCCTGCGCCTCGATTTCGTCGGTCAGCGTGTACATCTTGTACGGTGTGGCGGAGAGCAACAGTACGCGCGCATTCTCGCCGGTCTTTGGGTCACGGTAGTTGAACAGTGTCCGGGCCAGCTCGCTCGCCTCGTCTTCTGCGTCGAGCAGGTACTTGAAGCGCTGAAACTCGTCGAGGACAATGAGATCGGGTTCGAGCGATTCGATACAGGAGGCAGCGAGCGCGCCGCGCAGTTCGCCGACGACGGCCGAGCGCTCGTTCCACTGCGCGTCGGAGAGCGACAACGTCCGGCCACCCAAGTCGTCCGCGAGGATGAGAAACCGCGCCTTGAGCTTTGCCGTGCCCGAGGCTTGGAGTGAATTCTGGAAATTGCTGCGCAGCCCATCGTCAATCCGAAAGCGCGAATTGTACTCTCTCACCCGTGTCTCGAACCCCGCTCGCGCGGCCGCGCCCGTCAGCAGAGACAATGCTCCGCGTTCTGAGACTTTCCAGGCCTCCGGCAACAACCAGTAGAGCAACGCCCGTTCGTCGGCGGTCCCAAGGCTGGAGCGGAGGTCGAAAGATGTGCCCGGCGTGAAGGCCACTAGGTTGAGGCGACACTTCGTCAGCTCACGAACGGCGCGGGGAAGGAGCGTTATGCGCGAGGGCAGGACAGCCGCGTAACCACCGAGCAACCTCCGCAGACGCTTCACATTTTGCCGCGCGATGCCGGCATTCGAACAGATGTAGACAATGTCAATGCGCTTGACGGTGTCCCAGAGACGATCGACCGCGCGTGCGATGACGCCACCGGCCACCATCGTCTTGCCAAGGCCGACTTCGTCGGCGACGAGGAAGCGCGCTACGCAATCAGAGTCCTCGTACATGCGCCTGAACACATAGTCGACGGTGTCGCGCTGGAAATCCTTCAGGCGCCCGAGGACACGGTTCACATCAGGAGGTAGGACTGGAACTTCCATGCAACATCCTCTGGCGCACGGCGAAGATGGGCGCCCAGATCTCGGCGAAGTTCGGAGGCAACACCGTCTCCGAATCAGGAGAAGCCGTGAGATCAGCGACCAGGCGGGCGACCTGGTCCAGCCGCTCAGGGTGCCTGTCGAGCGCACGCACTAGAGACTCGAGGAGTGGCTCGGCGGACATTCCGAGCACGTTGTGTGATGGGGACCTCCCTGTGTCGGGACCAACGGGATGTGGCAGCATGCCTCCCTGTTTGGCCTCGCCGAGCAGCAAGAGGAGGAACTGCATAAAACGGCTCCGGTCGCCGATCATCAGGCGGAGTAGCCGCTCCGCGCGGTCTGACGGAAGTCCCTGCGTTGGAAGATTCAGCACGAAGCCTTCCCGCTTCACGCGAACCCCGAGGCTCGCTTTCAGCTCGAAGGCATAGAACGTCGTCAGCGCTTCCAGTGAGAGCGCGGGAAAAACAGCAGCGGCGGGGGCGTCGAGCGTCAGGGGCTGCTGGTGTGCGGTCTGCGGCAGCGTGATCGGCCAAACAGACACGGATACGCTCGCTGATAGCGCCGGACACTCTCCACACGGCCGAAGCTCGACGTCAAAAGACCCCTCCTGCCCGGCCGAGCGCACGTGCGCCGATAGTCTGGCGATCAGCAGGGCTTTGCGCGCCTCATCTACCAGCGTGACTAGCTGCTGCTCAGCTTCATCCACCGGCTTGGCGCCATAAGGCCCATGGGCTTCCTGAAGGAGGTCGATCAGCCGGGTTGTGTCCTTCTGGCAAACCATTAGAGTATCGATGCCTATTGCCTTCTTTGAGCCGATGAGCTCGACGAGGAACTCGACATTCCTCTCGAAGGCAGCGTCGGTCGCATTGGCAGAACCGGTCCAGATGTGCGTCGTGGCTCCGGCGTCGGCGATGTAGCATTTCGCGTGCAGGTCAGTCGGGTCGATTCTTCGCTCATTGCTGGAGGCGTCCACGTCGGCGTCAGCTTCTGCTTCAGGTTTGGCGTTCTCGGTCAGGAAATAGCTGTGCGCAAACCCGGCAGGTGGGCCGCCGATTTCGTTCAGGGCAGGCTCTGTGGAGACGAGCAGATTCTCCGACCGACCTTCGGCGAGCTGTTCGAGGCGCCCACGAGAGATGAACGGAGAGACGACGAGCATGCGTCTGCCGATCTCGCCGAACGGCCAGCGAGAGCGCTCGTCTATACCAATAGGCCAGAACTGGTACTCGTTAATCCCATCCGGCAATGCAAAGTCCACCCGGCGGACCTCGTCCTGCATGCGGGCGATCCTGTCTAACACCTCTTGCGACGGAGGATCGTAGGCCATCTTTGGCAGAGCGCTTACGAAGTCGCCAAGTGGGTGGTTCGCGGCGATCGCGTTCCTGCGCTGGAGCAGAGGACCTTCGAGCGTCAACGCCGTGTCCCAAGACCGGTCGAACGTCAGATTGCGAGTCAGGCAGAGCAGCCGGTAGATCACTTCACCGGGTGACTTCTCAAAGCGCAGTATCCAGACTTTCGGGTGGAAGGCTCCGCCTCGCCGTGATTCGCATGGGACGACGGTGCGCTCCAGGTACGCCAATTGTGGGTATCGAGCTCTGGGGATCGCGATGCGACCGACCTGACAGAATACGGTTAGACGGTCCGCATACTGGTGCAGTCCATTCAACACGTCGAGCGAATTCGCCTGGGGGCCGTCCTCGGGCTCTCCCACGTCAAAGGACGAGAATGCGAATGGGGCGATGAGGAGCGAGATGAGATCAAGGCTGTAGGTTGTGCCGATCCCGACGTCTAGACGGTACTCCTCGGGTGGCCGCAACAGGTCAAGCATCAGACTGCGAGTGTAGGGTTCCAGCATGGGTCTAGTCCGGGCGACCGGTAAAGACGTCAGCGCACAAGGTCCGCACGTTGCTCCACCGGTAGGTCAGCCGTCCGAGACCTGCCGCGCCATTCCAGAGTTCGCGTGCGCGGGCATTATCGAGCCGTGCGAGCGGTCCCTTCAAGAACACTTCACGCTGGTGCACGAGGGATCTTGCGATGGGTGCATCCGCGAGCGCCTCCGGTCTCGGGGACGTCGTCGCCAAATCGACCCAAGCCGTCACGAATTGTCTAGTCTTTGCGCCGATTGCAGCCCCGGAGTCTTCGATGCAACGCCACAGGTCCACGAGCGGGGTGTTTTCGAAGGCCTTCCGATTCGCCAGTAGTTCTGCCGTCCAGTCGGCGAAGGAGGTCCGAAGCGTCTCCACCCACTCGGCGTTGTCGACCTTCTCGGAGAGCATCAGGTTGTAGAGAATCGCAGCACCGTGCATGACCATCGAGAAGTTGCGCGCGTGAACTAGTTGGCGCCGGATTCCGGCGTCTACGGCGTCGAGGAGATCGGAGTCCCAAGGCCAACTCCTATCGCCGTAGTTCTCCTTTTGCCGCATAAGAAAGGCGAAGAACGATGCAGGAGCCGCAGCGATGATCCGCTCCGACAGGTAGCCGGATTCCTCGGCAGTAAGCGAGAAGCCGGCCGATGTTGGGAAGTCTGCTGGAACGGACGGGAGATTGGCCCAATTCGCCGAGATCTCGTCAATACGCTCACCATCCTCGTTCTTGAGTCCGCGCCTCAACCCATAATAACGGTCGAGGCTGCGGTGGTACTGTTCCTGTGAGCCTTGGACCTTTCGGATGCCCAGTACGCCAAGTCCGCTCCAATAGATGTTGCTCGGGAGGCGTTGAAGCGAGGCGCGCGATTGCCTGCCAATCGCGCCTGCCGGATCGGCTGAATCGGCGAGCACATCGATCAGAGCGACTTCAAACCGCCGTGCTCGGCGCTCGATCTCAGCCGACGGCACCTTCTTATCCTCAAGCGCCTGGTACATCCACGGGATGAAGAAGAAGTAACGCGCCCTGGTCTGAAGGGCGCCCGTGCCCGGAAACAGCGCGTCCGAGAAAGCGTCGCGAATCGTACTGATGCCCAGCTCGTCCCGCGTGCCCTGCTCTTTGAACAGGTCAAGGACGTCCTTCATCCTCCGGCGCTGCTTCTCGGACGAATCCAACCAGGTGAGGGTCGATGGCATGTGGCGGCTCCGTCGTGTTGGCCAACATGTTCGGCGCGGATGTTGACAGGAGAGGTCACTGCTGGCAAGCGGATTCTAAGCCTTTTCAGCCGGCTCGCTGTCGTGCCAGCGATGCGAACCTCACAGGAGTGGTCCTCTAAGAGTCAGCGGTAGGTGTCTCGCAGCACACAACCGCTCAACCAGTCAGCCGAGTGTCCACCTTGGCGGTCGACCTTGACGGCTGTCCCGCTCTCCCGCGTCATGCCGGCGGATCCCAGCAAAGGGCTGCCCATGGAAGGCGCAGGTCGTAGCCACTATCAGCCTCACGGCAGGCTAAGGGGGAAGTTCCTCGACCCTACTACTGCCTCGGACTTCGAGGAAAGACCCACGACGTGGGTATTGGCGCCGGCGATCGTCGCCTCTGGATCTTCCTCCAGTTCGTGGGGGAGGGGCGGGGGAGCAAGACCCTGGCACAGGCGCTACTCGCAACCGAGCGCCGGGTCGACGAACTGCGCGCGGAACTAGAGGTCCTGCGCCGCAGTCAGGAAGCAGTTCTCGAGCCCCCGCCGCTCGTCTGGCTGGAAGAGCGAATCGCACGCTTCCAGCAACTGCTGGAGCGGCGTACGGCCCAGTCTGCGCTGCTGCTGCGGAAGCTGCTTGGTGAGATTCGCCTGGAACCGGTGACGCCCGAGGTCGGGCGGCCCTACTACAGGGCAAAGACGAACCTGGATGTTCTGGCGCTTGTCGAGAACGAACCGGATTCCGGTGGTCCGGAATCCGGTTCGACTGCTTTGCGTTGGTGGAGGCGGCGGGAGTCGAACCCGCGTCCGAAAGCGCGTCGCCGAAGGA
>Ga0316605_10001021_pt1 | contig 17005 bp, 11 predicted proteins | sample OWC_soil_day20_n_FD_207666 | JGI IMG/M metagenome (GOLD analysis project Ga0316605, IMG submission 207666) | Wetland soil microbial communities from Old Woman Creek delta, Ohio, United States - OWC_soil_day20_noCT | ecosystem: Environmental > Terrestrial > Soil > Wetlands | place: USA: Ohio...
CGTCGATCTCGACGCCGCCGAATTCGTTCTTGGCCAGCGCGTAGGCCCAATCACGGAAGCCACCCTCGGTGTACTTCATGATGTTGCCCTTGTGCACGATGGTCACCGACTTGCGGTTGTTGTCGATGGCGTACTTGATGGCGGCGCGCATCAGGCGCTCGGTGCCCTGGCTGGACACCGGCTTGATGCCGATGCCGGAAGTTTCTGGGAAGCGGATCTTCTTCACGCCCATTTCGTCCTGAAGGAACTTGATGAGCTTCTTGGCCGGCGCGGATTCAGCCTGCCATTCGATGCCGCAATAGATGTCCTCGGTGTTCTCGCGGAAGATCACCATGTCGGTCTTGGACGGGTCCTTGAGGGGGGAGGGCACACCCTTGAAGTAGCGCACCGGACGGACGCACTGGTAGAGGTCCAGCTCCTGGCGCAGGGCCACGTTGAGGGAGCGGATGCCGCCGCCGACGGGGGTGGTCAGTGGACCCTTGATGGAGACGGAGTATTCCTTGAGTGCGGTCAGGGTTTCCGTGGGCAGCCAGACATCCGGGCCGTACAGGCGGGTGGATTTCTCGCCGGCATACACTTCCATCCAGGAAATCTTGCGCTTGCCGCCGTAGGCCTTGGCCACGGCCGCATCAACCACGTCGATCATCACCGGGGTGATATCGACGCCAATGCCATCGCCTTCGATAAAGGCGATGATGGGGTTATCGGGGACGGGTTGTCCGGGGATGATCTTCTTGCCTTCCTGGGGAACCTTAATCAGCGAGGTGCTCATGCCTACTCCATCGTTGTATGTGGTGGTTGAAACCGCTTTGAATGTTTGTCTTGTGGACCGGCGGCAAAAGCCTTGAGCTGCATTAAGGCAAGGACCGCAACTTTTTTTATTATCCCTGAAATCTTACTTATGTTCCATGGGGGCCGCTAAATCGGCCGTAGCGCCATGACTCATAAAGTGGGTAATGCCCTGGATGCTAACGCTCATGGCGGCATAAAGGCCCGCCCCCTCCCATCCTTTCCCCGTAAAGGGGACGCCAGATTCGTAAGGCGGCAAAGCCGCCAACGACTCCGCTGCCCCTCGCGGGGGAGGCTATCAGTTTGCTCGCTGCGCTCGATGTATTTCCCGGCGCTCGTTTTGTTGTTTCACGTTAAGATTTGGCGCTCCCACCGGCAAGGATGATGTTAATGGAAATGCAGGCGCCCCTGAACGAGTCCCACGAAGCGCGGGCTCAGCGCATCGCCCAGGTATTGATTGAGGGCTTCAACAAGCACTATCGGCTGTTTCGTGCACGCACCGGGGAGGCCAAGCTGCGTTTCGAGGTCGGCGACTGGATGGCCGGCCAGAAGGCGGTCAAGGATCGCATCCAGTTTTACGACGACCGCGTCAATGAAACCGTGCAGCGCCTGCATTCCGAATTCGATGCCGATGCCCTGCCGGACAACGTCTGGCAGCTGGCCAAGCTGTTTTATATTGGCCTGCTGGTGGACCACCGGCAGCCGGAACTCGCCGAAACCTTCTTCAACTCGGTGTTCTGCCACATTCTCCATCGTACCTATTTTCACAACGACTTCATCTTTGTGCGCCCAGCGGTTTCCACCGAATACATCGAATCGGCCCCGCCGGCCTACCGCAGCTACTATCCCAACGCCGCCGGGTTCCGCAAGTCGATCAGGCAGATGATTCTCGACTTTGGCTGGAAGCGGGAATTCGAGGATTTGGATCGGGATGTGACTTACGTTTTCCGCGCCGTCGAGGAACATCTCGGCGCCTGGCCGACCAAGGAATTCAACTTCCAGATTCAGGTGCTGAGTTCCGCCTTCTATCGCAACAAGGGTGCCTATGTGATCGGTAAGGCAGTAAACGGGGCGGTCGAATACCCCTTCACCATTCCCGTGCTGCATTCCCCCGAGGGCAAGCTCTACCTGGACACGGTGATACTCGACGCCTGGCGCATTTCGGCCCTGTTCTCCCTCTCCCGGGCCTATTTCATGACCGACATGGAAGTGCCCTCAGCCTATGTGCACTTCCTGCGCTCCATCATGCCCAACAAGCCGCGCTCCGAGCTTTACACCATGCTCGGCCTCGGCAAGCAGGGCAAGACCCTGTTCTTCCGCGACCTCATCTACCACCTGCACCACTCCCAGGACCAGTTCATCATCGCGCCCGGCATTCGCGGTCTGGTCATGCTGGTGTTCACCCTGCCGTCCTATCCCTACGTGTTCAAGATCATCAAGGACGTCTTCGGCGTGACGAAAGAGGTCGATCACGACACCGTCAAGCGCAAGTACCAGTTGGTGAAGCAGGTGGACCGGGTCGGGCGCATGGCGGACACCCTGGAGTTCTCCTACGCTGCCCTGCCCAAGGCGCGCTTCTCCCAGGAACTGCTGGACGAACTCTACAGTCTGGCGCCGTCGCTGATGGAAGAGGATGGGGACGATATCATCATCAAGCACCTCTACATCGAACGACGCATGGAACCGCTCAACATCTATCTCGAAAAGGCCGAGCGGGCCAATGACCAGGCGCGCATCGACCACGCCGTCGAAGAATACGGCAACGCCATCCGCGAGCTGGCGATTGCCAACATCTTCCCCGGCGACATGTTGTGGAAGAACTTCGGCGTCACCCGCTATGGCCGCGTCGTGTTCTACGACTACGACGAAATCGAATACATGACCGACTGCAACTTCCGCCGCATCCCGCCGGCGCCCTATCCGGAAATGGAAATGTCCGGCGAAGCCTGGTATTCGGTGGGCAGGAACGACATTTTTCCCGAGGAATTCGGCACCTTTCTCCTCACCTCGCCGACCATCCGCGCCTCCTTCCTCTCCAAGCATGCCGACCTGCTCGATGCCGCCTTCTGGCAGCAAGCCCAGGAAGAGATTCGCCAGTGCCTGGTGAAGGACTTCTTCCCCTATCCCGAAACCCTGCGCTTCTGCAATCATTTCGGCTCCGGTTGTCTGCCCAATCTCGGCAGGCCGATGTCGAAGTGATTCTGCTGTTCAACAAGCCCTTCGGCGTGCTGACCCAGTTTCGCCCCGTGGACGGCAAGCAGACCCTCAAGGATTACATCCCGATTCCCGAGGTTTACGCGGCGGGCCGGCTTGATGCCGATAGCGAAGGCCTGCTGGTGCTGACCGACGACGGCGCCTTGCAGGCCCGCATCAGCCATCCGCGTTACAAGGAAGCCAAGACCTACTGGGCCCAGGTGGAGGGCATCCCCACCGCAGCCGCGTTGCGGCAGATGGCAGCAGGTCTCGACCTTGGCGACTTCATCACCCAGCCCTGCCAGGTGCGAGCCATGAGCGAACCTGCGCACCTGTGGCCGCGAACGCCGCCGATCCGCTACCGGGCTGCGATTCCCACCTCCTGGCTGGAAATACGGCTCAAGGAAGGCAAGAATCGCCAGGTGCGGCGCATGACCGCCAAGGTGGGCCATCCGACCCTGCGCCTGATCCGCGCCGCCATCGGCGCCTGGACCCTTGACGGCCTGGCGCCCGGCGACTGGCGTCAGCTTGCGGCCGGCACCTGATAAGCTGGCAAGCCTGTTTCCCCAACCCAACACCCCTGGCCAACCTGCCATGAAAAAAATCGTCTTCCTCGTTTCTCTCTTCGCAGCCCTCACCTGTCGCGCCGACGGCCTGCCGGTCACGGCCCTGAGCGCCGGATTTCATCGCGTCGAGGCCGAAGTGGCCCACACCTTCGATACGCGCGCCAAGGGCCTCATGCACCGCAAGTCCATGGCCGCCAACCACGGCATGCTGTTCATCTTCCCCGACGTGGCGCGCCATTGCATGTGGATGCGCAACACCCTGCTGCCCCTTTCCGTTGCCTTCCTTGACGAGCAGGGGCGCATCATCAACGTCGAGGAAATGCAGCCGCGCACTGAAGACAATCACTGCGCCACTCGCCCCGCCCGCTACGCCCTGGAGATGAACGCCGGCTGGTTCCAGGCCAAGGGTCTGTTGGCCGGCGCCGCCATCAACGGCCTGGAAAAGCTGCCGCCGCCGCAATAAGCCCGCCACGGCAAGCGGTGGCGTTTTGGCGCGAAGCAGGCCCGAAGGGGCCGGCAAATGCGGGGCAATTCAGCATCCCCCGTAGCGAGTACTCAGTCGGGCGTTGATTCTTCGAGCCGTTGGACCAGTTCATCGTAGCGGTAGTTTTCAGCAAGCGCGCGGATTGATGCAGCGACCTCTGGCTGCTGGGCGTCGAGTGAGGCACAGAACGCGGCAACCGCTTCGCCGTCAAGGCGGATGGCGGCGTCAAGCAGTTTCTGGCGCAAGGGTGCGGGTAGATCGTCAGAACGCAACTGCCGTGCCGGTACAGTATCGGCACCGCGGCTACCGAACTTTGCCAGGAGCACCCGCACTTTGTCTGGCTCGACCGGTTTGATGATGACATCATCGCAGCCGGCCGCGATGAACTCGGCGCGCTGCTCATCCAGAGCGCCGGCGGTCAGGGCGACAATGAGAGTCCTGTCGCCACCGGGTAGGGCGCGGATATGGCGCGTTGTCTCCATGCCGTCCATACCCGGCATGTGCATGTTCATCAGGACGAGATCCGGCTGGCACTCCCGGAAGATTGTTAGTGCTTCGGGCCCGCTGTCCGCTTCCCGTAGCGTGAAGCCCGATTTCTTCAGTAGCTCTTTGGTAAGGAATCGGGCGTCGCAATCATCGTCCACGATGAGGATACGGGCGTCCGCAGCGGCGATCATCCGCTCCGCATCGGCCCGCACAAAGCGCAGCCCTGACAGCCGTTCCATGCACTCGACGATCTGTTCCAGGCGGAAGGGCTTGTGAACGATGGCGTCGAAGCCGGCCGCCACCAATTCCGCGTCTTCGTCCTGGAAGGTGGAGGCCGTCACCGCCGCGATTTTCACTGCATCTCCACCAGGGAGGGAACGCATGCGCCGGGCGGCCTCCACCCCGTCCAGCACAGGCATGCGCCGATCCATCCAGATGAAATGCGGTTGCCAGGAGGCAAACTGCTCCAGCGCCTCGGCACCGTTTTCGGCCGTCCGGACCTCGAAGCCCACGCGCTCCAGCAAACGGACCAGCAATATCCGGTTGTCCGGTTGGTCTTCGGCCACCAGTACCCGACAGGCCGGTTGCCCGGGTTCCAGCCCGACAACCTCGCCGCGTACCTTTGGCTCCTCCGGAATTTCATTGGGTTTCGCCAGTTGCACAGGCAGTTCCACCCGGAAGGTGCTGCCGAGTCCCTCGGTGCTGGCGAGGGTGATGTGGCCGCCCATCAGTTCGATGAACTGGCGGGTAATGGCCAGCCCCAGACCGGTGCCCTGCTGCGTGGTCTGCTGGCCGATCTGGACGAAGGGCTGGAAGAGTTTGGCTTGGTCCGCCGGAGCAATCCCGACGCCGGTGTCCTGCACCTCCACGATCAGGTGGTCGACCTTGTTGCGTTTGACTCCCAGGCGCAGGGTGACGCTACCCCTTTCGGTCGCTTTGATGGCGTTGCCGATCAGGTTGATGAGAATCTGCCGCAGCTTGGCTTCGTCGCCCACGATGTGGCGCGGGAACTGGGACGAGTGATCGATAAGAAGCTGCAAGCCCTTGTTTTGGGCACGGATGCGCAGCATGTCGACAACTTCGGAGATCATGCTATCCAAATTGAAAGGTGCCGGTGTCAGCGTCACCCGGCCGGCCTCGATCTTGGCGAGATCGAGGACATCGTTGACGAGGCCGAGCAGATGATCGCCGCTCTTGTGCACGATAGCCAGGGTTTCCTTCTGGGCCTCGGAAAGCCCCGGATCACGACCCAGAATGTCGGAAAAGCCGAGAATTGCGTTCAGCGGGGTACGCAACTCGTGGCTCATATTGGCGAGAAACGCGCTCTTGGCCTTGTTCGCCGCCTCGGCCGCGTTCCGCGCCAGCAGGAGTTCCGCCGTGCGTTGGCGTACTGTTTCCTCCAGTCGATCCCGGTAGCGCAGCAGCTCCTCTTCCGCCTGCTTGCGCTCGGTGATGTCGAGCATCGCCCCGATCAGCCCCAAGACGGTTCCGCGGCTGTCGGTGAACACCGCCTTGTTGAATATGACATCGCGCATCTCGCCGCGCGTGTCTCTTGCCGGGGACTCGTATTGCTGTATCCCTTCCCCGTCGAAACACTCCTTGTCCTTCGCGTAATAGACTTCCGCGAGCTCCCGCGGAGAGATGTCGAATACGGTCTTGCCGATCAGGCTATCCCTTGTCGCGCCGAAGAATGCCTCGTAGGCCCGATTGAACCCCAGATAGCGTCCCTCCGTATCCTTGTAGAAAACCGGAATGGGAATCGCATCGAGCAGCGAGTTGAGAAATGCCTCGCTCCTTTGCAGCGCCTCTTCGGCCTGTATGCGCTCGGTAACGTCCCAGGCCAGGTCGCCCAATTGCGAGACGATCTCGACGTCGCCCTGGTCGTAATCCGAGTGCTTGTTGCCGACCCCGATGACCGCCACAATTTGGCCGCTCCGGAAGATCGGCACGATGACCTCCCGGATAACCGGGGCATGGCCGGCGGGAAGCCCCTTGCGATGCGGCAACGACGCATAGTCGTTATGAATGATGGGGCGGCGCTCGCGTATGCAATCCGCCCATACCCCCGCCCGATCGACGTCGTAATGGCTACCGGTCCCTTCGGCGCGGCACATGTTCTTCTGCGTGTTCGTCGACCAGCTCTGCAAGGTGAGCGTTCTTTGATCGCCTTCGACTATGTGATAGAAGCCAACCGCGCTCCCCGTCAGGACTTCGATTTCATCCAGAGTCGCCGTCAGCGATTCATCCATCGAATGCGCCGCCGAAAACTCCAGCAACCGGAGGCGCGCCTGCATGACGCTCTCAACCCGCTTGCGTTCGCTGATGTCGCTCCACACACCGGTCACGCCGACGACGCGCCCGTCTTCCAGCAGCGGTCGGCTGGACGTTCGCACATGGCGAATGGCGCCACTCTGGTCCACAAATCGGAATTCCTGCACTTCCTGTTGCCCCGCCAGGATACGTTCGAAGCTGGCCACCACGGCGGACCGATCGTCCGGGTGCACGAACTCCCCGAACGACTGGCCGACGAACTGTTCCGGCAGCCCGCTGAAGCTCCGTACGACGGGGCTGACATACGTGACGACGCCGCGGATGTCCAGGCTGAAGATCACGTCGTTGATGTTCTCCACCAACGCCCGATAACGGGCCTCGCTGTCGGCCATGCTGCTGCGCACCGCTTCCAGGTCCTCCAACACGTTCATCAGGGCGGCGGACTTTTCCTCCAGATATATCCGGCTCTCTTCGGTTTCCGCCAGTTGCTGCCGAAGCTGCGGGTAATAGCTCTTGCGTAGCGAGCGCTCGCCCAAGCCGATGATCTTGCTGCGCAACATTGCGACTTTGCTCCCGGAGTCAGAGCGCCCGTTCATACAGAACCTCGATTTCGTGCACGCTGGCCTCGCGCGGATTGGTGACAAAACAGGGATCGTCGATGGCGTTGGCGGCCAATCTGGGGATGTCCGCCGGCGTGACGCCCAAGGCGCCGATGCCTGCCGGGATCCCGGCACGCTCGCGCAGCGAGACGATGCCCTGCAACAGGGCCTCCTTGCGTGCGTCCGGGCCCGAGCCCTCGATGTCGATACCCATCGCCAGCCCGATCCGGTCGTAGCGTTCGGCGGCGGCCGGGTAGTTGAAATCCACCACATGATTCAACACCAGCGCATTGCACATCCCGTGAGGCAGGCCCAGCAGGCCGCCAAGGCCATGGGCCATGGCATGGACCAGCCCCAGGCTGGCATTGGAGAACGCCAGACCGGCCAGCAGGCTGCCCAGCATCATGTTGTTGCGGTGCCCCATGTCCAGGGGATGCTTGATGGCGGCCACCAGGTTTCCTGCCAGCAGGGGAATGGCGGCCAGGGCGTGCAGATCGGTGAGCGGCGAGCTGGCGTTGGAGACATAGGATTCGATGGCATGCACCAGCGCGTCCAGGCCAGTGGCAGCGGTTAGTTCCGCCGGCATGGTGGTCGTGGTGGCGGGGTCGATCAGCGCCACGTCTGGTACGACCGTTTTGCTGACGATGGCGATCTTCACCTTTCGCGTCGTGTCGTTGATGATGGCGAACTGGGAAACGTCGGCCGCGCTGCCGGCGGTGGTGGGAACGCAGATCAGGGGTGGGCCAGGCATCGGCACCTCGTCGACTCCCTCGAACGCCAGCACATTCCTGTCGTTCGCGTGGGCAATGCCGATGCCCTTGGCGCAATCCATCGGGCTGCCGCCGCCCACCGCGACGATGACGTCGCAGCCGTTATCCCGGTAGAAGCGGACCCCGGCGGCAATCTCATAATCCTTGGGGTTGGGCGTCACGCCCTGGAATACCACCCAGGATATGCCCTCCGCATTGAGTGATTCGACGGCCTTCTCCAGCCAGCCGCATTGGACGAGGCCGGGATCGGTGACCAGCAGCGCCTTTTGGGCGCCGAAGTTCCTGGCGTAGCGCCCGATCTGGGTTAGGGCGCCGGCGCCGTAAACGATTTCCGGCGCGACGAACTTGCGCAATTCCAGCGCCGACTCAAGGTACATGGCGGTTTTCCTCTCCTGTCGCCGGCGAGTTCTCCAATTGGACGATTCGCCTTTTCAACTCAACCATCTTGAGTTCGCGGCCGACCGCCAGTCTTTCAAATCGCTCCAATTCCTCATTGCGTCTTCGCAACAATTCTTCCGCCCGCTTGCGCTCTGCGATCTCCCCCTCAAGCCGTTTGTTGGCGACCATCAGGTCTTTTGTCCGCGCACCGACCTCTTGTTCCAGTCCCTCGGTGAGTTGCCGCATCCGCAGATGAATTCGGACTCGGGCCAGCATCTCCTGCGGCTGAAACGGCTTGGTGATGTAGTCCACGCCGCCCGCCTGAAAACCTTTTACCTTGTCGCGTTCATCCTCCAGGGCGCTGAGGAAAATGACGGGGATGGCAGCGCTCCGCGCATCCGCCTTGAGTCGTCGACAGACCTCATAGCCATCCATCCCCGGCATCTTGATGTCCAACAAGATGAGGTCGGGGAGGGTCGACTGGACGAATTCCAGCGCCAGCCCGCCATCGGAGGCGGGATAGACGGTATGGCCCTGCTCGGTCAGCAGGTTCACCAGCAACTGAAGATTGGCGGTGCTGTCATCGACAACCAATATTTTGTTGAAGCGCTCAAAGTTCATTGTGTTTCCCCGCCGCGTTCTCGGGCCGAGATTCGCCATGGCTGGAGCGAATCAGTTGCAGGATTCGGCCGAATTGGAGACTTCCGGCTTCCGCAGCCAATGCCGCAGCCAAAGATGAATCATGGGCGCGTATTGCTTCGATCACATGCCTCACCGCATCGACATCGAGCCGGGTCAGCGCCAACTCCAGCCCGCGAAGCAATTCGCCGGGCAGGCCGGCCAAGGCTGCCCCATCCAACGAAACCTCTCCGGCGGGAGCGTTCTCCTCCTCGAAGATAAAGCGCACCCCGAGATGACGCGTCAGGGCATCGAGTATCTCGGCTTGGGTATAGGGCTTGCGAATCACGCCATCGCATCCCGCCGCCAGGATTTGGTTGCGTTCTTCCTCCAGGGCATGGGCGGTGATGGCGACGATCCGGGTTTGCGCGCCGGCATCGCTGGCCTTGATTCGACGGGTCGCCTGCAATCCGTCCAAGACTGGCATGCGGATGTCCATCCAGATCAAATGGGGATGCCAGGCCTCGAACAGATCGACCGCCTCCTGCCCGTCGACCGCTTCCCGCACCTCGAAACCGAGCGGATCGAGCAACTTGCGCAGCAGCAAGCGGTTCTCCGGCTGGTCCTCGGCAATGAGGAGCCGATAGCGCGGTTGCCCGGGGACCAGCCCCAGGCAACGGCCGTGTCGCGGCGCCGCGGGAATCGCCTCGGCGGGAAGCACGGCGACCGGCATTTCGAAATAGAAGACCGAGCCTTTTCCCCATTCGCCGCTGACACCGATAGTGCCGCCCATCAGCTCGACATACTGCTTGCAGATGGCCAGCCCCAGTCCTGTCCCCTCCTCCGTGGGCGGTCGATCCCCCAACTGCACGAAGGGGGCGAAGATGCGCGCCCGGTCCTCTTCGCGGATGCCGGAGCCGGTATCTTCAACCTCGAAACGAAGCCGCACCCGCTCGGGACTCTCCCGATCCGCAACCATGGCCCTGAGATGCACTCCGCCGCTAGCGGTGTACTTAACGGCGTTGCCGATCAGGTTGATCAGCACCTGTCGCAGCTTGACGGCATCGGCGCCGATATGCCGCGGCAGTTCCGGAGACTGCTCCTGAGTGAAATCCAGCCCTTTCTCATACGCCCGCACGGCCATCATCGATTGCATTTCATGCAACAACTGAAACAGATCGAAATGCGATTCTTCAAGTTCCACTCGACCGGATTCAATTTTGGATATATCCAGCACGTTGTTGATTAGATTCAGCAGGTGTTCGCCGCTACGGGAAATGATGTTCAGATTCTCTGTCTGATCCACGGTGACATCCGCAGAATTCTTCATCACCTGCGAAAAGCCGAGCACCGCATTCAGAGGCGTACGCAGCTCGTGGCTCATGTTCGCCAGGAAAACGCTTTTGGCCCGGTTGGCAGCTTCGGCAAGCTCTTTTGCCTTGCGCAATTCCTCCTCAGCCTCCTTCTTCGCCGTAATGTCTTCAAGAAGGACAATTACGCCGCTGAATGTTTGGCTCGTATCCAGGATTCGGGAATAGGTAACTCCAAAGTACCGAATCCCTTGCTGGGCGCTGAGTTTTTCTTCAATGCTGACAGATGCGTCACTGCCTGCAATAAATCGATTGAGCGATTCGGTTAACCATGGGAAATGCCGGATAACCGGTTCACCAATAATATTTGCCGCACTTTTACCCGCATTTATACGCGCGGTCGAAGCGGAATCCAGCAGTGCGCCATGCGAGTCATAATATTGCAGGACATGGGTTGCGGCCGATATATTCAACATCTCCGATGCGGCAAAATTAAAACTGATTATCCGATTCTGCTCATCCAGAATCACAATAGGATTAGGAACGCTTTCAAAGATGGTCAGGTATCTGTTTTTCTCGACAATCATTGCCCGATTGCGAACCTGGAGTTCTTCTATCGGTTCGCTCTGCCCGGTGGATGCCCATTCCGCGCAGAGCGCGATCATGAAACGGTCGAACATGCGGGTGACTATTTTCAGACATTCATTTTCATAATCTTTTTCAAATCCGGCGTGTCGAACCAGATCCAGCCAGCCTTCTTTGTAATAGACCATCAGGCTGTGAAACATTTGCAGACTGGTACCCCTTTCCCTGTGTCTTCGGGCGGTATCGACAATAAAGACACAGAGCGGATCATTCCTGAAATCGTGTTCAGGCCCGAATTCAAAATCAGGGTACAGGGCATCAACACCTTTTAATATCGCATCCGAAAGCCCGGCGACACATCTGCGCCATGCTTCTTCAAACGTAGCGGTTCCCTCTGCGTACTTGCGTTCAAAAGCGTAGTAAATCAGCCTTTTCATCAGATAGTCTTCATTTTTGCTTATCAGTTCTTTGAAAGCAGACATATCGTCTAATGAAAAACGTCCAACTTCCGGCACAACGAATTTGCCCAGATCCACTCCGGTTTCAGGATCCACGATCTTTTTCCTTTTCACTCGCCAGCGCTTCATTCAATTGGGTGATCCGCTGCTTCAATTCCACCATCCTCAACTCGCGGCCCACCACCAGCCTCTCGAACGTCTCCAATTCCTCGTTTCGTTTTCGCAACGCTTCTTCCGCATGTTTGCGCTCGGTGATATCGGTGAACATCGCAAAGGAACCCTGATAACGATGCTGATCGTCGAGGATGGCGGTTGCGGATGCCTGCGTCCATACCTCCTGCCCATCCTTGCGGCGGAAGCGGCGTTCGTAGCTTTCCGGCAGGCCCTGGCGGCGGTGCTCGATTCTTCGTGCGTGATCCGGCACGTCCTCCTCGAATATGAAGTCGTCGAATGGCCGTCCAACCAACTCTTCCACGGAGTAGCCAATCATTTCGGCCATGCGGGTGTTGACGAAGGTGGTGCGCAAATCCGGCCCGATCATCCAGATGCCCTCGCTGGCAGTGTTGACGATGCGACGGTAGCTGGCGTTGCTCTCCGCCAATTCCGCATCGGCCCGGGCGCGCTCGGCGCGGGTGCGCAGGGCGACGACGCCGAAGGCCAGGTCGCGGGACAGTTCCTCCAACAAGCGCCTGTCATCATCGGCAATGGCATCGACCTCTGCGGAACAGACCAGGAGGGCGCCGAAGACGTTTGCGTCGGCATCCTTGAGCGGCAGGGCGATACCGGAGCGACAGCCGTGACGCAAGGCGCCTTCGTGCCACGGGGCCAGCGCCGGGTCGGCGAGGAAGTCGCGGACATAGGTCGCCTCGCCGCTGCGGATCGCGCGCCCGATCGGGCCTTGCCCGCCTTCCGTGTCTTCCACCCAACCTAGCCCGGCATCGTCGCCATGGCCGCCCTCGAACCCGGCTCTGGCCACAGGATGCAAGGTCTTAGCGTCGTCGCGGTCGATATAGCCGACCCATGCCAGGCAGTAGCCGGCCTCCTTGCAAACGATGCGGCAGACGGCATCGAGCAGGGTTTGCTCGTCCTCGGCCTGCGTCAGAATGTGGTCGCACAGGCTGACCGCGCGCAGTTCCCGGTTCATCCGATACAACGCCTCTCCGGCCACCTTGATGCCCGTACCGATGAGCCCGATCATCAGCAGCGCCACCAGCGCAAAACCGCTGAATCTGATCAGTTCGGACTCGAACGCGCGCTCCACGTCGTCGAGATAGACGCCGCTGCCGATGACCCAGCCCCAGGGTTCATACAGCTTGACGTAGGACACTTTCGCCACCGGCTGGTCGGAGCCGGGCTTGGGCCAGGCGTAATCGACAAAGCCAGCCCCCCCGCGTTGCGCCGTCTTGGCAGACTCCACGAAGACCAGCTTGCCATGCGGATCCCGGTAGTCCGACAAGTCCTGACCTTCCATCTCGGGCATGATCGGGTGCATCACCATGCGCGGCTCCAGGGTATTGACCCAGAAGTATTCCCCGTCTTGGTAGCGCAGCCCGCGCAAGACCGCCAAGGCTTGCGACCGGGCTTCTTCCGCACCGAGTTTGCGCTCGGTGGCGAGAGCGCCATAATGCGCGACCACGCCGTAGGCCGTTTCGACGACATTGCGCGTGGTGTTCTGCCTGTCGTGCAGCATGGTCTGCCGGAAGATCAGCAGCCCCTTCCCGCCCATCAGCAGCAGAGCCGTGATCACCGCCGCCACCAGTAGCCACAGGTACAGCCCGATCTTCATCTGCTTGAACATATCAGCCTTCCGGGGGTTCTCATTCAGTCGGCCTCCCACATCCGGAAAGGGCCGGGGCACGAATCCGCCCCGAAGCCGCGATTCTTTGAAGGTCAGGCTACAAGAGCAGACCGGTTGGGCAACAGCGGGCGTCTGGCACGGAGGATTTCCCTATTGCCGCGCGGCTCCTGCCCTCGCGATCACGTCGATGTTCCGTTGGTATCGATGAGTTGAGAAACCAGTCTTGAATCCTCTATCACCATGGTCCACTGCAGCGCCTGTTGCAAGGATTTGTTGGTATGTCCCCGGTCCGTCATCCAAAGAGCCTTACCGAAGATCGAACAACCATTGAGAAGTCGATCTAACGCGCCCAATGTCGACTCTGTCGCGCCAGCCTTCGCCAATACGAACCTTCTTCGCCGCCGAGCAAGCCGCGTATCGGGTAGCGATGACAGTGGCGCCGTCCCCACGCTATTCGAGGGCAAATCGTGGGTTAGTCTGAAAGGCACATGGTCTGCACTCCTGTTGGGCAGAGGAAAGGCTGGCACGATGCTGCACCTCCCCCTCAGGCCGCCATGCCTTCCGCCCCCGCCGCGATGGCGGCAGGAGGAGGCGTCCCGTGGCCGAGGGCCGGCGAGGCGTTGCTCCTGTCGTCAATGCTGCTCAGCACGGCAAAGTCGTCGGAGGAGAGTGCGCGATCGATCCTGAGGATGATGACGAACTTGCCATTGACCTTGCCCATGCCGGCGATGAAGTCGGCGCGTATCTTGGCGCCGAAAGACGGCGGCGGTTCGATCTCGTTTTGCGGAATCTCCAGCACCTCCGAAACCGCGTCGACGATGATGCCCAGTTCCCGCCGGTCGTCGCCCGCCGCCAGTTCGACGATGACGATGCAGGTGCGTTTGCCGACTTCGCTGGCCTTGCCGCCGAAGCGGGCGGAAAGGTCAATTACCGGCACCACCCGCCCGCGCAGGTTGATGACGCCGCGGATGAAGGGCGGCATCATCGGAATCTCGGTGAGCATGCCATATTCGATGATTTCCCTCACATTGAGGATGCCCACCGCAAACATCTCGCCGTGGAGGGCGAAGGTGAGATATTGGTGGGTTTCGCCTCCGGTCGCATCCACCAGGATGTGCTCGTCGGCCGTCTGGATCAGGTCTGCCATGATGGTCTCCCCGGTCAGAAGCGTTCGAAATCGGTATCGCTGACCGTGGCAGCGGCCGCCTTCTTCGTGCCGGCTGCGGCGGCCAACTTCTTCTTGGCCGCCTGTTGGGCAGAGCTGAGGATCGCCGTCGTCTTGGCTTGCGCTGCCGCCAAGGTTTGCGAGGTCGCGGCGCCGTTGATCTTGAAGAAGGTCATGAGCTGCTGGAGCTGCTCGGCCTGGCCGCCCATTTCCTCGGCGGTGGCGGCCAGTTCCTCGGAGGCGGAGGCATTCTGCTGGGTGGCCTGGTTGAGCTGCCCCATGGCGCCGTTGATCTGACCGACGCCAGCGGACTGTTCGGAAGAGGCGGAGGAAATCTCCTGCACCAGGTCGGAGGTCTTCTTGATCGATGGCACCATCTCGTCGAGGAGCTTGCCGGCCTTCTCTGCCATCTTGACCGAGGAACCGGCCAGTTGGCCGATCTCCTGGGCGGCGATCTGGCTGCGCTCGGCCAGCTTACGTACTTCCGCCGCCACGACGGCGAAGCCCTTACCGTGTTCGCCGGCCCGTGCCGCCTCGATGGCGGCGTTCAAGGCCAGCAGGTTGGTCTGATAGGCGATGTCGTCAATGATGCCGATCTTGCCGGCGATCTGCTGCATGGCGTCCACGGTTTCCTTCACCGCCTTGCCGCCGTCGGTGGCTTCCTGCGCGGACTTGGTGGCCATGCCGTCGGTGACCTTGGCGTTCTCGGTGTTCTGGGAGATGGACGCAGTCATCTCTTCGATGGAGGCGGTAGTTTCTTCCACCGAGGCGGCCTGTTCGCTGGAAGACTGCGACAGGCTCTGGGCCGTTGCCGACACCTGCTGGGAGGCCGAGGACAGGGCATCCGCCGCGCTACATACTTCGCCAATGATGTGGGAGAGCTTGCCAACCATGCCCTTGATGGCGAACAGCATACTGCTGTTGTCGTTGGCCTTGGTGTCGATGGCGACCGTCAGGTCGCCGTTGGCCACCTGCGTCACGATTTCGCTTACAGCGGCCGGCTCGCCGCCCAGTTGCTTCATCAGCACACGCAGGATGAACAGGCCCAGAGCGACGATGGCGGCCAGGGTCAGCAAGGCGAGGGTGACGGACTGGGTGATGGCGGACGATTGAATCGCCTTGGCGTCCTCGGCGGCCTTTTTGCCGAGACCGACGTTGTAATCGACGTATTCGGTGATGGCGTCGTTTAGCCTGTTGCCGACGCCCGCCAGACTGGGAATCATGTCGCGGGCCTCATCCTTCTTGTTGGCGCGGGATATTTCGACTACGGCCGTCAGCCCCGATGCGTACTCCTTGAACAGGCTACTGACATTGTCGAAGCGCTTCCTGTCTTCGGGGGCGACGACGGTGGATTCGTAGAGTTTCAGTCCGGCTTGCACATCCTTCTCCGCCGCCTCTATGGCGCGGTCCGTATCAGCCATCTTAGCGGCGTCGGTGCCAACAAACACATGGCGGTAGACTGCGACTCGAAGACTCCCGACACCGACTCCGACCTTATCCAAGGCGACCAGCCCCGGCACAGTGTTGTCGTTACCGAAATTGGCAGCGGTGTAGACCCGTTCAGTTTCGTAAATGCCGATGCCAGCCACCAACATCAGGCCGATTGCCGCGACAGCGATCAGCAGGTAAAGGCGTTTTGCGACGGTCATGGTTCTCTCCTTGGGGTGAGACGAGTGTGTAACATCCTCGGTGCCCAAATGGCCCTTCGCGCGAATTTCGGCCAAAACCGGCTTCCTGTCTGTGCGCTTCTGCGCATAACCATCCGCCCGCCAACGTCCGTCGCGCCGTGACGGTGCGGCAGAGCGCAGTGGCAATGCCAGCCGCTATCTGTCGTAATCAAACGCCTGTCGAATAGCGCCCACCACCACATAGTGACTTCTCCGTCGGGGTTGGGGGCGCGCTGCTGTTGGGGCTTGTGTAATCGTGCCGGTGCAAACGCACCGCAATCACTTTGACTGCCGGTTGAATCTACGGCAGCCAGACGGACCGCGCCAATCGAGCCTTTCGATACACCGAAGTCTCGGCCGAAAACTTATGTGTCGGTTGAAGTGCGGCCGCGATCCAATAGATCGCAAAGGCGGCGTATACGCTCGTTCTTCGGAAAGCATAGAGACGCAGAAGACCTGCCTGATGAATCAGTAGAACTGATGTGAATATCTCGCCGCGGCTTGATCCGGGTTTGTTCCGGTCCGGGTAATCGGCCGCAGTTGATCGAATGGGATTTCGGTCAAAGAGGGAGGGGGCGGGATCCCAACATCTATCCTGATGCAGGAACCAGATGTCACCCCGCCTCGAGAATATGAAATGTAACGGCGACCGTCTGGTTGTGGCCGGAAAGACCCTGACGTACTCGTTTCCCCGAAGCGGCCATAGAGATTGTCTAACGGCAGCTGGCGGGTCCCCCCGAGGGACGCGAGGTGAGTAACATGATGCTTTCTCCCCGTCGAACTCGAACGCCAACTTCCTCATGACACTTGCCGGGATCATTATGTTTATTGCTCTCAATGGCATCTACGAACCCTCCGCCATCCAGCA
>Ga0316605_10001023_pt1 | contig 16989 bp, 19 predicted proteins | sample OWC_soil_day20_n_FD_207666 | JGI IMG/M metagenome (GOLD analysis project Ga0316605, IMG submission 207666) | Wetland soil microbial communities from Old Woman Creek delta, Ohio, United States - OWC_soil_day20_noCT | ecosystem: Environmental > Terrestrial > Soil > Wetlands | place: USA: Ohio...
CTCGTTGGCAGGCCCAAGCATGTCGATGCGCGTTTGTGCAAACATGCCGCAATGAATTCCGGTCCGGTTCCGCGCCGCACGCCCGCGTTGTTCCTGCGCCGCGCCGCGCTCGGCCTGCTCGCGCTCGTGGGCTGGCGCACGTCCTTCGTGTGGCCGCCGGAGCCCAGGGGCGTGATCATCGTGTACCCGCACACGTCGAACTGGGACTTCCCGCTGGGCATGCTGTTCCGGATCGGTCACGGCCTGCCCGCCAACTGGGTCGGCAAGACCGAGATGTTCCGGCCGCCGTTCGGCGGCCTGCTGAAGCGCGTGGGCGGCATCCCCCTGGACCGTCAGCGGACCACCGGATTCATCGAGACGCTGGTCGCCGAGTACCGCAAGCGCGACTGGATATGGCTCGCCATCGCGCCCGAGGGCACGCGCTCGCACACCGACCACCTCAAGGCGGGCTTCTACACGCTGGCGGTGGCGGCGGACGTGCCAGTCGCGCTCGGCTACATCGATTACGCGACGCGCACGGTCGGCATCGACACTTACCTGCGCATGACCGGCGACCGCGACGCCGACATGGCGCGGATCCGCGACTTCTACGCCGACAAGCGCGGCCGTCGTCCCGAGCACGCCGGGGATCTGCGGCTGCGCAAGTGAGGCCGCCGGTCGCGGGCAGGCACGGGAGCATCCGATGGGGACCGAGGCGATCGAGCAACTCAATACCGGCTGCTTCTGCGTCACCGTGGATGGCGAGGCGCTGCGCCGCGAGCTCGATTCCGATGCCGCGACCCGCGGCCTGTACGACCAGCTGAAGCAGACGCACGCCTACCTGTTCGCGCACGCACCGATCTTCGTCTCGCGGGAGAGCGTCACGGCGATGGAGCGGCTGGTGACCGCGGTGGACTCGGTGGTGGCGATGCCTGCGTACCGCGAAGCGGTGCTGGCGCGCGCGCCGGAGATCGCACGCTTCGACCCCGGTCCGCTCGGCGCCGTGCTGGGTTTCGATTTCCACGTCACGCCGCAGGGTCCCCGGCTCATCGAGATCAACACGAACGCGGGCGGCGCCTTCCTCAATGCGGCACTGGCGCGCGCCCAGCGCGCCTGCTGCGCGCCGGTGTTGTCGATGCTCGAGGCGCCCGGCAGCCCCGAGGGCCCGCAGGAAGCGCTGTTCGCGATGTTCCGGTCCGAGTGGCAGCGCCAGCGCGCAGGCGCACCGCTCGGCCGGGTGGCGATCGTGGACGATGCGCCGACGGAGCAATACCTCTACCCCGAGTTCCTGCTGGCCGCGGAGCTGTTCCGCCGGCGCGGCATCGAGGCCACGATCTGCGATCCGGGCGAATTCTCCATCGGGGACGGCGGACTGCAGCAGTCGGGCCGCACGGTGGACCTGGTCTACAACCGGCTCACCGACTTCAGCCTGGAGCATCCGGCGCATGCGACGCTGCGCGAGGCCTACACGGCGGGCACGGTCGTCGTGACGCCGCACCCGCGGGCGCACGCTCTGTACGCAGACAAGCGCAACCTGGCCGTGCTGAGCGACGCGACGCAGCTGCGTCGATGGGGCGCCGATGCCGCGACGATCGACGTGCTGCAGCGTGCGATCCCGCCGACGCGGATCGTGGACCCTGCCGACGCCGGGGAACTGTGGTCGGCGCGGCGCGAGTTGTTCTTCAAGCCCGCGACCGGCTTCGGCAGCCGGGCGGCTTACCGCGGCGACAAGCTGACACGCAGGGTGTGGGAGGAGATCCTGCGGGGCGAGTATGTCGCGCAGCACCTGATCCCGCCGAGCGCGCGCAGCGTGCAGGTGGACGGCCGCACCGAGCGCCTCAAGCTCGACCTGCGCTGCTACGCTTACGACGGGCGGGTGCTGTCGGTCGCCGCCCGGCTCTACCAGGGACAGACGACCAACTTCCGCACGCCGGGCGGCGGGTTCGCGGCGGTATTGTGCCCGCCCTGATTGCGCCATTTACGAATACCGGCTCGACCCGGTGGCCCCAAGAATTCGTCTGGTTAACGGGGGAGAGACGATGACGGTCGGAGTACGGGCGGCGACTGGTCCGGGCCAGTCCACGGCAGAGGCGCAGCGCTTCGCCTTCGTGCTTCATCCGCTGACCGTCGACTACCTCTCGAATCATCCACGCTATGCCTACACGCGGTACCTGCCGCGCAAGTTCGTCGAGCTGACCGCGGCGCACATGCCGGCGAAGTACGTCGGCACGGTCAAGGGCGGGCGCTCGTCCGCCACGGGGCGCCCGGTGGACGGCCTGATCTACGCGCTCGGTGCCACGCCGCGGCAGATGCTGACCCGCCCGCCGGAGTTCACCTACACGCGGCTCAATGCAGCGATCGAGGATGCGGCGAAGCGCGGCGCGAAGATCGTCGGGCTCGGCGCGTTCACGAAGGTCGTCGGCGATGCCGGTGTCACCGTGGCGCGGCGCGCGCCGATCGCGGTGACCACCGGCAACAGCCTGACGATCGCGGCCACCCTCGAGACCGCCAAGCTCACCGCGAAGCGCATGGGGTGGGCGGACCTCGCGCGCGGCAAGGCCATGGTGGTGGGCGCGACGGGCGCGATCGGCTCGGTCTGCTCGCGGCTGCTGGCCGCGGCCGTGAAGGACGTGGTGCTCGTGTCCATCGAACCGCCGCGCCTCGAGGCCCTGAAGCGCACCATCCTCGAGGAAGTGCCGGACGCGAACGTCACGACGGACGTGAGCAGCGCCCCGTGGGTCGGGCAGTGCGATCTCATCGTCACGGCCACCTCGGCCTTCGGCCTGCGCGTGCTCGACGTGAGCCAGTGCAAGCCCGGCGCGGTGATCCTCGACGTCGCGCTGCCGCCCGACATCTCGGCCGAGGAAGCGGCAGTGCGTCCCGACGTGCTGGTGGTGGAGAGCGGCGAGGTGCTGATTCCGGGGCCGGTCCGGTTCAGTTTCGACATCGGCCTTCCGCCGGGCGTCGCCTATGCCTGTCTCGCCGAGGCCGCGCTGCTCGCGATGGAGGAGCGTTTCGAGTGCTTCACGCTCGGACGCGACGTGGCGCCCGAGCGGGTCAAGGAGATCTACCGGCTGTTCCGCAGGCACGGCTTCAAGATCGCCCCGCTGCGCACGTTCGGCCAGTTGCTCACCGACGAGCTGGTGGCGAAGAAGCGCGCCCGCGCCGACGAGCTCAACCGAGACCCGGCCCTGCTCGAGCGCGTCAAGGCCGAGGCGGCGGCGAAGATTGCCCGGATCACGCCGCGCGCCAAGGGCGTCGCCGGCCTGACCACGCTCAAGGCGTAGCGATCGGCGGGGCCACCGGCGTCACGGGCGGCGTCGCGGCCGTCCCGCGTGCGCCGAAGCGATACTGGAGTTCGAGCAGCATCGAGTCGAGACTCGTGTCGTCGCGGGCGTTGAGGACGTCGCGGTCGATCGTCAGGGTCTGGACCTCGAACCGCAGGTGCCACGTCTCGGCGAGGGTGACGCCGAAGCCCACGCCGGCCAGGAAGTCCGTGCCGCTGTCGGTGACGCTGCGGTTGACGACGCGCGGGCCGAACGACTCGTCGAGGCGCTGTTCGCTCTCACCGTCCCAGAACCCCGCGCCGAGCCGCAGGTACAACTCCCAGTTTGCGACGGGCAGGATGCCGAGCACCGAGACCTCCGCGACCTGCGCGGAGAAGTCGACGCGGTTGTTGTAGAAGTCGTCGAACTCCGGCATGTACACGAGGTTCTCGTCCCAGCGGATGCTGCCGGTCTCGAGGTAGCCGGCCTCGATCGCGACGTAAGTGTGCGCCCGCCAGCCGAAGTGGACGGAGTAGCCGAAGGCGCCGTCGCCTTCGTCGTAGGAAGCGTAGTCGCCCCACCAGTCGCAGTCGTAGTAGCAGTCGCCGCCGCCGTCCACCTCGACGCTGACCGTCGCATAGTTGCCGCCGCCACCGAGGTACAACCCACGCCAGTCCCCGGGCGTCCCCTGGGCGCGGGCGGCGGGTGCGGCCAGCGTCGCCGCGGCGACAAGGATCACGAGGCCTGCGAACGTACGTGACAATGTCCTCATTGCGAACCTCGTGGCTTCCTGCCACAGGTCGTGATCTTCATGTCTCTTCTAGGCGCGTCGCGACCGTGGCCTCAATGTGGCTTTCCGGAATCCGCAGCAGCGTCCCGTGCGATCATCATTGGCAGTCGAATGCCCCCGCCAAGGAGTCGCCGCGTGCTTCGGACCTTGACCCTGATGCTTGCCGCGCTGGTCGCGGGATGCGCCCAGATCCCCGACGGGCTGACGGCCGTCGACGGCTTCGAGTCCGACCGGTATCTCGGCAAGTGGTATGAGATCGCTCGGCTCGACCACCGTTTCGAGCGCGGGCTCGAGCAGGTCACCGCCACCTACAGCGCACGGGAAGACGGCAACATCGCCGTCGTGAACCGGGGATTCGACCCCGCCAAGGGCGAGTGGCGGGAGGCGGAAGGCCGGGCCAAGTTCGCGGGCGCGCCCGGGACCGCCATGCTGAAGGTCTCCTTCTTCGGCCCGTTCTATGGTGGCTACAACGTCCTGGACCTCGATCCCGACTACCAGATCGCACTGGTGTCGGGCCCGACGCATGAGTACCTGTGGATTCTCGCCCGCCGCCCCGACCCGCCCCGGGAAGAGGTCGAGCGACTCGTGCGGCGGGCCGGCGAGCTCGGGTTCGACACGGCGTCGCTGATCTTCGTCGCCCACGAGCAGTAGCGGCACTGGCGCTCGCCGCGCCAACCGTCACGCCGGTAAGATCGCCGCTCGTCCTTGCCCGAGGTCCTCGTGAGCATCGCACTCGTCATTTTCGTCGTCACGCTGGTCGCGAGCCTCGCCGGGCTCTATGCGAAGCCCGCGATCATCGAGGGCAGCCTGTTCCGGCCGTACTGGTTCCTGCGGCGCAAGCAGTACGCCACGATCGTCACCAGCGGCTTCGTGCACGCGGACCTGCCGCACCTGATCTTCAACATGGTGACGTTCTATTTCTTTGCCTTTCCCCTCGAGAAGCAGATCGGGTCCCTGCGTTTCGCGCTGCTGTACTTCCTCGGCCTTGTGGTGAGCGACCTCGGCACCTATTTCAAGCACCGCAACGACCAGCGCTACGCCTCGCTCGGCGCATCCGGGGCGATCTCGGCCGTGCTGTTCGCCGCGATCGTCTACTTCCCGTGGATGAAGCTCTTCATCATCCCGATCCCGTTGCCGATCCCGGCGCCGCTGTTCGCCGTGGGCTACGTCGCGTACTCCTGGTGGTCGGCTCGGCAGGCAAGGGGCCGCATCAACCACGACGCGCACCTCGGTGGCGCACTGTTCGGCCTCGTGTTCGTCCTGCTGACGGATCCCGCGGCCTTCTCGAACCTGCTGAAGTGGCTCGGCAGCTGAGGGCCGGCCGGGGTTTGCGACCGGCGTCACGACCTGGAGCACGATCCCGGGCCTCGCGGAGCGCGCGGTCCTAGACTCTCGGGCAGTCGATCCGCTCCAGTCGGCGAGGGCAGTTCCATGTTCAAGCGTATGGTCGTCCAGTTGTTGTGCATTGCCTTGCTGAACCTCGGTTCGCCACTGGTCGCACAGGCCGGGCTCATCGGGACCCTGCAAGCGGTGGAGGCCGACACGCGCGCGCAGGACCTCGCGACCGTCAACGCGACGCTGGCGCGGGACCAGGTGCGCGAGCAGTTCATGGCGCTGGGTGTCGAACCGGCCGAGGTGGAGTCCCGGCTCGCCGCGCTCACGGACTCGGAACTGCGGATGCTGGCGGGGCAGGTCGCCGAGGCGCCGGCCGGCGCCGACGCGCTGGCTGTCATCGGCATCGTGTTCCTGGTGCTGCTGATCCTCGAGGCGGTCGGCGTCATCGACATCTTCAAGAAGTTCCCGTGACCCGGGAGCCTGCGTCGGCGGCATGAGGGCAGGGCGCGCCGCCAGCCTGGCGGCCTCGGCGGCCACGCTCGCACTCTGCGGTTGCGCGACGCAGGGGCCCCTGCTGGCCCCTGCCGATCCGGGTGCGCTCCCGCCCCGGGCCGAGCTCGTGGAGACGCCCTTTTTCCCGCAGCGGGATTACCAGTGCGGTCCCGCGGCGCTCGCGACCGTTCTGGCCGCAGCCGGCGTGACCGTGCCGGCGGATGATCTCGTCGCCGAGGTGTACCTTCCGGGGCGCCGGGGCAGCCTCCAGGCTGAGTTGATCGGTGCGATCCGCCGCCGCGGACTGCTCCCTTACGTCGTTCCACCGTCCGGGCAGTCGCTGCTCGAGCAGGTGGCCGCAGGCCGGCCGGTGCTGGTGCTGCAAAAGACCGGTGCGGGCCCCTGGCCGGGCTGGCATTACGCCGTCGTCGTCGGCTACGACACCCTCGAGGACCGGGTCGTACTGCGCTCCGGGACCGAAGCGCGGCTCGAGGTATCGGCTGCACGCTTCCTCGCCACCTGGGATCGCGCGGGTCGCTGGGCGCTGGTGGTGGTCGTACCGGGTGAATTGCCGGCCGATCCGGATTTCGCCCGCTACATGCAGGCGGCCGCGGGCCTCGAGGCCACCGGCCGGAGCGACGCCGCCGAGCGCGCCTACGAGGCCGCGACGCGCGCATGGCCGACGGCGGCGCTGCCGCAGCTGGGGCTCGCCAATCTCGCCTTTGCCCGCGGCGACCTCGCCGGTGCGGAGCAGGGCTTTCGTGCGGCCATCGAGCGCGCGCCCGGCGACGCGGCGGCGCGCAACAATCGCGCGACCCTGCTGCTGGCCCTCGGTTGCCCGCTGGCGGCGCGCCGCGAGATCGCAATGGCCGCGGCGCTCGCAGACGCCGGTCCGCACGAGGCGGCCGTGGCGGCGACCCGCCGCGACATCGAAGCGGCGACCGGGCCCGACGCGGCCGGTTGCCCGCCCGACCCGGCCCCGGCACACTCGCTGCCATGACGCTCAAGGAGCGGGTGGACGCGATCTTTCCGGAATGGCAGCGCTGGTATCCCAGCCTGTTCGACGCCGCTGTGGATCTCGGCGTGATCCGCGCGCGCGTCTGCGACCCGTCCTCGCTCCTCCTGTCGAACCGTCACGCCGGCGTGCGCGCCGCGGCCGAGCTCGAGCACCGGCGCAAGTGGAGCGCCGAGGAGAATCCGCCGGAGGAATAACGCCGCGCCGGCTACGTGCTGGCCAAGGCGCGCGCCCGGTCGGCGTCCTTCAGGCGTTCGGTACGATACAGCTTCAGCACGAGTCGCCCGGACGGTCGCGCCCGGAACGCCTCGACCTCGGCTCGCCAGTCCGCGTCGAGATCGTCGAGCGTGAGTCGCCGGCCGCTGAGGCTGCGGCCGGCATATTCCGGCGGCAGCACGGCGAGCGCCGCGAGGCTCGCGAAGGTGATATCGACGTAGCCGAGTGACTCGCCCATCAGGTAGGGGCGACCGTCCGCGAGCATCGCGTCCACGCGGTCGAAGCTCTCCCGTGTGCGCTCGAGCGCGCGCTCGGCCCGCGCCGGGGTGACGCCGAGCATGCGGCGCACGGCGAACCGCAGCACCGGCGCGATCGCCTGCAGCAGCGCGCGCTGCCATGCCGGGATGCGCGTCTCCTCGAGGCCCCAGGTGCGCAGCGTCAGGTCGCGGCGCGCGAACACCCGCGAGTACACCCACACGCGCACGTCGTTGCCGAGGCGCCGGTCGAGGAACTGCTCGAGCTCGAGCGTGGCGGGCGTCGGCTCGAGGAAGGCGGTGCGCTCGAAGGGCAGCCGGCCCGCGTACTCGCCCCAGAGGTAGCGCAGGATGCTGGGCGAATCGCCGATCCGCGTCAGTCCGGGCGGCACCTCGAGCGCCGGCACGGTGCGACCCGTCACCAGCACGCCGAGGATCCCGACGTTTGGAACTTCTTCGTACGCCACGCCCAGTCGGTCGAGGCACCAGCGCACCTTCTCCGTGTAGTGCGAGAAGGAGATGGTGTGCAGGCGCAGCGGCGCGTCGGGCCGGCGGGCCGCGGCACGTGTCGCGCCGAGCCGCAGCGCCATTCCGACCAGCGCAACCGCGGCCGCGGCCGCGAGCGCGACGCCCGGACCCCACCCGAGTCCCGCGACCACGACGGGCAGGGAATAGAGCGCGAGCGTGTGCGCCGTGCGCGGGTCGCGGAGCCTCATGGCCGTGGGTGCGGCTCAGCGACGCGGGGGCATTTCCGCGAACTGCGGCAGGTCGTCCGTAATGTCGAACCACGCCGCCTTGGATCCCACGAAGATGTGCCCCGCAGGAGCGATGCCCGGCTCGCTGTCGAGCGAGCCTGCCGGCACTACGGCCATGTTGCGCTCGAAGGACACACGCGGCAGTTCCGAGCCGCAGCGCCGGCAGAAGGCCGTGCCGAAGTACTGAGCGCTGGGCAAGGAGAACTCCTGCACGAGTTCGGCGCCACGCGTCCAGCGAAATCCATCGGCGTTGTAGAAGACGTTGGCGCAGTGTGCGGCGCTGCGCCCCTGGCGGCAGCGCGAGCAGTGACACAGGTACATGCGCAAAGGCGGCCCGGAGATTTCGTAGGCGACCTCCCCGCACAGGCAGCTTCCTTGTGCCACACCCGGCTTGAGCTCGATCACGGGCCGGGGCGTCGCGGGCGTGCCGAACTCCGGCGGGTACTCCGCGTGCTGCGGCAGCTGGTCGGTGATGGTGTACCAGCTTGCCTTGGAGCCCACGAACATGTGCTTCGACGGCCGGATGCCCGGATCGCCCTCGAGGTTGCCGGCGGGAGCGATGACGAGGCCCATCTCCTCGATGAACGTCGGCGCGACGGATCCACAGACGCTGCAGAAGTCGCGGTGCGCCTTCGCGGAGGATGCGTAGCTCGCGAGCGTCGTCGTGCCCGTGAGCCAGCGAAATCCGCTCAATGGTGCCGCCACCCAGGTTGCGAACGGCGTGCCGTGGTGCTTGCGGCACATCGAGCAGTGGCAGTGCAGCATGTCCACGAACGGACCGTCGATCTCGTAGCGGAGAGCACCGCAGAGGCAGCGGCCTTCAGTCATGTCGTTCTCCCGGCTGCCGCGAAGGCGGCGCACGGGCTAAGTTATGCCGTGGCGCGCCGTTTCGCCACCGTCAGTCGAACCGGCCCGCGACCTTGATCCACAGGGTGCGCCCCGGCTCGTTGACCCGCGTCGTCTGCTCGAAGCCCGAGACCATGGCGCCGCCACGGCTGAGATGCTCTGCGTAGAGCTTGTCGAACAGGTTGTCGATGCCCGCCGACACCAGGATGGGGGACGACGGCCGCCAGGCGCCGTTCAAGGACAGCACGCCGAAACCGGCGGTGGGCCCGAGGTCCTGGCCCACGATGTTGCCCTGGTTGACGGCGTAGCGGTCCTGCGCGGCGACCAGTCGCCACAGCACGCCGGCAGACCAGCGCGGGTCCTCGTAGTTGAGGCCCGTCCGCACCTCCAGGGGTGGCATCTGCGCAAGCGGCCGGTCGTCGCTGCGGTTCTCGCCCCGCGTGTAGGCGAGCGTGCCCATCAGGCGCCAGCGCGCGGCGAGCGCCCAGGTCGCGTCCGCCTCCCCGCCCCAGGTGCGCGCGTCCACGTTGCGCGTGACGGTCGTGCTGCGCATGCCCTTCGGGTAGGCCGTCTGGATCAGGATGTAGTCGTCCACGTCGCTGTAGAACGCCGAGACCGACGTCAACAGCCGCCTCCCGGCATACACGAGCCCGGTGTCGAGCTGGGTGGTCTTCTCCGGGCGCGTGTGGAAGGCACTCAAGCTGTTGGTCGCTTCCTTGCCCGCCGAGACGAGCTCCCAGTAGTCGGGAAAGCGCTGCACGTGACCGAGACCGAGGTAGGCCGTGGCCGGCGACCCGGAGAGATCCCGCTCGTAACGCGCGAAGCCGCTGGTCAGGGTCGTCTCGCGGGACTCGCCGGCGGTGGGATTTGGTGCGGCCGCCATTCCGACGCGTAGCGTCTCGCGCTCGTCGCGGGCGTCCCACGCATCCGCCCGCAGGCCCGCGACCAGGCGGTAGCGCTCACCGAGACGCCGGTTGTACTCGCCGAACAGGCCGATGCTGCGGAACCACGCGTCGTCGACCCGCTCGAGCGACTGGTAGGGCCGCAGGTCCTGGTTCATGGTCGAGCGCAATGAGTGCTGGTTCTCCTGCAGGTCGGCCCCGAGGGTCAGCGCATCCTTCTCGCCCCAGGCGAGGTCGAGTGCGACGCGCCCGCCGGTGGTGCGACGGTCCGGGTTCGACACCGACTTGAACGGCATGCTCGCCGACGGCGTGAAGTCGCGCAGGCTGTAGTTGTCCATCACGTGGTCGACGTAGTTGTAGTACGCCTGGGCCTCGACGCGCTTCACGTGCTCCGACACCTCGTCGCGCTCGAAGCGCAGGCCGAGGTTCTCGCGATCGAAGGCCACGCCGTCCATCGCGCGGTCGGCGTAGGCGGCCTCGCCGTCGCTGCGCACGCCCGTGAGTTCGAGGCGCGTGCGGTCATCGGGCGTCCAGCCGAGCGCGGCGTTGACGCTCCAGCGGTCGTACTCGGAGTGCACGTTCTGCCCGGCGCCGTCCTCGTAGTCGTCGGAGGCGGCGCGCGTGCCGGTGAGCTGTCCGTAATATGAAGGCGTGCCGGCCCGCAGGTCGCCCACGAGGTCGCTGCGGCCGAAGCTCGCGCCGAGCAGGCTCGCGTTCGCGAGGTAACCGCTCTCCTCGAAGCGCCTGATGTCGCGCTCGAAGGACACGGTGGCGGCAGAGTTCCCCGGTCCGCGCAGCACGGTCTGCGGGCCCTTGGTCACCACGATGCGGTCGTAGGCCTCCGGGAAGACATAGGCCGTCGGCGGGTCCATGCGCATGCCGCAACCGCCGAGCAGTTGCTCGCCGTCGATCAGCACGTTGACGCGCGAGGCGGCCATGCCGCGGAACACCGGGTCGCCGTCGGTACCGCCCTTGCGGATCACCGAGAAGCCCGGGATGGTCTTGAGGTAGTCGGCGCCGTCGTGCGCCGGCAGCGGCTGGCGCGGCGCCTTGGGGTCCGTGATGACCATCAGCGGCGCGTGCATGCGCGACGCCGTGACGACGATCTCGTCCAGGGACGGTTCGGAGCGCGCCGGGCCCGCGAGGCACAGGGCGGCAGGCACGGACAGCAGGACGGCGGCCCGGCGGGCCCCGCGTAGAGTCACCATGATTTCGCTCTCCGACGATGTAGGGGTCGAGCTCGAAACGGGCTAGACGTACGTCGGCGGTGCGCGGGGCGAGTGCGGCTGATGGAGGGGGCGTAGGGCCGGGATCCGCTGCTGCGGCACCGGGTCCGCTTGCGGCGCGGTGTCGGATGCCAGCGGCACGACGGCGAGGGAAGGCGGCGCGACGGTCGCGCTGGCCGCGAAGACGCAGGGCGCATCGTGGCTTGCGTGCTGCCCGGCCGGCGCTTCGCCCGTCCCCGTGAGACGCACGACGATCGACGACTTCGCATCGCCGTGGCACATCTGCATCGTGACGGCGAAGTCATCGCCCACGGCCGGCATGAAGCCGGCGGGCACGAGCAGGCGGAAGGCAACTGCCGGCAGCAGGAGCAGGTACACCCACTCCCGGGTCGCGCGAGCACGCAGCCAGCGAAGACTCATGCGATGAGTCTAATGGACGGGCGGGGCCTCGCGCGACGCGCAGGCCTCGGCGACCCGCCTGCGCAGGATCTCGCCCAGCCGCCGCGCGCCGGGCCCTGTCGTGTCGGGATCGGCGTAGACCAGGTACAGGGTGACGAAGCGCTCGCTGCCCTCGGCGAGCGGCAAGGGCCGCAGCCTGTCCGAGGCGAGTTCCTCGCGGATGTTGTCCTCCGGGTACCAGGCGTACCCGAGTCCCATGCAGGCGGCGCGGATGGAGGTCGCCTTGTTCGAGACCGTCCAGCGGCGCTCGTTGAGCCAGCCGCCACTGCGGCTGCGCAGTGCGCCGGAGTCGCGCACCACGAGGTGCCGGTGCTGGCGCAGGTCCTCGAGCGTCAGCGTGCGTCCGAGCTGGTGCAGGGGATGCGACGGCGCCGCGGCACACACGAAGCGCACCTGCATGAGCGGATCGCCCAGGAACCCGCCGGGAACGATGCCGCCCACCACGAGATCCACCCGCCCTTCGGTCAGCGCTTCCTCGGTGCCACCCAGCACCGACTCGGTGATCTCGAGGCGCGTGTCCGGATGCTCGCGCCCGAACTCGGCGCAGCACTCGAGCAGCAGCCAGGTCGGGAAGATGATGTCGACGGCGATGCGGATCTCGGGCTCCCAGCCGCGGGCGAGATCGCGCGCGACCCGTTCGACGCGGTTGGCTTCCTCGACCAGCGCCTTGCCGCGGCGATACAGGGACTGGCCGGCGGGCGTGAGCACGGCCTTGCGTCCCTGCAGCTCGAACACCTTGAGGCCGAGCAGGTCCTCGAGCTTCTTGATGGTGTAGGTGACGGTGGACTGCGTGCGGTGCAGCCGGGCGGAGGCCTGTGCGTAGCCCCCGGCCTCGACGACCGCCACCAGCGCGCTCCACTGGTCCAGGGTGATCTTTGGTGCGGTCATATATCTACCAAATCAATTGTTAGGCGCGAAAATATCGCCTTTTTAATCAAAATCATAGATGAAAGACTGCGCGTCACCTGAATCACCCCAGCACTCCGGAGACCCCATGACCAGGATCCTGCAACTGAACTCCAGCCTGTCCGGCGAATCCGGTCAGTCCTCCCGCCTGGCGAGCGAATTCGCCGCGGCGCTGGCGAACGTCGCCGGCGCCACGGTCCAGGTCCGCGACCTCGCACGCCAGCCCGTCCCGCACCTGACCGCGGAGCGCTTCGCCGCGTTCACGACGCCGGCCTCGGAGCGAACGCTGGAGCAGCAGCGCCACGTCGCCGAGTCGGACGCGCTCATCGAGGAACTCCGCCGCGCCGACGTGCTGGTGCTCGGCGTGCCGATGTACAACTTCGGCATCCCCTCGACCCTGAAGGCGTACTTCGATCACCTGGCGCGGGCCGGGGTCACGTTCCGCTACACGGCCGACGGCCCGGTCGGCCTGCTCGCCGGCAAGCGGGCCTTCGTTTTCGCGACGCGCGGCGGACGCCATGCGGGCACGCCCGCCGACCTGCAGACCTCGTACCTGAAGCAGTTCCTCGGCTTCATCGGCATCCACGACGTCGAGTTCATCTATGCCGAGGGCCTCTCGCTCGGCTCGGAGCAGCGTGAGCAGGCGTTGGCCGCGGCGCTCGAGCGCATCGACCAGCTCGCGGCTTGAGCCGACCCTCGTCCCATCTCACCCTTTCAACGAACACAACGGAGCGACTCGTCCATGAACACGACCCAGAATCTCGCGGATCTGCTCGGTCGGATCCTCATTGCAGCCATCTTCCTGATCTCCGGCATCGGCAAGGTGAGCGGTTACGCCGGCACCCAGGGCTACATGGAAGCCATGGGTGTCCCGGGGGCGCTGCTGCCGCTCGTCATCGCCCTCGAGATCGGCGGCGCTCTCGCGATCATCGTCGGCTGGCGTACGCGGCTGTTCGCGTTCCTGCTCGGCGGTTTTACACTGCTTTCGGCACTGATCTTCCACCGGACACTCGGCGACCAGATGCAGTCCATCCTGTTCCTCAAGAACCTCGCGATCGCGGGCGGCTTCCTGTTCCTGCTGGCGCGCGGCGCCGGAGGCTGGTCCTTTGATGAGCGGCGGGCCGTATCGACGGAGGTGCGGTCGTGACGGCGCGCCGGCTGCAGGCGGTGATCGAGTCGGTCGCGGCTTCCGACGGCGCGGGTGTGAAGCTGCGCCGCAGCCTCGGCAGCCGGCCGCACCTGCGCTTCGACCCGTTCCTGATGCTCGACGAGTTCTTCTCCGACGACCCGAACGACTACCTCGCCGGCTTTCCGGATCACCCGCACCGCGGCTTCGAGACCGTGACCTACATGCTCGAGGGACGCATGCGGCACGAGGACGTGTTCGGCAACCGCGGCGACCTCGGCCCCGGCGACGTGCAGTGGATGACCGCCGGTCGCGGCATCATCCACTCCGAGATGCCGCAGCAGGCGGAGGGGCGCATGCGCGGCTTCCAGCTGTGGATCAACCTTCCTGCCCGCGAGAAGATGAAGCCGGCGGCCTGGCGTGACGTGCCCTCGCAGACGATCCCGAGGGTGGCGTTCGAGGGTGGCGGTGAGCTGCGCGTGATTGCGGGGCGCTTCGAGCACGCCGGCACGGCGACCGCCGGGCCGATCGGCGGGCTCTCCACCGACCCGCAGTATTACGACCTGCGGCTGCCTGCCAACGCGACGGTCGAGTTGCCGACTCCGCCCGGACACAACGCCTTCCTTTACGTCTACGAGGGCGCGGCGAGCGTCGGTGAGGACGCGCGGCCGCTTCCTTTTCGTGCGGCGGGCCTGCTGACCCCGGGAGGGTCCGTGCGCATCGCGGCAGGAGAGACGGGCGTCAAGCTGCTGCTGCTCGCCGGCCGACCGATCGGCGAGCCCGTGGTGCAGTACGGTCCGTTCGTCATGAACTCGGTCGCGGAGATCGAGCAGGCTATCCGCGACTACCAGGCGGGCCGGCTGGCGGTGGCGGGCTGACGCTGCAGCGCGTCGATGCGCCGGCGGGCCGGCTTACGTGTATTCCACTGCTGGGCGCCGCGTGGACGCGTCGCAGAATACCGGCCACCAGGGGCAGTGGCCCTGCCCGTCGTGCGGATGGCACCATGAGTCACAAGCACGAGCAGCTGCTCAGGACGATCTTCCACGACCCGATCAACTGCAACATCCACTGGCGCGAGGTGGAATCGCTGCTGCACCACGTGGGTGCCGACATCGAGCCGCTCTCCGGCGCCCGCATCCGCGTCAAGCTGAACGGGTCGGAGGGCATCCTGCATCGACCCCACCACGGCAACACGCTCGACCGCAGCTCGGTCCGCCATTTGCGTGAATACCTGGCGCACGCCCGGATGACGCCTTCGCAATACGAGGTGGCGCGAGGCGCCGAGCCCCATTAGGTGCGCACGGCGCGCCTCAGTAGAGCAGCGAGACGAGGGCGTAGCTGACCACCCCGACGAGCACCGCCGAGAACAGGCCGACGCCGAGCGGCTTCAGGCCAATCGCCTTCAGGCCCTTGATGCTGGTGCCGAGTCCGACCGCCGCCATCGCGATCGCGAGGCAGTAGGTCGCCACCTGCTTGATGAAGCCGACGATCGCCTTCCACTGCTCCGGCTCGAGCAGGCCGAACGGACGGTCGCCCACGTCGCCCAGCGTGCGCAGCAGGCTCATGGCGGCGAACCCGATGATGAACAGCGGGACCATCGTGTACCACCGGGGTGCCGTGCCGCCCTCGCTCGAACGGCGGTGATAGAAGACCGCCATGATCGGGATCACCACCAGCATGCTCATGTTGCGCACGAGCTTGGTCACGGTCGCGACGTCGAGCGCCTTCGGGTCGTCGAAATACTGCTGGTAGACGAGCCCGGCGCCCGCGACCTGCGCGGTCTCGTGCACGGCGGTGCCGAGAAACATCCCCGACCGGAACCCGTCGCCCGCGAACAGCCAGTGCGCCGCGAACGGGTAGGCGAGCATGGCCGCCACGCCGAACAGTGTGATGCAGGCCACCGCATAGCTCGTCTCGTCGTCGCGGGCGCCGATCGTGGGCGACATGGCAACGATCGCGGTTGCGCCGCAGATGCTCGTGCCGACCGCGATCAGCGTGCCGAGACGGTCGGTGAGTCCGACCCGCCGGCTGACGTAGGTCACGATCGCGAGCGCCGCGAGCACGGTGCCGATGATGATCGGCAGGCTCTTGAGGCCGATGGCGCCGGCCTCGACGATGCTGAGCCGGATGCCCAGCAGCACGATGCCGAGCCGCAGGATCCGCACCACCGAGAATCTAATGCCCGGCCTGAGCACCTCGGGCAGCCTGAATAGATTGTTGACGAGGATGCCGAGCAGGATCGCCATCATGATCCCGCTGATGGCGCCCTTCTGCAGCCCGAGGGCCGGCGCGACGATTGCGGCGAGGGACTCGCCGGCGAGCGCGAGAAACAGGGCGAGCAGGAATCCCCAGAGGGCGTTCATGACAGGGCGTCTCTTGGAGTCATCGCCGTTCTGCGCCGCCGTCTGTGACGGATCGAAGTTGTTGGATGCGCGAACGGCCTAGTCCGGAGCGTACATGAATGGGTCGCCCGTGGCCCGCGAGACTCAGGCGCCTCGATGAGAATGCCCACGAGGCCTGCGACCTGCTGGGCACGATGGCCAATACCGCGCGCCTCAGGCGACGCCGTGTGAACCGAGCTTCGCGACGTCGCGCGGCGTGATCTCCACCGCGCGACCGAACCCGCCCACCCAGAGTCCCTGCCGGAACTCGAGCCGGTACAGCGTGAAGTCGCTCAGCCGGAACGTGATGCGGCTGCCGGGGAAACGCGCGAGGTAACGCTCGCGCTCGGCCGTCCATTCCTCGCCGTTGCGCTCGAGCGGATGCACGTCGCACTCGAACGAGGCGCGCTTGATCTGCAAAGGATCCTTCTCCGGGCCGTCCTGCTCGTGCAGCAATACGGCCGCGCGGGCACCGGCCGCAAGCCCCGCCGTGTGCCGCGACAGGCGCGAGGCGTGGATGATCACGCCGGCGTAGTCGATCGTGGGTACGAACGGCAGCAGGCCCGCGAACGGCGAGCCGTCCACGAGGACGGCCAGCGACAGGATCCGCTCGCCGTCGAGAAGGCCACGGATGGCGCGTGCAGTGGACTTGAGCATCGACTCGTTACCTCGGTCTGGACGTTTCGCATCTCGTCGGAACGGTGCGAGCGGTTGCGCTACGAAAAAGGGCGTCCCGCGCGGTCGCGGAACGCCCTCGATTCGACCAATCCCGGGTCAGTACTGCAACCGTCCCGCCACCGAGGCGTGATCCGACGGCCACAGGCCGCGTCCCGGCGGACGGGTCTTGTCGGCCGCGACTTCGCCGAGCAAGCGGACTTCCTTGACCTTGCGCGGCATCTCACGCGTGTAGATGTGGTCGATCCGCTGGTCGAGCACCGAGACCTTGTTCGACAGGTCCTCGAGCTGGCAGCAGCTCATCCCGGGCAGGGCGCCCGGACGCAGGTCCCAGACGTCGTAGAATCCGGCGGCTTCGAACAGCAT
>Ga0316605_10001024_pt1 | contig 16960 bp, 19 predicted proteins | sample OWC_soil_day20_n_FD_207666 | JGI IMG/M metagenome (GOLD analysis project Ga0316605, IMG submission 207666) | Wetland soil microbial communities from Old Woman Creek delta, Ohio, United States - OWC_soil_day20_noCT | ecosystem: Environmental > Terrestrial > Soil > Wetlands | place: USA: Ohio...
CCGGCCGGCTTCCATGGACCAGTGGAAGATGAGCCGCTTCACGAGGCTGGAGGAGGCCACGCTGTCGTAGATGCGGCCGAAGACCTTCTCGTAGATGCGGGGCACGGAGGCGATCACCGTCGGGTGCACCTCCATCAAGTCGGCGGCCACGGTGTTCACGCTCTCGGCGTAGTAGATGGAAGCGCCGATGTGCATCATCAGGAAGTGCCCGGCCATCCGCTCGAAAATGTGGGTGAGGGGCAGGAAGCTGAGGCAGCGGTGGCCGTCGGCCATCTTCACGGCCTGCAGCGAGCTGAGGACGTTGGACACCAGGTTGCCGTGGGTGAGGACCGCGCCCTTGGGATCGGCGGTGGTGCCGGAGGTGTAGATGAGGGTTAGCACATCCGAGGCCTTCCGCTGGGCGGCCCAGGCCCGGACCTCGGGCCGCCGGGCCTCCATGGCCTCGCCTTCGGCCTGGAGGGTGGCCCAGGTGACAAGGGTGCGGCCCGTGTCCGCGGGCAGGTCGCCATCCAGCAGCACCGCGGCCTTCAGGTCCGGCAGCTGGTCCCAATGGGCGAGCACCTTGTCCAGCTGGGCGCGGTCGGAGCAGATGACCCAGCGGGACTGGCTGTCCCGCAGGATGAACGCGGCCTGGGGCGGATTCAGGGTGGCGTAGATGGTGACATCCGGCATGCCCAGGATCGCGCAAGCGTAGTCGGCCACGGCCCATTCGGGGCGGTTTTCCGACATGATCGCCACGTGATCCCCGGCCTGAAGGCCCCGGGTGGCCATCGCCAGGGCCAGACGCTCGACCTGGGCCACCAGCTCGACGTGGGAGATGGGCACGTACGCGCCGTTCCGCTTCACCGCCAGGGCATCCGGCAGGTTGCGCTCGGCCGCCTGATAGAAAAGCTGGGCAATGGTCTCGATGGGCTGCGCCACAATGACTCCGGATATCCAGGGGATGTGACCGCATGGTAACAGGGAAGGAAGGAGGGTCGCTGGCGGAGGGCATCCGGGCCTTCCACCTTGAGCAGCAGGCGCGGGGCGTCTCGCCGCACACCGCAAGGGCCCAGGGCGGCGACCTGGCGAAGCTGCTCGACCATGCCCTTCGGAGCCGCTGGCAGGGGTGGGAGGTCAGCCCGCGCACGCTGCGGGGCTTCGCCCTGGAACTCGGCGACCGGGGCCTGGATCCTGCCAGCCAGGCGCGCATCCTCTCCACGGCCCGCACCTTCTTCACCTGGCTGTGGGAAACCCGCCGCATCACCCAGAACCCGGCTTCCGGCCTGCGGAATCCCAAGCAGCCGAAGCGCCTGCCGGCCTTCCTCACCGAGGGCGAAAGCCAGGCTCTGCTGGACCTGCCGCCGGCGGTGGATTTCCCCTCGGCGCGCCTGGCCTGCCTGCTGGAGCTGCTCTACGCCTCGGGACTGCGCGTGTCCGAGCTGGTGGGGCTGGATCTCCAGGACCTGCTGCCGGAGGAGCGGACCCTGCGCGTGCTGGGCAAAGGGCGCAAGGAACGACTCGTTCCCTACCACGCTCACGCCGCCATCATCCTGGAGACCTACCTCACGTTCCGTTCCGCCTTCCTGGCCATGAAGGCCCTGCCGCCCAGCCCGGCGATCTTCCTGAACCAGCGGGGCGGGCGTCTCACACCGACCAGCGTCCGGTCCATGCTGCGCCTGGCCCTGCAAGCCGCCGCCGTTCGCGCCAAGGTGAGCCCCCACGCGCTGCGGCACAGCTTCGCCACCCACCTGCTGAACCGCGGCATGGACCTGCGGGCCATCCAGGAACTCCTGGGCCACGCGAGCCTGAGCACCACCCAGCGCTACACTCACCTTGGGCTGGAGGAACTGGCCCGCACCTACGAGAAGGCCCATCCACGGGCCAAGAGCTGACCCGGAGATCCTGGACCATGCCCACCGTCATTCCCGCCCCCGTCATGCCCGTCATTCCCGTCCGGGGCGGCGAAGGGGGCTTCCCCGTCCGCCGCATCTACTGCGTGGGCCGGAACTACGCCGACCACGCCCGCGAGATGGGCGGCGATCCCAACCGTGAACCGCCCTTCTTCTTCGGCAAGCCCCAGGACACGGTGGTGCCGGGCGGAGGCGAGGTCCCCTATCCCTCCCGCACCTCGAACCTGCACCACGAGGTGGAGCTGGTGGTGGCCCTGGCGAGGGGCGGCCGGGACATCCCCGTGGAGGCGGCCGAGGCCTGCATCTACGGCTACGCCGTGGGCATCGACCTGACCCGCCGCGACCTGCAGGCGGCCGCCAAGGACAAGGGTCAGCCCTGGGACACCGCCAAGGGCTTCGACCACTCGGCACCGATCTCCCCCATCACGCCGGCCGCCGCCCTGGGGCATCCCTCCTCCGGAGCCATCTGGCTCGAGGTCAACGGGACAGAGCGGCAGCGGGGTGACCTGGCTCAGATGACCTGGCGGGTGCCGGAAGTGATCGCGCACCTTTCCAGCTACGTGGCCCTGGCCCCGGGCGATCTCATCTTCACGGGCACGCCGTCCGGGGTGGGTCCCATCGTGCGGGGCGACCGGGTCCGTTGCGGCATCGACGGCCTGGGCGAGCTGGAGATCGTCCTGGCCTGAGCCCGTTCGCGTTCAATCGTTAAGGATTCACCAGGGAGCCACCGAGGGTACCGAGAGGCTCGGATCATCGCACGCGGTGAAGCAGGATCAGAGGGCCACGGAGGGCTCCGTGCCGCCTCCGTGCGTTCCGCGTCTCCATGGTGAATCTCTAGGTTGAACGCCGCGTGGCCTGCATCGGGGCAGGCTCAGTTCCCGCCGGCCTTCTTGAACTGGGCGATGATGTCGTCGACGCTGTCCTTCTGGCTGTCGGCTTCCAGGCTGGTGTCGAAGATGCGGTCCTGGGTGGCGACCTTCCGCTCGGAGAACCCCTGGCCGGAGAGGGCCTCGGTGTGGATGTTGAAGATCACCAGCAGGCGGTTCAGGCCGCCCTGGAACTGCTTGAGCAGGATCACGACCTTCTCGATCTTCTGCCGGGTGATGTCCTGGAACTGGAGGATGTTCAGGATCTCGAAGGCCTCGTCGCTGACCCGCTGAAGCTGCGCCTTCGCCGGGGCCAGGTCCACCTCGGCCGCCGGGGCGGCCATCTGGTGGGCGAAAAGGAACTCCAGCACTTCCTGGGCGAGGGCGTTCTGGTCTTCGCCGGCGGCGGCCCGGTCGAGGAAGCTCGTGACGGCCTGGTGGAGGCTCCCCTGGTGCTCCTTCTGGCGGTTGAGGCCGTCCTGGCAGCCCTGGACGGCCCGGGTGGCGTCGTCGGTGGCGGCCATGAGGGTGTCCAGGCGGTTCATGACGCTCTGGGTGGCTTCCTCGGTATCCGTGGTGATGGCGTCGAGCTGGGAGGCCAATTCGGGCACCTGAGTGCTCTGGTGCTTCACCGAGGCGTCCAGCTGCTGCAGGTTCATGAGGGTCTGGTTGATGCTGGCGACCAGGGCGCCGAGCTCGCCCTTGGCCTCGATATCCACTTTCTGATACACCCGGCCGTTGGCCATGTCCTGGGCCGCCTGGGCGAGGCGGTGCAGGCTGGCCTGGGAATCGCCCTGGAGTTCCTGTCGCAGGTCGGCGATGAGCTGCTCCAGGCTCACCAGCCGCTGGTCGAGGCGCTCCCGCCGGGCCTGGAACTCCGCCACGAGGCCGTCCGGGCTGTCGGGGCCGCCGCCGAGGGGCTGACCTTCTGGGGATTCAGTCATGGGAACTCCGGACGTGCCCTCACGGGGCGGGCCTCACCTTCACATGGGCTCCTTCGGCCAGACCCCAGGCCTGCATGAGTTCCCGAGGCATGGCCAGCTGGTTGTCCGGCAGGCTGGGCACGAACTCCACCCGCTCCACGGCGGGGCCCGAGGGCCAGATCACCCGCAGGTTGCGGATGCCCTCGCGGTAGGGGCCGAGCACAGTCCACCAGCCTTCCATGGCCTTGGCCAGCTCCAGCCGGTCGCCCTTCTTGAACAGGCCCGTTTTGAGGGGAACCACCGTCACGTGGGCGTCCGGCTCGAGCACTTCCAGGCGGCCGGCGTCCTTCAGGATCGCCGCGGCCTGGAGGACGGCCACGTCATGCTGGCCCGAGGCGGCCATGACGTCCTGGAAGTCGCGATAGCCATCGAAGAAGGGGAGGATGCGACGCTCCTCCGAGAAGAGCTTGAGACCTTCCAGCAGCTGGTGGCCGGGCAGGGTGGGCCAGGGCACGGCGGTCATCCGCGGAAACATGCCGGTGAGCCGCTTCCGGCTGTCGTGGAGGCGGGCGGAATCCATGAGCAGGTCCGGCACCGTCCGGCGGATGGTGGCCTGGACCTGGACCTGGGTCGTGAGGAACTCGAAGTGACCAATGACCCACTCGAGGATCTCGAAGGCGGCGGATTCCCCCTTGGTCGACAGGGTCTCCGCGTGGATGACCTCGCCCTGGGAGAAATAGAGCACGCCGCTCACCTTGCCCGAGCTGACCTGAAGCATGCCGGTCTTCCGGTTGACGTGCAGGAGCTGCGCCACATCGGTCAGGGAGATGCTTTCCAGGGTGCCTCGCAGATTGCTCATGCCTGGCCCTCGGGCGTGAGCAGCTCCTCGAGCAGCACCTTGATCCGCTCCTGGTTCACGGGCTTGACCAGGAAGATGTCCGCCCCGCTGCGGAGACCCTGCTGCCAGGCGCGTTCACCGTCGAATCCGGTGAGGAGGATCACCTTGATGCCCTGGCACTCGGGATCGTCCTTGATGGAATGACAGAAGGAGGGGCCAGTCTCCCCGGGCATGAGCACATCCAGGAAGATGAGATCCACCCGCTCCTGGGCCATGGCCCGCCGGGCGTGGGAGGCATCCTCCGCCTCAAGCACCCGGTGTCCTTCCAGCTCCACGAATTCTCGCAGGACCTGGCGGACACAAGGGTCGTCATCCACGACCAGCACGGTGCTCATGGGCGCATCTCCTCCATGGCGGTCAGCATCTCCTCGACGGCCCGTTCCAGGCCCACCAGGACGGCCCGGCCGATCAGACTGTGGCCGATGTTCAGCTCCTCGACCTCGGGAATGGCGGCCACCGGGCCCACGTTGTGCAAGGTCAGGCCGTGGCCGGCGAGCACCCGCATGCCCAGGCGGCTGGCCAGGCGGGCGGCGTCGCGGAGACGGCCCAGCTCCTGGGTGGCGTCCGAATCCATGGGCAGGTCGGCGTAGGCGCCCGTGTTCAGCTCGACGGCGTCGGCCTCCAGCTTGGCGGCCATCTTCACCTGGTCGAGGACCGGATCCACGAAGAGGCTCACCCGGATGCCCGCGCCGCGCAGCTCGCGCAGGATGGGCTTCAGCATGCCCTGGAGAAAGATGGCGTCGAGGCCGCCCTGGGTGGTGAGCTCCTCGCGGCTCTCGGGCACGAGGGTCACCCAGGAGGGCTTGGCGGGGATGACCGCCTCGAGCGCCTCGGGCGTGGCGGCGCATTCCACATTCAGGGGGACGGCGAGGACTTCCTTCAACAGGCGGAGGTCGCGGTCCTGGATGTGCCGGCGGTCGGCCCGGAGGTGCACCGTGATGCCGTGCGCCCCGGCGCTCTGGGCCAGGAGGGCCGCGGCCACCGGTTCGGGCTCATGGCCTCCGCGGGCCTGCCGCAGGGTGGCCACATGGTCAACGTTCACGCCAAGCCTCAGATTCAACGCGGTCTCCGGGAATGCCCCCTAGCTTAACCCCTGGCCGCCTCCCGCGCCGCGAAGGTTCGGAGGGCAGGGGGGCATTTCCAAAAAAAAGAGTTGAAACACCTATATTGGAGACCCATCATGATTCCATGAAGGACGCGGCCCACCTCCCCTCCCTGTTTCTCGCCCACGGTTCCCCCATGCTGGCGCTGGAGGGCGGAGCCTGGGGCGCCATGGTGGCCGGCCTCCGCGCCGCGGCGGGGACGCCGAAGGCCATTCTCGTGGCCTCGGCCCACTGGGAGGCCGCGGGTCCCTTCCGCCTCTCCTCCGCTGAAACCCCCGGCGTCATGCATGACTTCGGCGGCTTCCCGGAAGCCCTCTACGCGCTGGACTACCCGGCCCCCGGGGCACCCGTGCTGGCTGCCCGGGCCGCGGACCTGCTGCGGGGGGCGGGCCTGGAGGCGACCCTCGACGCCCAGCGTCCCCTGGACCACGGCGCCTGGGTGCCCTTGCGCTACCTGGCGCCAGATGCGGACATCCCCGTGGTGCAGCTTTCGCTGCCCCGGCCCCGGACTCCCGAGCAGCTGCTGGCGGCGGGCCGGGCCCTGGCGCCGCTGCGGGCCGAAGGCGTGCTGATCCTCGGCAGCGGCGGCATCGTGCACAACCTCCGGCGCCTGGATTGGGACGGCGCGGCCGCCTCCAGGCCGCAACCCTGGGCCGCGGCCTTCGAGGCCTGGGTGCGTGAGCGCCTCGCCGCGGGCGACGAGGCGGCCCTCCTAGACTGGCGCCGGGCCCCCGGGGCGGCCGAATCCGTGCCCACCTCCGAGCATCTGGATCCCCTCTTCGTCGCGCTGGGCGCTGCCGGTGGCCGGGCTTCGAGCCTGTTCGACGGCTGGCAGCTGGGGAACCTGAGCCTGGCGAGCTACCGGTTCGATTGAAGGCTCAGGCCTCCGCCCGCTTCATGCTGCGCAGGGCCAGGGTCCAGATGAGGGCCGCCAGGCCGAGGAGCTTGAGCACTTCGGGCCAGAAGGCCTCGAGCCCCACCCCGCGCAGCACGATGGCCCGGATGATGATGATGAAGTGGGTCAGCGGCATGATCTCGCCCAGCAGGTAGAAGGGCAGAGGCATTCCCTCCCGGGGGAAGATGTAGCCGCTGAGGAAGACGAAGGGCAGGAAGGTGAGCATGCTCAGCTGGGCGCTCTGGCCCTGGCTCTGCGCTTTGGTGGAGATGGCGATGCCGATGCCGAGCATGGGGATGAGGAAGAGCCCTGCCATGACATAGAGGAGCAGGACCGATCCCGCCACGGGAACCCGGAAGAAGAGGTGCGCCACCCCGAAGAGCACGGTCATCTGGGCGTAGGCCATGACCACGACGGGGATCACCTTCCCCGAGAACAGCTCGAAGGGCGTCACCGGCGTGACCAGCACCTGGTCGAGGGTGCCGCGCTCCTTCTCCCGCACGATGGCGTTGGCCGCGAACATGATGGACGTCATGGAGAGGATGACGCCCACCAGGCCCGGCACGATGAAGGTGGGGCTGCGCAGATCCGGGTTGTACCAGGGGCGGATGCGCACTTCGACGGGCATGACGGGCCTCGCCGCGCCGCCGTAGCCCATGCGGTCGAACAGCAGCTGGGTGTTGCGCAGCTGGCCCACTCCCTGGGCCGTGGCCATGGCGCTGGCGGCGGTGGTGGGGCTGGAGCCGTCCACCAGGATCATCACCTCGCCGGTCTGCCCCGAGCGGATGCGGCGCGCGTACTCCGGCGGAAACCAGACGCCCACCTGGGCCCTTCCCCGATCCAGGGCCGCCCGCAGGTCCTGCTCGGAACGGACCACCACCTTCACGTCGAAGTACTGGGTGGCCACGAGGCCGTCCACGAAGCTGCGGCTCTCCTGGCTCTGCGACTCGTCCAGGACGGCGGCGGGCATGTGCTTCACGTCGTAGTTGATCGCCATGCCGAAGATGATCAGCTGCATGAGCGGCATGCCCAGCGTGAAGGCCAGGGTCAGGCGGTCGCGGCGGAGCTGGAGGAATTCCTTCCAGACCAGGGCTTTGATGCGGTTCCACATGGACGTACCTCAGGCGGTTCGGGCGTGTTGGACCAGGTCTACGAACAGATCCTCGAGGGAGGGCTGCTCGGCGGGCAGCGCCTCGAAGGTGTGGCCCTCCGCCCGCAGCCGGGCGAGCAGGGCCTCCGGCGCCAGGCTGGCGGACAGGGAGATACGGACGCTCCGCCCCAGCAGCTCGGCGGCGAGGACTTCCGGCTGGCGCCGGGCGGCGAGCTGCAGGTCGCGGAAACGGTCGGCCCGCAGCTCCAGGACCTGGCGGCCCAGGGCCTCCTTCAGGGTCCGCGGCCGGCCATAGGCCATGAGCCTGCCCCCGAGGATGAAGGCCAGCCGGTCGCACTGGTCGGCCTCGCCCAGGTTGTGGGTGGTGACCAGGATGCTCATCCCTTCAGCCACCAGCTCGTCCATGGCTTCCCAGAAGAGGCGGCGGCGCAGGGGATCCACGCCGCTCGTGGGCTCATCCAGGAAGAGGATCTCCGGGCGGTGCAAGGTGGCCGCGGCCAGGGCCACCCGCTGGCGCTCGCCGGTCGAGAGCTCGGCCACCAGGGCGTCGCGCTGATCCCACACCTGCATCTCATGGAGGCGGAACGACACCTCGCTGGCGAGGCGCTGACCTTCCAGGCCGTAGAGCCCGCCGAAGAACCGCAGATTCTCGGCCACGGTGAGGTCGGTGAGGAGGCTGGATTTCTGGCTCATGTACCCCATGCGGGAGCGCAGCAGGTCGGCCTCCGTGAAGAGGTCGCGGCCCAGGGCCCGGGCGGTGCCGGCGCTGGGGGTGAGCACACCGCAGAGCATCCGGATGGTGGTGCTCTTTCCCGCGCCGTTGGGGCCGAGGAACCCGAAGATCTCGCCGGGCTGGATGTCGAAGCTGAGGTCGGAGACGGCCGTGAAATCGCCGAAGCGGCGGGTCAGGCCCTGGACTTCGAGGACGGGCTCAGCCATGGGCGCCTCCGGGGGCGGACAGGGCGTGGAGGAAGATGTCTTCGAGACTTGCCTCTGCGAGCCGCGCCTGCTCGACGCCGGGCAGGGCCGCCAGCCGAGCCAGGAGGGGCGCCGGATCCTGGTCCGGGAAGCGGGCCCGGATGATCTCTCCTTCGGCGAAGAGGTCGAGGGGCGCCAGGGCGGCGAGGGCCTTCTGAACCTCGCGGCGTCGCGCGCTGACCAGCCGGAACACCAGGCCCGGCAACCCCTTCCGGAATGAGGGCAGATCGCCTTCTTCCAGGACGCGGCCCTCATGCATGAGCAGCATCCGATGGGCGTACTCCGCTTCGTCCATGTAGGGCGTGGAGAAGAGGATGGCGACGCCCTGTCCGTGCACCGCATGGAGCAGTTCCCAGAATTCGCGCCGGCTCACCGGATCCACGCCGGTGGTGGGCTCGTCGAGCAGCAGCAGGCGGGGCTCGGTCAAGAGGGCCGAGCAGAGGGAGAGTTTCTGTTTCATCCCCCCGGAGAGGGCGCCCGACAGCCGGTCGCGGAAGCTCGCCAGGTCCACGGATTCGAGCAGCCGCGTGATCCGTGCCCCCGCGTCCCGCAGGCCGTAGAGACCCGCCTGGAACTGGAGGTTCTCGGCCACGGTGAGGTCGGGGGCCAGGCTGAAGGTCTGGGGCACGTAGCTGATGCCGTGGCGGTCCACCTGGCGGAGCAGGCTGCCCCCGGTGGGCCGCTGGAGGCCCGCCAGCATGCGGAAGGTGGTGGTCTTGCCCGCGCCGTCCGGACCGATGAGCCCCACCAGCTCGCCTTCGGCCAGGGTGAGGTCCAGGTGCTCGACGGCCACCTTGGGCCCGAAGCGGCAGGCGAGGCCGCGGGCCTCCAGCAGGTTCATCGCGGTTCCGCCCCGAGGCGCACATCCACGGCCACGCCGGGCACCAGGCCCTTGTCCCAGCCGCCGGGGATGGTCACCCGCGCCGGATAAACCAGGTTCACCCGTTCATCTCGGCTCTCCACCATTTTCGGCGTGAACTCGGATTCGGAGGCGACCTCGTCCAGGGTGGCCTCCAGGCTGCGGTGGTCCTGGGTCAGCACCGTCACGGGCGCGCCGAGGCGGGCCTGGGACTGAAGGGACTGGGGCAGGTAGATCCGCACCCACAGCTGGTCCAGGCGGGCGAGGGTGAGCACGGGTTGGCCGGCGCCGAGGACGCTGCCCGGTTCGCGCAGGCGATGGGTCACCACGCCGTCGAAGGGGGCCCGCACCTCGGTGAATCCGGCCTGCGCGCGGCTTTGCTGCAGCACGGCCCGGGCCTTGCGGGCCTCGGCGCTGCCCGCCTGGCGCTGCTCGATCCGGGCGCCGGCCTTGAGTTCCGCGAGCGCCTTGGCCTGCAGGTTAAGGGCGGCGGCGGCCCGGTCCCGCTCGGCGGTGACGCGGTCCAGCTCGGCTTGGGACAGTACCCGGTCGCCCACCAGGCGCGTCGTGCGCTGGAGGTTCTCCCCGGCCAGCTTCAGAGCCGCCTCGGCGTCCCGCACCCGGGCTTCGCCCTGGGCGACCTGCTCGGCGCGGGTGCCCCGGTCCAGTTCGAGCCGCTTGGCGTCGGCGCTGTCGAAACCCGCTTCGTCGCGAAGGACGGCCGCGTCCAGTTCCTCGGCCACCACCTTGGCCAGCAGGTCGCCAGCCTTGACGCGCTGGCCCTCCCGGACGTTCAACTCGACCAGACGGCCCCCCACCCGCGGCCCGAGGTCCGTGAGGTAGGCTTCCACGCGGCCGTTGAGCAGGGGGCGGCTGTCCCTGTGGCAGGCGATCAGCAGGAAGGGAAGAAGCAGCAGCAGCTTTCGCACGGGGGACCTCTTCAGGCGGCAGGGTCGGGCAGGATGGGCAGCGGGGCGGAGGGATCGAGGGCCACGCCGCGCCAGAACAGGTCGAACCAGGCCCGCATGCCGGTCACCACGGTGGCCTCGGGACTCAGGTGCATCAGGCGGGGCAGCACCGCGGGCAGCAGATCCAGGATCTCCAGTTGCATGCGGACCAGGAAGAAGGTGGCCAGGAGGGGCTGGAGGTCCGGCCGGAGCTCCTGGCGCGCGATGCCCTGCTGCAGCACATCCCGGACAGCCATGACGATGGGCCGGAGTTGCGCCTCGATGGGCTCCGAGAGCCCTTCCGCGCCGCGGACGATCTCCCCCCGGATGAGCGACCGGATGCCGGGGTCGTCCTTCAGATGGCCGTGGTAGGCCCGGAGCACGTCCCAAAGGCGGGCGGAGGCGGGCCGGAGGTCGGCCGGATCCGCCAGGCGCTTCAGCTCCAGCAGCAGCGGGGGAAAACGCCGCTCGAGGAGCGCCTTGAACAGGGCCTCCTTGCTGTCGAAGTGGTAGTAGATCAGGGCCGGATCGCAGCCGGCCCGACGGGCGATGGCCCGGAGGCTGGCGGCCTGCAGCCCGCTTTCGGCGAACACCGTCTGGGCGGCGTCCAGAATCTGATCGGGATCGACCTTGGTGGGCTTGGGACCCCGAGAGGGGCGGGGAGAGGGGAGAGCAGTCATGGAGGTCCAATTCAACGAGTGTTGAATTGTGGGATCACCCACGGTCCTGCGCAATGACTTATTTCAATGACCGTGGAAATTCTCGGCGGCCACGAAAAAGCCCCCGGCAGCCGGGGGCTTTTCAAGGAACCGCTCCGGGCTCACTCGCCGGAGATGGGCACCACGGTGGTGTCTTCGATGGTGAGGATCTCGGCCTCCTCGAAGGCGATGCGGTTTTCCTCGACCTCGGCCACGGCCACCTGGCCCCAGAAGGAAGCGAGCTTGGGGGCATCCTGGGCCTGGCCGTGCTTGTTCACGGGGACCACCACCTCGACCTTGGGGAAGGCGCCGCGCTGAAGCTGCTCGCAGCGCTTGCCCGCCACGACGACGAAGCGGTACTTGTTGGCGATTTCTTCTGGGACACGGACGATGGTGCGCTGGGTCATGGGCCACTCCGAACCTGGAAGCATACCACTCCCGGACCCCATCTCAAAGCCCGGCCTTGCATTCGGCCCCTCCTGGCCCTATAGGGCGGCTGGAGTAGGATGGGACTTCCTGGAGGAACCATGGAACGGGGCAAACTGTGGCGCGGCGCCTTCGGGGGCAATGTCCGGCTCCTGGAGCTGAACTCGGCGGGCCTCACCGAGGAACTGGCCGCCAAGCGTCCTGCTTCCGGCGTGGCCTCGGCCGCCTGGATCGTCGGCCACCTGGTGCTCTCCCGTCGACGAATCTTGAAGCTGCTGGGCGGCCAGCCCCCCGAGGATCCCACCTGGGAACAGCACTACGCCCGCGGCGGTCCCGGCACCGAGGCCCACCTTGACTGGGCCGGGCTCCAAGCGGCCTTTCGGACGGCGGATCAGGCCCTGAAGACGGCCTTCCAGGAGGCGGACGACTGGGACCGGCCGACCCTGAATCCTGCGGTGGGGGCTGAGCAGCCCCTTGAACAGGTCCTGGCATTCCTCTTCATGCACGAGTGCTACCACCTGGGGCAGATCGGCCTCATCCGCAAGCTGCACGGCCTGCCGGGAGCCATCTGATGCAGATCATCCTGGGCATCACCGGCGGGGTCGCCGCCTACAAATCCGCCGAACTGGCGCGGCTTCTCGCCAACCAGGGACATCGGGTGCGGTGCATCCTCACCGAGGCCGGTGCCCGGTTCATCACGCCGCTCACCCTCACCAGCCTCACCGGCGAGCCCTGCTACGGCGCCAATCCGGACCAGGGCGAGTGGCGGGCCAACCCGAGCATCGAGCACATCGAGCTGGCCCGGTGGGCCGACCTGGTCGCCGTGGTGCCCGCCACGGCGAACATCCTGGGCAAGGCCGCCAACGGCCTGGCCACCGACCTGCTCAGCACCGTGCTGCTGGCGACCCGCGCCCAGGTGCTGTGGGCGCCCGCCATGAACACCGGCATGTGGGAACACCCCGCCGTGCAGGCCAACATCGCGCGGCTGCGGTCCTTCGGGCATGCGGTGGTGGATCCGGCCGAGGGCGTGCTCGCCTGCGGCGAGGAGGGCTCGGGCAAGCTGGCGGAGGTCGCGGCCATCGCCGAGGCCATCCAGATGCATGGCACGCCGAAGCTGCGAGCCTTGAATGGCAGGCGCGTCCTCATCACCGCCGGGCCCACCCGCGAGGACCTGGATCCAGTCCGCACGCTCACCAACCGCAGCACGGGCGCCATGGGCATCGAGCTGGCCCGCGCCTTCCGGGATGTGGGCGCCCGGGTTCAACTGGTGCTGGGCGGGGATCTGCCGGCGCCCTGGGGCGTGGAGACGGTGCGCGTGCGCAGCGCCCAGCAGATGCTGGAAGCCTGCGAGGCCCGGTGGCCCGAGGTGGATGGCCTGGTGGCCGCCGCGGCCGTGGCCGATCAGCGCCCTGAACGGGCCGCGGCCGAGAAGGTGAAGAAGACGGACGGCCCCGAGACGATGGTGCTGGTGCGGACGCCGGACGTCCTGGCCCGCCTGGCGTCCCACCGGCGGCCCGACCAGTGGGTGGTCGGCTTCGCCGCGGAAAGCGAGCAGCACCTGGAACACGCCGCCGGGAAACTCAAGAAGAAGGCGCTGGATGCGGTGCTGGTCAACGACGTGCAGGGGGGGCGGGCCTTCGGGGCCCAGGCAAACACCCTGACGCCGGTCACCGCGCAGGGTCCCCATCAGCCCATCGGGCCCTTCGCCAAGGACCAATTGGCCCGGGCCGTGGTGCAGTGGTGGTCGCACCAGCTGGAACGGCAGCCGGACTAGCTCTGCGGGGGCTGGCTCAGAGGGCCGGGTCCATCCAGGGCAGCACGTCGCTGGGTCGCCCGGCCACATTGCCCAGGCGCACGGCCACCACCACGATCCAGCCCTGGGGCCGCTGCAGGGACTTGAGATCCATCACCAGGGTCTGCCCCGGCCCGGGCAGGTCCGGCCGCCGGCGCTCCAGCACCACCTCGCCCCGGCTGAAGACCTCCTCCGGCGTGGGCTTGGTGAGGCCCAGAGGAAGGTAGATCACCCGCACCAGCTCAACACCCACGAGGGAATCGCCCTTCACGTCCGCCGTGGGCAGCACCAGCCGCACTTTGCGCAGGCCCTCCAGGCTCGCCTCCATGGGCAGAGCCGCGGCGCGGGGCCGGGGGATGGGATCCCCTTTCCGGCCGCACTGGAGCGCCGAGACGGTTAGCGTGATCGCGAGCAGCGGGTTTGCTAGGCTGAGGGTACGCATCGCCTTCCATCATGCCCGATTCCGAGGTCCATCCATGACCGTGACCAAGATCTTGATTGCGAACCGCGGGGACGATGAGCCCTCCGCGAGCGAGCGAAGCGAGGGAGTGGGAGCGAAGCGATCGGGGTCAGGTCCCCGCGCAGGCCAGCGGTTCGATACGACGGAGAGGGGATAGCCCATGGCCGTGACCAAGATCTTGATTGCGAACCGCGGGGAAATCGCCATTCGCGTGATCCGCACCTGCCGGGAGATGGGCATCCCCACCGTGGCGGTCTATTCCGAGGCCGATCGCGGGGCGCTCCACGTGCGCATGGCGGACGAAGCCTACTGCATCGGCCCCGCGGCGGCCCGCGAGAGCTACCTGGTGCTGGAGAAGATCCTCGACGTCTGCAGGCGCAGCGGCGCCGACGCGGTGCATCCGGGCTACGGTTTCCTGTCCGAGAACGCCGAGGCGGCGCGGGCCTTCGAAGCGGCGGGCATCACCTTCATCGGTCCGCGCCCCGAGTGCATCGTGAGCATGGGCTCGAAGACCGCGGCCCGGGAAGTGGCCATCGCGGCCGGGTGCCCCGTGGTGCCGGGCATCCAGGAGACCATGGCGGACGAGGAGCTGCTGGCGGCCTCGCTGAAGATCGGCTTCCCCGTGATGCTCAAGGCGGCCATGGGCGGGGGCGGCAAGGGCATGCGCCTTGTCCACAAGCCGGAGGAGTTTACATCGGCCCTGGCGCGCGCCCGCGGCGAGGCGCTGTCCAGCTTCGGCGACGACAGCGTGTACGTGGAGAAGGCCATCGTCCAGCCCCGGCACATCGAAATCCAGATCTTCTCGGACACCCACGGCAACCACGTCTACCTGCACGAGCGGGAGTGCTCCGTGCAGCGCCGCCACCAGAAGGTGATCGAGGAGGCCCCCAGCCCCCACGTGACGCCGGAGATGCGCCGGGCCATGGGCGAGTCCGCCCTGAAGGTGGCGCGGGCGGTCAACTATGTGGGCGCTGGCACGGTTGAATTCCTGGCGGACGCGGACCGCAACTTCTACTTCCTGGAGATGAACACGCGCCTCCAGGTGGAGCACCCCGTCACCGAGTGGATCACGGGCCTCGATCTGGTGAAGTGGCAGATCCTCGTGGCCCGCGGGGAGAAGCTGCCCATGACCCAGGAGGAGATCCCCCTCAACGGCTGGGCCATGGAGTGCCGCGTCTACGCTGAAGACCCAGACAAGAACTTCATGCCGAGCCCCGGGAGAATCACCTTCCTGCGCACCCCCAGCGGCCGCAACGTGCGCGACGACAGCGGCGTCTACGAGGGGGCCGAGGTGCCCATGTTCTATGACCCCATGATCAGCAAGCTGAGCACCTGGGGACCGACGCGGCTGGAGGCCATCGAGCGCATGCGCGCGGCGCTGGGCGAGTACCGCATCGGCGGCATCCGCCACAACATCGCCTTCCACGAGGCGCTCATGGAGCACGAGCCCTTCCGCGCGGGCGCCCTGCACACGGGCATGCTCGACAAGCCCTTCTGGAAGCGGAAAGAGCAGGGGCCCGATCTGAAATTCGCGGTGGCCGCGGCCCTCCTCCACGAACTCGAGACTGAGCAACGCCGGGCCGCCAAGCCTGATCCCGGTGGCGACGGAAAGCCCGATGCCTGGAAGCACTGGGGCCGGTTCAACCGTTTGTAACCCGAGGAACTCGATATGAAACGCACCCTCATCCTCGGCAAGGAACAGCTGGACGTGGAATTCATCCACCAGGACGGCGCCAGCTCGCTGGTGTGGGAGGGGCAGGCCCAACCCATCGACATCCTGGAACTGGAACCCGGCTGCTATTCCATCCTCATGGACGGCCGTTCCGTGGAAGTCCGCCTGGATGCGGCCAAATCGCCAGATCCCGAGACCCATGCCTACCGGGCGATGCTCTACGATGGCCCCTACGAGTTCAGCCTCGTAGACCCCCGCCGGGCCCTCCTGGCAGGGGCGGGCACCGCGAGTGCCGGCGGCGGCGTGCTGTCCTCGCCCATGCCCGGCAAGATCGTGAAGCTGCTGGTGAAAACCGGCGAAGCGGTGCAGGAAGGCCAGACCCTCCTCGTGATGGAGGCGATGAAAATGCAGAATGAGCTGAAGACCAGCACCACCGGAGTCGTGTCCATCGTGCATGTCCAGGAGGGCGCCACCGTGGAGACGGGGGCGGCGCTCATCACGGTGGCGGCGGCTCAAGGTTGACCGGGGAGCCGCGGGCATCGCCGCTGGCGAATCCGAGAGAATGCAGCATGAGCTGAAGACCGGCACCACCGGGGTCGTGCCCAGCGTCCATGTCGACGGGGGTCCAGCTCGTCATGATGGTGACCGCGGACGAGGGCCCAACCGGGCGCTGGATCACCTCGGGTCTGCCGAAATGTCCAAGCGGTCATCCGGTCTTGGCCCATCAGGCAAATGGGATAGGTATAGATGCTGAAAAGCTGTTACGACTATTGATTTATTCCTATTTTAACGTGAGGTAAGCTGGGCTTTCTTAATATCTACAAAAACCAGAAAAGGTTCCCTTTTTTCTTGCCCGGGGGCTTTATTGGAGTATTACTTTCAACGTGATGAAAATCACCAATCTGGAGGCAAGCATGAAGAAAACGCTGCTGTTTCTTTTGGCTGGAAGCGCCCTGACCCTTTCCGCGCAGCAGGGCCAGGCCTGGGTCATGGGCCACGTGGGCCAGACCATGTTCGAGAAGGACAAGAACCTTGCAACGCCCGGCATCGAATTGAAAGATCAGCTCCACTACGGCCTGGGCGTCGGGCACTGGTACTCGGACCGCTGGGGCCTGGATCTCCGCGCCCTGCACAGCGACCTGGAAGCCGACAAGATTCCCGGCGCTCCCACCGGGGATGAAACGCACCTGCTGCTTTCGGGCCTGTTCAACTTCCGCCCTGGCGCCGACAACTGGTATCCCTACCTCGCCGCCGGTGTAGGCGGGACGAACGTGAACAAGAACTACTCCCCCAGCGGCAAGGAAACCACCCGGTTCAACTACCACGGCGGCCTCGGCATCATGGGCAAGCCCGCGGAGAATTTCCTGCTGGACGTCAGCGCCAAGGCCGTGAGCGTGGAACTGCCCAAGTCTCGCCTGGAATACCTGGTCACGCTGGGTC
>Ga0316605_10001025_pt1 | contig 16957 bp, 12 predicted proteins | sample OWC_soil_day20_n_FD_207666 | JGI IMG/M metagenome (GOLD analysis project Ga0316605, IMG submission 207666) | Wetland soil microbial communities from Old Woman Creek delta, Ohio, United States - OWC_soil_day20_noCT | ecosystem: Environmental > Terrestrial > Soil > Wetlands | place: USA: Ohio...
GTCCGCTTCCCAGCGGACCGCCCAGAAAATATTTAAACAGGGGAATCATCTGCCCCAGCGCTCCTCCGTTTGGACCCAGCACAATACCGAAGCGGGTAATGACAACTCGTGTGCCTTTTTCCCGCGCCCGGAGTGCTTCCTCTTCCCATTCATGCGCCAGGCGTGCCAGAAAATCATTGCCGGCAGGCGATGATTCGGTAAGCTCTTCGTCTTCATGAAATCCGTAATATCCCACAGCAGATGTGCTGAAAAATGTGATGTGCCTTGCATCATCCGGCAGAGCTTCGACCAGATGCCTCGTCGTATTGACACGGCTCGTACGCAGAATGGTTTTCTGCTGTTGTGTCCAGCGGCTGAATATGGAAGCACCGGCAAGATTAACGATGACGTCGTGATCACGAACGGCTTCCTGCCATTTGCCCCTGCTGTTCGGATCGCCGGTCAGATAGGAGAGGCCGGGTTTTTTTAATTCTCTACCGGTTATCGCCTGCGTGAGGATCGTAACATGATGACCTTCCCGGGTGAGCCGATCGGTCAGGAATGTCCCGACAAAACCTGTTCCGCCGGTCATGAAAATTTTCATGTCTTGTCCCCTCCTCCTCAGAAACTATTCTGAACGATGCCTCTCTTTTATGAGAGCGGGATTAAATATAATTGCGTGATTATTCCCCGCCGCCAATGAGAGGCAGCACTTTATCCAAATGAAAATAGATCAGGAACTTGGAGCCGCTCTTGTATTTACCTTCTACTTCGGGATATTTCTTCCGGCGCATTTCCTCAATCAAGGGGCTGTCTTTTTCTTCGCGGAGCTTGGTTATATAGAGCCTGCGGCCTTCATAATGCCCTGCTTCCTTGAAGATGTAGACTGCATGAGGGTTCACCTGCAGATTAGCGTGAGTCAGCTTGTCAGCGGCAATGAAGGCGACCGTTTCTTCATCCATAAAGTGCGGCCTGCCGTAGACAGCCGCATCAACTTTACCGCTTTGATCGGCAGTCGAAAGAACACCGAATCCATCCGCCTGATCAAAATATTCACTTAACTTCATATTTCCCCCTTTGATTTTGCAGAGTATTATTATAATCTAAGCCATCAGTACTGAATTGTAAAGAGGCTGGACGATATGAATATGAAAAAAATAATCAATATTCTAGCTTTATTAATTGTTGGCTGTGTCGGAATGCCGGATGGTGTGAAGCCGGTGGATCATTTTCAGGTCGAGCGGTATTTGGGGAAATGGTATGAAATTGCCAGGCTGGATCATTCTTTTGAGCGAGGCTTAACCCGTGTCTCGGCCGAGTATACCCTGCGTGAAGATGGCGGCGTCCGTGTCCTGAACCGCGGTTATCTGGCCAGCGAAGGCAAATGGAAAGAAACCGAAGGCAAGGCGTATTTTGTTAATCGGCCGGATGAGGGATTTTTAAAAGTCTCTTTTTTCGGACCATTTTACGGATCTTACGTGATTCTGGAGCTGGATCATCAGGATTACTCTTATGCGCTGGTCTGTGGACCGGACAAATCCTATCTGTGGATCCTGGCCCGCAGTCCCGGACTGGATAAAGATGTCAGGGACCGGTTGATTTCCAGGGCATCATCGCTGGGTTTTGACACAGGCAAACTCATTTTTGTGAAGCATGATGAAAAGGACAAACCATGACGTGCAGAATCCTTGGCATTTCCGGATCGCCGGTGAAAAAAGGCAATGTTGAAACATTGCTGAGCCTTGCGATGAAGGGACTGCCCGCAAAAAATATCCAACAGGAAACCGTTCATCTTTCCGGTCTGAAGATTCAGGATTGCATCCATTGCAATTTTTGTCTCACCAAACAGAAGCCAGGTAAATATTGCGCTCTGAAGGATGACGCCCAATCCGTCTTTGAGAAAGCCGAGACGGCGGATATCATCGTGCTGGCCAGTCCTGTTTATTTCATGCGCACGTCCGCGCGGATGGCCGCGATGATTGACCGGCTCAGGGTGTTTGTCTTCGGCAATCTGACGACGGGTAGGATGAAAAATAAAATTGGCGTGAGCATGGCCGTGTCCTGGCTTCGGCAGGGCGGCATAGAAACAACGCATTTGACGCACATCCTCGCTTTCCTGACGCTGGAAATGATTCCGGCAAGTGTTCATAAGGGTATAAGCCCCCTTGGCGCATCGGCTCATGCCAGCTCCCTGGGATCAGGTGACTTCGATCTTCATGAAATGCCCGGGATCGAGAGTGACGAAGCCGGCCTCCAGTCAGCAAAGTTAATCATGAGGCGGGCGCTGGAACTGAACAGGCTGATGCATAAATGAGACGAGATAAGCGTGATGAAAAAAATCGTTTCTGTATGTATTTCGGGATTAGGTAATTATGAACGGATACATGTCCTGTTGCAGTAAAATTAAGGCAGAGTTAGATGACCCTGCCTGAATTTTACAAGCATCATTTTAGATAAGCAACACATGTGAAAGGTGTATTTATGCGTCTTTCTGCCGACGACTGCCACAGTTTGGTCAAACGATCTCTTGATTATGCATAACATCTTTTGAAAGAAGGTTTTTCTTCCCTTCCCTGAGAAGGGCCAAATTGCTTGCTCTCCCGTTTCTTTTCCAGTTTCCAGAAGTATCGGATCTTGCAGACTTCTCCGATCGGCAACCCCGTCATGTTTTCCAGGTCCGTAATGCGAATATTAGGGTTTTTGTCAAGTTCACTTACAATGATCTGCTCTTGATGACTCATCTTTTCACCCTGTCCCTCATGAGTAAGAAACGAATCCAGGTTATCCTATTGCTTTTGCGTGAAAATACAATGTAATACGTGTCAGCAAATAATGTGCCTGTCAAACATATTATCATCGATAGTTTGTAATATATTGATATTGTTATATAAATAAAAATATAATTTCATCGGCGTTATGCTGGATTTTTTCATCCCGGTCATCAATTGTAAATCATTCCGACAATAGAATTCATGCAGAAGCGTGCTTTAGGGTTATCTATTCGCAGAAAAATATTTCATTACAATATATTACATCACATATCCATTATGTAAAGAATTCCGATAACTACAACTTTTGCGGTCAAAACGTACAAATCACTTTAAACTGTGAATGGTTAGCGAAGCTTCGTTGATGGATTCGCCCTTTGCTGATGTCAATAAAACAGTAACGTTGATGAAGCTGCCAGGTCAATCTTGTATAAAAAAAAGTTCAATCCCAAAATTTTGTGGTCGAAATTACATTGACATCTAAAATCATTCCTCATAATGTTTTCGCCTGATTTGCGATGATGCAATGATAATTTGAGCTGGCTCCTGTCACCATAAAAGCAGATTGATATTGATTTAAGCATATGAAAGCAAATGTAAAACAAAATAAATCCAAGTCGCCTGATAAGCCTGAAACAATTAGGAAATTAGAGGAAAAATTACAGGTTGGGGATCAACTGTTCCATGCCATTGCCCAGCAATCTTCGGATATTATTCTTCTCGTGAATCGGGAAGCCGTGGTGATGTATGAAAACGACGCTGTGGAAAGAATCCTGGGATTTAAGGCTGAGGAAAGAATTGGCAAAAAAGCATTTGATCATGCACACCCTGATGACATGGGTTTTTTAAAAGATACATTCAATTTATTGTTTACAGATGAAAATGTCCCTGCTCAGCAAAGTGAAGTGCGCGTTCGAGACGTCAACGGAACCTGGCATGTTTTTGAAGTCGGGGCGAGCATTCTGAGGCAGAAGAACTTTCCTGAAGCGATCGTTGTGAATCTCCGTGATATTACCCAACGCAAGCTTGCGGAGAAGGCACTGCGGGAGAGTGAAGCGCGTCACCATGAGAAAGAGGAGCGTTACAGGAACATCCTCGACAATATGGAAGAGGCATACTATGAGATAGACCTCAAGGGAAATATGACGTTCTTCAATACCACGGCTGTGAGGAAACTCGGCTACACTAAAAATGAAATGATGGGCATGAATTTTCATAAGTATGTGGAAAGGGACAGTCATCAAAAAGTGTTTGATGCTTTCCACAAGGTTTTCCTGACAGGGGAACCTATTAAAGGAGTCGATTGGGAGATCATCAGCAAAACAGGTGAGAAAATCCCCGTTGAGAGTTCCATATCCCTGATGCGGGACGCACAGGGTAACCCCGTCGGGTTCAGAGGAATTATCCGGGATGTTGCCGATCGTAAACGGGCAGACGAGAAACTACGCCGCGAGGAACAGAGATTTCGGGCTCTGGCAGAGCAATCTGCAGACATCATCGTTATCGTAAATCGGAAAGGTATTATTACCTATGAAAACAGAACGATTGAAGGAGCTTTAGGATACAAACCTGAAGAAAGAATTGGCGGCGGCTTATTTGATCTTGTTCATCCGGATGATCTGAAGCATTTAACTGAAATGGCCCTTAAAATTGCCAAAGATATCAACGCTCCTCACCTGCGATCTGAAATACGTCTTCGTCACAAGGATGGAGGCTGGCGCATATTCGAGGTTACGGGAAGCAGCTTGATCAATAACGGGAAAATTGAGGCTGGAATTGTTAATCTCCGTGATATCACCAAGCGCAAGCAAGCGGAGGATGCACTGCGGACAAGCGAAACGCGTCACCGCGAGAGAGAGGAGCGTTACCGGAATATCCTCGATAACATGGAGGAAGCCTACTATGAGGTGGATCTAAAGGGAAACCTGACGTTTTTCAATGCTGCTGCAGTAACGAATCTCGGCTACACGGATAAGCTGATGATGGGTTTGAACTTCCGCGAGTATGTGGACGGAGAAAATGCGAACAAGGTGTTCGAAGCCTACAACAGGGTTTTCCTTACAGGCGAATCTGTTAAAGGATTAGACTGGGAGTTGATCAGTAAAGAAAGCGGAAAAATACCCGTAGAGAGTTCCATATCACTTATACGGGATGTGAAAGGCAAACCTGTCGGGTTCAGAGGAATTATCCGTGATATCACCGAGCGCAAGCGGGCTGAGGAGGCGTTGCGGGAAAGTGAAGAGAAGTTCCGCAACCTCACCGAGACCGCCCAGGACGCGATTGTCACGATCAATATGAATGGGATGATTACTTACGCCAACCCGGCGGCTAAAGCACTTGCTGAGGGAATGGCAGTTGTCGGAATGGCTTTAAAAGATTTCCTGCCCCCTGATTCTGTTGAACATTATTATGATCAAATTTTTGACTTACTCAGCAGGGGCTTCTCAGAAACCCTGTCTTATGAGTCGAAAATCATAAGAACGCGGGGTGATTATCCGCTTTACTTTGATGTAAAGTCCTCTACGCTTAGGAATCGTGGTGAACCTTCGGGAATCCTTTTGGTTGCAAGGGATGCTACCGATCGCAAGCGGACAGAGGAGGAGATCCGCATGATGGCCGTTGTCGACACCATGACGGGATTATACAATAGAAGAGGTTTTATCTCCCTTGCTGAACAGCAAATAAAGACGGCTATTCGAGCCGATAAAAAAATGCTTCTTTTTTTCATCGACCTCGACGGTCTGAAGTTTATCAACGACACCTGGGGGCATGAAGAGGGCGACCGCACGCTGAAGAGAACATCCATCATTCTGAAAAATACCTTCAGGGATTCCGACATCGTTGCCCGCCTCGGGGGAGATGAATTCGCCGCGCTCGTTTTTGACAGCCCGGAACTGCCTGAAGTTATTTTGAAGCGCTTGCACTCCAGGACCGATGACGAAAATGCCGCTTCGGATCTTCCCTATAAAATTGCCATGAGCATCGGTGTTGCCGATTACGATCCTTCGGTGCCCTGTTCAATCCATGAATTGATGTCCCGGGCTGACCAATTGATGTATAATCAAAAGAAAGGGAAAAAACAGGCGGGGAAATATCCTGTGTGATTTTCCGGTAAGGTAAAAATATTCACAACTGATCTGGATTCACTTTTATTTTTTTGATAATATAAAAAATAGGTAGACATTTAACAAGAACGAAAATCCTGGAAAATCTGTTTAATCTATATTGTAATGCGATAGGGATTTGTTTTTGTTGTTGGATGAATATGATCTGAAGACACTGATGATGGTTTTCAGAAAGCGAATCGAGAATGCGAGATACCATTAATATGTTAAAATTATGGGAGAGAGACTATGCCTGACTACAGAGTAAAAATTTCCGAGACACAAGATGAGGATATTGAGTATCATCATTATTTAGTGACTGCAAAAGATGAGAAAGAGGCAAAGGCATTTGCCGTGAAATTTATGGAGCACTTCATTGACGACGATAATGATCCGGAAAAAATCGAAAATGGATATACCTTCTACAATAAGGCGGTGATTGTTCGGCTTGAGTCAATAAAAGAGACGACAAAGGAGAAGTTCAAGGAATTTCTGCTGAAGATCCATACCATCAACATGGCCTGAAATTTTTAGACAGTGCGGATTCCGTAGACTTTTTCCGGCACAAGGTGATTGCCTGTGCCCTGGCTATGAGAGTCAGTTGAATATTGAGGAGATAGATGTTTCAGCGGATACGCTGATAGCGGTCGCCTCAAGAAAATAAATCGAATGCGGCGGATCATGCTTCTGCCTGTCTTGTCAGCGGAAAAATGTGGCCACTCCTTTTCCTTGCAATGAAACTTCTGAGTACAGAGGAATATTTCGTTCATTCCTGTTTTACATCAATTTATGCATAGAAACGCACTCCCATATCTTCTATATGCTCGTTATTACTATTAAATTGTGATTCTGGCAATGTTTCTCGAAGCGAATGTTGACTAACGGCCATATAATGCGATATAGACCTCCAAAGTTGTAAATAAACAGAAGTGAGGAGGTTTTGTATGGCAAGTTTATGGATTGATGAAAGGGAGATAAAATTCCAGCTGAATGAGGTTTTCAATATCGGGGAAACCCTTTTGGGCAAAGGCCGCTATGCCGATCACGATGTGGATATGTGCAACATGGTGCTCGATCAGGCGCAGAAATTCGCCGAGGCTGAAATAGCTCCCACTTATCCGGATGAAGTTCATCGTAAACCAGTCGAGGCTACGTTCAAGGATGGTAAGGTTTTTGCGCCGGAAGCCTATCATCGCCTCTGGAAACTGTATTGTGAGGGAGGCTGGATGACCACAGCCGATTCACCCGAAGTTGGCGGCCAGTCCTTCCCGTTCATTATCGGGGCGGCTGTTGCCAATATGTTTCTGGCTACCAATCAGGCGTTTCTGATGTATGCCGGTCTGAGCCATGGTGCGGCACGACTGATGGAAGACCACTTTAAAAACCCGTTGCGCGACGTTATCATCGAAAAGATGTTCACTGGCGAATGGGCCGGCACTATGTGCCTGACCGAGCCTGGTGCTGGATCAGACCTGGGTATCCTGAAGACCTCGGCCAAGAGGAATGCAGACGGTACTTACTCCATCACCGGCACCAAGTGTTTCATTTCTGCCGGAGATCATGATCTGACCAAGAATATCATCCACCCGGTTCTGGCCCGTATAGAAGGCGACCCGGCCGGCACAAAGGGAATCTCCATCTTTATGGTTCCCAAGATCCGCTTCAATGAAAAGGGTGAACTGGGAGAACCCAACGACGTGCAATGCGGTAACATCGAAAGCAAAATGGGTATCCACGGCAACGCCACCTGCACACTGAACTTCGGCACCGACGGCAAGTGCATCGGCTATCTCATGGGTGAAGAGTGCGACGGCATGAAGATCATGTTTCAGATGATGAACGAAGAGAGACAGGGCGTAGGCATGATGGGCGTGTCTTTAGCCATGTCGGCCTACCTGCACGCGCTTGACTATGCCAAGCAGCGCATCCAGGGTTCGAACATCATTGCCGTGGCGATGAAGGATCCCAATGCTAAAGCGGTTCCGATTATTCAGCATCCAGACGTGCGCCGCATGCTCTTGAGACAGAAGAGCATTACCGAAGGCATTCGCGCCCTGGCTTTCCTGTGCTACTATGCTATGGACCAGGAATTCAACGCCGGACTCGAAAACAACGAGCAGCAGAAAGAATACTGGCATGGCATGATTGAAATGCTCACCCCGATGGTCAAGTCCTACTGCACTGAGAGGGGCATGGAAGTATGTTCGGATGCCGTACAGACTTACGGCGGTTATGGCTATTGCCGTGAGTACCCGGTCGAGCAGATGATGCGTGACCAGAAGATCAACCTGATTTACGAAGGCACCAATGGTATCCAGGCAATGGATCTGCTGGGCCGCAAGCTTGGGATGAAAAAAGGCCTGTATTTCATGAATCTGCTGGGCCTGACCCAGGCGGCCGTTGCCGAAGCAAAGAACAACGAAGGTTTGAAGGCGGAAGCGGAAATCGTCGAAGGCGCACTCAATGCCTGTGCGGCAACTGCTATGGATTTTGCCAAGATGATGAAAACCACACCCTTCGTTCCTCTGATTGGCGCTCTTGACTTCCTCAACTGTTTCTCTGATGCTCTGGTTGGCTGGCTGCATATCTGGATGGCCAATGTTGCAACCAAGGGTCTTGCCAATGCCACGAACGATAAGGACAAGGCCTTCTACAGTGGTAAAATCCAGGGTGCAAAATTCTTTATCAACCGTATCACCGGTCTCGTGCCGGCCAAGCTGGACAATTTAAAGAAAGATGAGCAGAGCGCTATGAACATCAGCGAAGAAGGTTTTGCCGTCTAAAAGTTTTTAATCCCGTTCAATGCAAAAAGGAGGAGCCTTGAGGTTCCTCCTTTTTTTTATCTATCCGCGACTGAGGTACAAAAAATACAGAGAATTTCCCAGCCTCCGGGGTATGTTGAATGATCAGGCTTCTTATACCAAGTCGCATTCAAAGGGTAACGCGGCGGCAAGGAGGAGGCTCCGCAGGCGTATTATTGACGCGTGACCTTTAGGTTATACGTTGAGGAAGCCGACGACGATGCCAACAAAGTTAGCCAAAGAATGCGACTTGGTATTATGTCTTCTCAAAATGGTGATAATCCTTCGGCTGTTCAAAGTTTCCACCCCAGTGCCAGCCTCGTTTGATAAATTCGTGAACGACGGGATGGTTTACGGTAAACGTGCCGCTGTCTCCCGGGCGATAAACGGCTCCGGCGGGTGCGATGATTCCGGTGGGATAAATTACGGGATTCTGCAAGGGATTGATGTCCACCGCGCGCCCGAAGGAATGGAGGGACAGTTTGTTGGTGTCAGCGATGACGCGGAAGTTGAACGCGGAAGAATTGTTGTCCGCCATGGAATCGCCGTCTTCCCATTGGTAAGAAACAATGGGGACAGCTTTGCCGACCGGAAACCTTAATCTGTCGATCAGGTCGAATATTTCGTAGATGTCATCTTCAAGTTTTGCATCAACTAGGATCTGCCCCTGGTGCCGCAGGCTGTCAAAGGAATAGTAGTACACATCAATCATGGACAGGGAGTCAATGATTTCAAGAGGCGCTGCGCTGCCTTCAATGGCTTCGGCGAAGCTCATGGCGCTGTCGATGATTATATCTTCATTTGGCATTGCGTAAACTCCTTGAGAATTTGCGTGAGCGTCTCCTCGCTGAGTGATACTTCACTGTAGATTGTCCGCAGGGTGCTGCAGCGAAGACGCTCATAATCCGACAGCCGCGGCGTGATGACAACGCCGGCCATATCAATGGCTCCCGGGGAGATAAAAATATTCTTGTTGCCCTCAGCAAAGTAAGCGTCGGGGCGATGCTTCCGGCGAAGGAAAATGGTCAATCGCCAGATATTTCCGGTGAATGCACAAATGACATTCACCGGCGGTTCATCACTTTTTGCCAGGATTTGCCGCACAACTTTTAATAAATGAATACATTGCTTCTTCAGGGCGTCTGCGTTGCCCGATTCCATGACAATGACAGAACGGTCAAATTGGCATCCCGCGGCGATTCGAACGGAAGAGATAACCGTAATCAGGGGAAGTTTGTTCAATTCATTCAGGAACGGAAGGGCATTGGACGGAATCATCTGGAAATGAGAATGATCAGGCGCGGATGCTCCGCAGGCCGGACCGTTGTAAAAAACGATATAATCCGGCGCGGCATCGGCAGACAGCTGCAGGAGCAGGTGCAGAGATGAGGTGATGTTCTGCGGCCGGTGCCGGAGGGTGACAACCGTAAAGTGCCGGTTGAAAATCGGTGCGGGATTACAGAGAATCAGGCAGTCAGCCCTGTATAATATGCCCTGCTGACCGGGAGGCAGGTTTTTCCGGCACAAAAAACAGGGGCGTTTTTTAATTGACTCCTTATCCACCAAAGCTCCGCCGCTTGCCGCGCGCGCCGGGTTGTATTGCAGAGTGATGGTATAGTTGCCGCATGAGAGCTGTCTTTTTTTTATGCCTGCCAGATCACGGCAGGCATCAGCGAACTCCGGCCAGAATCTTTTCTGCGAATGATAAAGAGTCTTGCAGAGACCGGACAGAGCGGTATTTTCCTCCCCCGTGAATATGGCAGAAACAGGATACGGTGAAAGGGACCGGGGTACCGTCTGAATCTGACTGCCTGTATTGATCAGCTGTCGGGCATGAAGTTCCATCGTGCGCAACCTGTCTTTGTAAAAATCATTGCGGTTTTGTTTTTCGACGGAGAGACCGGCATCGGTGTTGTCCGCCCAGCGACGGCACAGATACAGGCTGTCATAAATTCTGCCGACTTTGTATTCCCGTGTCAGCCGCAGGGCCACGGCATAATCCTCGCCATAACTCACATTGGGAAAGCCGGCCTGGCGCAGAACATTCGTGTCAAAAGCCCGCGGCGCGCCCATTCCGTTGATCCGGAGTAGATTGTTGTGGCCATTTCGTGACGTCCATTCCCGATGATCAATAAGCCCGGGCGGTATCTCTTTCTGCCGCTCATCGACCAGGGTATAGGAACCGACGGCCATCGCGTACCGTCCCCTGCGTAGTGTATTGACGATTGTCTGCAGGGATTTCGGTGAACTGTATAGATCATCGGAATCCAGTTGAACGGCGTACCGTCCGCAGTGCGGTGAATAAATCGCTTCATTCCAGCAGCCGCCAATGCCCAGGTCGTGTCGTTTGGGGACCAGATGCAGCATGTTGGGATATTTTGCCGCAAATTTTTTTAAAATTTTCGCTGTTTTGTCCGTCGAATGGTTGTCAACGACAATGACGTTAAAAGGAAAATTCGTTTGCTGGCCCAGGGCGCTTTCTAGCGCGTCGGCAATCGTTTTTTCCCGGTTGAGCACCGGGATGACAATGCTGGCTTCCCATTGAAAATCCGCCGTGTCCTGCCGCGCTTGTTTTGTGCATGCCGGCAGATGCGCGCCGATTCGTTTTAAATGTTCCGTTGCAATTTTTTCAAACTTTTTCTGACGGATATAATTTTCTTTCGCGACATAGTTAAAATGTATTTCGGATTTTCCACCCTTTTTCTCCGGCTGGTTTTTTATGGATGCCGTATATAGGAGTTCCGGCAGATGAAGAATGACCGAATCGAGAGAAATTTTCAGGCGCAAATCATAAAGAAAAGTGTCCGGGGCGGCTCCGGGCGCGCCGTATTTTTTCACGGCGGTGCGAATCGCTTCGGCGGAAAGGATGAAAAAATGACCGAAATTGAAATCATCGCGGATCGATCCCGATTGATAGTCGGTAAGCGGATGCGAATCGAGACCATGGGTGGCGGTTGTCAGAAAGTCCGGGTAAACGAGGCCTGCGCCCGTATCGCGGGCAACGGCGAAGAGCCTTTGCAGGGAATGTTCCGGGCATAGCACATTCACGGCGGAATCAACGGCCAGCAGATAATCAGACGACAGGTTAGTGAAGAATGAAGACGGCCGTCGCATGTCTTTGATGACGGATGAAACAGAGGGCCAGCGGTCCGCCGCCTGTTTTTCATTCGAGGCGCTCCAGAGCAAAAAACATCCTGATTGGTAAATCGAAGGTTTCATGGAACCTCGAACGGAGGGATTTTAAAAATCAGCCATCATCAGATTGAAAGCATTTTCCGCCGTGTCCCGGGCCAGCTTGGCAAGCGCCTGCTTTCTGGCGGGCAGCGGATTAGTATCGTCAAACAGCCTGTAATCCGCTGTCCCGACGATACTTCGCGAAGACCAGATAATCCTGCCGGTGTCTTTCTCTCGGAAGCTGGCTTCGAGGGTGACGGTCATTCTCTCTTCGGCGGCCAGTAGATTAGCCCGGTAGGAAAGCGTCCCCGTGCTGATATTGAGGACATTGCCGCTGATAATCGCGTCCGCCTGTTCGATGTCCGGTACGGTTTTAAAACGGTTGCTCTGGATGATCTGGTCGATAAATGCCGTGCGCATGTAGTTTTCCACTTCGGCCAGGGCCGTTCTATTGCCGAAAGGCGCGACATAGACATTTTGTATGCGGCTGTCGATGTGTTCACCCTGCGGTGCGAATGTATAACCGCAGCCGAAAACAACCCACACCATCAGAAGTGTCAGCCCCGATTTTATTACGGACAATACGTTTTGCTTTTTCATGGATTGATCCTGTCTATTGTTTTACGACAATGTTTACCAGTTTTTTGGGAACGTAAATCACCTTTACAATGGATGCGTCTTTGAGCATCGCTGCAATTTTTTCATCCGCCTGCGCGTTAGCCTTGATTTCCTCCGCATCTTCTTCGATCGGGACGGTCATCCGGCTGCGCAGTTTGCCGTTAATCTGAATGACGATGGTCATTTCTTCCTCACTGGCGATAGCCGGATCGAAGTCAGGCCATGGCATTTCGGCCACAGATGCTTGATGTCCCATCATCTGCCAGAGTTCTTCCGTGATATGCGGAACAATAGGCGCCAGCAGTAACACCGCCGATTCCAGTGCTTCACGGATGACCGTCAACGCAGTCTGGTCGCCCTTTGCCGGTCGCTTGACGGCGTAAATCGTGTTAACCAGTTCCATCACGGCGCTGATTGCAGTGTTGAAATGAAAGCGGTCTTCAATGTCCATGGTAACCTTGCGGATGGTCTGGTGTGTTTTTCGTCGCAGGGCCTTGAGATCGCCTTCCGTGGACAAGTCTTTTGTTGCCGCCGGAACCGGTTTAATATCTTCCAGATAATCGTCAATGATTCTCCACAGGCGCGAAAGAAAGCGGAAGGATCCATCTACACCCTGAGCGCTCCATTCCAGGTCCTTTTCCGGAGGTGAGGCAAACAGGCAGAAAATCCGCGCCGTGTCGGCGCCGTAGCGCTGGATCAGATAATCCGGGTCAATTACATTTTTGAGGGATTTGGACATCTTTTCCGTTTTGCCGATGATGACATCCTTCCCGCAGATATGGCACTTGCCTTCGGCCGCCTGTTCGGGGAAAAGATAGCCGTGCTCCGGGCATTTCATGGTTTCTTTGCAGACCATGCCCTGTGTCAGAAGGTTGGTAAAGGGTTCATCCACACCGATGACGCCGAAGTCGCGCAATACTTTGGTGTAAAACCGCGCATAGAGCAGATGCAGGATAGCGTGTTCGATGCCGCCAATGTACTGGTCAACCGGCATCCAGTAATCGAGCTTCTTGCGGTCCAGGCCAGGCTTTGCGTCATAATCGGGGCTGCAGTAGCGGTCAAAATACCACGATGACTCCACAAACGTGTCCATGGTGTCGGTTTCTCTGGACGCTTTTCCTCCGCATGTCGGGCAGACCGTATTGACAAAATCGGGAAGCGCCGCCAGCGGTGAGCCGCCCTCCGGACTGAAGACGACCTCCTCGGGAAGAACAACGGGCAGATCTTCCTCTTTGACCGGAACGATCCCGCATTTGCCGCAGTTGATCATTGGAATGGGAGCGCCCCAGTAACGCTGACGCGAAATACCCCAGTCGCGCAGACGATATTGGATCGTGCGCCGGCCTTTGCCCTGGGATTCCAGGTAATCAGCAATATCCTCCAGAACCTTCGTGTTTTCCATACCGTCAAACGGGCCGGAATTGACCAGGATTCCTTCATCCACGTAAGCTTCGGTCATGGTTGCCGGGTCCAGTGTCCTGTCTTTTGGAGAAATGACAACGATCAGCGGCAGGTTGTATTTTTTGGCAAATTCGAAGTCCCGCTGATCGTGCGTGGGAACGGCCATTACGCAACCTGTACCATAATCGGCCAGAACGAAATTTGCGGCATAAATCGGCATTTCCCGCCCGGTGAGCGGGTTTTTACAGTATGAATCCAGAAACAGGCCTTCTTTTTCGTAATACTCTGACGTCCGCATGAGTTTGTCCTGTTTTTTGACCTTCTCAACAAATGAACGGACATTGCTTTCGCATGGTTTCCCTTTGGCCAGTTCCATGACCAGCGGATGTTCGGCGGCGATCAGCATGAATGTCGCGCCGAAAAGGGTGTCCTGACGGGTTGTGAAGACTTTAATCGCACCTTCACCGTTTGCCATGGGGAAATCCACTTCACAGCCGTAGCTTTTGCCGATCCAGTTTTTCTGCATCGTCATGACACGTTCCGGCCAGCCGGGCAGTTTGTCACAGTATTCAAGAAGTTCCTCAATATAGGCGGTGATTTTAAAAAACCATTGATCGAGAACTTTTTCTGTCACTTCCGTGCCGCAGCGCCAGCAGAGGCCTCCTTCCACCTGTTCGTTTGCCAGAACCGTGTCGCATTTGGTGCAGAAATTGACGCTGGAACGTTTTTTATAAGCCAGACCTTTTTCGTACATCCAGATAAAGAAGAGCTGTTCCCAGCGATAGTATTTGGGGTCGCATGTGGCGATTTCCCGGTCCCAGTCGTAGCTGAAGCCCATGCGCTTAAGCTGTTTGCTCATGTGGCCGATGTTTTCATAGGTCCACTTTGCCGGATGGATTTTATGCTCAATGGCGGCATTTTCCGCCGGCATGCCAAAGGAATCCCAGCCCATAGGATGAAGGACATTGAATCCCCGCATGCGCTTGTAGCGGGCGACCACATCGCCGATTGTGTAATTGCGGACATGGCCGATATGAATTTTGCCGGAAGGGTAGGGAAACATTTCCAGCAGATAGTATTTTTTCTTTTGAGGATCTTCAGAGACTTTATATGTTTTTTCCTGCTCCCACTTCTTCTGCCATTTTTCTTCGATGGCAATCGGTTCGTACTTCATAAATAGGGTGTGCTCCCAAACGGTAATAATCGGCAATTTGTCTAACATATCGGTCTGGTGCTTGCAATGCCTTTGTTCGTGGTCATGTGCGGGGCAGAAAGGGGGCAGGATTTTCAGCAATGTTGATGCTGATGTCAATATGATCCGCGGTAGAATTCAATCCGTCAGGAAACAGAAGCGGGTCCTTGTGACATTCTCCGGACCGCAGGACGGACAATTGCGCAATAAAAAAGCCGGGGGCAGTTTCCCGGCTTTTTACTTCATCTTCAGCAAAGATAATCAGGCCATAACCGATTTTAAAATCTGTGATTCAAGCAGATCAATCAATTTTTCTTTGGAATATTTTTTCATGTTCCAGCGACGCAGGGCGCGCAGGGATAACTGGTAAATAATCATGTTGGCTGTAAATGAGGCGTCTTCAAAATCAAATACTTTTCTTGCCTTTCCCTTTTTAAGGATTTCTTCCAGATGGGATACAACCTTGCTTTCCCTGGCTAAAATAATTTTAAGCAGGCGCTTTGATAGCGCCTTTGATTCCCGGTATAAAAGCAGAATCTCATCGGCGTAGTCATAACTGTAGTAAATAAATTCATGAATCAGCGTCTTCAGCTGTTGAAGGGGATCATCCAAGCTCATCAATCCTTCCTGTTGGAAAAGCTCTTCCTCCCGTCTATGAATGAGTTCAAAGACAAGAAAAAGAATATCCTCCTTGCTTTTGATGAAGTAATACAAATTCCGAATATCAATACCTGTTGCTTTGGATATTTCCCGCATGGACGTCTGGACATACCCTTTTTTCATGAAAAGTTTTGTGGCTTTTTTAATGATCTGCATCTGCCTTTTCTGAAACAGAACGTTGCTTTTTCTTGGTTTGGACTTGGGTTCAGGCAATGGTTTTTTTCTCATGGATTTCTCATAACCCTTTCAAAAATCTCTGTGCATTTTTATAACAGAAATACCCCATCTGTCAATATAAATTGAAAAAATCGCTTGACAAAAGTATCAGGGCAAAATAATTCATACAACGAATGATGGTTGTATTTTGTTGTTTTGGCAAAGGAGCTGTTTTTAATAACTTTTTCAACAAACAATCCATGAAAGCGAGGATGCATAATGAAGATTGAAGACGTGAAGAATGTGTGTGTGGTTGGTGCCGGTAACATGGGGCATCAGATTGCGCTGCAGTGCGCGCTTTTCGGTTATAAAACCGTCAGCACGGATGTCATTCCGGCCGTTTTGGAAAAAGCGGAGAAATTTGTAGATACCTACCTGGCCGGCCGCGTACAGAAGGGGAAAATGACGGAAGATACGGCAAAGGCGGCCCGTGCAAGAATCTCCTTTACCGGGGATCTGAAAGAAGCCGTGAAAGATGCCGATGTCGTGATCGAAGCCGTTTTGGAAAGAATCGATCTGAAGCGGAAAGTTTTTGCCGATCTGGACAAATATGCACCGGCCAACGCTATTTTGGCTACCAACAGCTCTTTTATCGTGAGCTCCAGAATTGCCGATGCCACCAAGCGTCCCTCCCAGGTATGCAACCTCCACTTCTTCAACCCGGCGCTGGTGATGAAACTGGTGGAAGTGGTTCAGGGGCCCCATGTTTCGGATGAAACGGCCCAGTGCATGATGGATTTTTGTCTGAAGATCGAAAAAGTGCCCATCCTGATCAAGAAGGAAGTGGATGGCTTTGTTTTGAACAGGATTTTCGCTGTTCTGCAGAGAGAAGCCCTTTGGATGCTCGAAATGGGTGTTGCCACAGTAGAAGATATCGATAAAGCGTGTGTATACGGCGCCGGCCATCCCATGGGGCCCTTCCGTCTCAATGATCTGACCGGTATCGACCTGACCTACGATGTTTGCATGAGTCATTTCTATGAGTCCGGCAATCCGGCGGATTTACCGAGCCCCAGCGTCGTGAAGAAATACACGGAAGGCAAA
>Ga0316605_10001026_pt1 | contig 16932 bp, 23 predicted proteins | sample OWC_soil_day20_n_FD_207666 | JGI IMG/M metagenome (GOLD analysis project Ga0316605, IMG submission 207666) | Wetland soil microbial communities from Old Woman Creek delta, Ohio, United States - OWC_soil_day20_noCT | ecosystem: Environmental > Terrestrial > Soil > Wetlands | place: USA: Ohio...
GCAAGGTACTTGGCTACCCGAGTGTCGAAAGCGTCCACGTGCTGCCCCTTTCCGTGCACTGTGTCCACACTTTCCACAGGCGGTCTACTGATAAGGGACATCCATACATGAAGTACCTTCTTATCAGTATGTCCTGTGCAAATGTGCATTCTGCTGGCCACGGCCTGTTTCTCCTGTTGATACCGATTGTGATAAGTGTGCGTTTAGGCCCAGGTATGCGGAGCGGGCCGTGTTGTCCACAAGCCCGCCCCACTGCTCCTGTTGTTGGAAGCGTGCTGCGGTGCTGCGTTAGGCCTCAACCTCCTCAGGAAAGAGCTGCTCGCCCTCTGGCTCATCAGTGGTGCCCTCGCTGGCACCCAGCGCAGCAGCTGGTACTACCTCCTCCTCAAAGTCGGGAACCAGGGTCATATCAACCGCCAGCTCCCGCCGTGCGGCCCCATCGGCGGCAAACGCCCTGGCCGCCTCGGCGCTCAACGGCAGCATCTTGCACAGCCGCAGCACGACCGTCTTCTTGGCCATTTCCACGGCCCCCAGCGGGTCGCTCCACGGCGATTGGTCGGACTCCGCGCCGCGGCTATACCGCTTCTTGTGCTGGTCGATTTCGGCCTTGGTCATCACCGCGAACTGGGTGTCGCCGCTTGATAGCTTGGCGACAGCGTACACGTGAGTCATGGCGTCGTACCTACCCCTGGGGGCATCGAAGTTAGGCACGTGCTGAATGCTTGGGTCGCTGCCCATGCGCACGGCAAAGGTGTCGCCCTCGTACACCGCCTCAGCCCAAATGCTGCTGATGTCGCCACTGTTGAGGGCGAGCTTGACCAGACCCTTGTAGCCCATTTGGAACGTCGCTTCACGCTTGTACGGAATGATGTAGGCCTCGCCCAGGCCGCTGCCTGGTTCCAGCCCCAGCTGGGCCGACTGCATCACCGCGGCAATGATGCTGATGGGGTCGCACTGCAACAGCTTGGGGCTGCGGCGCACCTCCGTAAGCACGATGCGGGTGAAGCGGTCAACGTCCACGTTGCGTGGCAGGGCCGCCTGTATGGCTGGCTTCTGCTTTTCCAGGAACTGCGCAATGGTCATGCCTGGCGCGGGCCGCATTGCCTGCTCCTGCGCCACCAGTGCGTTACGTGCCGCATCGGTGTTAGCTGTTTGCGTCATCGTGCGCGTCACCATCCTTTGTTCGCATGACGTACACCGCGTTCTTGCGCTGCAACGCAAGCAGCGGCACGCGCTCCTTCTTGATGAAGTTTCGTATCGAACCAGCCTTGACGTTGGCCACCTTGGCGGAACCGAAGTCACCAATGAACCAGGCGTCGTTGGCGGTGTCGGCATTGAGCCTGTGTACCAGTTCGCGGTACTTGGAGTATCCCAGCGTGGCCGTCATCTGCGATTCGGGTATGAGGCTGGGGTCAATCGGGCGTACCTGGAAGTTATCACTCATGGCGTATCAACTCTCCATTCCGTGGCGTAGATGTACACGTTCTCGATGTCGTATTCCTGGCCCTGAACGATGCCGCGATTGCGGGTGCCGCTGAAGTAGGCCCACAAGCGCCTACCATTAGGCTCCTCGAACTTGGCCTCCATGCCGAAGTCGCCGTGGCGCACGACTTCGGTGCACATGGCTAGACCGCTAAGGCTATCAGGCATTGCCCACCTCATCCTGGGCATCGTGTGCCACCTCCAATGCCTTGACCCCGAACACGCGGTACTCAGTGGTTACGCGGTACTGCTGCATTTCGGGGTGGTCGTTCAGAAGTGCTGTGGTGTCGAAAGTGCTGCGCTTGCGTGGCTTCCACGTGATTTCGTACCCGCCCGCCAGCCCGACCGCGTTGTCGCCAAGCTCATCCTTGAGCCTGTTCTCGATGTACCGCACACCTTCCTCGGCCAGCTTGAGCATCTGCTTGGCCTCCAGGTAGTTCTCGGCCAGTGTCGCCGCATCGTCTGGCAGCGCGGCGGGCGGGTCTAGCACTGCATCGGCAGCGGGGTGAAGTGCCGACAGAACGGCTGACGTCGCCTTGCTTGCGTCAATCGCGGGCGGTGTGCGGCTTTCCACCAGCTGCCAGAACTCCTGGGCACGCTTTAGCAGCATGTCAATCAGCTCGTCGTCGCGCTCCACAATCCACTCGCGGTACTGCTGGCCGCCAATGAGCACGCTCAGATACCAGCGCGGCAGGCCGCTAACGGCCATGTACCACTGCACCTGGAACACGTACTCCAAGGGCGGCGCATCGCCCTCCCACTCCTTGCTCTTGTAGGCGCTGGCCGTCTTGCCCTCCCAGCCAGCAACGGGCGCAACGCCCTCGAGGTTCCAATCCTTGGTGGCGTACACCAGGCCGTCATAGCTGGCCACGCAGAAGTCGTGTTCGGGGTGCACGTGCAGCTCGTTGCTGCCCGATTCCACCCAGTACTCGTCGTGCTCCTGCTCGAAGCGCGTAAGCAGAAGCTGCTCAATGGCGCTGCCCCAATACATGGCCTCGTTGGGGTCGTCGGGGCCAGCAGCCCCAATCTTGTCCAGGTACACGTCCATAGGCCCGCGCCAGCGCGACAGGCCGCAAATGGCGGCTATGTCGCTACCACCAACGCCCTTGCGCCTGGCCTCGAGCCACTGCTCCCTTTCCATGGTTCCTCCTATAGCCACTGGAAGCTGTCCCAACGGAACAGCACAACAGGTTCGTAGTCGGGCACGCCCTTTTCGTCCTTGCCGCCCTCCCAGCGCAGGGGCGGGAACGTTTCCTTGGGCATTGCCTGCCAGGCGAAGCGCCTGTAGGCCATGTGCCCATCGTCGGTTTCGAGGATGTAGTAGAAGTCGCGCTGGGCCATGTGCGCCAGGCGTACCGCCGTCATCCATTTGGTCACGTTCATGTAGCACCACAGCTTGTTCTCGAGCGCATCCTCGCGGGTGCACTTGCGGTGCTTCACCTCGGCCCAAGCCTGCACCTGCTTGTCGGTATCCAGCAGCGCGTAGTCGATTTGGTGCACCAGCTTGAGCTTCTCGGCACGCAGGTCGGGGAACGTGCGCCGCAGGAAGGCGTCGATGATGCGGCGCTCGTTCTGCCTGTCCGTTTCCGTTTCCCGCGGGGCAACAGGTGTCATTCCACCGCCTCCAGCGTTGCCTCGAGCGCCCTGATTACCTCCATGGCGCGGTCCACGTTTTCGGTGCACATGCGGGCACCAATGCGGGCCGCCTCGAGGCAGTTATGGGCTGCCTGGAGTGCAATCACGTTTGGAAGCTGGCTGTAGAAGGGGGCGGGCGTGGCATCGGACGCAAGGGTAGGCTCGGCCTCTACCTCAATGGTGGGCTTGCCTACCACCGCCTCAGATGCAGCGAGTGCCGCCTCAACCGTGGGGTAGCCGAAGTGCTGCTTGGTTTCCCGCGTGATGAGGGGCGGCTCGGCCTCCTTGGCCGTCTTGTGCCACGGCAGAAGTACCTCGTAGTCCTTGAGGTTGAAGCGCTCCCTGTCGTTGCTGGGGTACACCACCGTGCTGTGCCCCCGCGATTCGTACTTCATGGTGCCCCTGTCCCAGCGGCGAAACGCACGCTCGCGGAACTTCAGGGACTTGAGGATGTTGTGCACCATGAGGGTGATTGCGGCTGCTGGCTCAACGCCGTACCGCTCCTCTGGCTCGAGGTTCACAACGAACTCAGCAATGGCCTTGTCGGGTACGTCTGCAACACGGAACGGCTCCCCAATGCGCAGGAGGTCGGTAAGCCGCTTGGCCACCATCTCCTGGAACACTGGGGGTACTTTCCTCGCCTTGGTAGTCATGGTAAATCCCCTCTAATGGTAGTCGTCGACCCCGTCGACGGCCTCAATCCTGTCCACTAGCTCGTACAGTGCCACTACGCACTCGTCCACCGCGTCAACGTCGGAGCGGGCATCAGCATCCCGCATGCGCTTGATGGTGTCGATTAGCTCCTGCTGCATTGCATCCACCGCTACCTCATTTCGTTGTGTCTGGTTACAGAACGCCGTACGGCATCCATGAGGAACGCCGTGCGGTTGCCGCCGAACTTCCGCTTGATGATTGGGTCGACCTCACGCTTCCACCACGGTACGTCCTCCTTTCGGAGCCGCGTGGAAAACACGTAGTCCTGCTTCCTGGGTATCATCCGTCACCCCCCTGCGTCCCGTCATTGCACCAGTCAAACTCGTGCGGCGGATACAGCTGGTTCGTGCCCATGTGTAGTAAGGCCCAGGCTATGAGCCAGGCGGCGCGAACTATTGCCTGTGCAGTGGACATAGCAAACCTCCTTCCCGTGGTTACTGCTAAGTGTACATATACCCACACGCTTTGCAATAGGGGCCGCGGACGCAAGCAGCGCCCCCCTGACGGGAGGCGCCGCTACCACGGAAAGGCCGCGTTGCACAGGCGCGGCACGCCTATACGATATACCCAGGCCGCGTCAGTTTGCCACTATTCGCTTGGCTTGACGTTGAACGCGGCAATGATTGCAGCCACCAACGCGGTGACTTCCCCAAGCAGCTTGACCCACATTTCTACTTGGGCGCTGAACTCGTCGGGGGCCACAATGCCAGCCGCGATAAGGCCAGCGGCAAGCAGGCCCGTGACGACGTAAAGTGCCCGCCTCCACTGCGGCGGTATGCGCTGAGCTAGTGCCTTCACTTTTCCTCCCTTCGGCGCTGGCGGTGGCGCGCAGCCCGTTCCCTTGCAGCAGCGCGTTCCTCTGGGGTCATCTTGTACTCGCGTTCCTCTGGCGGTATCCAGCCAGCAGCAATCCGCTCGGCCCGCACCTTTGCCCTGTGCCGTGCTGCGCGCACACGGTCTGCTGCCCGCTTATTTTCCTGCCTTGCATCAGGCGGCACCTGTCGTTCCAGTTCAGCAGCTGGAACAGGTGGCGGCCACTCCCGTGGCTTTGCCTTCCCATTGCAATCTTCGCAGTAGCCATGGAGGTTGACACAGCCTGTGATGCAGGCGTCGTACAGCGGCGGGCTACGTTTGGCTTTGTCGAAGCGTTCACGTGCGTTAGAACAGTTTATCCAGGGCAATGAGGAAGGCATCTTCGTCCTCGTGGTGTTTGGGGCGTATACGAGCGAAGTAGGTGCGCCCCACCAGCACCACGTCGAGCAGTTTCATGCGCGTGCCTGTTTCGTAATCCCGCTCTGAGTTGGCACGCTCCAAATCCCTAACCAGGGTGAAGCAACCATCGTCGCCTACCCCGAGATGCTTGTGGCGTTCGGAACCTGGCTCGGACATCAGGCCTCCTTGACGCTACGGATGAAGCCAGCAATGTAGTGCCGCCCCGCGTAGTGGCTGCTGCCCGTGAAGTGACTGAGCGGGTCGCGCACTACGCCGCGGAAGCGGTTGGCAGCATGCACCACCTGCCACACAGGCTTGCCAGCTACCATCTTCTTGCGGGTGATGATGCCCACGTGGCTGATGCCTGGCTTGTAGGTGCCGCGCATGAACACCAGGTCGCCGCTAACGGGGGCCGTGCTCGTGGAACTGGTGGCAGCCCATTGCGCAGCGGCTCCATCGACAACGGTCATTCCCGATGCCTGGTGCACCGACCACTGCACGAACTCTGAGCAGTCCAGGCGCGTGGGGTACGGGTTGTCCAGGTCGGTTTCCGCACCCAAGACGTAGCGGCAGTGCCCCACCAGACCCTCGGCCTTGTAGCACAGGGCTAGGGCGCGGCTGGTGCGGCGTCCCACGGTGCCCGTAACGGTTAGACCGCAGTCAGCCTGGAAGCGCCTCACCGCCAGCACGGTGTTGGGGCCATAGATGCCGTCCACTCCAGTGGTGCCCAAGCCGTAGCCCAGGAACCTTAGCTTGCGCTGCACCACGCGCACTGCATCCCCGTGTGAACCCTTCTGGAGTAGAGCCATCTTGTCCCCCTAGTTTATGGTGTGCGTCGAAACGACTCCTACCAAGACGCCAATGATGGTGCCCATGCCAGTCATGAGCAGCGTTGCCCACGTGGGTAGGCGCGTGGACAGCGTCGTTTGTATCTGCGTCAAGGAGGTGGCGATGCTCGAAAACTCGCCCTCCTGTCGACGCTCATGTAGTTCGAAGGCTGTAAGTAGGCTTTCCAACTCTGCCTCAACCCTTGTGATACGTTCCTCCACGGGTGCGGTACTCATTTCCGTCCTTGCTCGTATGCGTGCGGTTCACCAACCGCCCTCCCTTTGCGTCACTCTCCTTCTGAGTCTGACAGCATCAGCGAGGTAATCCGATACCTTCTTTTCGGGCACACCAAGCACCACGCCGTCCCTGGTGGGGTCGGAGTAGCTGCGGCGTACCTCAATGACGCGAACCTCGTCCTGATACGGTGGGTAGCAGGCCGTGTCGCGCACTGTCACGGTGTCGCCAACCCTGATGCTTTCCCACTCGCGCTTGGCATCCCCAGGGCGCTGTAGAGGCATGCGTTCCAGGGCCGCGATGGTCACGTCGTAGGTGTAGCGGGGCAGCAGGTGCTCCATGAAGTACTGGTAGGTGTCGTACAGCAGCCAGCCCGTGTCCGTCTGGTCGGGGGCGCGGTACACACCCGTGCGGTGCTCCACCGTCCCGTCGTCCAGGCGTATGCCGTACATGGGGGTTTCGGGTATGCCCTTTTCGGGGTCGCCCGCGTCACCCATGCGGTGCTTGTCGGAGGCCAGGAAGTTATCGGTTTCGGGCTTGTCCCACGGGTCGCCGCCCGCCGTAGTCCAAGCCACGTCCGTGAACTGGAGCAGCGTTCCGTCGGCCTGGGAAGCACCTAGCCCAATGACCTTGGTGTAAATCTCCCCGCCGTCCCCGCTGCGGGTCACGGCTGCACAGTCCTTGGTGTACTCAATGGTTTGGCCCGAGGCCATGCCGCGGTGCAGCAGGAAGTCAATGCTGCGGGACACGATGGTGTTGCCTGATACCTCCACCTGGCTCTGAACCTCGGCACCGAAGTACTTGGCTACCTCGAGCAGGCACTCCCAGACCGTTGGGTACTCCAGCCACTCGAAGGTGGCGGTGTATGTGTCTGGTATCTCAACCACACCCACGTCCCAGCGGCTGGTGGACAGCAAGCCCTCCACTATGGTGGTGCAGTCGGAGGCCGAGTACTCCATGGGGGCCACCACCATGCTCATGAGTTCGTCCTGCGCGGCATCCTCGGCTACGCACCGCTTGTACAACCCGTTGGGGCCGCTCTCCTCATCCACCGTGCGCGTGACGAAGCACTTGGTGTCGCCGTCCAGGTCGGGGAAGATGACCAGTCCCTTGGGCACGGCCAGTTCGGCGCTGGGGTGGTTGCTCGGGATGGAAAACTCGTACACGTGGTAGAAGTTCCCGTACCCGTCCAGCCGCTCGGTGTGGGTGTCATCGAAGAACGGGCAGGCGGGCATTTCGAGTAGGGTCATCGTCCTATCCTCATCACTTGGCGCTCGCGCTCGTTAGGCTCAACCAGCCATACGTGGTGTGGCCGCTCGGGCACGATGCGCTCTGGCAGCGGAATGCTGTATTGCCTAACCCAATCAACCCTTCCGAACATGGTGTAGGTGGCGAAGCCAATCTTGCCAGCGGGTAGTGGGTCGGGGTCGTAGTAGGACACCAGGTCGGTGTAGGTGACGTCGTCGCTGCTTTGCGAACCGACGATGAGCGCACCATCCCCCTGGGGCGTGACGGTAATGCGGCGATACAGCGCCATCGCCACGCCGTAGGAGTCCTCGGCCACCTTCACGCCACCACCTATGGACTGTGCCTCGTTTCGCCAGATGGTGTGCCACCCAGTAGGCATCAGGCCGTACTTGTAACAGGTGTGGCTCGAGGCAGTGAACGTACCGCTGATGTTGCACGCAACAAGGCCGTACTCCGACGGCGAAACGGACTTGATTACCGCCTCCCCGAACTGTTGCGAGGTGGACAAGTCCATGCGGGCCAGCCCCCACGTTGCACCATACGGAGGCATGTACTCCGCTGTGCCGTCGCCCTTACGCGTCCACCGATAGGTGGAGCCAAAGTCCGTTGCGTTGGGCAAAGGTGATGCGTACGCACCTATGAAGTCATCGAAGAACAGCTGCTCTGTCATCGTGTGTTCCTAAGTATGACGCGCCCCGTTTCGTCCGATTCCACCAGCCAGATGCTTCGTGGTGCTTGGGTCACAATCTTGAACCGCTGCTCCCACACGCCTATGTAGTCCATGATGGTTTCATCGACGCCGTCTGGCACCTGCCTAGTGAAGCCCACACTTCCTGTGATGTACGGCAGGGAGCCACTAACGACCAGCTTGGTTCGGTCGTCACCCCAACACTCCCATACCTGCACGCTGTTGGCCTGCACCACAATCTCGAAGTAGTCGTAATCGTAGCCTGGGTTGGGCGATGCCACTCCCGCTATACCAGCCAGCGCAACCACTTCGCTTTGCAGGGCACCCTGGGTGGAGGATTCGCCAGTGACCCGCATGATATTCATGGTGTTGGTTTCGGTATCCAGCTTGAGGCAGTAGTAGTCGGTCAGCTGAATGGGGATTGGGTCGGACGAAATCTGGGGGGGTGGCGGCTGGTATGGCCCTGGGGCCGTATACAGCTCGGTGAACACAATGCCCCACGCGGGGGTGTTGTTCGAGTAGTCCACCGAAGCGCGCATGTACCAGTACGGCATCGAGGGAACGTAGCTGGCTACAGCGATGTAGTCGCCCTTGTCGACCTCGAGGCCTGGGCCAAGTATTCCAAAGCTGTCCATTATGGTCAGCATGTTCACGCACTCAACGAATACCCAGTGGGTCGAGTTCGGAGGAAAGTACCCAATGGTCTGCACGTAGCCAAAGTCGTTGGTGACGTTCCGCACCCACCAGTTTTCAGCCACGTGGAGGGCGTCGTCGAAATGCTCCTGCCACGTTGCGTCATCGAAGTACCGCGATAGCACGACCGTCTGGTCGTTCCCCATCTTGACCACGCCAGGAGTGATGTGCACCGTGACGTCGCCCCACAGGTGTACGGTTCCGCCCGTTGCGGTAGCTGGTGTGGGGGTGATGGTTGCTATGGCTGCGCCCGAAGCGAGGTAGTGTGTCCCACTTACCGCCACAGCCTTGTAGGGGAACCCCTGAATGCTGACCGTTTGTGCCTGTCCCACGTCAAGCCAGCCCACCGTGCCCGATGCGGAACCCTGCGAGGCATCACTGCCTGTACCGCCGTACTCCAGCGTGCCTGTGTACGACGTGGCCGAGGTGTTGTAGGCGCGGTAGCCCACCTCGAGTACGATGCGGTCGCCTACCTGCGCTGTGAAGGTGTTGTTGGCACTGGCTACTACCGAAGCCTCGCCTAGTAGTGTTGTGCCCCCTAGCTCATCAACGTGGCCACGCTCGTTGATGATGGTGCCGCGTACCGTGGAGGTGTCGCCCGTGGTGACCCAAACCATCCACTCCAAGCGCATATCCGCCGCGAGGTCAGACTCCGACATCACCGCGCACATTTGCTGGCGGCAAGCAAGGTAGTCGATGGTCACGGCGGTAGCAAGCGCGTCGCTAACGAAGCGCCCCAGGGCTACCTGCCAGGTGCTAGAGGTTGAGGTTTCCGCAACGCCGACGGTGGCGGTGCTACCCGATTTGCTGGTGCCAAGCTTCTTGGTGACGGCCCCGCTTGTATCGTCCCAGCTGGCCTTCCACGAATCAGGAGTGTACCCAGCGGCCTCGTTGTTGAGGTAGAGGCGCATGGGCGGTTAGGTCAAATCAATCGCGCCGATGCCATACGTCGCGTCCACGTCGAGCTTCATGGTGGAGTCGATGGTGCTGACGTCACCATCAAACACGGCGTAACCAATGAGGGGGTCGGTGGCGGCGCTACCCGTGCTCTTGTACCAGACGGCGACCCGCGCACCCGTAATGGTGGAGCCAGTCCATTCGTTGTCGGTGCTGGAAATCCACCGCACCTGTTCGGTGCCAGAGTCGTAGCTGAGGCTCTTGTTCGTTACCTCCAAGCCACCCGTGGAGTAGCCTGTGCCGCTTACTTCGTTGGTGACGTCGCTGCGGAATTCGTGGGTGTCCTGGTTGGGCACATAGGACACCGTGGTGAGCATGACGTAGATGGTGTCGGACTCAAGGTCGATGGTCCCCTGCTGCATAATCTTCAGGAACCCCTTGCCGAAGAACTTGAACGTCCCCGAGGCCATTTACAGCCACCTTTCATGAACGTAGGCCGTGCCAGATACGTTACAGCCCGCGGCTATGTCCACCGTATTGCTGCCAACGGCAATCGGGAAGAAGCTCGAGGTGTAGTGCACCAGGGCGCTCATCGGCAGCAGCACCCCGTTCGTGTCGTTCACCTTGGACTTGGTGCTGCCGTTCAGCAGCACCGCCCCCGTGCGCATGTCCACCGTTATGCGGTCGTTGGCCTGGGCAATGACGCTGCTGTCGGTGGCACCGCCACCGCCGCCGTCCGTCCACTCCCACGCCCAACACTCGCTGGCCCACTGCTTGGTGGGTTCCGTCGAGCCAGCCACGCTCATGTGAATGGCCACGGCGTGCAGGTCGTCCGTACCGCAGGCACCCGTGAGGTCTTTGTAGGTGCGCTCCAAGCGCCAGTGGGTGAAGGGCGCGCCCAGGGCTGGGTCGACAATCTCCATGATGGCCGTCCACACCGTGCCATCCCCCAGTGTCCTGCGTTGGAGCGTGATGGCTCCCCAGTTACACGTGTTCCACGCCTGGGGCTGCGCGGGGAGGATGTTCACAATGGACGCGTAGGTTCCCGCCTGGCCGCCAGCCTGTGCGTGGAAGGCCGTTTGCGCAATGCCTCCCCATGAATCCTGAATGCCAGCCTTCCCAATGACGGCGTGGGCCGAGTTGAGGGCGTACAGCTGTATGCGTCCCATGGCAGCGGCTGCCGAATCAGTCCAGTAGAAGATGAGGCCCGTCTGGAAGTCGTGGGCTGGGGTGGCGAGGTGTCGCACAATCGTGGGGCCATGGAAGGAATCACCCGTGCCTGGGTCGTCGATGAACACATAGCCGTCCTCGTGGCCCATCATGGGGCTACCCGTGGAGTCTGAACCGCCCTCACAAATGCCAGACATCAGCTCCCACGGTGCATGCTGTGCTGGCGGTACTGCTGGTGTGCCGCTGAAGTCCTCGTAGAAGTCCTCGCGGTAGTTCACCGTGGGCGTGGCCCCATCCACCTGGTCGGGCAGGCCCACCCGTACGAAGCCGCTTTCGGCTGCAATGTCGAGGAAGGTGGTGTCACCCGCCATTACCAGGTCGAACTTCGGGTAGGTGTCCACGCCGCCGTTGTTGGTGAGCGTGTTAGAGCCTTGCGTCACGGCGTACTCGTCGACCACCGTGTCGTAGGCAAAGGGGTCGGAGCACATGAACACGATGGTGCCGCGGCGAATCTTGGCAATGGCCTCGAGCTCCGTATCGCCGTCCAGCTGCGCGTAGTACACCACGTTCGGGTCATCATCGAAGGTGAGCTCGAGGGGCACGTTCGTGTACAGCCACGTGGCAAGCGTACGGGCATCGGCTATGGCGTCGGCAAGCGTGGTGCCCACGAACACCACGTCGATTTCTATGCGGCGCTCCCCAATGTTGGTCTGCATGAGGTACGCGCCAGGCATGCCAGGCACCTCGAGGGTGCTGCGTTTGACCTCGGGCATCAGCGAGCGGCGGATGTCCGTGGTTGTGAGGCCCATACCCACGTCGGTCGTGCCGTTGAATGTCCAGGCCATGCTAGGCTCCCGCCAATCCTGCTGCGCGCAGTTCCTTGTTGATTAGCCGCGTCATATCCTTCACGAACGTCTGCACGTCCTTGTAGCCGTGTACGGTTACGCCGCCCATGTTGACCGTAATGTTGGAGCCAGCCTCAGCCGCAGAACCGTACGCCTTGGTCACTATCTCCTGGCGGCCCGCGGCCATTTGGTCGGCCATGGTGATGGAGGCAATCTCCTTCGACACCTTCTGGCGGGTCGTTATCAGAGTGCCCCACTCCCTGGCGTTGCCACGGGCGAGCCTGATTACCTCGTCCATGGAGGCCGTGCCCGCAGCCACCACCTCGTCGAACACAGAGGCGGGGAGTATCTTCTGTAGCTTCTTCAGGGCATCGCGGTACTTGGTCAGCTTGCGAATCTGTGCCCTGGCGGCACCCATGAACCCGCCAACGCGCCGCTGCTCGGGGCGGTCGAACAGCCCCGCGAAGTTTCCTATGTCGCGCACAGCCTGCGCGAACTGCTGCGCCAGTTCCTTGGCCGCCTCAACGGCACTCCACAGTGCCTTGCGCAGTTTGTCGGCAGCTTCGGAGGCCTTCTCCGAGGCCTTCTTGGCTGCCTCCGCTGCGTTCTTGCGGGCCTCGACCTCATCCTGCTCCTGCGCGCTGCCCTTTGTGCGGCTGGTTTGGGTTCCCGCCAGCTGGAAGTGCCCGCTGTCGTTCTTGATGGGGTTGGCCAGCCCGAACTGGGAGGCGAGGCGCTCGAGTATGCGCATGGAGGCGGCGTTGGCCCCGCCAATGTCCACGGCCAGGCCCGAACTATGCCGTGAGGGATTCTTGTCGGGGTCAGCTGCGGGCGGGTGGTTTTCGCCGTACTTCTTGGTCAGCTGGTCGTGTATGCGCCGCTGCTCGGCTTCGGTTCGGAACGCGCTGCTAACCGTGAAGCGCGCCCCCTGGTTGTACGCAGCGGTGAGCCACTCCGTCACCTTGGTTTCGAAGCTGTCGGCAAGGCTGCCCAGCTTCTGCCAGCCTGGTGTCCTCACGCTTGCCGAAGAACGGGTGTCCCGCTCGCCAGAGCGGTAGGTGTTCCAGTCCTGGGTTTGCGAGGGCTGCACCTGCGTGGAGTAGTCGGTGGAGCCGAGGCCCTGTGTGGCCGTTGCAGCGTCGTTTGTGCTGGCCGTGAACCCGTCCATGGAGTCGGTCATGTCCTTGATGGCCGTGTCCATGGCCCCGTACGCTTTCAGCGCCGTGCCCTCGAGCTTCTTGGTGGCGGTTTCGGTATCGCCCAGCTGTGTCTGGTAGTCGGTTTGGGCACCCAGCATCTTTTCAGAGGCCGTGTCCACAGCCGCTTGCAGCTTGGCAATCGTCATGCCCTGCGGGTCGTAGCCCTCCTTGAGCGCCTTCTTGAGGGCGTACTGCGCGTTGAGGTACTCGTCCTCTGCGCCCAACGAACTCGACCACAGCTCGGCCAGTGTGTACTTCAGTTCCTTGGCGGCATCCTGCTGCGCCTCAAACTCCGCTTTGGCCGCCGCCAGTTCGTCGGCCAGCGACTTCTGCGAGGAGGTGAAGCCGTCCACGGCCCGCTTGGCCTGCTCGTACTCGATGGTGGCCGTGCGCAGCCGCAGCGTGTCCTTGTTGCCCGCCTCGGACTTGGCGGCTTCCAGTTCCTGCTTGGCCTGCGCCAACCGACCTTCTGCCGCGGCCAGTTCCGCTTCGGCAGTCAGCTTTTCATCGCTCAGACCCTTGAGGCGGTCCTGGTCTGCCCGCAGCTTGTCGGCGGCGGTGCTGCCCGTGGGAGTCCATACGGCGTTCGGCCCAGTGGGCAGGTTGCCGTGCTCCTGCGCATAGGCCATCGCCTCCTTGGCGCTCTTGCCGTAGTCGTTCCACGCGCCAGCAGCCCTAAGCAGCTTGATTATGAGCAACCCGAGGCCCGTTGATATGGCGGCTATGGCTGCCCCGATGCCGAGTGCGCCCGCTACTGGCAGTGCTGCCGTCCACGCGACCTTGGCAACCTGGGGCAGCGTCTTGAAGAGGGTCAACAGCCTGGTTAGGCCGCTGGCTCCCTCGGCGGTTGCCGTGCTGTAAGCCGCCGCGCCAGCCGACATCGCGTATATCTGAGCCGCCGCCGCAGCGGCGAGGTAGGCGGTGCGCAGGTTCTTGTAGGCGGTGACCAGCTTGTTGACGATGCTCACCAGTCCCGCAATAGCCACAATGGCTGCCAGTGGGTGGTCGCGCATCTGCCGTAGCACGCTTGTGAGCCGCATAGCTGCTACCGCGGTGGCCATGCTGAACAGCGCGCCAATCTGGCGTGCGAGGAAGGCAAACAGTGGGCCGAGGCTACTTGCTATGGTGCCCACGTTGCGCAGCGCGGCACCCAGGTCGTTGGCCCCGTCCACAGTCATTTCGAAGAAGGCTTGCAGCTGCGGCATCTGCTCCTTGAGCCACGTAACCACGGCCTTCAGCGGCGGCAGGAACTTGGCCCCCACGGCCCTGGCTGCAAGCGTGAGGCTATCCACAAAGTTCGACCACATGCCCGTGAGGGTCTTCATCTGGGCCTGCATCAGACCGCCGAAGTCCCTCTGCATGCCCGTGCGTATAGCGGCAATGGCCAGGCGCGCAGGCACCAAGCCCTTTTCGCTCAGTTCGCGCACCTTGCCCGTGGTGGTTCCAATGGCGTCGGCCACATACTGCCATGCAGGCACGAAGGCCTCGGTGAGTTGCAGCATGTCGCGGCTGTTCATGCGGCCCGCGCTGCGCATCTGGCCCAGGGCCAGGGTGATGCGGTTGATGCCCTCAGCGCCCGTGCCCAGGGCTGACGCGGCGTCACCCACGTTGGTTAGGATTGGTATGACCTCGTCGGCTGCAAACCCGTACGCCTTGAGGCGCATCGCCTGCTGCTCCACGTCCACTAGCGTGAACGGCGTGGTGGCTGCAAAGGCGGCCAGGCTCTCGAGCATTGCCTTGGCTTTGGCGGCCCCGTCGTACAGCTGGGTGAAGCCAATGGTAAGCACTTCCATGCGTGCCGCTTCGCTCACCATCATCTTGACCGCTGCCGACACGCCTTCTATGGCGGCCTTCAGCGTCATGATGCCAAGGAACACGAAGGTGGCCTTGGTTAGCGTGGTGAGCAGTCGGCTGAACGAGGTTTCCGTCTTGGTAGCGGTGGCCCCCGATTCCTTGAGGGCGGTATCGAGCTTCTTGACGTTGCCTTGCAGCTGCTGTAGCTGCTCCCCAACCTTTGCGCTCTGCTTGGGGTCAAGTAGCCCAGCATTGGCCGCGGCTACGGCGGCGGCGCGTAGTGAGGCGAAGGCTGTCTTGCCCTGCTGCAACGCAATGAGCTGCTGCCCAGTGGTTTGGCCCGTCTTGCCCATGGCAGCCAGCGCAACATTGGCCTTGTTGGAAGCCTTGCTGACGTTGTCCAGCGCACGTGCGTTGGCATTGAGGGAGGCGGCGTTGGTCTGACTCCCAGTTTGGGAACCGCCGCCCCCCTTGCCCTTTGTGCCTGTGGTGCCAACGTCAACCTGCGCCTTGTAGACGCGCTTCTCGAGGTCTGCCAGCTGGGCCTTTACGCGAGCCAGTTTGTCACTGAACTTGCTTAGGTCCAGGTCCATCCTGGCAGTGACTTCGCCGCCCAGCATGCTACTCCAATCCGAATTCCCTTAGCCGTTTGTGGTATTCGGCTCGCAAGTCCTCTGGTTCGGTGGGCAGGTCCTTATCCCTAATCAGCTCCTCCAGGTCGGGCAGCTTGTCGGTGCCGTACTGGAAGGCGGTGAGCCACCACGCAGTGACCACAGCCTGTGTTCGCATACGCCACGAGGCACCACTCACCACGTCGCCGCATTCCTTGGGCGTCAGTTCCTCGAAATCGCTCGGGCTTATGCCTGCTCGGCAGGAGTCTCGCCAGAGTCCTTCGTAGAGGCTGACGCCTCGGTAGGGCTTACCTGGAACCAGCCCGACTCGCTGAGGGCCTCGGTCACGACCGACACAATCTTGGTGATGTCGTGGCCCGCTTCCAGGTAGGTATCAAGCATTTCGTCCACGTCGTCCAGCGTGACGTAGGGGTGCTCGTACACCATGCCTGCGTATAGCAGGTAGGTAATGGTGCCCACCCCAAACGTGGTGCCGCCCAGGTCGGCCACAGTGGCCTTGGCCACTTCCTCGTAGCGCCGCAGCGCCTTGTTGCCGTACCTGAGCGTGTACCACGACTTGCCAATGCGAACCTTATGGGCCTTGGCAGGCATGTGCTTCCTTTCTAGTGCTTAGGTCTACGGGGTGTCGGCAAACGCGGTGATTGCGCCGTTGACGCGCAGGCCGAAGTTGCAGGTGACCGCGCCCGCAACGCTCGCGGAAACCTCACGGCTCAACACAACGGCGTCGCCCTCGAAGCCGCTGTTGGCGTCCGTGTACAGCTTGACGTGCACCTCGGTGCCCGCATCGAACGCGTCGTGCATGTCGCCCTGAGCCGTGTCGGCATCGTCGTAGAAGCCGCTGAAGTTCAGCTCGCCGTTCTTGAACCCCGCCATCCACACCTTGTCGGTGTCGCCAAACGAGGTTACGTCAACCTCGTCTGCCGTCGAGTTGAGCCGCCACTCGGTCATAGCGGCCACGAGCGTTGCCGTTGGGGTGCCAATCTTGACCGCCCCGCCCTTGCCATGAACGATAGCCATGGTGCCCTTCCTTCCTTCCTGTACCTACGGTCTTACCTCGTGGGCCTCCACTTGGGCGACCACCTCGAACCGTCCCTGTTGCTGCCCTAATGATACGGGCGGCGAAAGGGCCGTGTAACCCATACTTAGGAGGCCCGAATAGGCACTCAAACACAGCGCCTCGGCATCCTCTTGCGTGTCGGCCCGTGCGTGCACCGCTATACCTAGCGGGGTATAGATTGGGTCGGGGTTTCCGAAGTCATGGCTGGGTGGTGCAAGCGCGAAGCCGCGCAGGGCAACCACCTCGTTGTACGAGGTGTCCTCGGCATCGGGCATGAAGCCGTAGTACACGGCCATGCCGAGTTCGTACTCAAGCAGCGCGGCGATTTCGGCAATCATAGCCTGCCCCTTAGTGCGAGGAGTATCCTGTCACCCACACGCGCCATGGCATCTGCCTTCATGCGCGTGAAGGGGCGCTTGAGGTAGAACGGCTGCCCAGGTGGGTCGTGTTGGAAGTCCTCCACCTCGTGCTGCAACGCGGCATAGTCGTAAGGCTCGTCCACCGAGTACTTGATGGTCACACCCACCACGTTGCTGTTGGGGTCGAGTTCCACCGTCCCGCTGCGCTGTAGCGTGCCCTTGTGCCAAGCCATGCGGGGGTCTTT
>Ga0316605_10001027_pt1 | contig 16912 bp, 21 predicted proteins | sample OWC_soil_day20_n_FD_207666 | JGI IMG/M metagenome (GOLD analysis project Ga0316605, IMG submission 207666) | Wetland soil microbial communities from Old Woman Creek delta, Ohio, United States - OWC_soil_day20_noCT | ecosystem: Environmental > Terrestrial > Soil > Wetlands | place: USA: Ohio...
AGAAGTCTCATCTTTAGCTCATTTTCTGTTTTGGCCGATGATTTTATTTCGGCAATTCTCTTGTTGTGGCTATCCTGAAGTATTTTTAATTCCTTGTCATATCGTTTTTTTTGCTCTTTTTCATCAATACTATTACCACCTCCGACGGTATTGCTGGTTTCGTTTACGCTATCAATTGAATCGCCAGATAGAGATTGTTTTGATTTACCAATAATTCTCTCAAATTTTTTGTCAACATCAGCTAAATCTGAATTCATCTTTTTTATAGATTTAGCTAACATGGAAGGATAAAAATCCATACCTGCAGTAAAGTTATCACCAAGCATTCTTTTTAAATAGCCTTGAGTCCATTTAACTGAGGCATCAGAAAAATTATTTTTTTCTAATACGGATTTTATTCTGTTGTAGATTATTTCAGCCACCTCATCGCCTTCAGTAGCTGCTATACTTTTGATCAATTTATCTGCTATATCTGTTTGCTCAGGAATAGATTCGTTTAAAATATCAGCTTTCGATGAGTCCTTTATTTGTAATGCAATTTTCTCACGTATGGCATCGTTAACCTTTAATTGTGCTTTATTTATTTCAATCAAACTCATTTTTTCATTCAGCTGATATCCCAAATAATCACCATAAAGACTATTTATTTTAGCAATCAAGCTTTTTCTTTCGCTACTTCCTTCATTTGTTTTCTTTAGCGCGTTGAATAATTGATCTGATTTAGTCAGTTCAATTCCGACTTGTTTATTATATTCCTTATATGCTTTCTCTGCAGCAGTTTGTGATGTTACTAATTTATAGAAGCCAATTGTAGCCAATCCCAAAACAGCTACTAAAGCAGTAATAGGGTTTAAGCCAATTGTTATAAAGAATTGCTTCATGGCTAAATTTGCCGCCCTGGTAGCACCTGTAAGATAACCGGTTGCAGCTACATGAAGAAATGTCGCTGCTGTTGAGGCTTTTGTCCAAAATATTTTGATTTTTTCTCCGGCATACCATAAGGCTGAAGCAATTCTGGCTTTTTCTAAAGCAATTACATAAGCTAAAGTAACAAGACCTAATGTTATCAATAGCCCTTTATTTTCTTTGAGCCATTTGGGCAATTCCACCAGTGCTTTAATAAGATAGGTAGTTCCGTTTACTGATTTTAGCAGCATCGGACTCAAATTTTTTCCCAGTTCAAAAGCAGTTTCATTAAAGGCTTTTTTTGCTTTTGCTAATTTAGCAGCCAGGTTGTTGTTTTTAATGTCATATTCGTTCAATGCTGAGTTGGCTTCAGTAAATGATTTATTTGATAATTCAATTAACTCACGGAATCTTTCAGTATTATTTGAGGCGGCACCAATGGCTTTATTTGCACCATCGGCATTGATTTTAAGTTCATCTAATACTTTGCCGGCATCTGTAGCCCCTAATCCTCTCATGCTTTCAGCAAATTTCAAGAAAAACTCCAAAGGGTTTGAATTAATAAGATTTTCAACCTCTCCGGTAGTCATACCCATTTGCTTAGCAAATTTAGCTGTATCTGTTGTAGCTCGATTTAGTATAATACTATAAGCTCTGGACGAAACTTCAGCTTCGAGCCCACTTTCTTCAAAAGCTGCTCCCAAAGCTAATGTATCAGCAATTGATGGCTTTAGAGCTTTTTGCAAAGACCCCATCCTGGTAGTAAATTCAGCGATATTTTCTTCAGATGCAGCTCCATTCGCACCTAATTCATTAATAGCGGATGCAATAGATAAATAGGCCTTTTCAACCTGCATATCTTTTGTCTGAGAAAATAATGTTTTCAATTTACCAAGTTTAGTAGAAATTTCTTCAACTCCACCCTGAAAACTATCGCCAAGAGCAACATTGGCAATATCCATCGCTTTAGTAAATTCAAGGATATTCTCTTTAGCAATACCGATTCTACCACCTGACTCAGCAATTTTATTTAATTCTTCACGAGAAGTTCTTGTGTCAAATTTCTTAAAATCCTCATTCATGGCTACAACTTCATCATGTGTCATTTCGGTGGTTTTCATAACATCGGAATACACATCATCCATCTTAGCCACATCTTCGGCCAATCTTCGAAATGTTAGCGAGATACCTGTAATGGTAGCAACACCAGCCAAGACTATGTTGAAATACTTGTTGGAGGCATCGGCTAACCGACCAAATAAGGAGTTGTTTTTTCCTAAATTGGAGTTTAATTCAGCCTGCGATTTAGACACTTCCTTATTTACCCGTTCCAGTTGAGCTAACTTTGTTTTGTGCTCTTCAGTACCCCGGGTTGTGTCTTTAAGTTCTTTCTGAAGCTGTTTTTGTACCGTCACCAACTCATTATAGCTCACACCTGAAAGGTTGTTGAGTACCTTTTTGGTTTGTTCAAGTTTTTCCCTGTATTGTACTTCAGCAGCCTGGCTTTTCTTAAGCTGGGATTCATTCTGTTTTATCTTCGATTGCAGATCATCCCAGGCTTTTCCGCTATTTTGGCCTGATGCCGTCATTTTTTCGGCTTCTTTCCTTAGCTCTGCTAACTTATCTTCATATTTGCCCGTGGCTGCAACCATCGCCTCGATACCCTTTCCGTAATCGGAGGTTTCGAGATACACCCTAATGCCACGTTTATAATCATTTGCCATATTTTATTCAGGTAATAATATGCTGTTTATATTCACTGCCAAATCAGCCGAATATTCGGCCACTATCTCAATCAAATCATCTATATTTCGCTCAATTACTGAATTAAACCAATGAACCGATTGCCTGTTACCAGTACCTTGCTTTCCGTAACTTTCGGGATTAGTCTGTTGCAGTTTCCCATACTTGTCGGTCCATTTTCCTCCAACTAAACCACCATGCCCGGTACCGGCACCCTGATGCTGGTATACTCCATGTCTGGCTATGGAAAACCCCACGCTACGTGTTTCGAGTTTATATTGTTTGTCGAACCTGACTTTAGCAGTTATGCTGTCCGACAATCGAGGAAATTTGTCGCTTACATCTCTATCCACGTGACTGAACCTGGAATCAGCTGAAGCTTTCAGTTCCGATTCAACTTTATTGGCCCAGGCTTTTACTGAACTGTTAAATTTATTCAGACTATCGGTATCATTCACTCTCTGGTACATGGTAGCATCGTTTGCCGAAACAAATGAAATACGCGGGTTTCGGTATGGAGACACAATGCCCGGTACCTGAATGCCACCAACCCGGGCTACTTTTACTAACTGGTTAAAAGCCCCCCGATTCATTTCTGTTTTGGCTGCCACCCAATCGGATACAGTCATATCTTGCAGTTCCGGCCTTATCATACCCAAAAAGCATTATTGATTTTATATTCAGCGCCGGCTTCAGTGTTGAACCCCAGGATTACTCCATACAGCTTATCTCCCAAGGGTCCTATTGAGCGAACAATAAAAGAATTGGTGTCTAATTCGGTAAGACCATTTGTGTATTTCCGGCAATCTTCCATCATCCGGGCAATGGCTTGTCCGGCATAAGTTTCGCATTCTTCCTGGACAGCCATAATTTCTTCCGGATTTTCAGAATCGGACACAGGTTTAAGGAACATGAAAAAATATTGCGGCTTTTTAAGCAATACTTCAGCTCCGTTATCGGTAAAGTCCGCGTCCTTACCGTCTACTGCTACCAGAACCGGATAATCTATTTGCGATAGCCGGTTACTTATAGCCTGCAAAGTATCGCTATTGGGCGACTGAAAAAAGCTTTCATGATGATGGCCGGCAAACAGCTTCATGCTGTTTACAAGGCTACGGCCGTAATTGAGGTGATTGTATTGTACCATTACTCTGATTTTTTTATGGTACAAAAAAAGCCACCCGAAGGCGGCTTTTAAAGGACAAAAAAGTAAAGTGATAGTGTTTTTATTTATTCAGGTTCAGAAAACATATCGGCCATTCCAGATACACTTTCTTTTGTCAGCGATTGTCTTATTGTTTTTTCCCGGTTAAGCTCTACCTGTATTTCAAGATATCGTTCAAAATCATCACCCGTTTTTGCTTTTTTATCCCGTAGCTTATTCATCTCGGTCTGAAGCAATACTGTTTTCTCTAACGATTTTTCACGTTCAGCCAATTTACCAAAAAGCAACTGTTCGATAGTCGAATAAACCCAAACTTCAAAATCTGGGCTTAACCAGGCTGCAAACTTAAGTGCTAAAATACGATGCATAAAAGTGCCTGATTTTTGATTTGAACGGTATAAATCTGATTCTGATTTTACGTTAATATAACCGGAATTCCGGTTATTTAAACATGCAATGATGAATTTTTTCACACCATCGTTAACCATAAAATCGGCAACATCTTTCCCAAAGATCTTTGCCATTTCTGTGGCATTAATCATCATGCCGTTGTCTTTACTAAGTAAAAAAGTAATGTTGTTTTCTTCGAAAATACAAATTCTTGTTTCCATAAGCGAATTAAAATTTTATTAATAATTATATTTTTCGCTGCAAATATAATCATAACTATTTGATTATCAAATAGTTATATGAAATATTTTGATTTTTTTTAATTTTCAGGTAATAATACCCGTAAGAACTCAATTAACCGGTCGAAAGCAATACGTTTTTCTTCCTCGCTATACAGATTTGCCGGATGGGGGTCGAGTGGCGCTACCATCAGGAAGGCCTCATCGAATGTTACGGGTGATTTGAATTTTCCGTCCATGGTTATTGATTTTGACTGTTTCTTAATTCAGCAATTTCTTTAAGGGCAGTGTTTAGTTTTGCATTGAAGTCGCGAACCCCCTTTACATCCAATAGGAGCATTGATATTTTTTTCATTTGCTCTACATCATTTGTTGCAACTTCAGCAAGCCTGTCCAATAGATAGTCATTTATTCCCATGAGGCATTCCACATACCAATCCAATGTCGTTTCGTCTCCAGATGGGTGGCAATATTGATCTTTGAGTATTTTAATCAAATTCTCTGTTACCGGTATTCCGTTTACTTGTGTCATGGCTTTACCTCCTGATATATTAAAGATAAAACATATCCTTCTCCGGCGAAGGTCATATTGATACCAGCTTCGTCAACTAAGCATGTCATTATGGTAGGTGCTGTAAACAGGGTGTTTTTTGCATCGCGTGCAAAGCCCATAAAGCTCCGGGATGCAGTCTGTGGCATTACTTCAGACGAATTGAATAATGTCTGATCAAATTTCCTTTTGGATGAGTTCCGACGACGCGTAACCGTCTGTGAATTGTCTGTTCTTTTTACTATTGTTTTCATATTACTCCGTTGCTTGCTTTTAGCTTTAAATATTGGTGCAAATATAAAGTTATAACTTTAATTTATCAAAATCAAAACTAACTCTTAACTTTAATTAACTGTTGTGTAAATAAAGATATAGCTTTAAAGATATATTTTTGTATAAAAATATAAATACATGGCACTAAATATCAAGAGAGCTATAGCCGATAAAGGACTAACAAGCAAAGAGGTAGCAGAAAATATGGGAATAAGTCCTGTTGGATTAAGTCAACACATAAATGGAAACCCAACTGTTGAAGTTTTAAGTCGAATAGCATCGGCAATAGGATGTGAAATTGAAGATTTATTTGATAAACAATCCCACCTCAAATGCCCACATTGCGGTAAAGATATTAATGTGAAGATAGAATAAATCAAAAACGCCAGGCTAAATTAGTCTGGCGTTTTTTTGTTATAAAGGAAGGTGCTATTTTGAAAAATATACTCTTTAATATTTTTTCCAAAGAAATCAATGATTTGTTATACTTTCGGCTCGCGCGTTCCGGTAGGGGGTACGTAATCTTTAGTTAGCACGTACACACACGTAATAGTTACGGTTATCGTATAACCTCCAGTAGTAGCTTGAGTTGTAGTATTCAACTCGGCAGCAACTTCTTTAGCCTGTTCAGCTGTTATGTTATCTTTTACAATTACAGTTGTCACTGTTTGCGGATAACCTGTCAACGATGGACTACATGTTGTAACTTGTTTTACTGTAAATGTGTAACTGTCTTTTGATAAATCGCCATCTGAATCACATGCAAACAACATAAGTAACGGCAATACTACAATAAATAAAACTTTTTTCATAAATCACTAAAATTAAATTATTTATAGAATACACTTTGTTTCTCAGTATTTGAATTTTCAATTATTAGTTTTGTGAAAACCCAGTTGTTAATATCCGTCCACTCCTTTCCATTATGATTCAACCATATTTTATAAACATAACTTGTTGTAACTCCAAAAGAATTTTTTGCGTCAACTCTTCCTAAAACGATACAATTACTATATCCATTTGTCTCATGAACAACATCGTTATAAAACTTAGCATCTTTTGGATGATTTAATTTTTTCTTCACAAAGTCTTGAGCAATTATAAATGCCCTATTCTTATTTTTATAAGAATCTGTTTGAGCAAAAACAACTGAAATAAACACCGACATAATGGCAACTAAAAACATTTTTTTCATAACCATGAAATTTTAAATTGATTAATAATTCTATCTGCAAATATATTAAAATTATTAATATATAACAATGTTGCAAAATAAAAAAAGCTCCACCTGTATATAGATGAAGCTTTATTCTTATTTCACGCGTGGATATACAAACATTTCCTTGTTTGTCGTCTACCCGCTCCCGTATCGAACGGGAAAGTGGTAGGTGGGGTTCCTGGTACTTGTTATTGGGAGTCTTTCAAATTTTGGGATTATTTAGTCTGTGAACAATAGGCGAGTATTGATTGCCGTTATTTTAGTTGTTTTCAGTTTTCGTTTTGTCTTGTTTGTTATACTCTTCTTCTTTTTCTGTCGGGTGAACAATGTAATGTGTAGAGTACGCAATATAAGATGGATAAATATGTTCAAACACAATGCGTGATAAAGTACCAACCGAAAACCAAGTTTCAGATTTGCTAAGGTCCGCCGACTTGATTTTTATTCCGCGATTGTTGACTTTTAAAATACCAAAACCTTTTGCTATTTCATTAGTTTTAGCAGTTTCTTTTTTTGTAGCCCATTCCGCTTTCAAGTCAAATTCTTTGTATAACTCCATGTAACTATCTAAGTCAAGCATTAAGTACATTTTAGCCCGACTAAAAATTAAATCAAAAATCAAATCAGGAGTGAAAGGTAAAAAAAAGATTGGTTCATTAGGTGATTTAATGACATTGAGGGCATCAACTATTATGATGTTGGGTTTATTGCTTCCTTTTGCGATTGCCTTTAATAATTTAGCGCCACCAAACCTCATCTCGTCCTTATAAATGCCAATATGTAGACATTCTTCAATTACATCATAAGCCCAAAATTTTCTTTCATCTAATTGTTGTTCGAGATCAGACAACTTTTTACTATAAAATGGCGTATTTTCTTGTGGCGTGATTATCTTAATTTCTTTTTTTGTTGTTGGATCAATACCCTTGTCGGTGTTTAAGATTTTGTGAATGTTTTCAAGAGTTTCCCCTTGTTTTAGAGTTCTCATTAAATGTTCAAGAAATTTTGGGTCTTCAGAGACTTTGTCAAGAATTTCTTTAGTCTTTGCAGGTGTCGGATTTGAACTCAATTCGTCAATGATTTCTAATACTTCAATATTTTTTTGTCCTTCTTTTACTTCTATGATTGTAAAGTTACCATCAACAAATCCAACGAGGTCGCCTACTTGTACGTTATTAGTCACATCAGTTATCAAAACAAAGTTCAATGGATTTGAATTTATTTCTTTAGCTGCTAAAATAGCTGACTCTAAGTTTGATTCTTTTAATTTTTTACTTCCTCCAACCCTTAGATAGAGCCTACGTAAAACCCATAGTTGCCCTTGAATTAAATGCCAGAAAATTGCATCAGCACAATGTTTAAATAAATCTGCAGTAAATTCTAAATGCTTTTCTTTATTAATAAGGTCGGGAACTAACTTTTTTTGTTTTCCAATTCTCGCTTGTTTAAGTAGTTTCTTTATTGTATCCTGTTCTTCTTGTATTGCTACAACGTTTTTTATAATTCTGTCTTGCGAACTCTTAAATTCAGTATGACAGGAAATTATAAAATCTTCATTAAATTTTTTGTTATCTTTAATGAAATTTTCAAGGAGAATTCCTTTTTTTTCCAGAAAATTATTCAGTCCATTTTTGCAGATTGAATCTGCAATTTCACGAAGTTCTATTTCAATTTCAGTGAGGTTATACAAGTCCATGGTCGATATTTTATTGTTTAGCTGCTTAATTGTTTTTTTAGTATTCTGACTAACTACCAAGGCTATGGGCAATTGTCCGTCAGCTGGCGGACAAAGTGAATCGAAGATCAGCGAAGCTAATACCGGAGCAAATCCCGCTAAGTGCACAGCTTGTCCTGAATTGTCGGGGGGCAGTTGGCCTGTGAATAGAGAGTGTGTTAGGTGTTAGTTTTTTTGTCGTTCTTTTTTAACCAGTACTAAACTCGTTCTTTTACTTTTGTTGATTTGTTTGTTTTTGTTTGTAGGTTTGGATTTCACTTTGGTAATTTGTTTACCTAAATTTAAGTTTTTAATTAAACCATAATGAATTTGATATGAACATTCAGCTTTTACTTTGGGTGAAATATTAGAATAATTTCGCTCTCGGAAACACCAACGAATATACTTCTGATTCGAAGCATGCTCTATGTAACAGATAATATTTAAATCATAAATAAATTGGAGAAACGTATCGGCAGTTTCAAAGAATTTTGGTCTTTCAATATTATTTTTAATGATATATTCCTCAAAATTTTTGAAAGCAGAGTTATATAGTTTATAATCAAATTCCTTTCTACCTTCTAAAAAGTCAAAGAATTTTCTAAAAAGCTCATAATCTGAATCTGAATAGTAAAAAGACAGATAATCTTTTATTTCCCCCATAAGGTAGTCAGAATATCTTGTTTGCAATTCTGAATTTTCAAAATCTTTCTCACTAAAAGCGTTAGAACTTGATTCTCTTGTGTGAACTTCCTTTAATAGGTCAAGCAGCGTAACTATATCTCTTGGCCTATAAAAAGAAAATCTTAAAAACTGAATAAATGAAGATTCTTTTTTTCCAGCAACAAAAGGTGTATATGGAAAGTAATAATCCCAACATTTACCTGCTGGGTGGTTTAATTCTTGTTGTGCTAATAATAATCTGTCAGAAAGAAGAAATAATTTTGAAGAAGCGAAGTCTGTATAATTAGTCTTCCAGTCAAGCAGGATAGAATTATCTTTAATTTTATTGTTCTGATTTTGAAGTCCTAAGTTAGAAAAAATATCAGGTCTAATTAAAAGAATAATTTTTAACTTCCCGTCTGATTTCAATGTAGGGAAGAAGTCGTTGTTTAGGCTCCAAATGGCGTTAGCTAAGCCTTTAACACACTCTAAATACTCGTTGTAAGGTATATTTTCAGGGCGAATATCAATACCATCGATAAAAAGAATATAGTTCTGTTTTAACTTTAAACTAGCAATAGCTTTTTCAAAGTGATTTTGTATATAAAGAAGATTTGTCTGAAACTTAGAATGAGTGAAGCTACCCTCTTTAATATTCTCTCCAATTGCTTTAAAATATTTTGATACTAATTCTGCAGAATACTTTGTCTTTTCAACAAAGTTTAATGCATGAATAATCTCTGGTGAAAATGCATTTACATAATACTCATCAATAGCCTTTTGAAGAGCATCGAAATTTGCAGACGACTTAAACAATGTATCTTCAGTTTCTTTAGTCCTTATTCTGTCAGATAGAAGAAGATAAATCAAGACTTTCCAAACATTTTGATAATCCGATAGTTGAAGATGATTGTCTGACTTTAACTTAATAAATTTCTGGTAATCAGTCTCACGAATAAAATTAAGAAAGCCATTAGTGTTAAAAGTTATGTTGTTTGTTACATATGTTGCATATGCAGTTTTACCTGTACCTTTTTCACCAATGATAAAACTTGTTGATGGCTTGAAAATATCAATAAATTCATCAGTTCGATAAAAGTATTTATCAAACAATGCTTTGTTTTCTGGTCTTTTATAATTCTCAGCATCATTAAAACCGAAATAAAGGTCTTTAATTTGTTTCATATTGATAGTTTTTTTTATTCTATTGAGTCGCGAAGTTCTAAAATGTTTTTTGCTAAAACAGAAAACGCATGTACAATTTTTGTTTTGAAAGTATATTTTGTGAACTTTGTTCCAACAAAATTTTCAAGCACTACTTGACCCCAAGACTCAAACTCACCATTATTAATCTCAAATCCATGTTCGTGAGCTAACTTATTTCTTAATTGGTTAATATCACATAAGAGAGAACATATTAAATCTTGTTTTTTAATGTTCTTTATTCTAATCTTTCTTAGCGAAGAAATCTTCCTATGAAACGAAAAATTTTGAGTGTCTTTTATATCATTCATCTCAAGAATTGTATCCAAAACAACTTCAAGAAACAAATGTCCTTTTAATAAAATTAGCTCTAAATCTTTTTTGGAGCTAAGTCTAGCCCAAATAGCCCATTCAATTATGAAACTAAGAGCTGCATTAGTCTCTTTTTCGTTATTAGTCATTGTCATAGTCGTACCATGGATAATGCTTTATTTTTGATTTAGTAACATCATTTATGTGGTACAAATAGCAAATAAGTACTATCAATGAATCAATATCAGTATTAAAGTATTCACTCTCAGGATAAATTAATTCATGTACAATACTATTTCTTTTCTGTTTTAAATCCAAAAATAAAGTTATAAATTTCTCGTCAATTACAGATTTATCTAAACCAAATGGGAATGCAAATCCCTCTTTCATATCTTTCCCCGAATCTTTGGCGTATTTATTTACTTTACTATGCCATGATTTTCCATTTTCAATATCAGTTTTGTAATATGAATTATTTGTAATTTTTATTATTGAATTTCCAAAGTCTTCTAAAATTGTAAAAAGATAAATGAAAGACATTTCTCTATGTCGGAATGGCTCATTTGTAAGCTCTCCTGTAATATCCATGCTTGACATATTTTTTTCTGGATTAACTATTATATGATTGTCATATGAATCTGTCCAGCTAGCAAAAATTTCTTTGCTAAAAGTAACTTCTGTTCCTTTTATTGGGTAATTCACGTCAAGTTCTGCTTCAAAATCTCTCCAATTGTCTTGTTTTTGATTTATTGTATATTCGTAAATATCAAGCCCAAGTTTAAATTCTAGTGTTTTGTTTAATGTTTTGATAAATAAATCCGTTAAGTTGGTGTTCATGTTTCTTTTCTCCCTCTTTTTAGTTGACTAGTCTTTTTTTTTCTAAAATTACACCTAACGACCGAGGCTATGGGCACGGGCGGTTTGCGGGCGTATTCGCTGTCGTGAAACGACAAAGTGAATGCGGGCGCAAAACCCGCTGAGTGCACGTCAGCCAGCCTGTGAACATAGGCGTGTGTTAGGTGCAGATTTTTTATGTTTATTCTGTCTCAATGATTTCAATAAGGTTCGTTAAATAACTCTTATTTTCGCAAGCGACTTGTTTGTTTGCATTTTTGTATAATGAAAAATTTATTGTTCTGATAGCAGAGACATTGTTTTCATTAAGTTCAATAATACCTGTCTTGAATTTTCTCAGTTTTTTAGATTCTACATGTAAAAAAACTTTACTACTAAGAGGAATTCCAACCATTGATATTTCTTTAATATCAGGATTAAAGTATTCATTTATTCGAGCTCTCCATGTAATAGAAGCACAATCAGGAAGAATAAAAAAATCATTTGTTTTAATCACATAAATGATAAAATTAATATCTCCCATCTTTTCTATGACTCTTTCTGAAAAGTCAGAATATTTAAGTGAATTGCTATATTTAGTTTTCTGTAACATAACTTTCAATTCTTCAAGTTGCTCCTTAAGGGGATTTGCTGAATATGGTAAAATTTGATTGAAAAGACTATTTTTAATAGCTTCATCTGCTTGACTTTTCATAAATGGTGTTCTAATTTCGCTAATTACACCATATTTAGCAAATTCTATAATCGCATCCTTTAGTTTTGGAGTGATACTTTTCGAATTTGAAATATATTCTATTATTGTTTTATATAGTTCAACGAAATTATCTTCAAAGTGTTCTTTTAAATCTAACTCAAGTGATTCATGGTCAACTTTATTGTCTGTTATTTTTGAGTTTGATTCATATTCACTAAAGACTCTCTTTGTTGATTTTCTTTCGAATATATTTTTCTTCTCTTTATCGTATAGATATATTTTCTTTTCTGAATTATTGAAAAAGTTCTTAATGTGACATTGAGAAACGTAGTGGTGATTTTTCGGAATACTCATTTTGAGAATTATTAATTGACTTAAATCCTAAAAATCATCATTTTTATTCTTTGATATCATTGCCGATTTTAAATCAATAATCATGCTCTCAATTGTCAATAATGTATTTGCTTTTATATTCTTCCACCTAATACTTGGCATCAATTGACTGTAACCACAAATAGGCTCAATACTACTTAAGTCTCCACCATCCGGTTGCGTTACAGTATAGCCTGCAACTGTTGTCGTAACTCCTTTATGACTTAAGTTTGTAATTTCATATTTATATCGTCCGTTTTTGATATAGATTGAAATTAAAAATGAAACAGTACCGACTTCACCTTTACTTTTTCTTTCTCTTAGTGCTTTCGAAACTAAACCTTTGTTTTTAATATATTCATTGTCATCCATTGACTCTTCACTTATAATAGCAAAGGAACCTTTACCTATTATTTTCCCAATCTCTTTATCCTCAAACTCAATCACTGACTTGGAAGATTTAAAACTTTTTGAGAACCATTCTCTTGCTCTTGAGAACAACTCTTGTTTGTTCGCTAAACTGTCGACATAAACAACTTCAGAAAATTTAATTTTCCCTGTTAAACTGTCAATAGGAAATTTTGTTGTTTCAGTCTGTCCATATACAGTAGACATGGATACAAGTGTCAACATGAAAAATAATAATAGCCCTCTGTTTCTTTTCATTTTTTTGATTTTAAATTATTTCTATCTGATTTTCTTTTCGTTAGCTGTTGATAATTTGAAGCTTCGCTTTTTTTTAAATTTGCACCTAACAAGGAAATATGTACAGTTTACTATTGTAGCTCCTTTATTTCCCTCCAAGGAGTTTCTCTATCTTCGCGATTACTTTATATAGCTTGTCTTCCCTGTACCCCAATCCGTCCAGTTCAGAATGGATGAATGCTTTGTCTGACTTTAAATCGGTGGTCAGATGATATTGGTAGTTATCTATCTCATCCCGAATCTTATTCAGCTCCTTTTCTATAATTTCAATCAGTCCGCGATACAGCTCACCTATTTCATTGAAGAATATAATTTCGGAACTGATTAGCAAAGAGTAGTACTTATCACCTGATATAAGGTCTGTTGCATATAGTAACCTTTCAACGTGTAATCCGGAACCTTTAATTTGTGCCACTAACCCTACCTTAAACAAATTGTCCAATTTGAAATAGACTTCGTTAACCTCATTCGTATTTCCTACTGCTTTCATATCGGCAAATTATTTCTATCAGTATTAAAATTAACTTGTTTGCAAATATATGATTTTTTTTGTTTAACTTGTTATATTTTAATGAAATATTTTAAGGAAATAAAAAACCCCACCGGTGAGGGTGGGGTGAGGTTAAGTACTTATTTCGTGCGTGGCATACAAACATTTCCTTGTTTGCCGTCTACCCTATCCCGTATCGAACGGGAAAGTGGGGAGAAATTTTGGTAATAATTATTTGGATTCTTTCTATTTGAAAGATTATTTAGTTTATGAGTAGGTAATGGGGGTTAGGGGGTAGGTTTATGGCTCAATCAGTAGGCATTAGATGTCCGTTTCGCTCGTAAATCTTCATCAATATAAATATAAGATTGCGGAGCGCAAAAATTTTCAAAAAAATCAATCGGGTCAATACCTTTCTTAAATTTTTCAACTGAATCAATTACAATTGCAAATCCCTTTTCGCTGTCTTTAAAGTACTCAAAAAAATCTTCTTTATCGATTCCTCCCACATGTTGAAAACCTTTCCATAATTCTTCTGGACTATTCTCCACAACTTCAATAAATGTAAAGAAACCGATTAATTTTTTTGATGGTGAAGAAGAATATATATAAACTTTATCAACTGGTCGTTTAAATATTTTCTTGCGAAACTCAACCTTTTTGATTCCAGAGACAATTGCTTGAGCATATTTTGGTTTAATTGATAATATAACATTTGTCGAAATATCCATCTTTTTTGAGTTTTATATAATCAGATTCTTTAATCCGGGTTATAGTTTGAATTTTATTTTTAAAACTTTCAATAGACTTAATGTCAGCTAATTTTATAGGTTTATTCAAATATGATATAAGCCTGAAAGTAATAACATGAAGTTTGCCTTTGCGATTAAACATCTCACGTAATTGCTCTTGCGAAAATACTGTTTTTTTTCTAACAATGTCCCATAGTAAATCAAAATCATCAACTATTTGTTGAGTCTCTAATATACCAATAGGCTCAATAACTTGATTTTTCTTTGAAGCGTAAAAGAATAAAATATCACCTTGTTTTAGGTTTGTTTGACGAGAACTAGATACATAGGCCTTCATAATAGAGTTTCCTTGTATCTCATTTACACTATCGTTGAACTGGTCAAAAAGTGTTGGATTTCTAAGTTGACCATCCTTAAAAAGCGTATTGTAAAAGGCAGGTTGGATTGGAATTACAAATTTATTGACGTTAAGTCCGTCAGTATAAAATGGGTGATATATTATATCATTAGAGTCGAATTTAATAGCAGATTTTTTAAGTGTTTTTATCATTCTAATTTCTGATAAACCTTGCTGATTCTCAAAAACGTTCTTCTCAAATCCAAATTTTAAAAGCAAAGAAATTAAATGATTTTGTTTCTCGTAAACAGTAAGGTACAAATAGCCAATTTTCTGATTAATGCAGTATTCAAACATCTTTTGAAGAAACAACTCTCCAATTTTCAACCCAAACAAAGAATCGTCAACTTTTAAAGTGCATATTTTTAATACCTTCTCGTAAATACCTGAGATTTTATGATTTTCAATTTTTTCTTCATTGTAAATTAAAATAGCAACAAGCTCGTTTTCTGATTTTACATAGTAGCATTGTCTGTTTTCAACAACACATTTATTTAGCCATTTTCCAAATAATATTGGGTCATAGTCTTGTCTTAAACTATCAAAAAATTTAGATCTAAATTCATTTTCTAAAGCTCGTATACTCTCATGCGCTAATATTGGATGTTTAGGAATTGTAATTTTGTAGTTGTCGTTTAAATAACGTATTGTTTGTTTTATGTCAAGACATTTTGAATCAAGGCCTATCCTAATGGCCTTTTTATGAATGCCTTTGTCTTGTGTTACAAAAATATCTACGTAATTTCTCTCTAATTGATAGAGCTGCTGATTATCACATAAATCATTAGCTTTTTTTAAAGGAAATTCAGCTGAAAAGTCAGGACTTAGATTTGCTGGATTTTCGAGTTTCTCATATTTGCCAAGTTTAGAAATAATAATACTTCTTCGTTCATCGTTCTTGTCACGTTGAATGTCCTCAGGTATAGCTGATGGGTGATACAAAATCTTACAATTGTTTGAAATCGCAAGATTATAAAACATCGAGAACTCCTTATCAATAATTTTATTGTCCTCAAGGTTTATTAATATGTTTGTATCAACTAATATTCTCAAAATTGTAAGTTTTTTTCTTTACACCCAATACACGAGACTTCTCACAAATAAAGTGGGACAAGTTGGATGAAGGCCTCAATAGCTCTCTTTATTGAAATTAAAGTCAATATTGTTATCTCCTACGTCCTCCACTACTCCTCGGGGCACTTCTCGTATGAGGTCTCACATAAGTACCATCTTTGCGATAGTAACCTTTCACTTTAACAGAACCTCCTGCGCTCGTTGAATAGTTAGAATTACTCTCTTTCTTTTCTCGTGAATTTGTAGCTTCTAAAAAGTTTATTGCAGGATAATCTGTTAAGTCAATTTCATAAGAATCTATGAAGCCAGTCTTTCCTTTATATAATACTTTGAAACAACTTATTGTCTTGTCAATAATTACAATGGTTTCGCCATTTGGAATCGTATCAAAAGCAGTTCCGTATTCACCAGCTTTTAGTTTAATATTTGAACGATTATAACTATAACGGCTTTTAGCAATTATAGAATAACCATTTTTTAAAATTTCATCTTGAATTTCACTTTTCAAAGAATCTATTCTTTCATTTAGGATATTGATTTCATGTTGTAAATTGTTAATTCTCGTGTTTTCTTGCGAAAACGAATATGATGAAATTATTATTGTTAGTAAAATAAATAAGGATCGTCTCATTTGTTAGTTATTTTATTGATTTGTATAAATTGGATTTTAACTGATTTTTATCGTTTTTTTAAATCGCATTGCTACAGTATTTTTTGAATCTAAATTTTGAATTAGTGGTTATACAAGTATATTTTCAGAGCATTCTTCCATTATCTGCTATTCTTAAATCATCTATTTAATATTAACCCCGCAAATATATGATTTTTTTGTTTAACTTGTTATATTTTAATCAAATATTTTAAGGAAACAAAAAACCCACTAGTGAGGGTGGGGTTCTACTATTGATTACTTTCATCTTTCTCCATCAAATAATCTAAAGAATACAGGATATTGTAAAGCGTATCCTGTTTATATTTTCGTTTTTTCTCAGGATCTGCTTTAGCCACATAATCGAGCAGGCGCTGCTGTCCATCATACGGATTACCAATCTCGCCGGTTCCTTCAGGAAACACCCGGGGGAACTTGTCGGCAATATATCTCAGAGAGCCTATCCAAAACCAAATAGATAATACTACCACATCGGCCGGTATCAATCTCATATGCCTTAAGTTCAATTCCTTTGGATTAAACTTTT
>Ga0316605_10001028_pt1 | contig 16904 bp, 15 predicted proteins | sample OWC_soil_day20_n_FD_207666 | JGI IMG/M metagenome (GOLD analysis project Ga0316605, IMG submission 207666) | Wetland soil microbial communities from Old Woman Creek delta, Ohio, United States - OWC_soil_day20_noCT | ecosystem: Environmental > Terrestrial > Soil > Wetlands | place: USA: Ohio...
CACAATCTGGATATATTCGATATTGTCCGTGAAAAAATAAAAAAGAACGGAGAGAAATATCCTGCACATAAAGCCAGAGGAACGGCAAAGAAATACAATGAGTTATGATTGTTTATCAGTCTACTAAGGAAGGCTTCCTGAGCGATGTCCTCAATAACGAGATAGACTCGAAGATAAAGGCTGCTTTTATCAGGCATTTAGGAAGAAGCACCTCTCATAATGAAGTACTTTCATGGACAAACTCAATGATGCACATGAATAATGTGTTGTCAGATTCAGAGATAGCAGCTGATGCCGGAATATCCATTGAATTTCAGATTCCCCTCACATCAAAGCGAATCGATTTTATCATAACAGGTTTGAGCGAAGAGCACAAGCAGCAAGTTATAATTATCGAACTTAAGCAGTGGTCAAGCGCACAACTGACGGAAAAAGAGGCGATGGTGAGAACCCACTTCCAGCACGGAGCCACCGACACCGTCCACCCTTCCTATCAGGCGTGGTCATATGCTGCACTCATCGAAAGTTACAACCGGACTGTTCAGGACGAGAGCATAAGCCTTATACCTTGCGCATATCTCCACAACTATGCTCCGGACGATGTCATTACAAATGTCTTTTACGATTATCATATAAATAAAGCCCCTGTCTTTTTAAGACCCGACGCTGTCAAACTCAGAAATTTCATCAAGAAATATGTGAAATATGGGGATGACAGGGACATTATGTACAAAATAGAAAACGGAAGACTGAGGCCATCGAAACAACTGGCCGAAAGTGTTGCTTCAATGATTTCTGGCAATCAGGAATTCATAATGATTGACGATCAGAAAGAGGTTTATGAAACTGCTCTGCTGATGGCAGGAAGAGCCAAAAGCGAAAAGAAGCAGGTTCTGATTGTTGAAGGAGGACCCGGCACAGGCAAAAGTGTGGTAGCAATAAATCTGCTGACAGAACTGACAAAGAGAGGTCTGGTTGCAAAATATGTCTCAAAAAATGCAGCCCCAAGAGCAGTGTATATCAACAAACTAACTGGCAAATTCAAACGCACCAACATCGACAATATGTTCGGCGGTACAGGAAGCTACTGGGACTGCGACAAAAACACATTTGACGCACTAATTGTAGACGAGGCACACCGCCTAAATCTCAAAAGCGGATTGTATCAGAATCAGGGAGAGAATCAAGTGCTTGAACTCATAAGCGCTTCAAAATTCACAATTTTCTTTATTGATAATGACCAGAAAATTCACATAAAAGATATAGGGGACTCAGCACAAATAGCCAAGTGGGCCGAGAGTGTTGGAGCAAAAGTTCAAAAACTTAAACTTGAATCCCAGTTCCGTTGCAATGGCTCTGATGGTTATCTTGCCTGGCTGGACAATACAATTCAGCTTCGCGAAACTGCAAATTTTAAACTGGCTCAGGACGATTTTGACTTCAGAATCTTTACCGACCCAAATGAACTCCGCAAATGCATAGCCGATAAAAACAAAATCAACAATAAATCCAGAATGGTTGCCGGATATTGCTGGGATTGGAAAAGCAAGCGTAACCCTCTCGATTACGACATAACTATCCACGGTTCCGATTTCAAAATGCGATGGAACCTTACAAAAGACGGAAGTGCCTGGATTATTGCCGAAGAATCAATTAATGAAATCGGTTGTATCCACACATGTCAGGGACTTGAACTGGATTATGTGGGCGTGATTGTCGGAACAGACATCAGATATGAAAACGGCAAAATAATCACCGACGTAAAGCAGCGCTCTGGGATGGACCGTTCTATAGCCGGCATAAAAACGATGCTCAGGGAAAACCCTTCGGAAGCAATCGCGCTCGCCGACCGAATTATTAAAAACACATACCGCACCCTCATGACTCGCGGAATGAAAGGTTGTTATGTCTATTTCTGTGACAAAGAACTTGAGGCGCATTTTGCCAATCAGCTGGCATTAGAACAATCGTCAATTAAAACGGTTTTGCCAGAAGTAGTTACTATTACAAAAGAGCCAAGAGTCGAAAAAGAGGTTAATGATAATGTCAAATATGTAGATTTTCTGCCACTTTATTCCATCAGGGCAGCCTGCGGAGCATTTGGGGAAGGTCAGTATGACGAAGGTGAACTCGGTTGGGTAAAAGTAGACGGCTTAGGCAAGCTAAACAGAAACATGTTCATTGTTGAGGCAATGGGAAAATCCATGGAACCACGCATTCAGGACGGTAGCTATTGTGTTTTCCGGACAAATGTTGTAGGTTCCCGAAACAATAAAATCGTCCTTGTTCAGCACCGGGGCATCTACGACTCCGACCACAACGGCAGCTACACCATAAAAACCTATACCAGCGAAAAATCTTTTGACAAAGAGACCGGCGAATGGATGCACGAAAGAATAGTGCTTAAACCGCTTAATAGCGACTTTAAGGCGATAACCATTGCGGAGGACGATAACTTTTCGGTTATTGGGGAGTTTATTGGAGTGGTTAAGGAGGCGGAATAGTTAAGAAGTCCGACAAATACTATTATTCGTTTATTATCGATTGAAAAACAATGATAGGTTTCACGTGATATTCTTTCATCAATCCTTGTAAACCATTGTCAATATTGAGTATCCTTGTCATTGTTATTTTACTTTCTTGGCTGTTTGTATTTGCGTTTTTTATTTTTTCAAAGTGGACAAATTTTTAAACCTATTTGTCTTTGAGATTAGATATGTGATTGCAAAATTTCTTAAAACTTTGAATTAGATAAAATTATAACACTTTCTCGAAGTACTGCAATGTCCGGGCTGTATTTAGTTTTTCGTTTCTTAACGTATCTAAGAACGCCAATTTCCTTGAGAAACCAACCGGCTTTAGATGCCAGATCTCCTATAATCAAATCAACAGGTACTTCAAGCCCGGCATAGGCAGAATTAGAAACGACAAACCACACCTGAGCATCCTTAGCTGCTTTTGATTTCAATAATTTGAGTATAATAAGCATATCTTCAAAGTAAGCTTGAATCATCATTGGGATGTTTTTATGCATCAAATTCTCCCTATTATCGTTGATGTGCTTTATTGTTTGTTCATATAACGATCCAAAATCACTCGTGGTTGGAACTTTCCACTTTGCTTGAACATGAGATCGAACAGTCTCAAGGCGTAAATCATATAGCATCTGTGAGCTTTGAATGAACTTTCCGAGAAATAATTCAGGCCTGTAAATATCCGTATAATCAAATGTATTAAGGTAGGGTGGTGAAGTTACACAGAGTTTAAAATTATTTAAATCATTTGATGTTTCTAAAATGTTTCTACAATCTCCATTCAAAATTATTGATTTTGAATGTATAGGTTTATCCTTAATATCATCTTTAATATTTGAAAGATTTAAAATAAGCGATTCAATAAAAGTGTCTTTATTATAATTGTTTTTATCCCAACTCTCCCTATAGCGTAAACATTTACCATCTCTTTTCGCGTTGCCATTTTGCATCGCAGATGAGATTAACGCTAACCTGCTCAGCTTTCTTGTATTGTATCCAGAAATATTATTGGTGTATTGCCAACCAGCCTCAAATGAGTTTAAAATTGAATCATTGAAAAGCCATTTGTTAATATCTTGTTTTTGAGAAAAAGTAGAAAACCTTAGCAAAGGTGATAATGCACCCTTTTCTACTGATTTCAATAAATTACTTTCAATTTTATTAAGATCAGAGATGTTTGCATTTATAATTTTTGCTTCGGATAAAAAAGAGGTAAAGGGATTCACTTCAATGCCTAATGCTTTATGTCCCAGTAAAGAAGATGTTAGTGTTGTTGTTCCTCCACCATTAAAGGGATCGATTATTAAATCTCCTTTAGAAATTCTTGAGTGTTCTATTGCTTTCTCAACTAAGTTTGGGGAAAATCCTTCTTTGTAATAATACCAACGATGACGGGGCATTGTCGTGGTATCTTCTGAATTAGAATAGCCACCATTTTTTAAAGCGAAATTATCGTTTAGCTTTTCAATCATGATTTATGAGCAAATTGGTTCAGCAAACATCCTAATTGGTTTTTCAAAGCCAAGTATTCTTTCGTGGTATCTTTTATCATCATCAATGATAATATCAACATCTTTAAAGTATAAACCGTCGTCAGGATTTATTGTTGTTTTATCAGAAGTCAAATTATTTCTTCTTCCATCAATAACTACCAAATATGATTTTATAATTGTAGTTGGTGCGTCAACAGATACTGCATCATGATATTCTTTGAGTTGGGTAATTCCTTTGTTGGCTCTTGGGTCACTATGAGAGTATATTTCACCATCAGACTCCTTCTTGACTGTCCCAATAAATTTTATCTCAATAAGTGCAGTTCTGTTTGCTTCTCTCCATTGAATTTTTATATCCACTGGCTTTGGTTTACTAAAATCACCATTTATATTGTATTCTCTTGAAGAGTCCATGGAGATTCCTCTTGCAAAAACTGTTCTTAGATATTCATGTAATGAAAGTTGCATGAATTTTTCTGGAATATTATTTCCACGTCCAGCACCTCTAAAGAAAAGTCTATTTGCATCAGACCATGAATCAGAGAAATGTTTACATGAAGATTTAAATATTTTAGTTACAGAATATTCATTCAAAGCACTAACTAAATCATTGAACTGAGTAGCAAATCTACTTCCCTTATTAAAAAGGGTAATGTCGATGGTATCACCGTTGGCAAAAAAATATTCCTTGTTAATTTTGAAAAGATATGTTAATGTTTCATTTTGTGTTAATAAATCATTTTGATCCTCCTCCTCCCAAAGTATCATTTTACTCGAATCGTCAAAAACTTGAATAATCATCAATCCATTAGTTCTATTCAATAGAATATTTTTGTCATAAAGAAGAGTTCCTTTTGTTTCATCAAAACAAGGACGATCATATAAATTCTTACAAACATAAAAATCACCAGCAAAGAAACTTGGCTCAAAATAACGATATATTTCCTTTAATGATTTAGCTATTACTTCTAATGCTTTGCTTGCTGGATCAATACTACCAAAAGCTCTCATTACCTTATATGCATAATGGTTTGAGAGATTTCTTACAAATTCTTCATTATCATACATTTCTTATTCTTCTAATTTAAATTTTTCATTCAAGTAATTAACCCAAGTAACAGCAGGAATTATTAAATCTTGCGAATGAATTCCAACAGCTTCACTTATTTCTTTGAATTGTGGATAAAAATTTGTCTGGTCAAGCCATGGATTGCTTTGAGATTGCTGTGCTGCTTTTAGGTCTGGTTCATTAAGTAATGCTCGTAAAGTTTGGGAGTATGGAATAAGTATGCTTGTTGTACAGGCAGCATTTATTATTTCTTCTCTTTTAATAAAAGTGGCTAATAGTTTAAATTTATTAAACTCATCTGTCCCTCTACTTGAAATTACATAGTATTCATCCTTTTCTTCAAATAACCCATTTTGAAGATGTCGAACGATGGCCTCATTGATTGAATCAGAAAATGGATATCCATCGACCACAATGTATCTATGTGGCCAAGTAGCTACAGAATTGCCAGCATAACAATACAAAAATGACGAGAAATAAGAGAATAAATGAATTTCCTCTAGTTTGAAACCATCAAGAAAGCTATCCAGTTTATGGGCTAAGGATAAACTGTCGAAAAATGCTTCTGGAATTACTTGTTTGCTCATATCTAATTTGTTTTGTTTAAAGCAATTTCAATATTCATATAAACTTTTTTAAATAAATCTTCACCTTCTTTTTGAATTTCAGATAGATCAGTCCAATCTAGCATTCTTCTAAATTTCATTTTATTATTTCCACATTTTGTTGCAAGTGAAATCAAAAGTTGTGATGCATTGATATTTGCAGTCATGAATAAGTTTTGGTTATATGTGGTAGCAAATTCAGCAAACATATTACCAACTCTGCTTTCATAAGCTATATCCAATGAACCCTCGGGTGTATCAACCAACATTGTAGCACCGTTTTGCTTATCAGATAAGAATATCGCCAAAGACATTCTTAAAGCAATATCTAAAAAGAAACGCTGACTCTCTGAAAGTTGAAATGATTCAGTCCTTGCCGAATCTTGTAATTCTAAAATTAATTTAATTCCCTTACTACTGCGGTTTGGATGTATATTTAAGTCAAGACCAATAAAACTTTTAGCTAATTTTTTAAAGATTGGAACAAATACTATCCTTGCTTCCTTATATGATTTTTCTATCCTCTTTAATCGCTTTTCGTATTCGGGTTTTAGTTTGTCACGTTTTTCATACTCGTCCTTTGCTTCTTGGTCTGCTAAATTAAATTGACTTTGATATTGTTCGATAAGAGAATCTATATTTTTGTTACCTGTACCTTTAAATGAAATATCAGGATAGTCCTCAGTAAAATCTCTTAGTTTCAGTTTTATTTTATTAAATTCAATTTCAGCCTTTTCAAGTTCAGTTTTTTTTCCGTCTACCTCATTAATCAGATAATCTAATTCTTTATTTTTTAAAGAGAGTTTTTGATCATTAAGCTGAATCAATCGAAGAATTTCATTTTGCTCTTTATCATCAGACTCATTTATTATTGTGCTACAAAGTGGACATTTTTCGTTGTGAATATTTCTTTCAATACTCTCCAGAATGTAAGAACCATTTGATCCACAAAGACAACATTCTTGCTTTTTAATTGAAAGTAAAACATTCGTATTTTCAAGCAGTTTTGATCGTGGTTTGGAATACCTGGAAAACAATCTTGTATGTTCAATACGAGATTGCATAATCTCAGAATTAATGTGGCTTTGCTTCTTTAACATTGAATCATATTCAATACCAATGTTTCTGAGAATATTTTCACTCTTTTCTAATTCTCGATGAAGTGAATTGAATTCAGTTTCAAGCTTCTCTGAATCAATAGTTTTTTCATCCTTTGTTTTTTCTTTAAGTTCTTTAATCTTATTATTCGCTTGAGTGGCTTGCCATCTTGCATTCCGACCATTCGACTCATGTTTTTCTATCTCCCTAGTTATTTCTGAGAGTTTTTCAGCATCGCTTAAATCTGAATTAAATGCAACTGCAAGTGCATTTGCGGAAGCTCTTGCATCCCAAAAAATCATTCTTCTATTTTCATCAAATGTCAGAATATAAAGTTGATAGAAAATAAAATAATCAAAATTAGAAAACCCAGTTTCAGTTGTAAGTAGTTCTTGGAAATAATCGTTTAACTCTTTCGGACTTTCATTTTTACTTCTGAAATGAACCTTTCTTATATTACCTGAAGCACTATATATCTCTAATAAGCGAAGCTCATCTCTTTCAAAAAAACCCCTGATTATTCTGAAATACTTATTTTTAATACTAAATAGTATTTCAATTTCTGCCTTTGACTCACTGTTTTTGTCTATTCTTCCCTTAAAGTATCTTTCCGTATACCCTTTGTTTTGTTTGACAATTTCATTTGGAGAGAACACTTCTTTATTTGGTTCTAATACAATACCTGTTAAACCAAAGTTTATTGAATTTAAGAATGTTGTCTTTCCCAGCCCATTTGCGCCTGCTAAACAGTAAACCCCGTCGTTAATATCCTCGTTAACCTCATATATCTTTCCATCTTTTTTATACAAAGAGAAATTTCGTAAGATTACTTTTTGAAGTTTTATGAAATTATACTTGCCTTGCATGATATGCTTAATTTAGATGAATTTATTAACTCCTTAACATCAACACTTAAAACCTTTGCAATTGAAATAAAAGTATCCATGGAATTGTGTTTCATTAGGGCACCAACGAGAAATTGTCGTTTCATTTTTATTGAGTTTTTAGCTATCCATTTATTGGTCTTGCCTTGTTCTGCCAAAACGACTTTCAATCTATTTATTGGCTTTGAATTCGTATTTATTAGCACTTCGTGCAAATATAAACATTTTACGAAACATGAATTAGTATCTTTAAAGCGTTGCTCAAATTGTACTCTTTGGCAAGTTTTAGTTTATGTGTTGACTTATGTGTCTTGACAATTTATGTGCGTTGTTTTTAGTCATTATCCTTCTTAAATGGGATTTCAATTATCACATCATTTATTTCTTTTGATTCAATGATTATTTTAGATTTAAGTTCCTCATTGATTGGGAGTTTTTGATAATTGGAAGATTTTTCACTATGGATTGGGATAATTCCTAATGTCGGATTCACAAGGTTACACATATCAACAAGACAATCAGCCGAAGCGTGTCCGCTTGTGTGTATCTTCTTTACACTTGGGAATTTTCCAACAAAACCCAAATAATGTTTATTCGCAAATCTACTATCAGGATTTATATACTCTTTCCACATTGAATAAATCAGTATGGTATTGTTTCTGTCAATTAGTGGAAGTAGAAAAGCTAAGTAGTCTTCGAATTTATCAGTAGCACGAACTAACATACAAAAGCCCTTTTCTTGCATCCAGTGTAAAAGTTTGGCGTTCTCTTTCCAAAATGCATATGGCTCTCCAAAATCAAATAATGGACTCTTTTTGCCTGCTGTATCCGAAAATATTTCTAAGACGCTCTTTTGGAAATCATCACAAATAAAAGGTCTGACGCCCATTTCTTTATTAGCTGCATGAAATGTCGCCAATCGTTCCATATCGGTTGATGAACACAATACAAATACATTTTTGTATTGCTTCATAAGTTTAACAACCTCTCTTTTTAACTCATTTTCGTGCCTAACTCTTTCGTCTAAGCGTGAAAGCATAGTTCCTTCGGTAATTAGAAAATCTATCTTGCCTCGCTTTAGAATTAGTTTTTCAATAGTTGGCAATAAACCTTTACTCAGATAACCGTGACCACGAAAATCGCCGGTATGTAAGATTCGGTTACCGTTGGCTTCAATTAAAAACATATAAGCATCGTACGCCGAATGACTTACGAAATATGGTATTACTTGAATGTCGCCTATTACGATTATTTGTTCTGGTTCAAAGGTGTGCATTTGCTCAATTTTGGCAATCTCATTTGCTGAAATTATTTCACGACCTTTTATATAGGCAAGTTGTTGATGCTTGCATAATGCAACCCTTTTTGCAACCCTACCAATATGTTGAGAAATAGAATTGGGTACTAGATGAAAAAGACCTAAATGGTCGCCATGATAGTGTGTGTAGAAAATTGCATCAACATCTTTAGTGATTTTACCAATTGAGTCAAGATTGGCAAAATCATCCTCCACAACACCTTCTCCATCGGGTAGGTTTTGCCCCAAATCTATTAAGATTCGGGTTTTGTCAGTTGCAATCTCAGTTATGCAACCTCCAATCTGGTCAACGCCCCGATGGATGGTTATTTTCATTTATCCAATAATTTGCTTGTTCCATAAGCTAATGTGAGAATTTTAATATTTGGATCTACTTTAAAACACTCTTTTTGAAAAATTATATCCTGGGCTTTTTGCGATGTTTTATCATCATATGAATAAGCAAATAGAAATTCCGGAATGGGACTTTTAATTTCCACTTGTTTATCGATTAGATTAAAGTCTTGTTTCTGCTTTAAAAGCTTCTTCATTTCACTGATAAAGGGTTGGTGATTCCTCCCTATTGATTGTTGATAGCAATCCCAATGTTCTTTTAAACCAGATGAATTACTGAGGGCTCCTATACCCTTTTTGAGCTCAATTACACAAAGTTTACCATGTTTGTTTATCGCAATTATGTCAAATTTTGGCTTCTTGGGGTTATCTTTTTTGTCAGGAATATATGAACATGCAAAATCACATAAAATACTGACCTCGTATTCTATATCAACTATTGTATAGTCTGATTTATTGTATTGATTTTCAATTGCGAGCTGATGTTGCTCATGTCGTTCAGGTTTTGGAATTACTTTAAACCAGTTATCCATAACTTCCTTGGCATTTACAAAATAGTCTTCGTATTTTCCTGCTTTAAATTTACTTATCAGCAAATCTCTTTGTGATCTGATGCCCTCAATTTGATCCTCTCTTAAATCCTTTTTTGGAATAGTTTTCATATCCAAATAGAAATAAAACTCATCAAATTCAACACTTTTTTCACTATTGACTTTGGCTATATTTCCACCTTTGTAATAAATATTCAAATAGTTTTTGCGTATTTGAACATCTAAATCATTGTCTTTATTTATTACGGTAAGCATTTGTCTCAAATTGCCATTCATTAATGAATCGGCAAATTTCACATTATGTATGCCTCTACCTAAATACCCAACATTTTTCATTTGTGTTACCTAACAGATGATTTTTTTACAATTACCAATGTAAAAGTGTTTTTTATATCGTTACCTTACAAATATAGTAAATGTGAGTCAAGGCATGTATCTTAGGCAGACTGGACTATCATTTTGTAATAAGGCCAATCTATCTTGCAATGAACAAATTTATCGAAAAGATTGAATTGCCAAAAATTAACGGTTCGTTCATGAAGATAATCAATTAGATATAGAAAAACGGCCTTGTATCTTTGATGACTTTGGATTACAGACATTGAAAACAAATCGTGAAATTCTGGTTATTACAATACAACAAATAATAAGGAAGTAAGAAGGCATCTTTGATGATATTAACGTTTCTGCCACTTAACTTTGCCGGATTAAAGTTGTTTTTTTATTAATTCCACGGTTTCAGAACTAGCTTCTTTGTATCGGTTTCCACAAATAAGACAATCACGACCGTGTTTCTCTATGTTAATTGCCAATTGATCCAAATCGGCGGATGGAGATGAAAAAACTTGCCTAAAAGCTTCTGTCGAAGGATGGCCATCATCATCTAAGTAGTTTCTTATTTTTAACTCCCTAATATCAAAATCACTTAATTCGTACATAAATAATAACTCCTATCTAATTTCAAATAAATTTAATTATAATTGCAACTCTTTCGGTATAAAATCAAAAAGAACTGATTCTTCAATGTTGAAAGTGTTAACAAAAGAATGCAAAAGACTTTGAGGATTACCAATAATAATTTTTCTTCGCCCATTTATCATAAACTCACTATATATTTTATCTGTTTGTTTTGAAACTTTCTGAAAAAGCCATTTATCGCCATATATAAAAGTACCACCACACCATAAAGCAATGATATTTTCAGGGTTACAAGATAATATATCATTATAAGGATTTTTACTCTTCTTGTCAATGATGACAATATCGGCACTAAATCCATCGGCAATTTTGCCAATTCTATTTTCAAGCATCAAAGCCTTTGCCGGATTATATGTTACCATGTTAAATAAATCAGAACTTGAAATTTCCGTATGAAAACGCGTGTTATACAGTTCTTGTGCATAATTCAATTCTCCAAGTAGATTTTTACTACCGGAACAAGAAGAATCAGTACCAATACATAAGTTAATCCCATTAGAAATAATAGCTCTAATATCTGCTGTTTCCCCAATAACAAATTTACTAGTATAAGGACACCAAACGACTGTGCATTTATTCTTTGCTATTAACTCTATGTCCTTAATATCGGTATTTATGCAATGAACGAGAATGGATTGAGGTGACAATACACCAAGGTCACCAAGTATCTTTATTTCATTTTCCGTGGCTTTATCTGTGCCTTCAGCGGCATGTATCACAAAGGCTTTTTGAGGGATTGATTTAATAGCCTTATTATATGTATCTTGTATGCTTTTACCAAAAGACAAAGAATGAGAAGTTACATTTGAAATCAATTCAGGTTGGACAACTAGTTCACTCTCAAAGTTTTCTACAATATTTATATGTTGATTTTCTGAACTCAATATATTTTTGGGATGACGAGAATGATTCAAGACTGTAGTTGTAGCGGAAAATATTTGCTTATATAAACCTAATTGAAACATTATATTCAAGCCATCGTTAGTGTTATTAAATACACAATCAAAAGTCTGATATAAATCTTCAAGCCATTTATATACATTATCATAGTGCGGTTGATTTTTCTCAATCCTCTTGCCTTTACCAATTCTCTTATACCAAGAGTATTTTAAATGATCATGAATATTAATCATTCCAGGGAAAGCTATAGAATCTTTAATAAAAACACTTTCCTCTGGATGACTATTGTTATTGCTAACAAATACTTTATCTTCTATGATATTGAAAGGAGTTTCTTTCAATACAACATTATTAGGATTTACAATGCTTTCACATACAATTTTCATCAATTTCCTCCCCAACTATTTTCCATGTGTTTATAATATGCACTAATAATATCAACGGCTTGTATTTTGCCGCCCTTAATTGCTGAAAGATTCTGAACAGATAAAGCAAATACTAGCAAGTCATATATGTATATTTTTTGTTCATTTTCAGTAACACCTGTGGCATCGTCAATATCAATCAAATGAATATCATAGTGTGTGCTAGGATATATTATATTAACGTTACTTGCGCCTAAGTCCGCAGATTCAAACTTACGATACAATAATGAATTTTCATCTTTGTTATAAACTATCGAAAACATTGTGTCGGAACTCATAGTACCGATTTCTTCGAGAATATCATTTGCGAACTCACGATCAACATATTGGTGATTGCCTTGCTTAATGTCATACAAGTATTTTACAATTACAAAGTTCTCACAATGAGGGTCATTGTGTGTAAAACAAGAATAATGCGATTTATCTTCCTTTAGCGTTTTCTCGAATTGTGAAACAAGTCTTGAGAGCAATTCCTTACCTGTCTTAGTTCGTAATATCATCTCCTTTTTGATAAGTCCAGTGACATTACTATCATTTGTTAAGTTGCGTTTTTTCTGATGCTTTTGGAAACTTTCAAGGATAGATGTTCCCTCAGAAAAATTTGTTACAGAAGCAATTTGGGTAAGCTCATCGTCAAATTCCTTAGCCAATGTCAAAACATTGTCAATAGGGAAAAGCGACTTAAGACCAGAGTTGGCATGTAGAACAGTTAAAGCATGAGCCACATCAAAAACCAATTCCCAATAATCATCTAAAGTTTCTGAAGCCGGTGCCCCCTTACTAACAAAGAATACACCCTCATATTCCGATAGATATTTTTTTATTTGCTTTTTCTTATCAACAGTAATATTTTTTACTTGATCTATTCCATCAGGAAAAGATTGTGATGCAACAGTTTTTTGGATTTTTTTCTCAGTAATATCATCTATCTCTAAAAGTGGTAATAAAGAATTCTGAAAAGAAAAGAATTCCATAACCGAATCATAAGATACAAGGCTGCTTTTACCCTTAAAACAGAAGGTTACATTATCAGAAAGTGAAATACCATTGCCAAAATGCTCCACCAAAAAATCTGCTGTATCAACAGCCCATATTTTCTCTTTTTCAAACTTCGCATATTCCGTTCCCATAGCAGGAAGACGGATTGCAACAGCCCATGTCACACCGGAATAATTCAAGCTAATTAAATAATTGCTTGTACCGTCAAGGCGATACTTTTCAATTCTAGTTTGATTAATATTAAATTCAACTTGATTTAAAAAATTGAAGAAATTGTCATTTTTCATCATTTTTAGTCTTCAAATCTTTTTATGAAATTTATTATTTCGTTAACAATCTTTGTTTTATTAACAGAACTGATCTCCCTAGTAATGCGAATTGTGTCAAATTCTACGTAATCTTTGTCTTTAGGCAATACTTCAGTTGCAATGCTTCTGTACGAATTTGCCCACAAGCGATTATGTTCGATATCTCTTACAATAAGTTCTCTTGAAAGGTAATTAAGAATATTGGCCTTTTCAGCTTTAAACGCCTCTTTATAATAATCAATAAGAACCGATGGTTCTGGGTCAATTAAAAGTGTGCCAACAATGGGCTTCTTAGGGGTTCCTAGTATTTTCCCATTCACATCAAATAATGTCTTTTTCAAGAGTTCTCGCACACTAGTGAGCTCAAATCCAGGCAAATAGTTGTCAATCCCTTTGTAAAGAACACTGAAATGACAATTTATTATGACGATACCTTTCAAGCTATTAATTTCAGCTATTAATTTTGAAAGTACGTCTTTATCGTATTGTTTCCAATCATCCTCAAACCATATTACTTTTGATTTATCCTTTGATTCCGTATCATCTTTTATACAATTATCAAATTCACCTGATATATTTATAATATTAATTGTGGCTCCAGCCTTTGTCAATATATTTTTAGCACTCTCAAGAAGATGACTTTTACCGACACCTTGACAACCCCCATAAAATATTATTTTTTTCCCCATGATTAATTAGTCTCGATTAAAAAAATTTACTTTTTTCATTTTTGTGTTATGAAATGGAGAATAATATGTGATTTTTACTTTAACGTTAGAAAAGTTGGTTGCAACTGATTCATTTTCATATATACTTTTCTTTTCGTCACTTTTTTTTAGTAAATCTAACTTTTTAATTGACGATGGAACTTTTTTATTAGTTAATCTTTTCCAAATTCGATAAAATAAACTTACCTTTTCTGTTACATAGATTGTCACTTTTATAGCCATTACATCCCCTTCATTTTTAATTAAGAGAGCATTTATCGGATCACCGCCTTCTGGGCAATATATATATAATTCTGGTGAACGTAAAGCTTGTTGGGCCTTGGTATTGGCACGTAACTGGATATATGCAATAACAACCCCAACTATAACAACTAGAAAATAAATAAACTCCGTAAAATCTTTCCATTTATCTACAAAACATATTATATCATCCATTATCCAATGTTTTATCCATTTGTTTTGATAAATATTCGCCCAATCTTTGAAATGCAATTGTACGATGGCTTGTATGTATTTTATTATCCATCATTAGTGAGAAAGGAACATCAGAACCATATGGTATAAATATTCTATCGTAATCCATACAATCGATATTCTCACCATACACTTTTTCAGCAATATATCCATCTATTCTTCCTTCAAAAACAATCGGCTCCTTATTAGGATAGCAGAGCGCAACTACACAACGAAAATATGCAGATCTGTCTTTATCATTCAAAAGCCTCAAAATACCTTCGTAACCAAGCCGTTTTATAACCCACTTTGTGTTTAAACTAGGGAAATCATAGTATGCGTTAAAGAACAAACCGGTATCTTCTGCAACAACTATCTTGTTATGTAGGTTCGCACCTTCCACAGCGGCTCTTAATGCAATAAGTTTAATGGGATCACTCGAAGAGTCATCTTTGTTCTCGTGTTTTTCTTCACAGAGCTGATCAATCTGAATACAATGATATGGCATCAATGCTTCCTTTGCCTCATTGAACTTGTGACGATTTTTAGTCAAAAATGATATAACAACACGTTCTTTCACCAATTGTCTATGTTAAGTTCCTATTGCATTGCATTGAGTTGATTATTAGTAGCATCCGTTCTAAAATAGTAGACCCATAATAACTGTAAGGATTCTCAACCAACCACACGAAGCAATTGCCCTATAAAGATATAATATTTAGACACTTTACACAAATAATATCAATAATTTGAAATATTTTTCTGCAGAAATATGTTTTTTGAATAAACTTCAAATGTAGTGACAGCAAGAAATGTAGCTATATAACAAAGATCGCCCCGAAGGGCGATCTTTGTTATATAGCATCAAAAGTTGATTTTCTAAATTTTCTCAGCTAAACAGATCTTTCCACATTATACCACTTCTTGACACGTCAAGCCACATCATGATACAGTCGGACATGGCGGGGACAGCAGCCCCGGCACAACCCCCCAGTGCTGAACTGCCAGTTAAAATTACACTTTGTTGCCTATCAGACGATTGTGAATAAATTTTTTCGGAAAAGTCTGAGAAAATTTATTTGTAACAATCAGAAAATAAGCAAGATGTAAAAACAACTGACAGTTCAAATCTTTTTTCTTAACTTCAAATCTATGAGTACACTAGAAAAAGCAATTTCCATAGCCACCAAGGCACACGTCAACCAGAAAGACAAGGCTGGTGCTGATTACATCAGTCATCCGCTAAGGGTTATGGCAGCCGGGAAAACCACAGATGAGAAGATTGTGGGTGTTTTGCACGATGTTGTGGAGGATTCGGAGTGGACGCTTGATATGCTTATGGCCGAAGGTTTTTCGAAGGAGATTGTTGAAGCGTTGAGGTGTCTATCAAAGCTTTCGGATGATGAGCCGTACGAAAGATTTATCGACCGCGTTAAAAGCAATCCCCTGGCGATAGTAGTAAAGTTGAACGATCTTGCAGACAACATGGATATCAGAAGGCTAAAAGAGCTTTCAAACAGCGATGTAATCCGACTCCGCAAATACCTGAAAGCATACAGGAATCTGTCTACTTGTAATCAAAAAAGTTTCTAAGGTCACAATTTGTGACCTCAAATTACTCCGTTAAAACCCAAACGCAAGTTTAACGGCTATGGCATCCATCGAAATAGCTGATGAGTAAGCGGGAAATTTTTGGGACTGATATGCGACAAGCAGGCTCAGAGTATTCCATCGTGTAACATGTATGCCGGCTCCAATGCCGGGAGAAATATACAAGCCGGCTTTCCAACTGTCATTTTCTCCCACTGGGATTCCGATTCCGATATCAAAAGAAACATAGGGGTTAATTTTGCCTAACTTAAAATATCCTTTTGCGTTTGCATAAACCGGGATAACCGAAAAATAATCAAGTATGTCGGAATAGTGGTGCCATCCTGCACCAATGCCAATAAAAAAATAGTCATTTAAACGAATACCGTGAACTGTTTCAATAGTAAAACGGTCGAAGGTATTCTCTGTCATTCCTACACCAAATGAATGGCCAACGTTTAATTCTCCCTGATATTTCAGCTTCTGAGCGAAAGAGCCGAAAGAGATTGCTAATGTGAGCAATACCAATACTATTAATTTCTTTTTCATGATAAAAAAGTATTAATTGATTATAATAAAGGTAGTGCAAAAACACAGGAAGTGTTACCGGAAATTTTGAATTCAGGAGGCCAGTTGCT
>Ga0316605_10001029_pt1 | contig 16903 bp, 12 predicted proteins | sample OWC_soil_day20_n_FD_207666 | JGI IMG/M metagenome (GOLD analysis project Ga0316605, IMG submission 207666) | Wetland soil microbial communities from Old Woman Creek delta, Ohio, United States - OWC_soil_day20_noCT | ecosystem: Environmental > Terrestrial > Soil > Wetlands | place: USA: Ohio...
GATGACGACGGATACTCGGAAATAACCTGAACGAGAAGGCGCTTTGCCGTTTGATGCGCGATAGTCTCGCCGGTACAGGAGGTGTTGGCCTTATGGGCAAAGTGACGAACTACTGACTCGCCCGCTCTCAGCACTAAAGGAGTGCCACACTGCGGGCAGAAGTAATCAGTTTGCCGAAGGGCATCGGCAGCGCTTACCAAAATCCCTTGGGGGTTCTGGCCGTATGGAACGAGAAGTTCAACATCCATGGGGGGAAGCCGTTGCGCTCTAATGTTCACGGTCAGGGGCGCGGCGCAGCATCATCGCGCTGCGTCCCCTGCACCGTAGGGTTGGGCATCTGGCTCGGTGGTACCACCACGGGAGGTTGATGATGTTGAAGTAAACGAGTATTTACGCCAACTGTGCTGTGCTTAGTAGGTTCAGGAAGAACGTTAATTACAACGTGCGCCGAGTTCAGCGCACGATACGTTGCCCAGAGTTCGTCACGGACCTCTCGCGGTGTTCCCGGAGGGAGCCGTTTGATGCGGTCTAGGATTTCATCGCATGCGATGCGATTTCTATCTAGGCGGTATTCAACGTCAACGCCTCGAAGCAAACGAAATGAGAGTACCCCGCCACTAATTCCAAGCCCAGTAGCGATAAAGCCGACTACAGGTAAGGACACTGGGAATAGCAGTGATAGTCCATAGGCGGCTGCCAAACCGACGAAACCTCCAAACGTTCCACATAATGTCGATGTATTTTGGCGCGTGAGTTTGGAAGATGAGCTTGATACGTCATCAATCGCCTTTGCTGCTTGGCGAGTAATCGCACTAAGACTTTCGAATTGCTGTTTCATACCAACCCCCCGGTTGGCATGGAGATACTTGCGTTCAAAATCGCGCGCTCGTAAACGCGCAGCAGTCTGGCCAAGCTATTTCGCATAGACAATACGTCTAGGAAAATTTCAAATGCCTTATAGGTGACATACATTGAAAGCAGCACTAAAGATGGTAACAAACCGATAGGCAGGCCTAATGTGAATTCGCTATTCCCACTTAGCACGCCGAGAAAAAGCAGACCACTAAGTGAAAGTAGGAGGAATGCAGCGGCGCCAGAGATCAGCACGCGAACGTTAAGCGCGCCGATCACTCCAGCTAGCCGTGCTGCCGTAGATTCAGCTTCCGCAAGTGTTTGCGCTGGATGTGTCTCGGAGTAGTAATTGTTTTCCATTTGTGTATGAAAGAAATGTAGAAATGCAGTTAAGTTCGAGATGCCCAATGTGAAGCGGACAGCAATATTGCGGGGTTTCTTGAATTTGCGACGTATAGGAGCGCTGGTGCCAATTGATGCAAGCCATTGTTTTTTTAATTACATCAACGGGTACGATGCAGCCCGCATACAGTACTAAATATTCCGTCAAACCCTGCAAAAACTTAAAAGTGACAATGGCATTGTACGACAGCTTTCGAGCGACTCAACCACTGGCTGCGGATGGTTGCATGCCGACTGCGCCATGCCGTTGCGGCATGAAGAGCGGGTAAATCATCCTCCCTTACGGTTGCGTCGCAGTCAAACTGGTCCTTGCGTCCGCGGCCCTCTCTACCGACTGCCGGTCGACCAGCGCATTGGCCAGGCCGGCGCCGCCCCACATGCCGATTAGGGCCAGCCAGGCGGTCAGCGCGAAAATGGCTGCGCCGGAGATGCCGGCGCCGACTGCGCAGCCGCCGGCCAGCATGCCGCCGAAGCCCATGCATAGCGCGCCGGCGATGTAGCGGCGCATGCTGAGGCCGTCGTTGAAGCCTTCCAGTTTCAGTTCGCGGCCCCACCAGGCGGCGATGAAGGAGCCGACGACGACGCCCGGCACCAGGCCGATGTCGAAATCCCACGGCTGGCCGGGCGGCGACAGGACCAGCATCAGCACGTCGGCTGATGGGCCGGTGAAGCTCAGGCTTTGTACCGGGACGATATCGAAGGAAACCGCGCCGATCCGGTAGGTGGACAGCCAGGCGATGGCGACCATCAGGCCGACGCCGAGGCCGCCCAGCCATTCGCGGCGCAGCAGCCGGCTGCGCCGGGCGAAATGGACGGCCGCTGCCAGCCAGAGCAACCCGAACAGCAGGCCGCCGAGCTGACCGACGTGCAGCGTGCCGAGCAGGTCGCGGGTGCCGCCGTCGATGGTCCACCAGCCGGCGATCCAGTTGCGCAGCGGCGACAGCGAGCCGGCCAGCGAGGCCTGGGCGGTGACGGCGAAGATCAGGCCGGTGAGCAGGGCGCGCAGGTTGCCGTTGGCGGCCAGCACCAGCATGCGCGACGAGCAGCCGCGCGCCAGGATCATGCCGATACCGAACAGCAGGCCGCCGACCAGGGCGCCCGACAGGCTGCCGCGGGCTGCCAGTTGGCGGGCGTTGCCGACGTCCAGCCAGCCGGCGACGATGAACAGCTGGGTGGCGATGATGGCGGCCGAGAAGGTGAATAGCCAGACCGCCAGCTTGCCCGAGCCGTCGCGGTTCCAGAATTCGACGACGGCCGAGCGCAGGCAGAAGCGCGAGCGCTGGGCAAAGGCGCCGAACAGCACGCCAATCAGCAGCCCGGCCAGGGTGATGGTGGTCTTTTCGCCCAGTTGTTCGAGCAGGTTGTTCAGGTCCATTTTCGCGTCAAAATCGGTGTCGACCGCAGCAATCCGGTTCAGGAAAGCCCTGAAATAATCCTCGTTCGCCGCGCCGCGTCAGCTGGCGCCGGGTTTGCTGTTGCAGAAGCGCAGTTCCTGAGGATACGGGAAAAAGTCTTCGACATGGCCGTCGCGAATCTTTTGCTGCGCTGCCTGCCAGAACCCGGGCGACAGCAGATCCTTGTGATGCTTGTGGAAGACCTTGCGCAGCATCGGCGAGGCGAGCAGGAAGGTGGCGAATTCCTCGGGGAAGATGTCGTTTTTGGCCACCGAATACCAGATTTCACCCGACATTTCGGTCTCGAAATCGGGGGCGGGCGGAATCTTGCGGAAGTTGCAGTCGGTCATGTACTCGATTTCGTCGTAGTCGTAAAACACGACGCGACCATAGCGGGTGACGCCGAAGTTCTTCCACAGCATGTCGCCCGGGAAGATGTTGGCCTGGGCCAGTTCGCGGATGGCGCTGCCGTATTCCTTGATCGCATGTTCCAGTCCTTCCAGGTTGTTGCTGCGCTCCATGCGGTCGAGGTGGATGTTCAGCGGCTCCATCCGGCGCTCGATGTACAGGTGCTTGATGATGAGCTGCTCGCCATCGACTTCGAAGCAGGAGGGGGCGAGCTTGCGCAACTCGTCCAGCACCTCGTCGTCGAAGCGCTTCAACGGGAACATTACATTCGAGAATTCCAGCGTGTCGGCCATCCGACCGACGCGGTCGACCTGCTTGACCAGCAGGAATTTCTTCTTGACGGTGGCCTTGTCGGTGTTCTTGGCGCTGCCGAACACGTCCTTGATGATCTTGAAGACGTAAGGGAAGGAGGGCAGCGTGAATACCAGCATGACCATGCCGCGGATGCCGGGGGCGGGGATGAACTTGTCTTCCGAATGGTGCAGGTGATAGATGAAATCGCGGAAGAACATGGTTTTGCCCTGCTTGCCGAGGCCGAGCATGATGTAGATCTCGGAGCGCGGCTTGTTGGGCATGATGGCGCGCAGGAACTGCACATAGCCGGACGGCACTTCCATGTCCACCATGAAATAGGCGCGCGACAGCGAGAAAAGCAGGCCGATCCGCCAGGCATCGAGCAGGATGGTGTCGAGGTAGAGCCGGCCGTCGGCGTCGTGCAGCACCGGGATGGCGAAGGGGTATTCGACGGCGCCGTTGATCGCCTTGCCGATGATGTAGGCGGCCTTGTTGCGGTAGAAGGCGGAACCCAGAACCTGAATCTGGAAATTCACTTCGCGCGCCGGCATTTCCTTTAAAAAATGGTGGATGGCGTGGTAGACGTGGCTGACGTCGCGTTCGAAATCGGCAAAGGGCCGGTGCCAGTCGAAATCCTTGACGATGTTGCGGATGGCGCCGCGCAGGCCGTCGGCCTTGGCGTAATAGCTGCGGTAGGTCGGGTCGAAGTCGGCTTCGATGTTTTCGGTCGACACCGTCGGGCGGACGAAAATGAAATCGTTGTGGAAATAATTGCGGTGCAGGATCTTGGTCGTCACCGAATTGAAGAAGGTTTCGGCCAGTTCCGGCTGCTTGTGGTTGAGCAAGAGGCCGATGTAGAGCAGTTTGACCTGCTGCCAGGTCGGCTGGTCGATATGGGCGGCATCGAATTCGCTGCGCAGGCGGTCGACGCATTCGTCGACGCGGTCGTCGTAGAAGCGGATGCGCTCCTTGACGGCCTGATGTACGCCCAGCCAGTCGGCTTTCTCGAAACGGGTCTTGGCTTCCTGGCTGGTTTCGCGGAACAGCGTGTAGTGCTTGTTGAAGCCCTGGATCAAGGCCAGGGCAATCCGGTGCGCATTGGTGCCGTAGAGGCCGACCGAAATCTTCATTGCCATCTCTCCCGTGGTCGGCAAATTCTAGCATCGGGCTTTGGTCGAATAGGGGAGTTCGCCATGTGAAACGGTATTTCACCGTTGACCGCAAGGCCCGTGGCGGAGATACTCGGAAAGTTTGTGCTTGTAAGCATGGCGAAAGGGGCCTGAGCTATATTCGGCCCGCGTAATTTAATTCATTCAAGGGGGTAGCATGGCTGAAGGAAAGTCCAAGATCATTTACACGCTTACTGACGAGGCGCCGCTGCTGGCGACTTGTGCCTTTCTGCCCATCGTGCGTACCTTCACGGCGCCGGCCGGCATTGAAATCGAGAAGGCCGACATCTCCGTGTCCGCCCGCGTCATCGCCGAATTCTCCGAATTCCTGCGCGAAGATCAGCGCCTGCCGAATACCTTGGGCGAGTTGGGCAAGAAGTGCCTGCTGCCGGAAACCAACATCATCAAGCTGCCGAACATCAGCGCCTCGGTGGCCCAGCTGAAAGCCTGCGTCAAGGAATTGCAGGAAAAGGGTTACGCCATCCCCGACTATCCGGAAACCGCCGATACCGAAGAAGCCAAGGCGCTCAAGGCCCGCTTCGGCAAGTGCCTCGGTTCCGCCGTCAATCCGGTCCTGCGCGAAGGCAACTCCGACCGCCGCGCGCCGGGCGCCGTCAAGAATTACGCCAAGAAGCACCCGCACTCCATGGGCGAGTGGAAGCAGTGGTCGCAAACCCACGTTTCCCACATGGATCATGGCGACTTCTACCACGGCGAAAAATCCCTGACCCTCGACAAGCCGCGCGAAGTGCGCATGGAACTGATCGCCAAGGGCGGCAAGACCACCGTGTTGAAGCCGAAACTCTCCCTGCTCGAAGGCGAGATCATCGATTCGATGTTCATGAGCAAGAAGGCGCTGTGCGAGTTCTACGAGAACGCGCTGGAAGATTGCCGCCAGTCCGGCATCCTCTTCTCGCTGCACGTCAAGGCGACGATGATGAAGGTCTCGCACCCGATCGTCTTCGGCCACTGCGTCAAGATCTACTACAAGGAAGCCTTCGAGAAGCACGGCAAGACCTTCGAGGAACTGGGCATCAACGTCAATAACGGCATGGTCGACCTCTACGAGAAGATCAAGCAGTTGCCGGAATCCAAGCGCGACGAAATCATCCGCGACCTGCACGCCTGTCAGGAGCACCGTCCGCGTCTGGCCATGGTCGACTCGGCCAAGGGCATCACCAACTTCCATTCGCCCAACGACATCATCGTCGACGCTTCCATGCCGGCCATGATCCGTCAGGGCGGCAAGATGTGGGGCGCCGACGGCAAGCAGTACGACAGCAAGTGCGTCATGCCGGAATCGACCTTTGCCCGCATTTACCAGGAGATGATTAACTTCGTCAAATGGCATGGCAACTTCGATCCGAAGACCATGGGCACGGTGCCGAACGTCGGTCTGATGGCCCAGCAGGCCGAGGAATACGGTTCGCACGACAAGACTTTCGAAATCGCCGAAGACGGCATCGCCAACATCGTCGACATCAACACCGGCGAAGTGCTGCTGACGCAAAACGTCGAAGCCGGCGACATCTGGCGTGCCTGCCAGGTCAAGGACGCGCCGATCCGCGACTGGGTCAAGCTGGCCGTCACCCGCGCCCGCAACTCCGGCATGCCGGCTGTGTTCTGGCTGGACCCGTACCGTCCGCACGAAGCCGAACTCATCAAGAAGGTCGAAAAGTACCTGAAGGATCACGATACGACCGGCCTGGAAATTCACATCATGAGCCAGGTGCGTGCCATGCGCTTCACGCTGGAACGCGTGGTTCGCGGCCTCGACACCATTTCCGTCACCGGCAACATCCTGCGCGACTACCTGACCGACCTGTTCCCGATCATGGAACTGGGCACCTCGGCCAAGATGCTGTCCATCGTGCCGCTGATGAACGGCGGCGGCATGTACGAAACCGGTGCCGGCGGCTCGGCTCCGAAGCACGTGCAGCAGCTGACGCAGGAAAACCACCTGCGCTGGGATTCGCTGGGCGAATTCCTGGCGCTGGCCGTGTCGCTCGAAGAACAAGGCATCAAGGACGGCAACAAGCGCGCCATCCTGCTCGCCAAGACCCTCGACGCCGCCACCGGCAAGCTGCTCGACAACAACAAGTCGCCGTCGCCGAAGACCGGTGAGCTGGACAACCGCGGTTCGCAGTTCTACCTGGCCATGTTCTGGGCGCAGGAACTGGCGGCGCAGACCGAGGACAAGGAACTGGCTGCCAAGTTCACCACGCTGGCCAAGACCCTGACCGACAACGAGGCGCAGATCATCGCCGAATTGAAGTCGGTGCAGGGTCGTCCGGTCGATATCGGTGGTTACTACAAGGCCGATGCCGAAAAGTGCAAGGCGGTCATGCGTCCGAGCCCGACGCTGAATGCCGCGCTGAAGGCGGCTCGCGGCTAAGCCCGCCCGACCTTTCGGCCTCCCAGGCCCGGTCGACCGGTTATCCGGTCCGCCGGGCTTTTTCTTTGGTGAAGGCCGGCTGACAGCGCTTCGAATTTTGCCGCATAATCAACCTCGCTGCCGCATCCCGGCATGTTCGGGCCGGCGACCCCGCCGCGGGGAAAATCGACGCCGAGGCGTCCTCCATAACAAGCAAGGAGTGTGGCTATGACTTCTCACATCAAGGTTCCGCAAGCTGGTTCGAAAATTGTCCCGGGGCAGCCGATTCCCGATAATCCGATCATTCCCTTCATCGAGGGCGACGGCATCGGCATCGACATCACGCCGGTGATGATTAAGGTCATCGATGCTGCGGTCGACAAGGCTTATGGCGGCAAAAAGAAGATCCACTGGATGGAAGTCTATGCCGGCGAGAAATCGACCCGCCTGTACGGCCCGGACGAATGGTTCCCGCAGGAAACCTTCGCGGCGCTCAAGGAATACTCGGTGTCGATCAAGGGGCCGATGACGACGCCGGTCGGCGGCGGCATCCGCTCGCTGAACGTCGCCCTGCGCCAGGAACTCGACCTCTACCAGTGCGTGCGCCCGGTGCAGTATTTCAAGGGCGTGCCGTCGCCGCTGAAGAATCCGGAACTGACCAACATGGTCATCTTCCGCGAGAACACCGAGGACATCTACGCCGGCGTCGAGTGGGCGGCCAATTCCGAAGCCTGCAAGAAGGTCGTCGACTTCCTGCAAAAGGAAATGGGCGTCAAGAAGATCCGTTTCCCGGAAAGCTCCGGCATCGGCATCAAGCCGATCTCCGTCGAAGGCACCACCCGCCTGGTGCGCGCTGCGCTGAAGTACGTCATCGCCAACGACAGGAAGTCGCTGACCATCGTGCACAAGGGCAATATCATGAAGTTCACCGAGGGCCTGTTCCGCGACACCGCCTACCAGGTGGCGCGCGAGGAATTCGGGGCCGAACTGATTGACGGCGGCCCGTGGTGCAAATTCACCAACCCGAACACCGGCCGCGAAGTGACCGTCAAGGACTCCATCGCCGACGCCTTCCTGCAACAGATCCTGCTGCGGCCGGCCGAGTACGACGTGATCGCCACCACCAACCTGAACGGCGACTACATTTCCGACGCGCTGGCGGCGCAGGTCGGCGGTATCGGCATCGCGCCGGGGGCCAACATTTCCGACCAGTATGCCTGCTTCGAAGCGACGCACGGCACGGCGCCGAAGTATGCCGGGCTGGACAAGGTCAATCCCGGCTCGCTGATCCTCTCCGCCGAAATGATGCTGCGCCACCTGGGCTGGAAGGAAGCCGCCGATCTGGTCATCAAGGCCATGGAAGCGGCCATCGGCGACAAGAAAGTGACCTACGATTTCGCCCGCCTGATGGAGGGAGCCGACGAGTTGTCGTGCTCCGAATTCGGCGACGCGATGATCGCGCGCATGTAGGGATTGGCTATCGTGTCGGAAAAGGGCTGGCCAGCCCTTTTTCGACACGCTCTTCCCCTATAATCGTCCGCATGAATACGTTTTCCACCCTTTTCGGTCGTAGTCGCCTGCTGCTGTTGCTCAGCCTGCTGCTCAGCGCGGGATTTTTCGCGACGACGCTGCTCGGGTATTTCGTATCACGTCAGACCATCCGCGACACCATCATCAGTCAGGATTTGCCGCTGACGGCAGGCAATATCTATTCCGAAATCCAGAAGGATCTGGTGCGGCCGGTGTTGGTGTCGTCGACGATGGCGCACGATACCTTCCTGCGCGACTGGGTGCTGCGTGGCGAGAAAGGCCCGGATGATCTGGCGCGTTACCTGAAGGAAGTGCGTGAGCAGTATGGTGCCTTCAGCAGTTTTTTCGTGTCCGAACCCTCGCACAACTATTACACGGCGAACGGCATCCTCAAGCGGGTGAGTCCGGACGATGCCCACGATGCCTGGTATTTCCGCATGGCCGAGCTGGCCGAGGATTACGTCATCGATGTCGATACCGATCAGGCCAACCATAACGCCTTGACCATCTTCATCAATTACAAGGTCAGGGATTTTGCTGGTCGTTATCTGGGCGTAACCGGGGTCGGCCTGACCGTCGATGCCGTCAAGTACGTCATCGCCGATTACCAAAAACGCTTTCAACGCACCATCTACTTCGTCGATCCCTCGGGAAAGCTTGTGCTCTACGATGCGCAGAACGGTCTCGATGTCGATTTGCGCAAGAACGAAGGCGTCGGCCCGCTGGTCGATACCATCCTCGCTCAGAAATCCGGTTCCTGGCAGTATCTGGTCAAAGGCAGCAACCACATTCTCCAGGTCAGCTATTTGCCGGAACTGAAGTGGTATCTGTTCGTCGAGCAGAACGAAGACCTGTCGCTGGCCGGCATCCGCCAAACCCTGTATGTCAATCTCGGTATCAGCCTGCTGGTCACGATGCTGATTATCGCGCTCGCCCGCCGAGCCATCGGTAGTTACCAGTCGCGGATCGAGGAGCTGGCAACCACTGACGAATTAACCGGCCTGCTCAACCGCCATGCCTTCTCGATTCTTCAGGATCGCCTGCTGGCCGCTTACCGGCGCGAACCCAGGCCGCTGTGTGCGCTATTGATCGACGTCGATCATTTCAAGGAAATCAACGACCGCTATGGCCATCTGATCGGCGATCAGGTTCTGGCCGGCGTTTGCGGGCGCTTGCGCGCGGGTTTGCGCGAAACCGATCTGGCCGTCCGCTGGGGGGGCGAGGAGTTCCTGATCGTCCTTCAGGGCTGCGCGCTCGACGAGGCACTGCGTATCGCCGAACAACTGCGCTCGGTCGTCGAACAAACTCGCCACTGTGCCGACCGACCGGAACTGGCGGTGACGATCAGTATCGGGGTCAGCGAATACCGTGCCGGCGAATCGTTCGAGCAGACCATCGGTCGTGCGGATGCCGCGCTCTACCAGGCGAAGGCGGGTGGCCGCAACGTCGTCCGGCAGGAAGACTTGAACCCCGGCGCGTGACCGTCGCCGCGGCAAGTACAATGCCGCAATGACATCGAATACAAGCAACGAGGCCGATTCGCCGGCCGTCATCAACGAGCCGGGGCTGTGGCGCAACAACGGCTGGACCGCCCGCGTTATCAAGAATGAAGACGACGAGGGCTGGGCCGTCGAAATGGTCAAGGACGGCGAATCCGAACCGGCCTTGGTCGGACCATGGACCATGGGGCGCGACAAGAAGAATCCCAAACCGCTCGACGCTTCGGCCTTCCAGACCCTGGTCAAGACTGCTTCGGAAGTCCTGCGCCGGCACGAGCATCACCTGCACGCCATGCTGCACAAGAAGCTGACGGTCGACGGGGAAAACGGGCCGATTTTGGTAACGCTCGACATCGTGCCCGACGAGGACGATCCCTATGCGGTGCTCGGGGCGCGGGATGCTGACGGCGAATTGATCGCCGAAGTGCGGGTGGGGCCGGAGTTCAAGTTGAGTGCGAGAAGTGCCGGGGCGTGGATTGAGGATGAGTTTCGGCGGCCGGAGTAAGGGGGGGCGGTTGTCCTTCGTTTAACCGCTGTTTTCCGCCTTGAGGGCGTCTCACTTTCTTTTGCTTCGCCAAAAGAAAGTAAGCAAAGAAAAGGCGACCCCAGGGTCGGCGCCCTTCGGGTTCCTTGCGCTACTCGGCAGGCCGGGCGGCTTGCCTGAACTCGCCTGCGGCTCAAACAAGGCAAGCCGAAATTCCCCGGCCCGCCTGCGGTGCTCAGCGCCTCTCATGGGGACCCGAAAGGCGTCACGGTACAAAGGCTCTGCCCAGGAAATACCCGCTTCTTGCGGTCAACCGTCGAAAACAGCTAAAAACCGCCAAACGAGTTCCACTGGTTCGGCGGCGACGCCTTTCCGGGTCCCCGTGTGGAGCGCCGAGCAACGCAGAAGCCGGCGGAAAAGGGGCGAGGACTGTCTGAGGCCCGTAGGGCCGAGTTCCGCAGCCCCCGCCGGTTTCGAGTAGCGCAGGGAAGTCGGAGCAGCCGACCGCGCAACCCGGGGTCGCCTTCTTCTTTGGCTACTTTCTTCTTGGCGAAGCAAGAAGAAAGTACGCCCGCCCGCAAGGCGGTAATCAGCGGCTAACGAAGGCACGACGCAATGCTTGGCAGCGAAGATTGAAAGTGAGGAATGGCATAATGCTGGCCGATAAAACCCGATAGCACCCTCAGCAGACTCCCCTTGACCCACCCCATCGCCGTCTTCGATTCTGGCCTCGGCGGCCTGACCGTCCTCCGTGCTTTGCGCGCCCGCCTGCCGCACGAGGACTATTTCTATTTCGCCGATACCCGCTTCCTGCCCTACGGCGACCGCCCGGAAAGTTTCCTCAAGGAGCGCGGTGTGCTGATTGCTCACGCCCTTGAAAAACGTGGCGCCAAGGCGCTGGTCATTGCCTGCAATACGGCGACGGCGGCGGCGGCTGAGGCGATTCGGGCGGCTATCGATCTGCCCATCGTGGCGCTGGAGCCGGGGGTCAAGCCGGCTGTCGGACTGACCAGGAGCGGGGTGATCGGCGTGCTGGCGACGACGCGGACTTTGGCCAGCGAGCGTTTCCAGCGGCTGGTCGGCAATCACGCCAACCATCTGCGGGTGATGCCGCAGGCTTGCCCCGGGCTGGCCGAGGCGATCGAGACCCAGGGGCCGGATAGCCCGGAGGTGGCACGTCTGCTCGACGTTTTCGTCTCGCCGCTGGCGGCAGCCGGGGCCGATGTCGTGGTGCTCGGCTGCACGCATTACCCGTGGGTGGCGGAGGCCATCGCCCGCCGTATGCCGGTCGGCACGACCCTGCTCGATACCGGGGAGCCGGTGGCTCGTCAGCTTGAGCGCCTGCTGGCGGCGGGGCAACTGCTGGGCGGCGGGCAGGGGCGGTTGAGCGTGGCGACCAGCGGGGCGCCGGCGGCAGTGAGTGCTACGGTCGACCGGCTGTGGGGGGCAAAAATGCGGGTCGAACACTGGGAACCCTGATGAGCGAACTACAAAAACCGCTGGCCGGCCTGAAGGTCGTCGAACTCGGCACCTTGATCGCCGGGCCGTTCTGCACGCGGATCATGGCCGAATTCGGCGCCGAGGTGGTCAAGGTCGAGTCGCCCGACGGCGGCGACCCGTTGAGGAAGTGGCGCAAGCTGTACGAAGGTACTTCCTTGTGGTGGTACGTGCAGGCGCGCAACAAGAAGTCGGTGACGGCCAACCTGAAGCATCCGGATGGCCGTGAGTTCGTGCGCAAGTTGATCGCCGAGGCCGACATCCTGGTCGAGAACTTTCGCCCCGGCGTGCTGGAAAAGCTCGGCCTGGGCTGGGAACAACTGAAGGCCGACAATCCCGGCTTGGTCATGGTTCGCTTGTCCGGCTTCGGCCAGACCGGGCCGTACAAGGATCAGCCCGGTTTCGGCGCGGTCGGCGAATCGATGGGCGGGCTGCGCTACGTGACCGGCTTTCCCGACCGGCCGCCGGTACGCACCGGCATTTCCATCGGCGATTCGATTGCCGCGCTGTGGGGCGCCATCGGCGCGCTGATGGCCTTGCGCCACAAGGAAGTCAATGGCGGTACCGGGCAGGTGGTCGATGTCGCGCTGTACGAGGCGGTGTTCGCCATGATGGAGTCACTGCTGCCGGAGTTCGACGTGTTCGGTTTCGTGCGCGAGCGTAGCGGCAACATCATGCCCGGCATCACGCCGTCGAACACGCATACGACCAAGGATGGCAAGCATGTGACCATCGGCGCCAATGGCGATGCCATCTTCGGGCGCTTCATGCAGGCCATCGGCCGGCCCGATCTGGCCGCCGATCCCGGCTTGGCCGACAACGCCGGGCGCGATGCGCGGCGCGACGAAATCTATGCGCTGATCGATGCCTGGTGCGCCGGCCATGACGAGGCCGAGGTGCTGGCTGTTCTGGAAAAGGCCGAGGTGCCGGCCTCGCGGGTCTATTCCGCGGTCGACATGGTCGCCGACCCGCAATTCCTGGCCCGCCGGATGATCGAGGCGGCCAGGCTGCCGGATGGCAAGGAATTCCGCATGCCGGGCATCGTGCCCAAACTTTCGGCGACGCCGGGCAGTACCGAATGGCTGGGGCCGGAACTCGGCGCCCATACCGGCGAGGTGTTGGCCCAACTCGGCTATTCGCCGGAGCGAATCGCCGAGTTGCGGGCGGCCGGGGCCGTTTAGACCTTGAATTTGCCGATCAGCTGCTTCAGGTTGATGGCGATGTTTTCCAGTTCATGGGCGGTGGCCGCGGTGCCGCGGATGGTCGTCGTGGTTTCCTCGACCATGTTGGCGATCTGTTCGACGCGCTGGGCAATTGACGTGCTGGCAGCGCTCTGTTCCATGGTCGCGTCGGCCACTTCGTCGACCCTGTCCAGCGTACGGTGTGCACCCTCCTGGATGGCCTGTAGCGATTCGGAAGCTGAACCGGCCAGCTGGACACCCTCCTGGACTTCCGGCAGGGCTTCGTTCATCGCCGCAACGGCGGCTTCGGTATCGCCCTGGATGCCGACAATCATCTGTTCGATTTCGGTGGTGGCCGAGGAAGTGCGCTCGGCCAGCTTGCGGACTTCGTCGGCAACCACGGCGAAACCGCGCCCCTGTTCGCCGGCGCGCGCTGCCTCGATGGCGGCATTGAGGGCGAGCAGGTTGGTTTGGCCGGCGATGTCCTTGATGACATTGGCGATCGAGGACACCTGATTGGCCCGTTCTTCGAGAGCGTGGATGCGTTCCGAGACATCGGTGACGGTGCCGGCGATATTCTCGATGGCGGCGGTTGCCCGTTGCACGCGGCTGGCCCCCTGGCCGGACAGGTCGACGGCCTCGTTGGTATCGCGGGCCGTGTCGCGGGCGCTGTCGGCGATGTGGTTGGAACTGACCGTCAACTGCTCGATGGCGGCAGCCATTGCCGAGGTGGCATCGGACTGCTGTTCGGCCGAATTGGCGACCTCGTCGGAAGCATGGGCAATCGATTCCGCGTTGCTGACCAGGCGGTTGGCATCGTCGTTTATTTCGCTAATCAGCTGGCGAAGGGAAACGACCATGCCGTCCAGCGCATGCAGCAGACTGCCCGTCGGGGCGTGAGCGATGCTGGCCGTCAGGTCGCCGCCGGCGACTTTCTGCATGACGGCGGCTGCCAGCTGCGGTTCGCCGCCCAGCTGACGCAGCACGCTACCGCCAATCTGCCAGCCGAGCAGGCTGAGTACACAGAGCAGGGCGACGGAGATGCCGCCGAGCAGCAAGGCGTTCTGCTTGAATTCGGTATCGACGTCATCGATATAGATACCGGTGCCCACGATCCAGCCCCAGGGGGCGAACAATGCGGCATAGGATAATTTCGGCTCGGCCGTTTGTTGCCCGGCCTTGGGGAACCAGTAATCGACAAAGCCCCCCCCTTGTTGGGCGGCGCTGACCAGTTCGCGGACCAGGAACTTCCCGTTGGCGTCCGTCATGTCGCTCTTGTCCACGCCTTCGAATTCGGGCTTGCTGGGAAAGAGCACGTATTTATGGGCGGAGTCGAACACGAAGTAGTAATCGCCCTTCGCGTAGCGCAGGCCGCGCAACGCTTCGCGGGCGGCCTTCCTGGCCTCTTCTTCGGAGATCGCACCACTGGCGGCCAGTTTGTGGTGGTGCTCGAGGATGCCCAGCGCCACTTCGACCAGATTCTTGGTTTTCTGTTTGCGATCTTCGAGCATGGTGCTCTTGAGCGACAGTAGCGCCGTCACGCACAGGACGAGCAGCCCGATCAGGGTCAGGCCCACCAAGAGTTGCATGCGGGTGGACACCCGTAGCGTTCCCAAAAGTTTCATTTGCTGTTTTCCTGAAGATTTACTGGTAAATAATTATTTTATTATTTTGTATGATACACCAGAAATTCTCATTAAATTCAGTGCCTAATCTCCATTCGTAGGGGCTTTTTCGGGGGCGGATGACGAGAGAATTCAGACGCCGTAGGCGACGATTTCCTGATGAATTTTGTCCAGGGGCAGAACCTTGCCGGCGCCGCCGAGCTTGATCGCCTCCTTCGGCATGCCGAATACCACGCAAGTCGATTCGTCCTCGGCCACGGTCGGCGCGCCGGCCTCGCGCATATCCTTCAAACCGCGGGCGCCGTCGTCGCCCATGCCGGTCATGATGATGCCCAGCGCGTTCTTGCCCGCCACCTGGGCCACCGAGCGGAACAGCACGTCGACCGACGGTTTGTGGCGGTTGACCAGGGGGCCGTCCTTGACCTCGACGTAATACTGGGCGCCGCTGCGCTTGAGCATCATGTGCTTGCCGCCCGGTGCAATCAGGGCCAGGCCGGGGCGTACCCGGTCGCCGTTGCGGCCTTCGCGGACCTCGACCTGGCATAGGCCGTTGAGCCGTTCGGCGAACATGGCGGTGAATTTTTCCGGCATGTGCTGGACGATAACGATGCCGGCGCAGACCGCCGGCAGGCGGGTCAGGACCGCTTCCAGTGCCTGGGTGCCGCCGGTTGAGGTGCCGATGGCTACCAGTTTGTCTGTGGTGCCGTACATGTTGGCCCCCTGGTGTTGCGGGGGTAGTACGGCGTCGACCGGAATCTTCGCGGCGGGCACCGACGATTTGGCCGTCATGCTCCGCAAGATGCCGATATTGGCGCGGGCGGCGGCCTTGATGGCATTGATGATGTCGTTGGCCGAATCTTCGAGAAAGGACTTCAGCCCCATTTTCGGCTTGGTAATGATGTTGACCGCACCGGAGGCCAGGGCTTCCATGGTGACCTGGGTGCCGTGCTCGGCCAGCGACGAGCAGATGATGATCGGCGTTGGATGTTCGGCCATCACCTTCTTCAGGAAGGTCAGGCCATCCATGCGCGGCATTTCGATATCGACGACCAGCACGTCCGGCCAGTGGATTTTCATTTTTTCCAGGGCATAAACCGGGTCCTGGGCGGTGGCGATCACTTCGATCGAGGGTTCGCGGGAAATCGCCTGGGCGACCACCTGGCGGACCAGGGCCGAGTCGTCGACGATCATCACCTTGATTTTGTTGCTCACATCAAATCCTTAATTTTGGTCGCCGGGCGCTCGGGGAGCGACAACCAGACATGACCGCTCGCCAGGTCGAAATACAGCCGGCGGTGGGCGGTGCCACCGACGTGTTCGGTGAGTACGGAAAAACCGTGGTCGCGCAGGGCGTGCCGGGTTGCCTCGATGTTGCGTCGGCCAATATCGAGATTTGCGGCCCGCGTTCCGGAAAACATGTTGCCGCCGCCAAACAGCTTGACCTGGCAGTCCGCCGGCCCGACGTGGCGGGATTTCAGCTCGTGGCCGAACATTTCGACTGCTTCATCGGCAAAGCGTCCGTCGGGTGGGGCGCTCGCCGGACGCAGGCGAGCCGGTAGCAGGATATGGCACATGCCGCCGAAATGGCGGGTCGGGTGCCAGACGGTGACGGCCACGCAGGAACCGAGCAGGGTGCCGATACGGCCGGGGGCGCTACAGAAATGGAATTCGCCGGGGTGAAGAAAGGTTTCCTCGCCCCACACCGCCCTCATTGCGCGCCTTGCCGGCGATAGACCGTCGGCCGTACCGGTTTGAGTTCGTTGCTCAGGCCGTTGAGCGATTCCGAATGGCCGACGACGAAATAGCCGTCGTTCTTCAGATAGGGCAGCAGGTTGGCGATGACCTTGCGCTTGGTTTCCTGATCGAAATAGATCATGACATTGCGCAGGAAGATGACGTCGAACTGGCCCAGGCCCTTGCGCGGTGCCATCAGGTTGCTGTGCAGGAACTGCACACGCTCGCGCAATTCCTTGACGATCAGCAGGGTTCCTTCGTGCTCGTTGATGCCTTTCAGGCAATATTTCTTCAGCAAGTGGGGCGGGATACCGTCGATCCGGTCCAGCGGGTAGTGACCGAGGCGTGCCTTGGCCAGCACCTGGGTACTGATGTCGGTACCGACGATCTCCCAGGCGCTGTTGCCCAGCGCTTCGGCCAGCACCATGGCCATGGTGTAGGCTTCCTCGCCGCTGGAGGA
>Ga0316605_10001030_pt1 | contig 16900 bp, 13 predicted proteins | sample OWC_soil_day20_n_FD_207666 | JGI IMG/M metagenome (GOLD analysis project Ga0316605, IMG submission 207666) | Wetland soil microbial communities from Old Woman Creek delta, Ohio, United States - OWC_soil_day20_noCT | ecosystem: Environmental > Terrestrial > Soil > Wetlands | place: USA: Ohio...
ATATGAAAAAGGTTGTTAAAGTAAGTATTGGCAACATCGCCTTCACAATTGAAGAGGATGGATATCTGGTTCTAAAAGGTTATCTGGAAGAACTGAACGACCATTACAGGGCAAAACAAAACGGCAACGAAATAATCGAAGGCATCGAAGAGAGAATGTCTGAGCTTTTTATTGAAAAAGCAGGCAAAGATGCGATGATTACTTTACCGGTTGTTAAAGAGGTAATTGGTATTTTAGGAAGGCCGGACGATATAGATCAGGAGGCCGATTCGGCAACAGGGTCATACTCTTCGGCATCTGCTCAGCAGAATTCGGCTCCAAAGAGAGTATACAGGGATCCGGATCATAAAATGATTGGCGGAGTATGCTCAGGACTGGCTTCGTATTTCAATATCGACATTGCCATCGTTAGAATAATTTTCCTTGTATTGCTGTTTCTCTCTGCAATTCCGCATCTGTTCATACCTCTGTTCATGCACCCTCACTTCTTTGGGGGCTCATTTATCTTCATTGTATATATTATTTTGTGGATTGCCATACCTGAAGCGAAAACAATGGAGCAAAAATTTGCAATGCGCGGTCAAAAGCCGGATTTGTCAAACATCCAGCGAAATGTAGAAAACGGAATGAATAATATGGGAAGAAACATCAGAAGTGCCGGAAGAAATTCGGCTCCCGTATTAAATGATTTTTTCAGGGTAATTGTCAAAATAATTGCTGTATTCTTTATCATATTCTCGGTATCGGGAATACTTATGCTATCCTTCATGTTCCTTGGCGCAGAAATATTTAAGGGTTTTATTCCCCTGGATATTCTTGACTATGTACAACTTGGAATAAACAGTACTATCTGGCTTAAAATATCTGCACTCGCCTTCTTCTTCCTTCCTCTCATTGGTATGCTGTATGGAGGTATCCAGATGTTGTTTGACTTTAAAAAATCAAAATTCCGTCCGGGTTTGATTATTGTTATCCTTTGGATTATTTCCGGTTTTGCTGCCGCAACACTATCGGTTAAGGCTGCCAGACCATACTTCCAGCAGGGCAGGGAGGTTTCAGAAGTTCCTATGCTTAGCAAAAGCGATACTATATATATAAAATTTGCTTCTGCAACAGCAATGCCTCAAACCAAAGTAATGATGGAAGGAGACGAATCGGATATGACTCTTTTCTGGGTGGACGAAAGCGGATCCGACAGGAAATTCGTGGCTTTCCCAAAAGTGAGAATTGTAAGACAGAGTAGCGACGAGGCAAGATCCCTCAATTTGAGAACCCAGGCCTTTGCATACACAAGCGGAGAGGCTATGATTAAGGCACAAAAAAATCTGCCTGCTTTTGAGCTGACAGATTCTCTTTTAACAATTCACCCCGATGTGTATAATAAAACCAACAAATGGGACGGAACCAATAAAACAATTGCGCTTTATATTCCGGACAGTGTAAAGGTTATTGTTCAGGAGCCTCTTAAATTTGCCTTTGACGCCAACATGCGCATACACAGCGGATGGGACTGGTGCTGGGGCAATGAAGAGGACTGGAACTGGAATCACAGGCGGAACTGGAGCCGTCGCGGGTGGTTCTACGATTATGATAATGACTAACCTTTGATTACCCCAAGCTCTTTGCCAACTTTTATAAATGCGGCAACAGCTTTATCAAGATGTTCAGGCTCGTGTCCGGCGCTTATTTGAACCCGGATCCGGGCCTGATCTTTTGGCACAACAGGGAAGTAGAATCCTGTAACATAAATTCCCTCTTCCAGCATTTTTGCGGCAAACTCCTGGGAAAGTTTTGCATCATATAGCATAACTGCGCAAATAGCCGACTGTGTTGGCTTTATGTCAAATCCGGCAGCTAACATTTTCTTTGTGAAATATGCTGTGTTGGCATGAAGTTTATCCTGAAGCTCATTGGTCTTTGACATCATATCAAACATTGCAATCCCCGATGCGGCAACCATTGGCGGAATGGAATTGGAGAACAGGTATGGCCTTGATCTCTGGCGAAGCATGGCAATAATCTCTTTTTTGCCGGTTGTGAATCCTCCGATTGCTCCTCCAAAAGCTTTACCAAGAGTACCGGTTATAATTTCGATTTTCCCTTTAAGATTATATAGCTCTGTGGCACCTCTTCCTGTGTTTCCCACAACACCTGCGGAGTGCGATTCGTCCACCATAATCATTGCGTTGTATTTAGAGGCGAGTTCATAAATCCTGTCAAGAGGAGGTACATTGCCGTCCATTGAGAACACCCCGTCTGTAACAATAAGCCTGAATCTTTGCGCCTGCGCAAGTTTAAGGCAGTTTTCCAGCTCATCCATGTTTGCATTGGCGTAACGGTATCTCTGAGCCTTGCATAGTCTCACGCCGTCTATAATTGATGCGTGGTTGAGGGCATCGGAAATGATTGCGTCTTCTTCGCCAAGAAGCGGTTCAAAAACTCCTCCGTTTGCATCAAAGCATGCTGCGTAAAGAATAGCATCCTCAGTCCCGAAAAATTCGGAAATTTTCTTTTCCAGTTCCAGATGCAAATCCTGAGTTCCGCAAATGAATCTTACGCTTGACATACCAAAGCCTCTTGTATCCAGAGCCTCCTTTGCAGCCTTGATTAATACAGGACTGTTTGAAAGTCCGAGATAATTGTTTGCGCAAAAATTAAGCACTTCTTGTCCTGTGCTCACTTTAATGGCAGCCTGTTGTGCCGTTGTTATTACCCTCTCTCTCTTAAAAAGGCCTGCAGACTCAATGCTGCCAAGCTCCGTCTGGAGAAAATCCTTAAAATTATTGTACATATATGTATTTGATTAGTTAGACTTATTACTGCCTGATTACAAATTTAACAAGTAATTATTAATCGGATAATAAAAATATAAAAACTTTTTTTGTTTTTTAAGTTTTCTGTAATTACTTTTGCCGCCCTAAAGAATATAAAACAGATGGAGCTTAGAGAGAGAATAATAGAAAATTCAATGGATATGTTTTTTCACCGTGGTTGCAAATCCGTTACAATGGATGAGATTGCTTCGGAAAACGGTATATCCAAAAGAACATTGTACGAGCAGTTCAGTGATAAATCAACATTATTGGAGGAGTGTCTGGTCTTTCTGGAGAACAAAATGAGATATTGCACCCAAAAAGCAATTGACGAATCGGAGAATGTAATGGAAATGGTACGTTTTTTTCATGAGAATCAGTCCGATATGATGGTAAACCTTAGACTCAATTTCTTTTTTGAACTTAAGAAATTCTATCCGGAAATTTATAAGAAAACATACGGAAGATTTGTTGAGTTTCACAGGGAAAAGACGGTTGAATTCCTTGCCAGGGGACAAAAAGAGGGATTTTTTCTAAAGGATATAAACAAAGAACTCGTTGCAAAAATTATAATAGAGGTATCAAACGCCATAGAGAATTATGATATTTTTCCCACAAAAGATATTCCAAGAAAGGATATGTTCCGGGAGTCAATTGTATTTTATTTCAGAGGCATTTCTACCACAAAGGGCATACAACTAATTGATAGTTATATAAATAAAGAAGACAATAAATAAGGTACATATTAATTTTACATATGAAAATATTAGGAATCGTAAAAACAGGAGCTCTCATTCTGAGTCTCACATTGTCAGCAGCGTCGCTCAGAGGTCAGGCTCCGGCAGGCGACACGCTGAAGATTACCATCGGGGATGCACTCGAAATTGCACTTAACGAAAACCTGAACATTAAAATGGCCAACTCCGAGTTGCAGAGGGTAGATTATCTTAAGCAGGAAAACTGGAATGCCTTGCTGCCGGCAGTAAATGCTTCGGCACAATACACGAATAACATTATGAAACCTGTTTTCTTCTCGGATTTTTTCCCGGGAGGCAAAATGGAGGTTGGATCCACTAATAGTTATTCTATAACAGGAACATTGCAGGTACCGGTATTTTCAATGGCTCTGTATAAAAACATACAACTCTCGGAAATTGAGATAAAATCGGCACTTGAGTCGGCAAGAACCACAAAGCTGGACTTGATTCAGCAGGTGAAAAACAGTTTTTACGGAGTTGTAATGCTGGAAAAGTCAATTGAGGTTCTTGAGCAGAGTTTCAAAAATGCCAGAGAAAGTGCAGATAATATCAGGAAAATGTATGAGAATGGAATGGCAAGTGAATATGACAAGATTCGTTCCGATGTTGCAGCAAGAAACATATCCCCTTCTCTCACTCAGGCAAGGAACGGACTTGAGCTTGCAAAGATGCAGCTTAAGGTCCTCATGTCTCTTAATATAAACCAGCCGGTGGAAATTGTAGGCGACTTTGACGGCTACAACGACCAGATAGCAAACTACAACTGGAACGGAGAGTTAAATGTAGAAGAGAACAGTACTCTCAAAACTATGAACATTCAGTTGGAAAAGCTGAACAAAACCTATGAACTGGTTCGTTCACAAAGACTTCCTGTGCTGGCAGGGTTTGCAAACTATCAGATGCAGATGCAAAATGAGGAATTCAAGTTTAACAAGCCATGGGCAAATTCGTTTGCGGTGGGGTTGTCTTTGCAAGTTCCGATATTTAACAAATTGTCTGTGTCTCTTAAAGAGAAACAAACAAAAGTAGGGATTCAGAAACTGGAATATCAGCGGGATCTCATCAGGGAGAATCTTTCTCTGGCTGTTCAAAATTCAGTAAACGAGATGAAACGTGCCGGGGTTCAGCTTGTATCGGACAAAGAGGCTGTGCAGCAGGCTCAGAAGGGTTATGAAATATCAAAAGTGCGGTTTAACACAGGTGTTGGAACAGTGCTTGAATTAAACGACTCAGAAGTGGCCCTCACAAGATCTAAGCTTAATTATAATCAAACGCTTTTTGATTTCATTAAAGCCAAAAATGAATTTGAGAAGTCTACAGGAATGGAAAATTTAGAAAAATAACAGTTGTAATAATATGAAAAAAGTAACACTACTTCTTGCAATTGGCGCATTATTCTTAGGCGCCTGCACTTCAAAAAAAGAGAGTAATCAGGGAGCTTCTTCCCTTCCTTTAGTGAAGGTTGCCGAGGCGAAATCACAAATGGTAACACAGATTGCCGAATTTACGGGCAACATTGAGCCTTATGCAAAGAACAGCATTTCAAGCTCTGCTTCTCAGAGAATTGAAAAAATTTATGTTGAGGTTGGTACAAGGGTAAGAAAAGGTCAGCTTTTGGTTCAGATGGAGAATCTTAACTATGGTAACGCCAAAACTCAGATAGAAAACCTGAAAATAGACATGTCCCGCATTGATGCTCTCTATGCTGCAGGCGGTGTGTCAAAACAACAGTCCGACCAGATTCATACTCAGGTTAAGGTGGCCGAAGAGAGTCTCCGCAACCTGGACAAGAATACTAAACTGCTCTCTCCAATTGACGGAGTTGTTACCCAAAGGAACTTCGACAACGGGGATCTTACAATGGGGCAGCCAATTCTTGTTGTTATGCAGCTTCAGCCGGTGAAGATTATGGTTAGCATTTCGGAAGAGTTCTTCCCAAGGGTAAAGATTGGTACTCCGGTTGAGATTTCACTCGACATTTATGAAGGCCAGAAATTCCCGGGCAAGGTGAGTCTAATCTATCCTACTATTGATGTCGCTTCCCGTACGTTTCAGGCTCAGGTGAGCATTAATAATCCTAAAATGGAAATTCGTCCCGGAATGTTTGCAAGAGCTAAAGTAGAATTAGGTGCAAAAAACAGAGTTGTTGTACCGGATAAATCGGTAATCAAGCAACAAGGAACAAACGATAAATATATTTATGTTCTGGACGGAGAAACAGTTGTATTTACAAAAGTTGAGCTCGGACGCCGCGTTGGTGCGCAGTACGAGATTATCAGCGGAATTGAAAACGGCCAAAAAGTTGTTGTTGCCGGAATGAATAACCTCGTAGATAAGGCAAAGGTTGAGGTAACTGAATCAGGTGCCGATTTGTCACTATAAAATAGCAGTATCACATGAAAATATATGAAAGTTCAGTAAAAAAACCGGTTACAACGGCCCTCATTTTTGTGGCCATTGTAGTGCTTGGTTTATTTTCGTTTTCAAAGCTTTCGGTTGACCTTTATCCAAAGATTGAGCTCAATGCGGCAACGGTTATGACCACATATTCCGGTGCAAGTGCAATGGATATTGAGCAAAATGTTACAAAAAGGCTTGAAACATCCCTTAGTACAGTATCAGACTTAAAAAGAATATCATCTACATCCAAGGATAACGTATCGCTCATAACAGTTGAGTTTGAATACGGAACCAACATGGATGAGGCGGTAAATGATATACGTGCGGTACTTGACATGCAACGTAACTTCCTTCCGGATGACTGCGAATCCCCCGTTGTCCTAAAATTCAGTTCCGATATGATGCCTATCGCATTCATATCTGCACACGCCGGCGTGAGCTCGGAAGGCCTGTATAAGATTCTTGATGAAAAGGTTGCTAACCCTCTGAACAGGATAGACGGAGTTGCTTCAACATCAATTTCAGGAGCGCCGCAAAGAGAAATTCAGATATCTGCCGACCCTCAGAAAATGGAGGCGTACAAGCTGTCAATCGAACAGCTTTCCAATCTGATATCCATGGAAAACAGGAACATTCCTGCCGGTAGCATAGACGTAGGAAGCAACACATACTCTGTTCGTGTTGACGGAGAGTTCAAGGAGAGCGAAGAGATTCAGAATCTCATTGTGGGCAGCTATCAGGGCAAAAACATTTACATGAAGGATGTTGCCACTATTAAGGATACCCTCAAGGAGCGCTCGACAGAAATCTATACAAACGGAGAGAGGGGTGCAACAATTGTTGTTCAAAAACAATCAGGTGCGAATGTGGTTGAAATTGCCGATAAGATTAACGCAGCTCTTCCCGGAATACAAAAGTCTCTTCCTCCCGATGTAAAACTCGAGATGGTACTGGATACATCGGAATTTATAAAGGATAGTATCAGCTCACTTACAGAGACGGTACTTCTTGCAGGTTTGTTTGTTATGATAGTTGTACTTTTCTTCCTTGGAAGATGGAGGGCAACATTTATAATTATCCTCACTATTCCGGTGTCTCTGGTGGCCGCCTTTATTTACCTTATGGTTACGGGAAATACGCTTAATATTATTTCCCTGAGTTCTCTCTCGATAGCCATCGGGATGGTTGTGGACGACGCAATAGTTGTCCTGGAGAACATAACGACGCACATAGAAAGGGGCAGCAAGCCAAAAGATGCAGCAATATATGCTACAAATGAGGTTGCTGTTGCCGTAATAGCTTCCACATTAACTATTATTTCTGTATTCTTCCCTCTTACAATGGTTTCCGGGCTGGCAGGTATAATGTTTAAGCAACTGGGATGGATTGTGACTATTATCATATCAATATCCGTTTTAGCAGCTCTTACGCTCACACCTATGCTTTCATCAATTATGCTTAAGGCCGATCCAAAAAGATCGAAAGCGTTCCAGTACTTCTATACACCTATTGAAAGAATGCTTGATGGTCTTGACAGAGCGTATGCATCCGCACTAAAATGGTGTGTAAATAACCGCTTTAAAGTAATGGGAGGAGCTCTTGTCCTCTTTTTGGCCAGCCTTGTACTGGTTGCAAAAGTTGGTACAGACTTTTTTCCTGCTTCGGACAACTCACAAATTGGTGTTACTGTAGAATTGCCTGTAGGGGCAAGAGTGGAGCAGGCCAGAAAACTAAATACTTACCTGTATGAGATGTGGAAAAAGAAGTACCCCGAAGTTGAAATATTGCAGGCTTCACTCGGTCAGTCCGACGGGTCAAACGTTTTCATGTCATTAAGAACATCAGGCACACATATAATTACATATACTGCAAAACTCTCAAAGCCCGAGAACAGAAAAAGAGATATTTTTGACATATCGGACGAAATGCGGAAAGACCTGAGTGCTACTCCGGAAGTATACAGATATACAGTTACTCCGGGCGGCTCATCTATGGGTATGGGTGCCGGAGGAACAGTTCTTGAAATGGACATCCTTGGTTACAACTTCGAAGATGCTGAGTCAGTTGCAAAACAGGTATCTGATATCATGAAGAAAACAGAGGGGCTAAGGGATGTGAAGCTGAGCCGCGAAGACTATATGCCTCAGTTTAAGGTTGAGTTCGACAGAGATAAGCTTGCCATGAACGGCATAACAATGACCTCTGCTGCAACAGTTGTAAGAAACCGGATTAACGGGATTATTACCACAAAATTCAGGGAAGAGGGAGAAGAGTACGATATAGTTGTGAGAAATGACCAAAAATATCGTACTACAGTTGACGACATTAATAATATATTAATCTTTAATTCGCAAGGTAAGGCGGTGAGATTAAGTGAATTGGGAAATGTTATAGAAAACTTTGCACCTCCTTCAATTGAACACCTGGACAGAGAGCGGGTTATAAAAGTTACCGGTTCTGTTTACAAACGTTCGCTTGGAGATATTGCTACAGAAGTGAACGCAGCAGTTGCCAAGATTGATATGCCGCCTCTCATTACCGCAAGTGTATCAGGTGCGGTTGAGGAGCAACAGGAGTCGTTTGCCGATATGTTCACGCTTTTGGGGCTTGTGATTCTCCTTACATACATTGTAATGGCGTCGCAGTTTGAATCTTTCCGCGATCCGTTTATAATAATGTTCTCTCTTCCATTTGCATTTACTGGAGTATTCGTTGCTTTATGGCTCACCGGAACAACACTCAGTCTTATCGCGCTCATTGGTGCTGTAATGCTTGTGGGAATTGTGGTAAAGAACGGAATTGTGCTCATAGACTATATCAATCTTAACAAAGAAAGAGGAGCTTCAGTTAAGCGGTCTGTAATATCCGGAGGCAAGTCACGTTTACGTCCGGTAATCATGACTACAGCAACAACTATTCTTGGTATGGTCCCAATGGCAATGGGAATAGGAGCCGGATCTGAAATTTGGCAGCCTATGGGTATAGCAATCATTGGCGGTCTTACACTTTCGACCTTACTTACTCTAATTGTTATCCCTACAATATATACATCATTCCATGCAGGCGATATCAAGCGCAAGAGAAAAGCATGGGCAAAAAAAATTAACGAACTTAAAGCAGTTTAATTATGAAATCAATAATGATTATATATAACCAGGCCCATAGCACCCTTGTTCAGCAGGCTCTCGACAAATGCGATGTGAGAGGCTTCACTAAATGGCTTGATGTTCAGGGTCGTGGCAGCGATAAGGGAGAGCCTCACTATGGCACTCATGCATGGCCTTCGATAAACATGGCAGTCATGGCGATTGTAGAGCCGGAAATTTTGACTATATTGCTTTCCGAATTAAAGGAAATAAACTCTTCGGCCGAAAAACACGGGCTTCGTGCCTTTGTTTGGGAAGCAGAGTCGGCAATATAGAAGAATGGAAAGCATAAAAGAAATTTTCAAAATTGGCAGAGGACCTTCCAGCAGTCATACAATGGCTCCTGCCAAAGCATCAGTTATATTTTTGGAGAGGCAGCAAGCTGCCTCTTCATTTATTGTAACACTATACGGAAGCCTTGCAGCAACCGGTAAGGGGCACATGACAGATACGGCAATTCTTGAAGTACTTGGCAAAGAGAGGACAAAAATTGTTTGGGAGCCAGATACCTTTTTGCCTCAGCATTCAAATGGAATGAAATTCGAAGCATTCGACCCTCTCGGTAAAAAAATGGGAGAGTGGACAACTTTCAGCATTGGTGGGGGAGATTTGAGTGATACAGGAGTGAGAGAGGCCCGCACAGATATTTATCCTCATTCAAAAATGGCCGAAATACTGGGATGGTGCCAAAGCAGCGGAAGATCATTCTGGGAGTATGTGGATGTGCACGAAAACAGCGAAATATGGGATTATCTTGCTCAGGTATGGAGCGTTATGAAAGAGTCCGTTGAGAGGGGGCTGGAATCGGAAGGAGTACTTCCGGGAGGGCTCAATCTTTCAAGAAAAGCGGCGTCTTTCTATATTAAGGCAAAGGGCTTTCAGGGGTCAATGCAAAGAAGAAGCATGACATTCTCTTTTGCTCTCGCAGTTGCAGAGGAAAATGCCTCGGGAGGGATTGTTGTTACGGCACCTACTTGTGGTTCGTCCGGAGTTTTACCTGCACTATTGTACCTCAACCAGCGTTCGTATGATTTTTCGGACAAAAGAATAATAAGGTCGCTTGCAACAGCCGGAATCATCGGTAATATTATAAAAACAAATGCCTCAATTTCAGGAGCAGAAGTAGGATGTCAGGGAGAAGTTGGTTCTGCCTGCTCAATGGCTGCCGGTGCCGGTGTTCAGCTTTTCGGGGGAACCCCTGCACAGATAGAATATGCGGCATCAATTGGTATTGAACACTTCCTCGGGCTCACTTGTGATCCAATATGCGGGTTAGTGCAAATACCTTGTATTGAAAGAAATGCCTTTGGAGCAACAAGGGCCGTTGATGCAAATATGTATGCACTTCTTTCCGACGGAAAACATCTGGTCTCTTTTGATACAGTGGTAGAAGCAATGAAGCGTACAGGGCATGACCTTCCGCATTTATACAAGGAGACGGCACAAGGCGGTCTTGCAGGATTGATGGGCAAAATATAGGATAATTAAAAAATTGATATTATTTTAGCATTTAATTACGGAACAAAAACATTTCTATATTAATAATTTTTTAACGATGGCTATAGCAGTAAACGATTCGAATTTCAAGGAGATAGTAATTAATTCAGACAAACCCGTTCTTGTTGACTTCTGGGCACCCTGGTGCGGCCCATGCAGGATGATTGCTCCCATAGTGGACGAACTTGCCGCAGAGTACGAGGGTAAAGCTGTAATTGCAAAATGTGATGTTGATTCAAGTTCGGAAGTACCTGTAAAATATGGAATCCGCAATATTCCAACAATTCTGTTTTTTAAAGACGGCGAATTGAAGGATAAAATCGTGGGTTCTACAACTAAGGCAAATATTGTAGCTAAAATCAATTCATTGATCTAAGATTAATATTATGAAAAAATTATTCACTCTTGTTTTAGCGCTTATTATTGTAAGTGCTTCTTTTGGTCAGACTAAATTCGGAGTAAAGGCAGGTCTCAATTTTAATAAATTGACAGATGTCACTCAGGGCGGAAGCACAGATGAAATATGGAACTCACAAACAGGATACCATGTTGGTCTTGCTGTTCAACTCAAAGTTCCTTTTCTTGGCCTTGCCATACAGCCGGAACTGCTTTATAACACAACAAGGTCTGCTGCAAACACACCAACACTGGCGCAGATAAATAACCCGCTTCTGAATGGAGGCGTTATAAATCAACACGCAGTTCTTGTACCGGACGAAATGCAACTGGACTACATAAACCTTCCGGTTAACCTTCAGTTTGGTATAGACCTGGTTCTTCTTAGGCCTTTCGTTGTTGTTTCTCCTTATATTTCTTATGCAATTCAAAAGGGAGCGACTCTTGAAAACCAACCATGGGACGATATTAACAGATTTGACTATGGCGTAGGTCTTGGAGTAGGGCTCGACATATGGAAGCTTCAGGTAATGGGAAAATACAACTGGGGTCTTGGTAAGCTGAAATCGGCAAACAACACAACCTGGGACGAGAAATACGACAATGCAAAATTCCAGGGATTCCAGCTTTCGGTTGCATTCCTTTTTTAAATATTAGTTATTAAATGGGCAAGCGCATTTGTGTATATTGTTCATCAAGTGACATACTGGAAGACAGATACAAAGAGGCCGCCGCTAGTTTTGCTAAGGCGGCTTCTTTACATAATTATACAATTGTATGTGGCGGATCCTGCCGGGGGTTGATGGGCGTTCTGATTGATACGATTAATCAATACGGAGCAGAAGTGGAGGGAATAATTCCCGACTTTATGAAGGAACTCGAGTTTCATCATCCCAAACTTGATAAGATTAAAGTAGTAGACACTATGAGCAAAAGAAAAGATTTGCTCAGGGAGGACACAGATGCCGTCATTGCGTTTCCGGGAGGAATAGGAACCATTGAAGAGTTTATTGAAACCTACACATTAAAAAGACTTGGTGTTTATTCGGGTGCTGTGATTCTGTTCAATCAGGATGGATTTTACGAACCCCTTATTCTGCTTTTTAAGCACCTTGCAAAAAATAACATGCTAAACGACAACTGGAGCGATGCTTTGATTGTTGTAGAAGATGTGACCGGGCTCATTGATGCAATAGAGAAAAGCGAACGAAAAATTCTTGAGCCTAAACATTACGCACCAGCCTAACCTACAAACAAATATATATGAACATAAAAGCAATTCAAAGCGACATTAAAACAGAGTGGACGCAATTTGAGGAGCTGATGAGAAAGAGCCTGTGGAGTGATTATGACCTTTTAAATCAGATAAATTCACATCTTTTTGACAATAAGGGCAAACAAATCCGTCCACTTTTGGGACTTCTTGCCGCAAAGTGTTGTGGCACAATCAACCCTTTCACTATAACATGTGCAGTAGTTTCAGAAATGCTGCATACAGCATCACTGTTGCATGATGATGTTGCCGACGAAGCTCCTCAGAGACGGGGTGCCGATACGGTTCAATATAAATTTAACCCTGCAGCATCGGTTCTCACCGGTGATTACTGGCTGGCAAAGGCGTTAACCTTGCTGTTAAAAGAGAAGGACATGTCTGTACTGAATTATTTCACAAAGACAATTGAAGAACTCTCCGAGGGAGAAATTTTTCAGATGCAGAAAGCCTCTTCACTCGATACAACAGAAGAAGATTATTATAAAATAATTTCTGCCAAAACCTCCAGTCTCTTCATTGCATCTGTAAAGAGTATGGTTTATTCAACCGGTGCATCAGAAAAGATACTTGACGACATGGAGTGTTATGCCTACAACCTTGGGCTTGCATTTCAAATACGAGACGATATTTTTGACTATACCCCTCAGCTCAATACCGGAAAACCTTCCGGCGGCGACATAAAAGAGAAGAAGCTAACCCTTCCTCTTATTCTGGCATTAAAAGCAGCAACTAAAGACGAACGGGAAAATTTATTAAGAGAGATTCGTTTCGCCGAAACCGAGGACGAACGTCTTGTCGAGAATACTTTTGCCCTGGTGGAAAAATACTCCGGAAATGCTTCTGCGCAACAAGCTCTTGAAGAGCATTGCAGAAAGGCAGAGGAGAGCCTGTCGGGACTCAGCGAATCAATATATAAAAATCACTTGATTGAGCTCACACGATACGTTGGGAGCAGAGAAAGTTAAACCTAAATAGTTTTTTTTGATGGGAAAAGCTCTTTATGGGCATATTCCAGTTTTTCATAAAACTCTTTTCCAAAAGCAAAAATAAGGGGTTCCCGTAGAAATTGATATACGGGAATCCCTTCTTTTTTACCTTTAGCAAAAGCATCAAGGCATATGTGCCACTCGTGTAAGTTGAGTGCCGTCATGCCATTTGAAAGCTTTGAAACTCTTATGGGATAAAGCCAGCAGGAGACAGGTTTTTTTAGTTCACTATCACCCTTGCCGTGTGCTACTTCAATCCCGCAAAAGCAATTATTATTATCGTCGAAAAGCGCATAAGCGCACTCTTCTCCGTTTACCAGTGGAGTAACAAAATCTCCATCAGTATCCCGGACAAAAGGACCCTGCTCCTTGATGGAGAGGATCCCTTCGGGCCTGAGATATTTAAAAATTTTACCCTTTTCGCTCTCAAGCAGGGAGCACTCTTTCTCTTCGAGAGGTGCGCCGCTGTCACCAATAACGCAACATACACCATGGCATTTTGCATAATCACAAACAAAAGATTCTGTCAAAATTGCAGAAGACACAAGTACATTGTCGATTTCGATGATGGAGCTCATAGAGGTGTTACTTTACTACAGGAGCTTTGCCGCTCATTATTATTTCAACCTGGTTGCCCTGTGTGAGGGTCTCTTTAATGAACTTCTGAAGTTTCTCTTTTGTGAGAGACTTAAGGATTGCATCCATTTCTGTATGCATATCCTTTCCAATAAGGTAGCGGTTGCTGATTGCGCCTAACCAGTAGCTGTTTTCTCTTAGGTTTTGAGTGTTTGTCTTTTGCATATACTCGATAATCTTTGAGAAGTCTGCGGGTGATACGCCTTTTTCAATAACATTATTGATTTCAAGGTGTGCTCTCTTAAGAAGTCTTTCCTTAAGCGCAACATCTGTGTCGAAACCAAACATGAATGTGAAGTATTCCTGAGGGAAGTAAGTAACATTCATTGAAACGCCCACTCCGTATGTTCCGCCTTCATCCTCACGGATAGTTCTTGTAAACACCATGTCAAACACCTGTTTGGTCATGCTTGCAAGAAGTACATTCTCCAGGGTATAGGGAACTTTACCTGAGAAGAAAGTGTAAACTGTAGCCTTAGGAGTTTGCATATCTTTGTCGAAATGGTTAACAACCTTTCCCTTTACAGGAATCATTCCTGTGTTTTTCCAGTTCTCTTTTTGTGTTTTGTTGGCAGGAAGCGAACCAATATAGGTTTCTGCAAGTGGTTTTAAAACAGCAGGATCTACATTACCTACGAAGATGAATGTAAAGTCTGCGGCATTTTCAAAACGTGCCCTTGCAAGTTGCAGGGTCTTTTCGTAATTGACCTTTGCCAGCATATCCAAATCCAGTCTTTTTGCGTAAGGATTGCTGTTGTACAAAACTTTCGAAATTGTATCCGAAAATGCAACCATTGGCTGTGCAGCCATGTTTTCAAGCTGAGCTTTCATTTTGCCTAAATAAGACTGAAACGCCTCATTGTCCTGCCTGATTGATGTAAAGTTAAGATAAACAAGTTGCATAAAGGTTTCAATATCCTTTGGAGTACTGCTTCCCGACAGACCTTCACTCATCATACCAATATTAGAACGAACAGATACATTTTTACCTGCAAGAACTTTTCTAAGGTCAGTTGCGCTGAAGTTTCCAAGGCCGCCAAGAGCAGCCACATCATTGATTACCTTTGTTGCAACAATATCCGATTTGTCCAGTAAAGAGTATCCGCCCTTGCTTGTGGCGCTGAACATAATCTGGTCGTCTTTGAAGTCTGTTTTCATAACAACAACAGTAGCTCCGTTAGACATGTTCCATACAGTAGCCCCGCTCATTGGCTCTTTCACTTCGGAAACAACCTTGCCTGCTTTTGGTGCCACTGGTACCAGAGGTTCTTTTGAAAGGGTTTCTTTATATGGTTCTACCTGCTCTTTAAGCGCATTTTGATAAACAGTCATCAACTCCTCATTTGTAGGAACCTTGAGGCCATCTTTCTTAGGCATCATAACTGCAATTGCAAGATTCTGGTCTACAGGAAGTGTTTTTGCGTATTCGTTAACCTGTTCTACAGTTATAGCCGGAGCAACCTGCTGCATCAATGCATATTCAGCATCAATACCGGCATAAGCATTGTTAGTTATAAAATGATCTACAATCTGATTTACATAGAATGAGTTTTTCTGTTTCTCTTTCTCTTTGTAAACTTGTTCCAGACGGCTCATATAGTTTGCTTTTGCACGATCGTATTCCGAAGGGGTAAAGCCGAATCTTCTAACTTTTTCTGCCTCGTTAATCAAAGCTTTAAGGGATTCATTCATTTTACCCTCTTTCACACCGGCAGCAAGAGCAAATGCATCTTTGGTCTGAGTAATGCCAAAGAAGAAATTGCCATAGCTAGCCTGAGCATATGTAAAAGGTGCATCTGGTTTTTGTCCCAGGTCCTGGAAACGGGAATTAAGCATTCCTGTAACCATTGTGTTCATGTAATCCATAACAATGGAAGCTGCTGTAGCCCTCATTTCTTTAGGCAGTACATCGTGTTTGTACATCACCTGTAAAGTTGTTGTGCTTGCCTCAGGGTCTGTTGCAACAGATATAAGGGCGTCTTTAGTATCCGGAACAGGAAGTTCAATTCTTACTGCAGGATTAACAGGTTTAGGGATTGAGCCAAACATAGTTTTAATTTGTGCTTCAACTGCTGCTGCATCAATATCGCCAACAACAATAATCCCCTGCAAATCCGGACGGTACCACTTGTTGTAATAATCTCTTATCTCCTGAGGAGTGAAATTATTAATAACATCTATCAGGCCAATAGGAAGCCTGTATGCATATCTGCATCCCGGCATAATTTCCGGCATAATCTTCTCAATCATTCTAAGCATAGCACTGCTGCTTGTGCGGAATTCTTCACGGATAACTCCTCTCTCTTTTTCAATATCTTCTGTGGTAAGAGAAATTGAGCAAGACCAGTCACGAAGAATTAAAAGACAAGAGTCAATTATACCCTGTCTCTTAACCGGTACGCTGGAAATGTTATAGATTGTCTGGTCAAATGAAGTCCCTGCGTTTAGGTTTACACCAAACTTAACGCCAATTTTTTCCAGATACGAGATAATTCCGTTTCCGGGGAAATTCTTGGATCCATTGAAAGCCATATGCTCAAGAAAGTGTGCGAGACCTCTCTGGTTCTCATCTTCCAGGATTGAGCCTACTTTTTGTGCGATATAAAATTCTGCCTGTCCTTTTGGTTCAGCGTTCTGAACTACAAAATAAGTAAGGCCGTTCTCTAATACTCCCGTTCTTACCTTTGGGTCAAGAGGAAGTTTTTGGGGCATTTGTGCCATGGCGCTCATAAAAATTGCCATGGATACTACTACCATTAAAATACGTTTCATGCTTTTTATTCAGTTTTGTTATTACCTATAACAAAAGTAGCCAAATTTGGATGATAATTTACTTTTTTTTATTTTTGCAAAGACCGCAGGGTAAAATAATGTCAATTAATACATAATTTTTATATAAAATGAAACAATTCAGGACATTTTTAGCTATTTGTGTACTTTCAATCCTCTCGATGGGTACAGTTTACGGGCAGGACCTAACTGCCGCTACCGATGC
>Ga0316605_10001031_pt1 | contig 16899 bp, 27 predicted proteins | sample OWC_soil_day20_n_FD_207666 | JGI IMG/M metagenome (GOLD analysis project Ga0316605, IMG submission 207666) | Wetland soil microbial communities from Old Woman Creek delta, Ohio, United States - OWC_soil_day20_noCT | ecosystem: Environmental > Terrestrial > Soil > Wetlands | place: USA: Ohio...
CGCCTTCCGCGCGCCGTCCGAAGGCCAGCTGTTCCGGCCGGGCGCCGCCCGCTCCGCCATCAACGCGCAGACCGCCGCCCTGGCCGCGCTCGGCCTGAAGCCGATCAAGGTGGATAGCTACGAAATCGGCCTGCGCGGCAAGGCGGGCGCTGCGGTCAACTACGAAATCTCGGCCTATTACATGACCAAGAAGGACGACGTGGTCAGCTACAAGGATCCGGTGACCAACGCGACGACGACGATGAACGCCGGCGCCACCGTGCACCGTGGCATCGAATTCGGCCTCGGCGCCGAGCTGGCCGCGCTGTGGCGCCTCGACACGGCGCTGTCCTACGCCAAGCACAGCTACAAGACCTGGGAAGTCGGCCCCGGCATCAACTTCAACGGCGGCGAAATGGAACTGGCGCCGCGCGTCGTCGGCAACACCCGGCTGACCTTCGGCAATGCCCAGCGCGGCCTGGCCCAGCTCGAATGGGTGCATTTCGGCAGCTGGTGGTCCGACCAGGCCAATACCGTCAAGTATCCCGGCCACGACCTGCTCAACCTGCGCGGCCAGTATCCGCTGGCCCGCGACCTCGACCTGTTCGCCAACGTGCACAACCTGACCGACCGGCGTTATGCCGAAAGCACCGGCCTGTCGTCCGGCTTGGAAACCTTCTCGCCGGGCCTGCCGCGCACCCTGGTCATGGGGATCCAGGCCAAATGGTAAGGGCGGCACTGTTTCTGCTGGCCGGCTGCCTGGCGGCGGCCGGCGTCGCGGCGCACGACCATGCGCCGGCCAAGCCGGCCGGCGATTACGCCAGGATGTGGCAGGAACGCCAGGAAAAGGCGCCGCGCCTGGCCGTGGCCGCCAGCTTCGACGCGGCGGGACGCCTGTGGTTGGCCCGCGCCGTCGGCCGCCACTTGCAGCTCAGCCACTCCGACGACGGCGGCCGCCATTTTTCGCCGCCGCTGACGGTGAACCGCGAGCCCGAGCTGATTGCCGCCGATGGCGAAGCCCGGCCGCACATCGCCGTCGTCGGCCAGCGCATCTACCTGAGCTGGACGCAGACCCTGCCCCAGCCCTTTGCCGGGCACATCCGCTTTACCGTCTCCGACGATGGCGGCCGGACCTTTGCCGAGCCGCAAACGGTCAACGACCACCAGGCGCCGATCACCCACCGCTTCAACGCCATGCTGGCCGATGCCCGGGGTGTCAGCGTCGCCTGGATCGACAAGCGCGACGGTGACGGCCGGGGCGACTACCGCGGCGCGGCGATCTACACCGCGCGCTCGACCGACGGTGGCAAGAGCTTTGCCGCCAACCGCAAGCTGGCCGAGCACTCCTGCGAATGTTGCCGGCTGGCCATGGTGGCCGATGCCGACGGCACCCCGGTGGTGTTCTGGCGGCAGATTTTCGAACGCAATATCCGCGATTTTGCCGTCGCCCGTTTTGACGAGGCGCCGCTGCGGGCCTCGCAAGAAGGCTGGGCAATCGACGCCTGCCCGCATCATGGCGGCGCCCTGGCGGTCGACGCGGGCGGGGCCCGTCACCTGGCCTGGTTCACCGGTGCCGAGGCGTCGCCCGGCCTGCATTACCGGCGGCTCGACGGTGGGCAAATGACGGTGCCGCTGCCCTTCGGCAACCTCGATGCCCAGGCCGGCCATCCCGCCCTGCTGGCGCTGGCCGGCGACGTTCATCTCGTCTGGCGCGAGTTCGACGGGCAGAAAAACCGTATCCTGGGCATGCGCTCGACCGATCGCGGCGACACCTGGTCGCAGCCGGCCGAACTGGCGGCGACGAGCGGCGCGGCCGACGATCCCTTGTTGCTGAGCGGGCGGGGCGCGGCCTGGCTGCTCTGGAATACGGTCGATGCGGGCTTGAAGATCATCCGGGTGAGTCCATGAAATCCCTTTGTCTATTGCTCGGCCTGTTGGCTGGCCTGGCCCAGGCCGAGGTTCGCCCCTTCGGGCCGGACAGCCTCCAGCACATCCAGGCCGAACGGGCCGGCCGCCCCTTCATTCTGACCCTGTGGTCGGCCAGTTGCACCCATTGCCCGGCCGAACTCAAGGCGCTGGGCGAACTGGCCCGCCAGCACCCCGGCCTCGATATCGTGCTGTTGTCCACCGACAGTCCGGCCGAAGCCGGCGAACTGGCCGCGCTGGCCAATGGCTACGGTCTGGGGCGCAAAGCGCAGTGGGTGTTTGCCGATGCCCAGCCGGAAAAGCTCCGTTTCGCCATCGACCGGCGCTGGTATGGCGAATTGCCGCGCACCTATTTCTTCGATGCCCAGCATCGCCGCGCCGGGGTATCGGGTGTCGTTCCGGTCGAACGGCTGGAACGTTGGGTCGGCGAACATTTAAAATAGTAGGATGACCAGCGCCGGCCTTCTTCTCCAGCCCAACCTGCCCGAGTGGCGGCGTAGCGGCCATTTTTTTGCCGGGGCCGTCGTTCTCCATCTCGCGGTGCTGTTCTATCCGCTGCACCTGGCCATCGGCAAGCTGGAAACACCGTCCAGCACCTCGGTCGTCGTGCGCCTGGTCGAGGCGGTCAAGGCCTTGCCGGTCGCGCCGCCGCCAGCAGCACCGAGTCCGGCCGCGCCCCGTGAAGTCCGTCGGCCAACGCACCGGCCGGTGCTGGCGGTGAGTCCGGAAGCGGCATCGACCAGCCCGGTCGTCGTGCCGGCAGCGCCACCCGCTCCCGCCCCGGTCGTCGAGCGCGCCAGCGCACCGGTGGCTTCGCCGGCGCCGGCCAGCCTGACGCCGGCCCGTTTCGATGCCGCCTATCTGCACAATCCTCGACCGAACTATCCTCCCTTGTCCCGTCGCTTGGGCGAGGAGGGCAAGGTGCTGCTCAAGGTCAAGGTCAGTCCGGCTGGGCAGGCGCTTGCGGTCGACGTCGAAAAAAGCAGCAATTTCGAACGACTCGACGAGGCAGCCAGGCAGGCCGTGGTTCGCTGGCGCTTTGTCCCGGCCAGGCGCGGCGACGAGAATGTCGAGGCCAGCGTTATCGTGCCGCTGGTCTTTCGCCTGGAAGATTAAGCCGTCCCCGATCGTCCGGACATGACGACGGGGACCGAAGTCCCCGCCGGCTATCTTTGGTAACAAGGCTCTAGCAGCCCCGGCTAACCGTTTTTAGGCGGCAATAGCGAAATGCTCATCATTGGCATTTATGGATTTGCGCGGATTACGTCCGTCGCCTCTCGTGTCGCCTGCTTGCCCTCAATCACCCCGTCGAAACCAGTACACCCCCCCTGTGGTGGAGGTGGCGGGAATCGAACCCGCGTCCGAAGCGCTTCCGGCTCGCCGGAATTACGACCATAAACACATTATGGGGTCGGCCCCGACAAATTACAACTCGCCTACCTGACAGGGGGTTGCCACGGGGTGAGTTTGCTGTCGGCTCGCCGGAAATAATATTTGCGCAATAAGCATTCGCTACTATGCTAACGACAAGTGGTCGTGGTTCGTTCAGGGAGAGAATAATGAACACACAGGTTGCTGCCAGCGAGCAAGGGTCGGGGCGCATCAAGCTGCCGTCGCGTTTCGATTTTTCCTGCGTCGGCCACTACCGAACTCTGATCGCCAAGTTGCTGGTGCATGCACGGCCGGAGCGCATCGCGCTCGACTGCTCGGAGGTCGACTACATCGACAGTGTCGGGCTGGCGACGCTGATCGCATGGGAGCACCTGTGCAAGGAAAAGTCCACGACGCTGGTCCTGGAGGATTGCCAGCGGGCGGTACTCGATGAATTGAAACTGCTCGGTGTCCATCGGCTGTTTTATTTCGACCGCAGCGTCACGCGCGCCTCGGTGGCAGTGCCCAGGCCAAGCGATGCGGCGATTGGCGCCCTACAGGCCGGTTGAAGCCGGCGTCAATCAATGTGCCGGATAGCGACCGGGCTGGTTGGGTTTAGCAGAATAGCCTCAACGCGGGCCAGCCAGGCTTCGTGGAAATGCTGCCGGAGGTGGGCATCGGCAGTGCCGGCGAGCAGGGCGCTTAGCCAGGCTCCGATTTGCGGATGGGACGGGATGTCGGCCAGATTCAACGTGCAGTCGACGCTCCGGCCGGTGTCCTTGCGCCGGAAGCGGATGCCGCCGATGCCGTCGACACCGAAGCGCAGCAACTGCTGGCGGCTGTATCTGCCGGCCAGCCCCTTGAAGCCGCCGCTGCCGGCGGCGCCGGTGATCAGCGTGGCGACGCTGGCCATGACCCCGGCCACGCCGCTGTCCTGCGTTTCCGGAAAGTCGATTTCGATGGCGCCCCGCTCGGGCAGGCTGGCCCCGTACAGGGCGCGCAGCGCGTCGACCGTAATCCGCCAGCTGGCGGCAACCGTCGGACAGGCGTGGCCGGTCAGTTTGACGGCATCGGCGAAGCGGTATTCGAGCAGGCCGTGCTCGGCGCTGCCCAGCAGTTCGGCCAAGGGGTCGTAGACGGTAATGCCGGGAAGCTGGGCGAAAAATGCGGGAAAGGCCATGTCGATCTCCTGTGCGGCGGAGTATCCGCCGCCCGGGTTGCGCCGGCCTTGATGTCGATCAGGCGCGCTCGATCAGCTCTACTTTGTAGCTGACTGGTTCGTCGTGCAATTTTCTGTAAGTAATTGATTGCACCGCAAAACCGGAATTCCGGTTTTGCTGAAAACCGACTCAAATACCCTGAAAATCAGTGACAGCCGCCACAAAATGGCGTCTTGGCCGCCAGTTGACCGATAGAATAGCCGTCCGACCAAGCAATAAGGAGCGGCCATGGCACGGGCTAGACAGAAGCCTTCCGGCAAGTGGGAGATTGGTTTGCGACACCCTTCCCTGCCCGGCGGCCGGAAGTATTTCACATTCGACACTGAAGCTGAAGCCAATGCCTACGGGGAGCAGTGGCATCTGATGAAGATGGCGAACATCGACCCGCCAGCCGAGCTGCTGAATCCGACGCCTCCGGTTAGCAAATCGCTTGGCTATGTCATCAGGCAGTGGGCAAACAGCGGCCTTTCCGCACCTTCCCAGCAGTCGCCGCTGGGGTCGCTGATGTCTGAAGTCGGCGACGTGAAGCTGACCGACGCGAACTATGCCTGGCTGGCCGGCTACGTGCAGCGCCTCAAGGTGAAGAACAACCTCGCCCCGAACTCAATCCGCCATCGCATCCAGGCGCTCGGCCGGGCCATCGACGAGTATCTGCGGCACAACCCGGAAGTTGTCATGCAGAACCCGGTCGGGCTGCTGCCGAAGGGCTACAGCAGCTACACCGACGTGGATAAGCGCCTGGTCGAGGCGAACGGCGGCAAGCACAAGGTCGACATCTCGCGGGACCGTCGGCTGCATGCCGGCGAGGAGCAGAAGATCATCGCGGTGATGATGGGCCACAAGCCGGAAGGCCGGCGCTGCGCGCTTCACCTGCAGGGCGGCAATGCCCTGGTGACCATGTTTATCCTGATCGTCTATTCCGGGCTGCGCCTGCGCGAGGCATACACCTTGAAGCGCGGGCAGATCGACCTGACAAACAAGGTGATGCACGTCCAATGCTCGAAGCAGTGGCGCGGCAAGGTGAAGTTCCGTGATGTACCGATCCGGCCAGAAGTGCACAAGTCGCTGACCGACTACCTGGCCACGCGTCACCTGCTACCGACAGCGAACCTGTTCCCTTTCATGGAGGAAGAGCCGGACATGACGCTGAAGAAGGTTACCCAGCGGCTGTCGGAGCGCTTCAAGTCGGCGTTCGATTTCGCCGGCTGCCAGGATCTGAACGAGCATGACCTGCGGCACGAGGCCACCTGTCGATGGCTAGAGCTTCGAGATGCGAACGGGCAATGGGTGTTCCGGCTTGAGGAGATCAACCGGATAATGGGCTGGTCAGCAAACTCGACCATGGCCCAGCGCTACGCCAGTTTCCGGGGTACAGACCTGGCGCAGCGCATATGGGCTATCCACGACTCAACGCAGGCAGGGCTGGCGGCTGCCGACGGCGTGGCTTGATGTCGGGCGAGCGATTCATCTCAGGCTGGCGTTTCGCTCTTCTCTCTTGGGCCTCGGCTCTCGCCTTCTCGGCAAGGTAGGCCAGCAGATCGGCGCGGACGAACAGCCAGCTGCGGCCAAGCTTCAAGCCTGGGATGTCACCGGCGCGGGCCAGCTCCTCGACCTGTTCCGGCGTGCAGTGCAGGAGCTTGGCGCAATCGTCAGAGTCGATGGTTTCGTCTGTGGTCATGCTGCCTCCTTCAGTCTGTCAAATTCACTGCTGATGCGGACGGTTTTTAGAATGTCCTCAACCTGGTCGAGCGTCAGCTTCAGCGCTTCGCGCTTGCACGACTCGACCGATCGTTTTGCTTGCTCGATGTCGGATTCAAAAATTGGCGAGGAATATTCCAGCTTCTTCGCCAGCTTCGACAATCCTGAGGTGTCGGCGGATAGGCCATGCCGAGTATTGGCAAGATCGTGGAATTCGATGATGCCCTCCATCGCCGGCACCATTTCATACCAACCACCGCGCATGCACTCTTTGAATACGGCCTTCCCCTGGACGACGTCGACCGTCCCGTCGGCTTCGATCTGGTGCAGGATGCGGTCGACCGGATAGAAGACGGCAGTGATCTTCCATGGGCAGCACGACATGCGCAGATTCCCGGTGCTTTTGACCCGGCGCTTGCAGGATTTGCGGCTCATGCCATTCCTCCAAAAAGGTCGCCCTGCACCGGCAGAGCCTGTTTGATTGCCATCGCCCGGCGGCGGGCGTTTGCGGCCCAGCCGAGCAAGATGAAAGAGAAGCCGCGGGCGCGGCCGGAGAAGTGCCGGGACTGGGCCAGATAGACCCGGGCGGCGTGGATGTGGGAAGCGCGGTCGGTCATGCAAGCTCCTCAAGCCCAAATAGATCGTGCTGCTCGGCCCCATTCGCATAGATGGTCACAGGAATAAACGTGTCCGCTGTTGGCTCGTCGCCGTCCCAGCCGTCAGGCCATGTTTCGCTAGCGATCAGTTGCCGAATGCGCGCTTCCTCTTCGGCGTTGATCAGTTCGAAGCGCGCACCGCGCAGGGCAGAGGAATTGACTCTGTGCTGGATGTCGAGAATCTTGTCCAACGCCTCGAGGCGAGCTTCCAGAGTCAGCGGTCCCATGCGCTGCGGGTTCTTGCCGATCGATCCATCCTTCAGGCGCTCAATGCCAGCCTTGCGCAGGCGCTGGGCCGGTTCGCGCAGCCAGCGGTAGATGGCCTTCAGTTCGCGCAGCGCGGCCAGATGCGACCAGCGCGGCATGGCGAGGATGCTTTCCAGCGCCTTTTCCTCCTGGGCCAGTGGGCAGGCGATGCAGCCGGTGCGGGCGTTGATTTCCTCGGCCTCGTCGCCGCCATAGGCGTCGGCGATGATCTCGGTCGGCCAGCCGCCGAACTCTTCCAGCGGCGCCCAGTGGCGCAGCCACTCCCAGACGTGGCAGACGCGCCAGTGCAGCAGCGGCGCCAGAGTGGCGATTCGGCCGCGCACGCTCTTGCTCTCCGGAAGTACCTGCTGGTACCAGCCTTGGCCGCACTCGGCGCCGTCCTTGCCACAGCTCATCTCGATGCGTCTATCGCGGATGGCGCTCTCGCCCTGGCGGACGCCGGTTATAGTCAGCGCCGTGCCGTCGCCCAGCGTTTCGGCAATGGCGGCGGCCATCGGATCGACCTTGATCTGCCGGGTGCACCAGCGCAGCGTGTTGTTGTTCGGCGGCGGCACGCCGCGGCCGAGGATATAGACCAGGAAGCGCTTGTCGAGCGGCGCGCGGACGACGCGGAATTCGATACCGCGCTCGGCCAGCTCGTCCATGATCGCCTCGGCGGCGATAGCCAGCGGCGGGAGTTCCTGCCGGGTGTCGGCATAGAGCACCGTCAGGCGCTTCGGCCCATTGATCTTGCCCGACGTTATCAGCCAGACGATTAGTGTCAGCGTGGCGGTGCTGTCCTTTCCGCCAGACCAGGCGATAACCCAGTGGTCGTGCGCCGGCCCGTAGGCTTGCAGGCTCTGGATAGTCAGCTCGATCGATTCAGTCATTTGCAGACGGGCGCCGGATTCAAATAGGGTTAGGTCGCGGGCGGTCATGCCTCACCGCCTTCCGACTCAACCGGTTCGCCGAGACTGCCGGCCGGATAGAACACGATGGCAGGCACGCCGGTTTCGCGCTGGATGATGAACGGTGAATTGTCCGGGCCGCGCCAGCCGGCCGGCTTCTTGACCTTGCCGTTTTCGTCCTTGATGACGCTGCCGTCCGGGCCGATCTTGTCGAGGTTGGCGCGGGCAACCTCGCGCATTGCTCCAAGCACGTCGGCGCCTTGGGACAGGGCCGATCCGATGGTCACCCAGGCCAGATCGATGTCGGCGTCGAGCATGGCTTCGCGGTCGCCGTCGGCAACCTCATCGTCGAATATCCCGTTCTTGAATTCCCATGAAAGGCTGCAAAGGCCTTCCACAATACTGTCACTGGCGCTTATTCCGACAGCCTCCAGCTTCTCGGCCATTTCCTCAAGTTGCAGGCCGATGTACAGGGCCGTCTGCCGGACGTTGAAGCGGTCTGTCGTGCAGCCGACCGCCTCGGTGAAGCGGCGAACGTCGGCGACGAATGTTTCGGTAGTGTGGCTCATGCTATTCCTCAATGCTCAATGAAACAGTTACGCCCAGCGCCGCGCATTCAGCAGCGGCTGCCTTGAGCGTGTTGATTGCAGCGCGCCGCACCTGGTCGAACAAGTCAGGAGTCGCGCTGCTTCTGGTATTCGTGGCCGGCGGAGTTTGACGCTTGGCCGGCCGTGGTTTTGTGCGCTGCCAGTCCTTCAGATCCTCCAGTGCTTCGAGGGGAGCATTGCCGGCCTTGACTGCACGGCGCAGGCAATCCGGCCCGAGGCCGTGCTTCACGCTTGCGGGGTTGGTCAGAGGGCGGCGGCAGGCCTGGCAGCGCATGGTTACTTCTCTTCAGCGTTGAACGTGCTGACAACTTCGATGGGTGGGTACATGTCGCAGGCGCTGGTTCCGGCTTCACGACGAAGCCAGAGCGCCGCCGCTACCGATTCATGGCTGTTGCGCTCGGTGTAGCGCCGGCAGTTCTTCATGCTCTGGCACTTGCCACCATCGCAGGTCGAGAACTGGGGAGTCATGCTGCTTTCGCCTCCTTGAATTCGACGGACTGAACCTTCTTCGAAACCGCAACACCGACCGGGACCAGCGCGAAAACCTCACCGCGTCCGGTGGCCTTGGCCATTGCTTTTGCCTTGGCGACAGCGGTTTCAGGCTTGGAGAACTTGGCCGGCTTCCGCTTTGGGGCGCAGACCAGATAACCGCGGGCTGCATCTTTCACGTCGACCGCTTCTTCGTCGTGCATCAGCTGCTCCTGCAGGGCTTCGTTCTGCTTGGTGGCATAGCCAAGCTTGGTCTTCAGTTCTTCTATGGCCTTGGTCACAGAACCGACACCATCCTCGCCGATGGAAGACATCATCGTCCGCTCCCACAACAGCACGTCGTCGCGGTGAGCATTACGGTCAGCAATCAGCCGTTCGATGGCCAGCACCAGACTTTCGCCTTCTTTCACGCGAACCGCATTGCGTGCGTTGGTGATGACTTGCTCGGCATCCGCCAGTTGCTGGCGCAGATGCGATACTTCATCCGATCGAGCAGGCTCCCGGCGTGTAATCTGGTCAATGGGTTTGACAAGCGGCTTTGATGGCTTGGCCAGCCAGTAGATCAACTCGTTGCCCTTACCCTTGCGCTTCTCGCACTCGACCTCGGCATCAGTCCGCATTTCGGACAGCGCCTTGACTACATCGGACGGGTAATCCTTCATGCCGATGTCCGCGGCGATCTTCTTGGCGGTGGATTCGGTTACAGTCGCCAGGTTCTGGCGAATCTTTTCCTTGATGGCTTCCATGATCAGGCGGCCTTCCCGAATGCGTCTTCAAGGCTTTCCGGCTCGGGCTCGATCAGCGACATCTCGACTTCCTGCTGGATCATTTCGCACAGGCGGCCAAGCTCAGCCGATTCCGGGTGAGCGATGACGCGGAAGCTGACCACAACTGTACCGCCGTCCTGGCAGTCGAAGCGGAAGTTGTCGACGTCGGTTTCGATCAGGTGAATGTCTTGCGTACCGCTGACACCGTAGTGGATCACCGTCTCGTAGCCGGCGAATGTCTTGCCCCACTTGATGGCGCCCATCAGCGGGAATTTCAGCTTGGGAAGAACGCCCGGCTGGTCGGCCAGCAGATCACCTTCACCGGCATCGGCGGCGCGGTAGATGGCGGACTTGAGCGAGGGATCGAACTCGGACAGGACATCGTTGCTGACCTTGATATCGAACTTCAGGTCGACCGCGAGCTTCTTGTCTTGGCCGTGGAGTTCGGCACGCGGATTGACCGACGTCAGCTTGGCGTTTTGGTGGTTGAGGGAAAACATAGTTGCTCCTGTGGTTGGTGTTGGGTGGGGCGGCCGGTATTGCGACTGGTCAGGATTCAGTAACCGGCAAACGGATTCACGCGTCCTGTAGCGCTTCGCCCCATTGATCGTTACTGCGCCTTGAACTCGTCGGCCTTGCGCTTGTAGATGGCGGCCAGGTCGTCGCGTTGCGTGATGCTGGCGACGTACTGGATCAGGTCGGCCGCTGCGCCGAGTTCGTCGCGGTTCTTGGCTGCGTTGAGCTTCGAGGCGACCTCGACAAATGAATGTGATTTCGACATGGTCAAGCCGCCTTCTTGAAGGCCATGGCCATCGTGTGATCGGCGATCTTCCGGCAGATGGTCGGGAAGTCTGCTTCTCGGTACAGCTTGGCGCTGCGGTCTGTGGTGGCAATGAAGCCAAGCGAGGCAAGGAATTCGCTGCTTACCGTGTAGCCAAGGCGCGCATTGATTTCGCCGAGCTTGATGGTGGCGCCGGTTTCGACGCGAACAACTTCCGCTTGCGGGGCAGCTTCTTGATTGCCAGTCAATGGAGTTTCTGCCGTTCCTGTAGTGGTGGCCTCGGGTTGGTTATTCGGTTTGAAGGCAGCAATGCGTTCGACTTCAGCCTTGCGGAGTTCATCGGCGGCGATGCGGTTTGCCTCAGCGCGTTCGGCGGCAATCTTGGCATCAGCTTCGCGCTGCGCCCTAGCCTGTTCCTCGGCGCGGATGCGTTCGCGCTCGGCGGCCAGGCGCTTTTCTTCTGCCTCCTTGCGCTGGCCGATACGCATGGCTAGCAGTGCGGCGAAGTCCTCCGGCTGCTTGGTGCAGACTTGGGCGAAGTCAGGGAACAGGCTCATGTCCTCGACCGTCTTGCGGTTGGCCTCGATGCGGTCGGCGATGGCGTTGGCTTCGATCTTGGCGTTGGCCAGGGCGACGGATACCTTGTCGCGCATGCTGTCGAGCGACTTCAGGCCTTTGATTGCTTCGGCAAAGGTTGGTCCATCAACACCGAACTTGACGCCAACCCTCGCCACGAGCCCGGCGAAGTGAATCCGGTATTCTTCCTGCGCCTTGGTCACAATCTCAGCCTTGCGGTTTTCCTTCTCAGCCTTCACCAGCTTGTCGAGCGTCAGCCGCTTGCTGCGCATCTCGGCCTTGAGGCTGTCGATGGTGCGGAACAGTTGGTCGATGCTTTCCGTCTGCGCCAGGGCTTGCGACTTGACCAGATCAAGGCGCTTTTCGCCGTCGTCCAAGAACTTGACCATCTTGTCGGCGGTGGCGAAATCGTTGTCGGTGACCAGCGTCGTGTTGATGGCCTGAATGCGAGCGGTGACGACGTCCTTGAAGTCAGCGAGATTCGATGCTGTTACCTGGCCGACCAGTTGCACGGTCAGCGCCGGCAGGTCCTCGATGATTTCTGCGACGGCGGCCGGCTTTATTTCATCGGGGGAGTAGGCCGCAACATCCTTTTCAAACTGCGTCCAGCCTGACTTCAGCTTTTCCAGGCGCTCCGGCGTGGTCCGGTATTCGCAGTGCACGAAGTTTTCAGGTGTGCCGTCGGAGCAAACGAACACGATGTGGTCGAAGCCAAAAACCATGATCTGCTGGTCCAGTTGCCACTTGTGCGAATCCGGCACTTCGCCGGCGGCAACCTGGGCGGCAATTCCTGCGTTCCACAGCTTGTGCTCGAATCCGATATTGCAGAGCATCGTTGCGCCGTCCGAGCTGGCCAAGTACTTCCCGGAATCATCCGTTGCGACAATCGGGTAAAGCTCTTCACCGATGATGGCTTCGACCAGCGGCCGGGCTTTGGCTTCGGCTTCGTGTCCAGCGTTGAAGCGCCCGAGCGTGGCGGCGTCAGGTTCATTGACAATGCCGGTTGCCTTCTGGCGAATCAGTTCGGAGCGCGTCATGTAGGAGCTTTCTCCCATCATGGCCGGCGCCTCGCTGGCGGTAAAACACTTGGCGCGGGCATTCAGCCATTCCCGAGTGCCTTGTTTTACGTTGAGTTCGATCATGCTTTTGCTCCTTCAAATTCACGGACGAAATCGGCATCGATCACGCCGTCTTTATCGACGTGCGCCGGCTTATCCAGGTTGTAGATGGCTTCGATCTGCTCGGCCGACAGGGTGTATTTGGTGGCAGAACGGGAAACGATCTGCTCGGGCCTGGCCTTGCCGGCGGCGATGGCATCGCCCCATGTCTTCAGGTTCTTGGCGAACTCGGCCTCGGGGTAATCCGGAAGCTTCTCGATCTGTTTGCGCTCTTCCCGTTGCGGCATCGGGTTGATCTCGATCTCGGAAATGCGCTCTGCTTCGTCCTGGTCGTAGATGCCACCGAAACCGAACGCCAGGCGGGCGCACTGGATCATTGCCTTGTGGCGCAGCATCCGCTTAGGGTGGCTGCTCCAAGGGCCGACGTTGGCGCGCTTGCACTCGCTCATGTACTCGGTGATCACGATCGGGCGGGTGCGGTCCTTGCGGAAAATCTTGCAGGTGCATTCGTCTTCGTTTTGCTCGAACTCCATCCCGTCGAACTGCGGGTGCTCGTTCATGATGCGAGACCATCCGTCGACACCGACGACCGGGACGATCCCATTGTTCTTGTCGGGGAATGCGTAGATTTCCTTGGTCCAAGGGTTCAGGCCGTACTGATTGGCGACAATCAGAAGCGCGGTCATTTGCGCGTCGGTGACTTGGCCCTTGAATGCGGTGGCCTTCAGGGTATCCATCAGGCCGGCGCCGTCGCCGAGTTCAAAACGCTTGGCGAGCGTTCCGGTAAGGGTGGTTAGTGCGTTGCTCATTTTTGGCTTTCTTCGGTGGGTAACAGGGTCTAAATTTTCTTGGCCGCAACCGCCTTGAAAGCGGCGCGGATTGGGATAGCGTTGGCGATGGTCAGCGCCTGTTGCTCGCTGGTGGCGTCGACGTACTCGATCACCTGGCGGGCGTTCTGCACGGCGTTGGAACAGGTGCGCTTGACCATCTCGACGCGGTAGCGGCGCAGCGGGGCGCGCAGGCGCTCGCTCATGCCGAACCGCCTTTCGCATCAATCCGGATACGAATGCACGCGGCGAGGCCGCCCTTATCGCCGTAGCAATCCTTCCAAGCGGGCGTCTGTGTTGGCGCTTTGTCTGAGCGGTAATCGACAACCTCTCCGGACATGCGGTGATTCTTGCCGTAACCTAGGCTCAACACGACACGGCGCCCGATGCGGCATGTCCGCGAATTCCAGCGAGGACCTTCCTGACGGAATTCCCACTCTTTGTCGCCGCGCGCGAACTGCTCGAAGTACTCGCGCTTGAGCGGAACGAACAATGGTTTTTCATGGATCATGCCGCGATCCTTTCCGCTTCCATGCGCTCGAGCTTCTCAGCGTCGGCCCGCTCCTCGGCGGCGCTCATGGACTCGGAATTCCAGTCCTCGACACAGGCCGGGATGATCTCGTCGGTGATGTAGTCCTCGGAGACATCGACCTCGACGCCATTCACGCCGCCGATCTTGATCCAGTAGATCGTCGCGGTTTCGGCTTCGGACGGCTCGAACTGCGTGGCGCGACGGCCGGCGTGGCGCTTGTAGCTGATGGTCAGCTCGACTTCGCCCAGCGGGCCGCAATCAACGGTATGGGTGCAGATGGCCATTACAGAACCCCCCAGGCGCGAAGCAGCAGGGCAATCGATGCGCCTGCGCAGGCTGCGGTGTAGGCCAGCGCGGCAATGCCGATCATTTCGTCGTGAGAGGCCAGGCGGCGGCGGAAGGTGGCGGCGGTCATGATCAGCCCCCGAACAGCGAAACAAGTACCAGCGCAGCGATGCAGGCCAGGCCGACCATCACGTCGACGTCAGTGCGAACCTCATGGGCGAACGGAATGGCGCTCCAGGGATCGGCCCGCAGGAAGTGTTGTTGCCAGTGGTCCATGATCAACTCCAATTCAGTGCCGGTTACAGTGTTCCGGCGTGCCCTCGATGACCCCGGCTTGGCGTCCGGCTAGGGGCTGGCTTGTCTCTCCAAGCGGTCTCGGTCTCACCCGTAGTAGCCGTCTTGTCAGGCCGGCGCCCTGTTGTCCGTTTGCGGGCCGGACCCCCTTGAAGAGTCGCTGCGGTGTTTTGCTGCGATGGGGGGATGTTAAGCGCCCTTAACGGCGTCGTCAATAGGCGCGCTTAACTTTTTGTGAAAATAAAACCCGCCAGACGGCGGGTTATTGATTAGCCAGAAACGACGGACGTAAAAAAACCCGCCGAAGCGGGCCTATTTGGCTGTCTTGGTTAGCTACCTATGTAAGCCATGCTGGCAAAGAACACGGCAGCAACAAGTCCTGCGGTTCTATTGCCAAATCTGTTTACCAATGCGCCAATCGCCCAGACTGGGATGGCGAATCCTATCGATTTTGCAATGTCATTTGACCAATTGCTGATTATGGTCGCGTAAATTAACCCTATCGAAAATAGACCAAGGTGGTAAGCCAATGGAGGAAGTCTATTCATTTATCTTGATTCAACATCATGTCAAACAAAGCAAAGAAGGCAAGTGCATTTATTATGAATGAGGTGACGGTGTAGCCGCTTGGCTCAATCATTGGAAGAACAAAAGATGCCAAAGCTAGTATTTGAAAAATACCACTAGGGTTTTCTCTTTTGCCAGTCATATCCGCTCGCTCTGTTTGTAGACCACTCTGCCAATGACCTTAACGTCTTCGGTGCATCGCTTCGGTGCGAAACGGCGCTGATCCGCATTGTCGCTTGCCGCCCACCATTCCCCGGCATCTCGGCGTAAGCGCTTGATGCAAAGCTCCCCCTCGTAGTTCAGGGCAAAGGCTTCTCCATCAGCTAGTTCAACGTCGCCGGTATTGATGACCACAAGGTCGCCATCCCACAAGGCCGGCTCCATGCTGGCGCCAGAAACTCGGACGGCGAACAGTTTGTCCGGCCTATATCCATTCAATTCGAACCAATCTCGGCGGAAGAATACGGGCTTCCCGTTTCCATCTTCCGGATCTATCGCATACCCGCTAACGCCTGCTGACAATTTGAACTTGACCCGCGGCACCTCCTGGAGATCGGGGTGCTCGCTCAGATTTATGAGTTGAGGCGCGGATTCTGGCAGAAGTGAATTGCCATTGGAATTAGACGAAGGTGATAGGTCTTTCATGGGGCCTACCCCCTTGCTGATCCACATGGCGTTCAAGCCAAATTTCTTTGCAAGTTTTGTCGCTGGCTCTATCGCAAGAGACTTTGTCGGCCCATTAACCCATTGCGAAACCGATGCCGGCTTAACGCCAGCGATGTTCGCAAGTTCTTTGGTTGAGTTGCCGGCCAGTTGCAGCAGGTAATTTGCTCGTTCGGAAAGTGTTTTCATTAAGCAATCCTAACTGTTGTGAGATTAGGTGCGCTTGACACATTGGTTAAGCGCACTTAACATACGACGTCATGGACAACGAGGATTTACACATGACACCAAACGACATCATCGACAAGCTCGGCGGGACCGCTGAAGTTGCTCGACTCTGCCAAGTAAAGCCGCCCTCTGTTTCCCAGTGGCGAGAGTCCGGCATCCCTGCCGCCCGCCTGATGTTCCTCAAGCTCGCCCGGCCGGACGTATTCGCTGCGGTCGACGCCTCCGAAGAGACGAAAAAGGCGGCGTGAGATGAATATCAAGCTACTTGCTGCTGAATCCCACTGGTCGGACTGTGCAGTGCACAACGAGCCGGCGTATCCAGCCGGCCCGTGCGACTGCGGAGCCGTTAAAGCTTCGCAAGGATTCTGGACATCCGCGTATCGGCTGGGTTGTATTTGGGCCTTGTACCTTCGAATGAATTGGCGGTGGATTGCAATTCGAGGATTTCGTTCACTACGAAAAGCCGCCAGTCTGGAACGTTTCCAGAATCTGAGCTCCCGCCGATCTGATACGCGCTCAACGAAAGATTCCCGGCAGTCGTCACGCCAAGAAGGTGAGGCTCCACTAGGCGCTGATGTCCGTGATAACGGAAAGACAGAATCCGGCGGTTTCTGATGGCATCGATGATTATTTCTTTCATGGGCAATTCCTTTCAAGGTGAGGTGATGCGAGTGGAATCCGCATCTTACCCGATTGGAATTGCCCGCCTTATTCGCGGAGAGGCCTGACATGGCCGGAGAAAAGAAGATCGTCAATGCCGGGTTTCGACTCCCTGAGTCGATGCTTTTCCGAATCAAGGGATTGGCCGAGGCCAAGGGCATTACCGAGTCCGAGTTCGTTCGCATGGCGTGCACCGAAGTGATTGATCGGGAGATGAATTACTACTACTCGCTCAATTCAATCTTCGGTGACGAAAGCCGGTCTGGGAACAGAAACCTGGTTGAACCGTGTTCTACGCGGGGCGAAAGGCCAGAAATTTCCGACATTGGGGGTGGAAATTGAATTCAATTCAATCCGGACCGACTCCGGTTATGTCGGATTGCCGTCGGAGTTCTTTGCTCTGCACGATGAGCAATTGCAATTCAAGGGGGCTTTGACATGGATAGTGATTTCATCCTACCGGCGCTGCTTTGCGCCATCGTGCTGTTCGTCGGCTTATG
>Ga0316605_10001032_pt1 | contig 16878 bp, 13 predicted proteins | sample OWC_soil_day20_n_FD_207666 | JGI IMG/M metagenome (GOLD analysis project Ga0316605, IMG submission 207666) | Wetland soil microbial communities from Old Woman Creek delta, Ohio, United States - OWC_soil_day20_noCT | ecosystem: Environmental > Terrestrial > Soil > Wetlands | place: USA: Ohio...
TTAATACTTTTTTGCGACAAAAGTCGCTTCGCATCAAGGCACCCACACCTATCGGTTGTCCAAATTTTTAAAGAACTTCCTACTTCAACCCGCCGCGCCGTTTCGTTTCAAACAACTCGTCAGCAGCGAGGGGGCGAATTATAGATAGCCCACCAAGGGCGGTCAAGCACTTTCTGCACAAAACTCTAAAAAATTTTCGTCACTTCCCCTTCCTGGCAACACATGGCCAATCCTCTCTATATAGGATGGCGCAGCAATGCCGGCCAATGTTGGCCTCCGCATTTTTGCAAGGATGGGACGTGAGTGGCTGAATACAAAGAAACTTTTCCAATACTTAGCACTCTGATACGACGAGTGCTAGAATGGAATTGAACCTTGAAGGAGGAACTTACGCTATGACCAATGCTTTGGCGCTTCCCATCCCCTCGACCGTCGGCAGCATCGACGCCTATATACAGGCGGCCAATCGCTATCCGATGCTTTCCGAGGCCGAGGAAAGCCGATTGGCCGAGCGCTTCCACAACGAAGGCGATGTGGAAGCTGCGCGTCAGTTGGTGCTTTCCCATCTGCGCTTGGTAATTTCCATTGCCCGGGGTTATCTGGGGTATGGCCTGCCACATGCCGATCTGATTCAGGAAGGCAATATCGGCCTGATGAAGGCGGTTAAACGCTTTGATCCAACACGAGGCGTTCGTTTGGTGTCGTTTGCCATGCACTGGATCAAGGCCGAAATTCACGAATACATTCTTAAGAACTGGCGCTTGGTCAAAGTGGCGACGACCAAGGCACAGCGCAAGCTGTTTTTCAACCTGCGCAGCCTGAAGAGCGGCTACGAAGGCATCGATACCTTGTCCGGCACCCAGGCCGGGGAGGTTGCCAGCCGTCTCGGCGTCAAGCCGGAAGAGGTGGTCGAGATGGAGACCCGACTGTCCGGGCGCGACTTGGCGCTGGAAGGGAACCCGGATGACGACGACAATGCCTTTGCCCCCATCGACTACCTGGCCGACTCCCGTTACGAGCCAACCCGTATGCTGGAAAACAAGGCACAAGCCCGCTTGCAGGACGAAGGGCTGCATGAAGCCTTGGCCGCACTCGATGCCCGGAGCCGTCGTATCGTTGAGGCACGCTGGCTGCATGACGGAGAAGCGGCAACACTGCACGAACTGGCCGCAGAGTTCGACGTCTCGGCCGAACGTATTCGGCAGATCGAAGTCAAGGCACTACAGAAAATGCGAGGCGTACTGGCGCCAGCCTGAGTTCAGGAAATCGTATAGAGAGGGGGCCGGATGGCCCCCTTTTCCATTGGGAAAAGAAATATCCCCGCCTACCGGCCCGAACCAGGCTCTATCCCGCCGCCCCACCTCCCCGGGGTAACGGCAATTCGGCTTTCTTGAAGCGCAGAGCGTAGGTAAATACGTCTTTGGAACACACATCGATGCAGCGGCCGCAATTGGTGCAGTTGGCCGCCAGGATGACCGGCCCCACGCCCTTGCCTTCCCCCTTCAAGGCCGGCCGGATGACCTGCGGCTCGGGACAGATCTCGAAGCAATCCATGCAGTCATGGCAGGCTGCGCGCCCGGACGCCGAAACACGCAGCAGACTCCAACGACCGAGCAGGCTGTAGAAAGCGCCAACCGGACACAGGTGACCGCACCAGCCACGGCTCATCACGAACAGGTCGAACAGAAAAACCGCAAGCACTACGGTCCACGCCGCTCCCAGGCCGAAAATGAGGCCGCGATGCAGCATGGAAACCGGATTGATCAACTCCCACAAGACAACGCCGCTCACCGCCGACCCCAAAAGGGTCATGCCGAGCAGCCAGTAACGGGTCGCCCGTGCCAAATGCGCGCTGCCCTTGATCCCCAGACGGTCACGCAGCCAGCCGGCGGCATCGGTCACCATGTTGACCGGACAGACCCAGCTGCAATAGACGCGACCACCGATCAGGAAATAAAAAACCAACACGATAGCTGCGCCAAGCAAGCCAAGCGTTTCCGGGAGATGGCCGGCAAACAAGGCCTGCAGGACGACATACGGATCACTCAGCGGCAGCATATCCAGCGTATAGCTATAGTTGAGGTTGCCCTTGACCAACCAGACACCGAACAGCGGACCGAGCAGAAACAAGCCGAGGATGCCCAGCTGCGACAGGCGGCGCAGCAGCAGCCATTGATGGGCGGCCAGCCAGCCTTTGGCCTCGACGGCTTCGGATCCGATACGCTTCGCACTCATGGTTTGCCCCCCAGCCCCGGCGGCAGGCTCGGGATGAGACCCGCCTCACTGCCCGGCATGCCACGGGCCGGTGCAGTATGACCGCTTGCCGGGTCGTAATGACCGGGCAGACTGGCACCTTCCGGTAACCGGTCGGGCAGGTCGACGATCCTGGATTCATCGACCAGCGACCGCCCTGCCTTCCTTTGCTCTTCCCAACCGATACGATAGTGGTCGCCAAGCGCCCCCTTGGCCAACTTGGGCGGCAAAACGCGGATTGCCGCCTCCTCCAGCACACATGATTTCTCGCACTTGCCGCAACCGGTACAGGCCTCGGAATGGACAGTCGGCAGGAACATGGCGTGACGACCAGTACGTTGATTGGGCACCATTTCCAGCGTGATCGCCTTATCAATAACCGGACAGACGCGATAACAGACGTCACAACGCAGACCAAGAAAATTGAGGCAGGTCTCATGATCGATCAACACCGCGACCCCCATCCTGGCCCGGTTGATATCGGTCAGCTGGTGATCGAGCGCCTTGGTCGGACAAGCCTTGACGCAAGGAATGTCTTCGCACATCTCGCAGGGAATGTGGCGCGCTGTGAAATAGGGCGTACCGGTCGCCACCGGCGTTTCCGGCTTGGCGAGTTCCAGCGTGTTGTACGGACAATCGCGCACACACAGGCCGCAACGGATGCAGGCCCCAAGGAAATCCTCTTCCGGCAACGCGCCGGGCGGACGCAGGGCCAGCGCCGGCAGGGCCTTCGACTGTTTGGCGTAAAGACCGAGCCCCAAGCCGAGCAACCCCGCCCCGCAGGCCATGCGGGCTGAATCGAACAGGAACTGGCGGCGGGCGGCACCGCTCTTCGTGGGAGAACTATCTAGGGGTTTCATAGTCGTTGGGACAAACGCCAACCTGCAACACGGCTCACTGACCCAGGCACCCGGAGAGCGCCATCAGTCTTGCGCGTCGTTCGAGCGCCTGACCACCTCAAATTGCATTCATCCAAAATCGGCTTGCCGATACCCGGCACATGCGGGGCATCACCGGGAAAAATACGCTTCCCTGAAACCGGAGTTATTAGCGTAGATCAAGATTCGGATATGCCCCTGCTTCTTTTGCTGGGTTATTGATCAGGATCAAGCCAGGATAGGCCTCCCGGCGTATTTATTGAGTCTCCGGGCGCCTGATCCATACTAATATTCGCAGCAGCTTATCCATCACTTGCCGCTCCAGCCCATCAATGACGCCCCGCTCCGCCCTGCTCGTCCTGCTCCCCGTCAGCCTTGGTCTGGGATGGCTGGTCGTATCGTGGGTAGACCAATCGGCGATACCGCGTCCGGACATAGCCAGCGAAGTGCTCCAAATCACCGACCCGACGCCGGCCGTGCGCCTGAACGAACCGTTGTCCCCGCTGCCGGATATTGGCCAGCTTGACCCGGAAAAAGTAGCTCTCGGTCGCCAACTATTCCACGACCCGCGCCTCTCCGCCGACCAGAGCATTTCCTGCGCAACCTGCCATCCGCTCGATCGGGGAGGCGCCGATAACCGCCCCATATCACTAGGCGTGAACAAGGCGCGGGGCGAAATCAATGCGCCATCGGTGCTGACCGCCGCCCTCAACTTCCGTCAATTCTGGGATGGGCGGGCAGGCACGCTCGAAGAACAGGCGGCCGGCCCGGTGACTAATCCACGCGAAATGGCCGCTACTTGGCCGCAGGTGCTCGAACGACTGAACAGGGACGCGGCGCTGAAACAGAAATTTTCCCGCCTCTATCCGGACGGGATTACCCCGCAAAACATCACCCGCGCCATCGCCGACTTCGAACGTAGCCTGCTTCGTCCCAGCCGTTTCGACCGTTGGCTACAAGGCGAACACAACGCCATCAACAGCGACGAGCAAAGCGGTTACCAATTGTTCAAGAAACACGGCTGCATCGGCTGTCACCAGGGAGCCAATGTCGGTGGCAACCTGTTCCAGCGCTTCGGGATCATGGAAAACTACTTCGCTGACAAGCCGAGCATCAGCCGCGCCGACCTCGGTCGCTTCAATATCACCGGCAAGGAAGAAGACCGCCATGTCTTCAAGGTACCCAGCCTGCGCAACGTCGTTCTGACCGCTCCCTATTTCCACGACGCCTCGACTGAAGAGCTTCATGAGGCCGTCGCCGTGATGGGGCGCTACCAACTCGGGGTCGAACTTCCGGTCCGCGACATCGCCCTGATCGCCGCCTTCCTCGACACCCTGACCAGCGAACGAGTCCAGTGAACAAGCCAGCCCCCGTACTTGCCGGTCTCGGTCTATGGCTGCTGACGCTGCTCGCCCTCGCCGTTCTGGCCACCCTCTATCGCCTGGGCAGCGCCATCAGCGATGATGGGCGACACCGGGTCGAAAACCACATCAACGAACTGGCCGCCCTCGACCTGACCGTCAATCTCAATCTGATGAAATTGCAGCATCGCCGGAAGCTGGATTACGACGGCCTGGTCGGGGCCAGCCAGCGCATCGGCGTACTGCTTGACGCCACCGAAGACGAGTTCGAGCAATTCCAGCTGAAGCAGGCCCTGGCCCCGGTCCGCCAGGCCTGGCAGCAAAAGGCCGACAATCTGGAGACCTTCAAGCGGATCAACTCGATCTTCAGCACCTCGCAATTCCACTTCGTCAATCTCGCCGAAGAGCTCAGCCAGAAGCAGGACAGCCAGAAACTCAGCCTGGTATCACGCCGCCTGCATGCCTTTCTGATGCAGGGTGGCAACGAGGATCTGCCGGTGCTGGTCAGTTCGATTTACCAGCTCGACGGCGAAGTGGACAAATGGCCGCCCGCCACCCGCAAGTCGGGCAAGTTGCTAATCACGCACGGTACGCTGATCCTCGGGCAATACCGCCAGATCCAGCAGGTTTCGCGTGAGCTGCTCGACTCGCCGTTCATGGCCAACCTGTCCGCGGCCCACCGCGCCTACAACGAAGCGCACCAGCAGGCCAACGCCAGGGCCGCCAATTACCGCAAGGCAATGGCCGGTTTTGCCCTGCTCCTGGTCGGCATCGCCATCCTGGCCCTCTTCCGCCTGGGCCAGTCAACCCGCGCCCTGCAGCGCAGTCACCGCCTGCTCGACCGGATTACGGAAAATCTCGGCGAGGGCATTCTGGCCTTCGACCGCGCCGGGCAGCTGCGTTTCATCAACAAGCGGGCCAGTGAACTGCTTGGCTATTCATCTCACCGCCTGATGGGCCGGGACGCCCGGAGCGTACTATTCCGGGACGACGGCAATGACGGCAACAGGCCGGTCCTCACCGCCATCCGGCAACGCCAGAGTTTCAACGGCGAAGACTGGCTGGGCACCGACGTCGACAAGCTGCCGGTAGCCCTGATCGGCGCCGCCCTGCCGGAAGACAGCGACGGTTCGGACAAGGGCGGCTATGTACTGTCCTTCCGCGACCTGACCGAAACCCGCCACACCCAAGCCCGACTGCACCTGGCCTCCCATGTCTTCGACAGTCTGGGCGAGGCGATGGTGATCACCGACCAGCACGGCCGCATCCAGTTCGTCAATCCGGCCTACACCCAGATCACCGGCTTCAGCGAACAGGAAGCGCTCGGCCGTCGACCGGGTGATCTGCTCGGCTCTGGCCTGCACGACGCCGCCTTCTTCGCCGACATGTGGCGCACCCTGCGCGACACCGGTCAATGGAAGGGCGAGATCATCAACCGGCGCAAGAACGGCCGGCGGTATACCGAATGGCTGTCGATTTCGGCAATACGGGACCATGAGGGGCGGGTCATCCAGTACGTCGGGTTGTTCAGCGACATCACCGAACGCAAGGAAGCCGAGGCCCATATCCACCACCTGGCTTATCACGACCCGCTGACCGGCCTGGCCAACCGCCTGCTCTTCCGCGACCGCCTGGATACCGCCCTGCGCCAAGCCTCCCGCAGCCGCCGGCCGCTCGGCATATTGATTCTTGACCTCGACCGTTTCAAGGTGGTCAATGACACACTCGGCCACGAAGCCGGCGACCATCTGCTGATCGAGGTAGCCAACCGGATGTCGGCCACCGTGCGCGAATGCGACACGCTGGCCCGCCTGGGCGGCGACGAATTCGCCCTGCTCATGCCGGAAATCCGCCATGCCGACGATGCGATCAGCGTCGCCCGCAAGCTGCTGCTCGCCCTGCAACCGGAAATCACCCTGGGTTCCCAGGAAGTGTTCGCGACGACCAGCATCGGCATCGCCGTCTTCCCCGAACACGGCGATACCGGCGAACTGCTGCTGCGCAACGCCGATGTGGCGCTCTATGCGGCCAAAAACGCCGGGCGCAACACCTGGCAGCTGTTTGCGCCGGAAGGCGAAAGTGCCGGCGGCAACCGGCTGGAAATGGAAGCGGCGTTGCGTCACGCCCTGGAACGCGGCGAACTGCTGTTGCACTACCAGTTGCAACTGGCTGCCGATGGCGGCCAGGTCAGCGGTGCCGAAGCACTGATCCGCTGGCAACACCCGAAATTCGGTCTGGTGCCGCCCGACCGTTTCATTCCGTTGGCCGAGCAGACCGGTCTGATCGAGGAAATCGGCCGCTGGGTGCTGCATCAGGCCTGCGCCCAGCAGGTCGCGTGGACGGCGGCCGGCATCCATCTGCCGCGCATCGCCGTCAATGTCTCGGCCCGCCAGTTGCGGGCGCCGGGCTTTTCCGAGCAGGTCATTAATATCGTACGCGACACCGGCATCCCGCCCAACCAACTCGAACTGGAACTGACCGAAAGCATGCTGACCGAGAACACCGAGCAGACTTTCGCCATTTTCACCGAGTTGCGCAGCCACGGCATCCGCATTTCCATCGACGACTTCGGCACCGGCTATTCGTCGCTCAACTACTTGGCCCAGTTCCCGGTCGATGTGCTGAAAATCGACCGCAGCTTCGTGCAGGCGCTGGGAAACGACAAGGAAGGCTCCTATGTCGTGCGCGCCATCGTCCTGCTCGCCCAGGGCATGAAACTGGAAACCGTCGCCGAGGGCGTCGAAACCGAGGAACAGCAGGCCCGCCTGCAAATGCTCGGCTGCGACCATCTGCAAGGCTTCCTGCTGGCCCGGCCGCAACCGGCCGACGTGCTGGGCAATTTCATCAATCTGCTAAACGAAAAACCGCCCGCGCATTGAGGCCGGTCTGCCCGATCAACTCGGCCACCGGCAGTCCGCGCAAGCCGGCCAGTTCGGCGGCGATGCGCGGCAGTTCGGCCGGCGAGTTGCGGCCGCCCCCCAGCCAGCCAGGCGGAATATCCGGCGCATCGGTCTCCAGCACAATGGCGTCGAGCGGCAGTTCGGCAGCCAGGGCACGGATCCTGGTCGAGCCGGCATAAGTCATTGCTCCGCCAAAACCGAGCTTGAAGCCGAGCTTGATGAATTCGTCGGCCTGTTGCCGGCTGCCGTTGAAGGCGTGGGCGACGCCGCCCCGGACCCGGAAGCGCCGCAGCTGCTTGAGGATTTGATCGACCGCCCGCCGGACATGCAGGATGACCGGCAAGTCGAATTCCCGGGCCAGCTTCATTTGTTCGACGAAAAACCATTCCTGGCGGGCGACGTCGATCCCGGGCACATAGAAGTCGAGGCCGATCTCGCCCACCGCCACCGCCGGCTCGTTCTGCAACCAGCCCCGCAATACCGCGATGTCGTCGGCCGCTGCCGTCATCACGTACAGCGGATGGATGCCGTAGGCCGCGACACAGCCGGCGTAGCGATCGACACAGTTTTTGACCGCCGGGAAGCCGTCGACCGCAACCGCCGGAATGACCAGCCGCTGCACCCCCGCCGCCCTCGCCGCCGCCAGCACCTGATCGCGATCGCTGGCGAACTCGGCGGCATCAAGGTGGCAATGGGTGTCGATCAGCATTGCCGGAAAGGAAACTCCGGTTCGGGTCGCCGGCCACCAAGCAGATCGGCCAGCGCCGCCCCCGAGCCGCAGGCCATGGTCCAGCCCAGCGTACCGTGGCCGGTATTCAGCCACAGGTTGCCGTAACGAGTCCGCCCGATGATCGGCACATTCGATGGCGTGGCTGGACGCAGGCCGCACCAGAATTGCGGCTCGCCGGCCAGTTCCAGTTGTGGAAAAAGCTGTTGCGTGCGCCGGATCAGGGCCTGGCAGCGCACCGGGTTGAGTTCCAGGTTGTAGCCGTTGAATTCGGCGGTGCCGGCTACCCGCAGGCGGTTGCCCAAGCGGGAGAATACGATTTTGCGCTCGTCGTCGGTCAGACTGACGACCGGCGCCGGCGAGCCCTCGGCCAGCGGCAGCGTTGCCGAGTAGCCCTTGGCCGGATAGACCGGCAGATCAATAGCGAGCGGTTTGAGGAGCAGCGGCGAATAGCTGCCGAGCGCCACCACATAGGCATCGGCGGTCAGCAGTTGGCGGCCGTTGGCATCGCCGACGATGACCCCGGTGATCTGCCCGCCACCGGAAACGATGCGGTCTACGGACGAATTGAGGCGAAAAACCACCCCGAGCGCTTGCGCCCGCTCGGCCAGCGCCCGGGTAAATTGATGAGCATCGCCGGATTCGTCAGACGGCGTATAGTCGCCGCCGACCAGCACAGAACGGGCGTTAGCCAATGCCGGTTCTATTTCCAGACAACGATCGACATCGACGCTTTCCCGCTCCAGTCCGAATTCGCGCATCAACTGTGCCGCCTGGCGGGCGGCGGCGAATTCGCGACTGTCGGTATAGATATGCAGGATGCCGCGCTGCAACTGGTCGTAAGCCAAGCCCAATTCAGCCCGTAAGGCCTGCAACCGACCCCGGCTATACAGCGCCAGCGTAGTGATCGCGGCGATGTTGCTGCGTGTCCGGCCGGGCAGGCATTCCGGCAGGAAGCGCAGCCCCCAGGCCAGTTGGGCCGGATCGGCCCGCCAGCGCCAGAGCAGCGGCGCATCTTCCCGGCCCAGCCACTTGAGCAGGCGCGGCAAGACATGCGGGTTGGCCCAGGGTTCGGCATGCGACACCGAAATCTGGCCGCCATTGGCAAAGCTGGTTTCGTTGCCGGGCACCGGCTGACGGTCCACCACCGTGACCTCGTGACCGGCCTTGGCCAGGTACCAGGCGCTGGTCGTGCCCACCACGCCAGCCCCCAACACGAGTACTCTCAAACCTCGCCCCCCCGCTCGCGGACGATACGGGTAACTTCCGGGATATGGCGCAGGCCGCGCATGACGGCCGCCAGGTGGTTGCGGTGGGCAACCTGGATGGTGAAGCGCAGGAGGGTGAAGAGACGTTCCGGATCGGCATCCATCGCCACATGCTCGATATTCGAGCCAGCCTCCGCAATGGCCGCCGCCACCTGGGCCAGCACGCCGCGCGTGTTCTTGACCTCGACCTTGATGCGGATCTCGAACAGCTTGCCTTCTTCCGGCTCCCATTCGACGTCGATCCACTTTTGCGGCTCGGTCGACCGCGACTTGCGGATGACCGGGCAGTCGTGGGTGTGAATGATCAGACCGCTGCCCTTCTTGATCGAGCCGATGATCGGGTCGCCGGGAATCGGCTGGCAGCAGCGGGCCAGCTGGATGGCCATGCCTTCTGTGCCGTGAATGGCCAGCGCCATGTTGGGCGGCGAATCGGCCGACATGTCCTCGCGGGCCAGCAGACGGCGGGCCACCACCGACGGCAGGCGCTTGCCGAGACCGATGTCGGTATAGATTTCCTCGATGCTCTTCTGGCCACCGGCCTTGACCATCTGCTCCCACACTGCGGCGGGAATCGAGATGGGCACCACGCCGAGCGACAGCAGTTCCTGGCGCAGCAGGCGCTCGCCGAGGCGGGCCGATTCCTCGTTCTGCATGGTGCGCAGGAAATGGCGGATCTTGCTGCGCGCCCGGCCGGTCTTCACGTAAGTCAGCCAGACCGGATTGGGACTGGCCTGCGGCGAGGTGATGATTTCCACCATGTCGCCGTTCTTCAGCTCGGTGCGCAGCGGGGCGAGATCGTGATTGACCCGCGCCGCCGAACAATGGTGGCCGACGTCGGTATGCACCGCGTAGGCGAAATCGACCACGGTGGCTCCGCGCGGCAGGGCCATGATCTTGCCTTTGGGCGTAAAGATGTACACCTCGTCCGGAAAGAGATCGATCTTGACGTTCTCGAAGAACTCCGACGAATCGCCGCTCTGCATTTCGAGCAGCGATTGCAGCCACTTGTGCGTCTTGATCTGGAGATCGGCCCCGCTTTCCTCGGTATCCTTGTACAGCCAGTGCGCAGCCACCCCTTCCTGGGCAACATGGTGCATTTCGCGGGTGCGGATCTGCACCTCGACCGGCGTGCCGTAGGGACCGATCAGCGTCGTGTGCAGCGACTGATAGCCGTTGGCCTTGGGAATGGCGATGTAGTCCTTGAACTTGCCGGGCACCGGCTTGAACAGGCCGTGCAGGGCGCCGAGCGCCAGGTAGCAGGTCGGCACGTTGTCGACGACGACGCGGAACCCGTAAATGTCGAGCACCTGCGAAAAGGACAGGTGCTTGTCGCGCATCTTGCTGAAAATCGAATACAGGCTTTTCTCGCGCCCAAACACCTCGGCGTGCAGGCCGGCGGCCTTCAGCTTGTCCTTGATGCCGTCGAGGATGCGCGACAGCAGTTCCTTGCGGTTGCCGCGCGCTGCCTTCAGCGCCTTGGCCAGCACCTCGGCCCGGTGCGGATGCATCAGGTGGAAACAGGTGTCCTGCAACTCGCGGTAAAGCTTGTTCAGGCCGAGCCGCAACGCGATCGGGGCGTAGATGTCGAGGGTCTCGGTAGCGATCCGCTTGCGCTTGTCGGCGCGCATCGCCGACATGGTCGCCAGATTGTGCTGGCGGTCGGCCAGCTTGATCAGCACGACGCGCAAATCGCGCGCCATGGCCATCAGCATCTTGCGGAAGTTTTCGGCCTGCGCCTCCTGGTAGGAGGCGAATTCCATCTTGTCGAGCTTGGACAGGCCATCGACCAGTTCGGCCACCTCGCGGCCGAACAGCTCGGTCAGTTCGCGCTTGGTGGCCCCGGTGTCCTCCATGACATCGTGGAGCAGGGCGGCCATCACCGCATCAACATCCATCCGCCATTCGACGACGGCACCGGCGACGGCCAGCGGATGGGTGATATAGGGTTCGCCCGACATGCGCTTCTGGTTCGCATGGGCGCGCGCCGAATAGGCAAAAGCTGCCTTGACGCGGTCTACTTCGGCAGGAGTTAGATAGTCGAGACTATCGAGAAAAACCCGGTAGGCGGGTTCTTCATAAGCGGGCGGCGGCGTCGAAGAGGCTGGAACCATCAAGCTTCACCGCCCCAACCTCAAGCCTGGCCGCGATTGAGGATTTCGGCGCCGTACTTGCCGAGGCCCAGTTCGCGCAAGGCGATAACGGTCGGCTTGTCCTTGCTGACCTCGACCATCGGCGTGGCGCCATTGGCCAGTTGACGGGCGCGATAGGTGGCAGCCAGGGTCATCTGGAAACGGTTCGGAATCTTTTTCAGGCAATCATCAATGGTAACGCGGGCCATGTTAAACCTCGGAAAATCAGATCATTCGGGCGAAGAGTGCGGCATGCCGGGCATTTTGCACGGCAAACTTCAGGCGGGATGCACGCACGACGGCACGCAGATCAACCAACGCCTCTTCCAGTTCGTTGTTAATAATAACATAGTCAAATTCGCCGACATGGCGCATCTCGGCCTGGGCAGCGGCCAGACGGCGGGCGATGACCTCGGCGGCATCGGTGCCGCGCCCGGTCAGCCGGCGTTCGAGTTCTTCCATCGACGGCGGCAGGATGAACACCCCGATCGCCTGCGGAAACAGCTTGCGCACCTGCTGCGCGCCCTGCCAGTCGATTTCCAGCAGGACGTCGCCGCCAGCGGCCAAACGGTCGGCAATCCACTTCTTCGAGGTGCCGTAGAAATTGCCATGCACTTCGGCCCATTCGAGAAATTCCCCGCGCTCGATCATGGCGCGGAATTGGGCAGTATCGACGAAATGATATTCACGCCCGTTGGCTTCGCCCGGGCGCGGGCCGCGCGTCGTGTAGGAAATGGACAGACCAACCGCCGTTTCCTGTTCGAGCAGCAGACGGACCAGGGTGGTTTTGCCGGCCCCGGAAGGCGCGGCTACGACAAAAAGATTTCCGGACATCAGGCAGTTTCCTCGGGTTTGCTGGCTGGCAGCCATTTGAGCAGGATGTTGAACAGTTGATCGGGATCGACCGGCTTGGGCAGGTGATCGTTCATGCCGGCCGCCAGGCAGCGTTCGCGGTCGTCGTCAAAGGCGTTGGCAGTCATCGCAATGATCGGTGTGGTCGCGTAGGCAGGCAGGGCACGGATACGCCGGCTGGCTTCCAGACCATCCAGCTCGGGCATCAGCAGGTCCATCAGGATCAGGTCATATTTCTGCTCGCACACGCGGTCGACCGCAAGACGACCATTTTCCGCCAGGTCGACCTGCAAACCAGCCACTTCGCGCAGCAATTCGAGGGCCACTTCCTGGTTGATCCAGTCGTCCTCGACCAGCAGAAGCCTGCAGTCGGCATAGGTTTTGCCGCGCAACCGGCTTTCCGCATCGGCCGCGACCGGCAGAGGGCCGGCCACGGCGCCCTGTCCGGAGCCCGCCTTGCCCAGGCGAACGGTGATCCAGAAAATGCTGCCGACCCCGGGGCGGCTATCCACCCCAACCTCGCCGCCCATCAATTCAGCCAGGCGCCGCGTGATGGCCAGACCGAGACCGGTACCGCCATATTTGCGGGTCGTCGAATTGTCCGCCTGCTCGAAGGCGGCAAACAGGCGGGGCAGGGCCTCGGGGGCGATGCCGACGCCGCTGTCCTGGACCTCGAAGCGAGCAAGCAGGGAGTCCGGATCTTCTTCGAGCAGCGACGCACGCAAGACGATGCTGCCCTGTTCGGTGAATTTGATGGCGTTGCCGAGATAATTGAACAAGGCCTGAGTCAGCCGCATGCGGTCGCCGACTACCACCGGCGGCAAGCCGCCAAGCTCGCTATGGAAAGCCAATCCCTTGGCAGCGGCCCGTTCGGCATAGAGGCTGACCAGGCTGTCCACGACATCGCTCAGGCAGAACGGTGCCCGCTCCAGTTGCAGCTTGCCGGACTCGATCTTCGAGATGTCGAGTACGTCGTTGAGCACCGACAGCAGATGATCGGCCGAACTGGCAATCTTGTTCAGACGGCTGGCCTGCGTCGGCGTCAGCGCATCGCGCAGCAACAGGTGGGTCAGGCCGACAATGGCATTCATCGGCGTCCGGATCTCGTGGCTCATGTTGGCCAGGAAGGTGCTCTTGGCCCGGTTGGCCGCCTCGGCGGCCTCCTTGGCCCGGGCCAGCTCGCTGGTCCGCTGGTCGACCAGCTCTTCCAGGTGCTGGCGGTGCCTGGCCAACTCTTCGCCGTTTTTCTTCTGTTCGGTGATGTCGGCGATCAGGCCGACCAGACCGATGAATTGGCCGTTTTCGTCGCGCAATTGCCGGCCGCACAGGAAACCCCAGAACACGCTGCCATCCTTGCGCATGTACTCGCGCTCGTTGCGCACGAATTCGATCTGGCTGGCCATCAGCGCCTGCATGCGAGTCCGCCCGACTTCCCGCTCGTCGGGATGGACCAGAGCCACATACTCGCTGCCGATCAGCTCGTCGATGTCAAACCCCCACATCGCCGCCATCCGCTGATTGGCGTGAGTGATGCGGCCGCTCGGATCGACCATGAAAATCGCCCCATCCGAGGTGTCGAAAATGGTTCGCATCAGGCGTTCGCCCTTGCCATAACGCAAGGCCAGCCGGAAGAACATCCAGAAGGCGGTCGCCGTGACCAGTGCGAAGGCGGACAGCAGGATGACGCTGTTGGTCCGCTCCTCATGCCAGCCTTGCAGGTAATCGCTGGCAGCCGCGCCGACATTGACGTGAAATCCATAGACCGGGTTGCGCCGGTAATTATGCAGGCGACTCATGCCGTCAATGCTGGTCGCACCGGACACGTAAGTACCGTGTTGCGGGTTGGCGGCCAGGGCGGCGCGAAAGTCGTCGGAAATCGTGCTGGTACCGGGTGTCGTCGCACCGCCCAGGTCCGGATAGCGCGCGATCACCCGCAGGCCGGCGTCGCGCAGGGCAATCGAACCCAGCTCGCCCAGCTTCAGCGGTTCGAACAACTGCCGGAAATAATCGAGGGGTACCGTGGCATAGGCCATGCCGGCGAAGGCCCCGGATGCATCCTCGATGCGGCGGGCCAGCACGATGACCCACTGCCCGCTGATCTTGCCGAGCACCGGTTTCGAAATGACCAGGCCAGCCTGCGGGTTGTCGCGCAGCAGCTGAAAGTAGTCGCGGTCGCTGACCGAGGTGCCGGCCCCGCCTGCACCCTCCGTGCCCCAGCGAGTTTCGCCGGCCATGTCGGTCACCCGCAAGGCCGAGACCAGGGTCTGCCGGTTACGCTGACGGATGATGAAGCGATTGAAGGTTTCCGGATTGACGCTGCCCAGGCCTTGCAGCCGGGCATACTCGTCGGCGACCGCCAGCAGGGCCAGATCGGCCTTGTCGAACGCCGCGGCAATCTGTTGTTCGACCAGTTGGGCCAGATTCTGGGTGGACGCATTGGCTGACGCCTCCTGGCGGGCCCGGCTTTCTGCCAGAAAGAACCAGGTCAGCCCGACCACCAGCAGGTTCAAGACCAGCCACGCCGCCCACAGGCGACGCCGCAGGCTGGCAACCGGCAAGGATTGGCGGACCGGGTTCATCGACTATTCCAGGTTCTGGATCTGCTCCCGCATCTGCTCGATCAACAGCTTCAGGTCCATCGAGGCTTGCGACACCTCGGTAATCGCCGACTTGGAACCCAGCGTGTTGGCCTCGCGGTTGAGTTCCTGCATCAGGAAATCGAGCCGCTTGCCGCAGGCGCCGCCCTGCTTGATGACCCGCTCGACTTCGTCGAGATGGGTGGTCAGGCGGCTGAGCTCCTCGGCCACGTCGATGCGCGTGGCGAATACCGCCACCTCTTGCAGGATACGCTCGTCGCTGGCATTGCCCAGCGCCTCGACCAGGCGCTGGCGCAACTTGTCGGTGAACAAGGCCTGCGCCTCCGGGATGCGCGGCGCCACGGCGGCAACGATGGCGCGCATGGCGTGGACGCGATCGACGATCATCGCCCCCAGTTTTTCGCCCTCGCGGCCGCGGCTGGCGGCAAATTCGTCCAGTACGTCGCGGGCCAGCGCCAGCACCGACGGGCCGAAGGCGGCGAAATCGATGGACTGGTCGCCGAACATGCCCGGCCAGCGCAATACGTCGTTGACCGACAGCGGCTTGGCCTCCGGCATTTCGGCGCGCACCCGCTGGTTGAGCAGCTTGAGCGAACCGAGCAGTTCGCTGTTCAATTCCAGCTGGTCGGCCTTGGCCGAGGCGGCATTGAAACCGAGACGACATTCGACCTTGCCACGCGCCAGTCGGCTGGCCAGCAGTTCGCGCAGCGGAATTTCCAGGAAGCGCAACTCTTCGGCAACGCGGAAGTGGAAATCGAGGTAGCGCGAATTGACGCTTTTCAGTTCCAGTTGCAGGGTGCCGCGCTCGACCTCGAGCGTTTTGACGGCATAGCCGGTCATGCTGTGTATCATTATTCTCTCTCCAGCTTTACAGGCCGGGCGCAACGCCTGAAAATGGCCCAAATTAGGATCATAACCGGGACCTGAATGGCGCAACAAGCCAACCAGCCGTTACCCAACGGCCACCTGCTCGAAGAGTACACAATAGACCGCCAGCTCTCGCTCGGCGGCTTTTCTATTGTCTATCTGGCAACCGACGCCGCCGGGAAGCAGGTAGCGATCAAGGAATACCTGCCGAACAGCCTGGCCCTGCGCTGCGACGGCGCCATCAAGCCGGTCATCTCGACCGATCATCTGGGCGCCTTCCGCTACGGCATGAAGTGCTTCTTCGAGGAAGGCCGGGCGCTGGCCCGCCTGTCGCACCCGAACGTGATCCGCGTGCTGAATTTTTTCCGCGCCAACGACACGGTGTACATGGTCATGGAGTACGAACACGGCCGCACCCTTCAGGAATTCATCCAGAAACATCAGGGCCATATTTCGGAGCGCTTCATCCGTGGCGTGTTCACCCGCATGCTGAACGGCCTGCGCGAAGTGCATGCCCACAAGCTACTGCACCTCGACCTCAAACCGTCGAACGTCTATCTGCGCGCCGACAACACGCCGGTGCTGATCGATTTCGGCGCCGCCCGGCAGACCCTGTCCACCGACCAGCCGATGCTGAAGCCGATGTACACCCCGGGTTTCGCCTCGCCCGAACATTATGGCACGCGCAAGGATCTCGGCCCGTGGAGCGACATCTACAGTGTCGGTGCCTCGATGTATGCCTGCCTGGCCGGCTGCGCCCCGCAATCGGCCGACGAGCGGCTGAAAAAGGACACCCTGACGCCGGCGATGATCCGCTGGGACGGCCAGTTTTCCGACCGCCTGCTGGAAATCATCGACTGGTGCCTGAACCTCAATCATCTTTACCGACCGCAAAGCGTCTTCGCCTTGCAGAAAGCGCTGGTGGAAACCGTCACCCCGCCGACCGTCAAGGAAGACCGCAGCTGGCTGCGCCGCTTCGTCGGGAAACTGAAGAAAGCCAAATAATGCGCTTCACCATTTACCAGGAAAGCCGCCAGGGCGGCCGC
>Ga0316605_10001033_pt1 | contig 16873 bp, 14 predicted proteins | sample OWC_soil_day20_n_FD_207666 | JGI IMG/M metagenome (GOLD analysis project Ga0316605, IMG submission 207666) | Wetland soil microbial communities from Old Woman Creek delta, Ohio, United States - OWC_soil_day20_noCT | ecosystem: Environmental > Terrestrial > Soil > Wetlands | place: USA: Ohio...
CGGCATTGGGAAGTTGCAGCGGCTGGGTCGCCATGCGCTTTTCCAGCAGTTCGGTGATCCGTTGCCGCGAGGCCTGACCATCCCCTGGCGGGAAGCGCAGCCAGGCGGCGACGAAAACCTCGTCGCTGCTGCTCTTGAGACCGACGTGGCGATAGGCGATGGAGAACTCCTCCGGCTGCCGCTCAATCAACTCGCCGCGCCGCGTCAGCATCAGCACCCGGTCCACATGAGCCCAGGTCTCGCCGCCGTGGCAGCCGGCGTTCATGGCCAGGGCGCCGCCGACTGTGCCGGGGATGCCGGCGAGAAACTCGGCGCCGGTACGATCGTTGTTGGCAGCAAAGCGCGCCACCTTGGGGCTGGCGACGCCAGCCTCGGCGTAGATCAGTCCGTCCGCTTCCAGGCGCAATTCCGCCAGAGCGCCGTGGGTGAACACCATGGTGCCGTCGTAGCCGCCGTCCCGCACCAGCAGATTGGAGCCGAGACCGACGGTCATCAGGGCCTCGTCGTGGCGCAAGGTGGAGAAGAAGGCCGCCAGATCGGCCAGGTCAACAGGGAACACTGCCCGCGACACCGAACCACCCGCACGCCAAGAGACGTGCGATGCCATGGGCTCGTTCTCCCGCACCTGGCCACGGAACTCAGCCATGGGCCAACTTTCCCGGCACCGCGCCGATGGAACCGGCGCCCATGGCGATGACGACATCGCCGTCGCGGGCGTAGTCGAGAATCGCTTCCGGCATCGTTGCCATGTCCTCGACGAACACCGGCTCCACCTTGCCAGCGACGCGAATCGCCCGCGCCAGGGTGCGACCGTCGGCAGCGACAATCGGAGCCTCGCCAGCGGCGTACACCTCGGCCAGCAGCAGACCATCGGCCGATGACAGCACCTTGACGAAATCCTCGAAGCAGTCGCGGGTGCGCGTGTAGCGATGGGGCTGGAAGGCCAGCACGATGCGGCGTCCAGGGAAGGCGCCACGGGCGGCGGCCAGGGTGGCGGCCATTTCCACCGGATGGTGACCGTAGTCGTCGATCAGGGTGAAGCTGCCGCCGGCCTTGCAGGCGAGTTCGCCATAGCGCTGGAAGCGCCGGCCAACGCCCTTGAACTCGGCCAGGGCCTTGATGATGGCGGCGTCGGAAACGCCCACTTCGGTCGCCACGGCGATCACTGCCAGGCAGTTGAGCACGTTGTGCATGCCCGGCAGGTTGAGGGTGATGTCGAGCTTGGAGGTGGTGCCGTTGCGGCGGATGCAGGTGAAGCGCATCTGACCATCGGCGGCAACGATGTTCTCGGCGCGGATGTTGGCCTCCGGGTCGAGGCCGTAGGTCACTACCTGCTTGGCGATGCGGGGCAGGATCTCACGCACGTTGGGGTCGTCGAGACACAACACGGCGACGCCGTAGAACGGCAGACGATGAATGAAATCGACGAAGGCCTGCTTGAGACGGCCGAAATCGTGGCCGTAGGTCTCCATGTGGTCGGCGTCGATATTGGTAACGACGGACATCACCGGCGAGAGAAACAGGAAGGAGGCATCGGACTCATCGGCCTCGGCCACCAGGAATTCGCCACTGCCGAGCTTGGCGTTGGCGCCGGCGGAATTGAGACGGCCACCGATGACGAAGGTCGGGTCCATGCCGCCCTCGGCCAGCACACTGGCGACGAGACTGGTAGTGGTGGTCTTGCCATGGGTGCCGGCGATGGCGATGCCCTGCTTGATGCGCATCAGCTCGGCCAGCATCTGGGCCCGGGGCACCACGGGAATCTTGCGTTCCCGGGCGGCGATCACTTCCGGGTTGTCTTCCTTGACCGCCGTCGATACCACCACCGCATCCGCCGCCGCAACGTTTTCCGGTGCATGGCCTACGACAACACGGATGCCCTGCCCCGCCAGACGCTTGGTCGTCGCGCTTTCGGCCAGGTCGGAACCGCTGACCTCGAAGCCCTGATTGACCAGCACTTCGGCAATGCCGCTCATGCCCGAACCGCCGACACCGACGAAATGGATGCGTTTGACTTTGTGTTTCATCGGACTAGGACCTCTCACCACAGAGGCACAGAGACACAGAGAAAAGCCAAAAGCCCTCCCCGTTCTTCCTCCGTGCCTCTGTGTCTCTGTGGTTAAGGGTTTTTCTCATTTCGCCACTTCCTTGCACACCTGGGCCACGGCAGCGGTGGCGTCGGGCTTGGCCAGATTCCGGGCCTTCTCGGCCATTTGCAGCAGTTGCGGCCGGCTCATGTGGCGCAGTTCGGCCAGGCGCTCCGGCGTGAGTTGCGACTGGGGCAACAGGATCGCCGCCCCGGCGCTGGATAGAAATCTGGCGTTGCCGGTCTGGTGGTCATCCACCGCCAGGGGGAAGGGCACGAGAATGGACGGCACCCCTGTCGCCGCCAGTTCCGCCACCGTCAGGGCGCCAGCGCGGCAGATCACCAGATCGGCCCAGGCGTAAGCGCCGGCCATGCCGTCGATGAAGGGCGTCAGTCGTCCCTTCACGCCGACGCGGCTATAGATCGCCTGGAGACTTTCGATATGTTTTTCGCCGGCCTGATGGAACACCTCGGGACGTTCCGTTTCCGCCATCAGGGCGAGAGCCTGGGGGATGGCCTCGTTGAGGGCCGTCGCCCCCAAACTGCCGCCCACCACCAGAATGCGCAAGGGCCCCTGGCGACTGCGGTAACGCTCGGCGGGCGTCGCCAACTGCATGATTTCCGGCCTTACCGGATTCCCCACCCAGGCTGCCTTCTTCCCCAACACACCGGGGAAACCCGTCAGGATGCGGTCCGCCACCTGGGCCAGAACGCGATTGGCGAGGCCGGCAACGGAATTTTGTTCATGCAGCACCAGGGGGATGCCGGCCAGGACCGCCATCATGCCGCCGGGAAAGGTGATGAAGCCGCCCAGGCCCAGCACCACGTCGGGCTGAATGCGCTTGAGTTCGCGCCGCGCCTGCCAGAAGCCCCGCAGCAGATTGACCGGCAGCAGCAGCTTGCGCAGGATGCCCTTGCCGCGCAGGGCGGCGAATTTCACCCAGGCCATCTCGTAGCCCCGGCTGGGCACCAGACGCGCCTCCATGCCATCCGGGTTACCCATCCAGACCACGCGCCAGCCCTCGGCCTTGAGGTGGTCGGCCACCGCCAGACCCGGCATGATGTGGCCACCAGTGCCGCCGGCCATGATGAGGAGGGTCTTGGTACTCATATCTTCTGCCCCCGCATCACCGACCTGTTTTCGTAATCGATCCGGAACAGGATGGCCAGAGCCACGCAGTTGGCGACCACGCCGGAGCCGCCGTAGCTCATCAGCGGCAGGGTCAGGCCCTTGGTGGGCAGCAGGCCCATGTTGACACCCATGTTGATGAAGGACTGGACGCCGAGCCAGATGCCCAAGCCCTGGGCCACCAGGCCGGCATAGACCCGGTCCAGCAGCTGGGCCTGACGGCCGACAGCGAAGGCGCGCTGCACCAGCAGGGCGAACATGCCGACGACGGCAACGACGCCGACGAAACCCAGTTCCTCGGCAATCACGGCGAGCAGGAAGTCGGTGTGGGCCTCCGGCAGATAGAACAGCTTTTCCACGCTGGCGCCGAGACCCACGCCGAACCACTCGCCGCGGCCAAAGGCGATCAGGGCATGGGAAAGCTGGTAGCCCTTGCCGTAGGCGTCTTTCCACGGGTCCATGAAGCCCACCAGCCGCTCCAGGCGATAGGGCGAGGTCAGAATCATGACCGTGAAAGCCAGCCCCAGCACCACCACCAGCCCGATGAACAGCCGCACATTGAGACCGCCGAGAAACAGGATGCCCATAGCGATGGAAACGATCACCACCAGGGCGCCGAAGTCCGGCTCCCGCAGCAGCAGCACCGCCACCAACGCCATGACCAGAGCCATCGGAAAGAAGCCCTTGAGCAGGCTGTCCATGTCGTTCAGTTTGCGGCTGGTGTAGTCGGCGGCGTAAAGCACGGCGAACAGCTTCATCAGCTCCGAGGGTTGCAGGTTGATGGGACCGAGATAGATCCAGCGCTGGGCGCCATTCACCGACTTGCCGATATGGGGAATCAGCACCACCACCAGCAACACCACGGCGACCAGAAAGAACCACGGTGCCATCTGCTGCCAGAAGCGCAAGGGAATCTGGAATGCCACCACCCCGGCCACCAGGCCGATGGAAAGGAACACGCCGTGACGGACGAGGAAATAGGTGCCGGAATTGGCGGTGAAACGGCTGGCTTCGGCGGTGGCGATGGAAGCGGAATACACCATCACCAGACCCAGCATCAGCAGACCCAGGGCCGGCCAGAGCAAGAAGGGATCGAGATCGGCGGGCGCCGCTGCCGTCGGGCGTTTGAGGGCGATGCCGGTCATGTTGCCCGCTCCAGACCTTGCACCGCCGCGATGAAGACCTGGGCGCGATGCTCGTAGTTACGGAACATGTCGAAGCTGGCGCAGGCGGGCGAGAGCAGCACGGCATCGCCCGCTTTGGCGGCGGCGGCGGCCAGGGCAACAGCCTCGGGCAGGTCGGCGGCGGCCCGGGTGGCAACGCCGCTGGCGGCGATGGCGCGGCCGATCAACGGCCCGTCGCGGCCGATCAGCACCACGGCGCGGGCATGGGCTGCCACGGCATGCTTGAGCGGCGAAAAGTCCTGGCCCTTGCCGTCGCCGCCGAGGATCACCACCACCTTGCGCCCCATGCCTTGCAGCGCTGCCACGGTGGCGCCGACGTTGGTGCCCTTGGAGTCGTCGTAGTAGGTGACGCCGCCAATCTCGGCCACCTTCTCGACCCGATGGGGCAGGCCCTTGAAGGCGCGCAGGGCCGGCAGCAGCTTGACCGGATCGAGGCCGATGGCGGCGCACAGGGCCAGGGCAGCCATGGCGTTGGCGGCGTTATGCAGGCCGTTGATCGGCAGCTCGGACAGCGGCAGCAGGAAGCGGCTGCCGCGGACGATCCACGATTCACCGCGATTCTCATGCAGGCCGAAGTCGTCTTCGTGACCCGGCGCATCGAGGCCGAAGCTGATGACGGCACGGTCGGCCAGGGCCATGCACTTGGAGCGGAAGTCGTCGCGATTCAGCACCTGCACTCCGCGCCGCTCGCCGCTGGCAAGGAAGATGCGCGCCTTGGCGGCGGCATAGTCGTCGAGGTCGATGTAGCGATCCAGATGGTCGTCGCTGATATTGAGCACCGTGGCCGCGTCAGCGGCCAGACTCTCCAGGGTTTCAAGCTGGAAGCTGGAAAGCTCCAGCACCCAGACCTTGGGCAGGGTAGCGGTGTCGATGGCATCCATCAGCGCCGTCAGGGCAGCCGGGGAGATATTCCCCGCCGCCTTGGCCGGCAGGTCGCCACAGCTACAGAGGTGGGCCGTAAGCGCCGTGGTGGTAGTCTTGCCATTGGTGCCGGTGATGGCGATGACGCGGGTGAAGTTGGCGTCCGCCTGACGCAGACCGAGGTCATCCAGGGCCCAGGCAAACAGTTCGATCTCGCCCACCACCGGAATGCCGTTGGCACGGGCATGGATCAGCACCAGCATGCCGTTCGACAAACCCGGCGACAGCACCACCAGGTCGATGCCATCGAGCAGCGCCTTGTCGAAACCTTCGTTCATGGCACCGCTGACGAATTCCGCACCGGGTACCTGCTGACCCAAGGCCACCAGGTAAGGGGGTTCCTTGCGTGTATCGACCACGCGCACCTTCGCTCCCTGACGACCGCACCAGCGCGCCATGGCCAGGCCCGATTCACCGAGGCCGAGAACTAGAACGTGTTTGCCCTTGAGTTGCATCAGCGAATCTTCAGGGTGGACAGACCAAACAGCACCAGCAGGATGGTGATGATCCAGAAGCGCACCACGACCTGGGTTTCCTTCCAGCCGCTTTTCTCGAAGTGGTGATGCAGCGGCGCCATGAGCAGAATGCGTCGCCCTTCGCCGTAGCGTTTCTTGGTGTATTTGAAGTAGCTCACCTGCACCATGACCGACACGGTTTCGGCGACGAACACACCGCCCATGATGAACAGCACGATCTCCTGGCGCACCACCACGGCCACCGCCCCGAGGGCAGCGCCGAGGGACAGGGCGCCGACGTCGCCCATGAACACCTCCGCCGGATAGGCGTTGAACCAGAGGAAGCCCAGACCCGCCCCGGCCAGGGCGCCGCAGAACACGGTCAGTTCGCCGGCACCGGGAATGTAGGGAATCAGCAGATACTTGGAATACACGGCATTGCCGGTGACGTAGGCAAACAGGCCCAGCGCCGCGCCCACCAGCACCGTCGGCATGATGGCGAGGCCGTCGAGGCCATCCGTGAGATTCACCGCATTGCTGGTACCGACGATCACCAGATAGGTGAGGATGATGAAGCCGAACATGCCCACCGGGTAGGTGACGGACTTGAAGAAGGGCACGATCAGGTCGGCCTTCGCCGGCAGTTCAAGGGTGAAGCCGCTAGCCACCCACTGGAAGAAGAGTTCCAGCACCTTTTCGTTGTTGGGGGCGGAAATCGAGAAGGCGATATAGATCGCGGCAATCAGACCGACCGCCGACTGCCAAAAGAACTTGGCCCGCGCCGAGAGGCCGTCGGGGTTGCGATAGACGACCTTGCGCCAGTCATCGACCCAGCCCACGGCGCCGAAGCCGAGGGTGACGATCAGGATGATCCAGACGAAGCGGTTGGAGAGGTCGGCCCAGAGCAGGGTGGCGACGCCGAGGGAGATCAGGATCAGGCCGCCGCCCATGGTGGGAGTGCCCGACTTCACCAGGTGGGTCTGGGGGCCGTCAGTACGCACCGACTGGCCGATCTTCTTTGCCGCCAGCCAGCGGATGAAAGACGGGCCGACGACGAAGGAAATGGTCAGGGCCGTCATGGTCGCCAGCACCGCCCGCAGGGTGATGTAGCTGAAGACGTTGAAGGCGCGGATGTCTTTCGCCAGCCATTGGGCCAGTTCAAGCAGCATGGGAGTTCTCCGAGGGTTGTTCGGTGAGGGCATCCACCACACGCTCCATGCGCATGAAGCGGGAGCCCTTGACCAGCACCGTGGTATTGGCGTCGAGTTGCGGCTTGAGGGCGGCCACCAGGGCGTCGACGCTGGCGAAGTGGCTGCCGCCGCCGAAGTTGTGGGCGGTGGCGACGGTCATTTCGCCGAGGGTGTACAGGCCATCGACGCCCTGGCTGCGGGCATGGCCGCCGATCTCGGCGTGGTATTCGCCGCCGCGATCACCGACCTCGCCCATGTCGCCCAGCACCAGCAGGCGCTTGCCCGGCAGGGCGGCAAGGACGTCGATGGCGGCGCGCACCGAATCCGGGTTGGCGTTGTAGCTGTCGTCGATGATGGCGGCGCCCTTGAGTCCGCGCTTGGACTGGAGCCGCCCTTTGACCGGACGGAAGGCTTCGAGGCCGGCCTTGACGGCGGCGAGGCTGACGCCGGCGGCCGTGGTGGCGGCCACGGCGGCGAGGGCGTTGCGCACGTTATGCACCCCGGCGGTGGCCAGACGCAGGGCAACCGTACCCTCCGGCGTTTTCAGTTCCAGGTCGGCGCCAAGGGCGTCGAGATGGTAGCGGTCGCCGACGGCGGCAGGCTTGTCGATACCGAAATCGCGCACCGGGCGGTTGCCGGCGAGGCCACGCCAATAATGCGCGAATTCCTCGTCGGCGCCGATCACCACCACGCCCTCGGCATCCAGGGCCTCGATCAGCGCCCCGTGTTCTTCGGCGACAGCAGCCACGGTCTTCATGAATTCCTGGTGTTCACGCTGGGCATTGTTGATGAGGCCAATGGTGGGCTGGGCGATGGTGGCGAGTTCCGCCGTCTCGCCCGGATGATTCATGCCCAGCTCGATCACTGCCGCCTTGTGATGGGCGCGCAAGCGCAGCACCGTCAGGGGCAGGCCGATGTCGTTGTTGAGGTTGCCGCGGGTGGCCAGGCGATGCTCCTCGCCGTGGGCGGCTGCGAGGATGGCGGCGATCATTTCCTTGACCGTGGTCTTGCCATTGCTGCCGGTGACGCCGATCACGGGAATGCTGAATTGGCGCCGCCAGTGGGCCGCCAACTGACCGAGGCCGCGCCGCGTGTCGTCCACCACCAGCAGCGGCTGGTTGCCATGAGCTGCCGCAAACTCCTGATCCACCAAGGCTGCCGCCGCACCTTGGGCCAAGACGTCGGCGACGAAATCGTGGCCATCGAAGCGCTCGCCGCGCAGGGCGACAAACAGGCCACCGGCCTCGACGGCACGGGAATCGGAGAACACCGAGGTGAACGTCACCTCGGCGATAGTTGGGGTGATGGTTGCGCCGATGGCCTGGGCAGCCTGTTGAAGAGTCATCATGAGCGCAACTCCAGAGCCAAACGCGCCTGTTCAATGTCGGAAAAGGGGTGACGCACTCCCGCCACTTCCTGATACGGCTCGTGGCCCTTGCCGGCCAGCAGCACCACGTCACGGGCGTCGGCCTCGGCGATGGCGGCGGCAATGGCGCGGCCACGGTCGATCTCGATCTGCGGCGGGCGCTTCATACCGGCGATGATGGCGTCAATGATGGCCTGCGGACTTTCGCTGCGCGGGTTGTCGCTGGTGACCCGCACGGTATCGGCGAACTGCTCCGCCATGGCGCCCATTAGGGGACGCTTGCCGGGATCGCGGTCGCCACCACAACCAAAGACGCACATCAGCTTGCCGCCGCGCACCTGTGCCACGTCGCGCAGGGTGGTCAGGGCTTTTTCCAGGGCATCGGGGGTATGGGCGTAGTCCACCACCACCAAAGGCGAGTCCGTTCCGCCGAGGGTCTGCATGCGTCCCGGCGGCGGCGTCAGGCGGCGCAGCAGGGGAAGAATGTCGTCCAGGCTTTCGTCCGCCACCATCAGGGCGCCGATCACGGCCAGCAGATTCTCGGCGTTGTAGCGACCAATCAGCGGCGCTTCGACACGACGGCCGGCGAGGGTGAAGGCAAGACCGGTGGCGGTCATGGTCAGTTCGCTGGCGACCAGATTCTCGCCGTCACAGACATGCCCGTCGAGACTGACGCCGATCAGACGCAAGCCCGGCCGGCCGGCACAGCGGGCAGCCAGTTGACGGCCAAAGGCATCGTCGAGATTGATCACCGCGCTCTTGAGGCCATTTCGCTCGAACAGCTGCGCCTTGGCGGCGGCGTAAGTCTCCATGGAGCCGTGATATTCGAGGTGGTCGCGGGTCAGGTTGGTGAACACCGCCGTGTCGATCACAGCGCCATTGACGCGCCCCTGGTCGAGACCGATGGAGGACACCTCCATGGCGCAAGCCACCGCGCCGCCGGCAACGAAGCGCGCCAGGTCGCGATGGACGCCGATGGCGTCGGGGGTGGTATTGGCGCTCGGGGTCAGATCATCCAGGAAGCCGCTGCCGAGGGTGCCGATGACGGCACATTTGCAGTCCATGGCGTTCATGGCCTGGGCGATCCAGGTGGAGACGGAGGTCTTGCCATTGGTGCCGGTAATGCCGCAGAGCCAGAGGCGTTCCGAAGGACGGCCATAGACCCGATGGGCAATTTCGCCAGTCAGCACGGCGAGATTTTCGACGCCGACGGCGGGCACCGCCAGGGGGCCAACCTTGCCGGCCTCGTGGAGAATTGCCGCTGCACCGCGACCGATGGCGGCGGGAATGTAGTCGCGGCCATCGACCTGATGGCCCTTGAGGGCAACAAAGATGTCACCCGGCTGCACGGCGCGGGAATCGAGACACAGATTGCCGGCCTTGACGCCCATGCGTTCCAGTTGCGCGAGGATGCTCATGGCGCTCACACCCCCTCCTTCACGGCGTCCGCCATTTGCAGCGGCTTCAGCGGTGCGTCGGGGGCGACGCCGAGGGTACGCAGGGCACCGGCCATGATCTGGGCGAATACCGGACCGGCCACGTCGCCGCCGTAGTGGGCGGCGCCGCCAGGCTCGTCGATCATCACGGCGACGATCAGGCGCGGGTCGGTGGCGGGCGCGAAGCCGACGAAAGAGGCCACGTATTTATTGGCGTAGGCGCCTCCTTCGAGCTTGTGGGCGGTGCCGGTCTTGCCGGCGACGCGATAGCCGGCAATCTGCGCCCGCGGCGCGGTGCCGCCGGGCTGCACTGCCATTTCCAGCATGGCGCGCACTTCCCGCGCCGTCTGCGCGGAAATCACCGGCTTGCCCACCAACGGCGGCGAATCCAGACGGGTCAGGGACAGGGGAATCAGGTCGCCGTCGCGGGCGAAGGCCATATAGGCGTGGGCCAGTTGCATCAGGGTGACGGAGATGCCGTGACCGTAGGACATGGTGGCCTGTTCGATCGGCCGCCAGCTCTTGGCCGGACGCAAGCGCCCCCCCACCTCGCCGGGAAAGCCGAGTTTGAGGGGAGAACCAAAGCCGAGCTTGTCGAACATCTGCCACATGTCATCGGGCTTGAAGCTCAGGGCCACCTTGGAGATGCCGATGTTGGAGGACTTCTGGATCACCTGGGCCAGGGTCAACAGGCCATGCACGTGGGCGTCGGAAATGGTGGCGGTGCCGATGGTGAGCTTGCCAGGCGCGGTCTGGATCGGCGTATCAAAGCGGTACTTCCCACTTTCCAAGGCCAGGGCGGCGGTGAACGGCTTCATGGTCGAGCCAGGCTCGAAGGTGTCGGTAAACACCCGGTTGCGCAACTGGGCGCCGGCCAGCTTGACGCGGTTGTTGGGGTTGTAGGTGGGCGAATTCACCAGGGCGAGGACTTCGCCGTTCTTGGCGTCCAGCACCACCAGGGCGCCGGCCTTCGCCTTGTGGTCGACCATGGCCTGTTTGAGCTGGGTATAGGCCAGGTATTGAATCTTGGCATCGAGGGACAGCACCACTTCCTTGCCATCCTGGGGCGCGCGGATCGACTCCACGTCTTCCACCACCTGGCCACGGCGATCCTTGATGACACGGCGGCTGCCCGGCTTGCCGGTGAGGGCGCCGTCAAGAGCCAGTTCGATGCCTTCCTGGCCTGCATCGCCGGTGCCGGTGAAACCGATGACATGGGCCGTCACCTCGCCATTCGGGTAGTAGCGGCGATACTCGTTCTGCTGATGAATGCCGGCCAGGTTCATGGTCGCCACCTTGTCCGCTACGTCGGGCGGAATCTGGCGCTTGAGGTAAACGAAATCCTTTTCCGAGGCCAGGCGACGATTCAGTTCCTTGACATCGAGTTCGAGCAGCAGCGCCAGTTCGCGCGCCTCGTGGGGCGTCAGCTTGGCATCTTCGGGCACCGCCCAGATCGACTTCACCGGCGTGGACACCGCCAGCACGTCGCCATTGCGGTCCACCACCTTGCCGCGGGTGGCCGAAATTTCCAGCACCCGTTCGTAGCGCGCCTTGCCCTTGTCACCGAGAAAATCCGACTGGTAGGCCTGCAGGTACAGAGCCCGCACCACCAGAGCCACCGACGCTGCCAGCAACAGCAGGAGCAGGACGCGGGAACGCCACTGGGGCAGATTCTCGGCCAGCAGGGGGCTTTTGATGTGCTTCATTTTTCGACGGAAACGATCTGCCCCGGCGCCGGGGTTTTCATGCCGAGCTTGTCACGGGCAATCTTTTCCACGCGGGCGTGGGATGCCCAGGTGCTTTGTTCCAACTGGAGTTGATTCCATTCCACATCCAGTTCCTTCATGCGCGCCTGCTCCCGCTCCAACTCGACAAACAGCTTGCGCGCCCGATGATTGGAATTCACCGCGCCGATGGCGCAGATCACCGCCACCAGCAACAGGATCACGTTGAAGCGCAACATCTCAGACTTTTTCCGCCACCCGCATCACGGCGCTGCGTGAACGCGGATTGGCTTTTACTTCCACCGTGCCCGGCCGGATTGCCTTACCCACCAGCCTCAACTTCGGCGACGGCAGTTCGGCGGCGCGTATCGGCAGACCTCTCGGCATGTGCGGCGGCTGACTTTGCTCACGCAGGTAACGCTTGACGATGCGGTCTTCGAGGGAATGGAAACTGATTACCGCGAGACGACCGCCCGGCTTCAAGCGCTCAACACACTGCGGCAGGACTAGCGACAGCTCCTCAAGCTCCCGATTGATGAAAATCCGTAGAGCTTGAAAGCTGCGCGTCGCCGGATGCTGGCCCGGCTCGCGCGTCCTGACGACTTTTTCCACGAGCGCGGCAAGCTGTCCTGTGCTTGAAATACTGTGTTCGCACCGAGCAGCAACAAGCGCCTTTGCAATCGCATGAGCAAACCGTTCTTCGCCATAATCTTTTATAACCTCCTTGATTTCCTGCTCTTGAGCCCGCGCCAACCATTCGGCCACGGTCTCCCCTTTGCTCGTATCCATGCGCATGTCCAGCGGCGCATCGAAACGGAAACTCATACCCCGAGAAGCATCGTCCAGTTGCGGACTCGACACCCCCAGGTCCAGCAAAATCCCGTCTACCGCACCCCAGCCGCGCACATCCAGCGCTGCGGTCAGGCCACTGAAGGCCGTGTGTTCCAGGCTCAGGCGCGGATCGTCGATCTGCTTCGCCACCGCCACCGCCACCGGGTCCCGATCCAGGGCCAGCAAACGCCCCTCCGGCCCCAGTTGCTGCAAAATCGCCCGACTGTGACCGCCGCGACCGAAGGTGCCATCGACGTAGCGCCCGCCCGGCTTTATTGCCAGAGCCTCCACCGCCTCCTGCAACAACACGCTGACATGGGCGCCGGGGCCCATGCCGGTCACAGCGAAATTCCCTCCAGCCCGGCCGGCAGATCCAGAGACTGCAGGGACTCCAGAGCCAGCTCGTTCTGACGCTTCCAGCCCGCCTCGGACCAGATTTCAAAATGACTGCCCATACCGACCAGAAACACCTGCTTGTCAAAGCCGGCGTAATCGCGCAACTCCGGGGCAAGCAACAGGCGGCCGGCGGAATCCAGTTCCGTCGGCAGGGCGTTACCCATCATCACGCGTTTGATGGAGGCAGTACGGGGATCAATGCTCGACAGCTTGGCCAGCTGTTCCCGCACCGGCAGCCAGGCCGGCTCCGGATACAGCAGCAGACAGCGATGAGGATGGCCGGTGAGCACCAGGCGACCTTCGGCGGCCTTGACCAGCTCGTCACGATGCCGGGCCGGAATAGCCATCCGCCCCTTCGCATCCAGACTTAGCTGCGTCGCCCCCTGAAACATCCGCTACCGCTCTCCCAAACCCGTGGTGGGCGAAACAATTTTCCCCACCAAACTCCACTAATCACCACTTTAAGACACCTTTCGACACCCGTCAAGGGAGAAATTGGATTTTTTTCAGGCGTGACAAGGACTTATCTCACCTTTTAGAGAGATATCGTGAAATTTTTCTCTATGTAAATCAATACAAAGAAAATGAAACTGAAAGTAGCTTCTGAAGATCCCAAAGAAGCCTTGGGGGCGACTCCGGCATCGGCGGTCAAACTGGCGGCCGACCGTATAATTGACCCCTGTCGCAGATTCCGAGAGCTGGGGAAATCAATTTGAGAGCACGTCTGTTTGGGATCCTGTTATTGCTGTGGTGCAGCCTGTCTGGGAGTGAGGCACTGGCACGAGAGCTGAAAGTCATCTTTTCCCAATACACCCCGCCCTATGTTTTCGAGCAGGGAAGCGGCATCGTGGTGGATATCGTCCGCGAGGCCCTGCGGCCGGCCGGTCATCAGGTTGTTCCGGTGTATGTGCCGATCGGGCGTGGCTTTGAACTGTTTTCGGAACAGCGTGTAGATGGCACGACCATCATTCGCGAGAACTCCGGACTCAAGGCCAACTATTCCGATGACTTCATGCAGTATCACAACCGCGCCTTTACTCTCAAGTCGCGGCAACTCACGGTACACAGCTTCGCCGATCTCGCCGGCAAAAGCATCGTCGCCTTCCAGAATGCGCATAAATACTTGGGCGGGGAATTCGGCCGCGCCGTGGCCGGGAATCCGAACTACAAGGAAATCTTCAATCAGGAAACCCAGGTTCTGATGCTGTTGCTGGGGCGGATAGACGTTGCGGTAATGGACGAGAGCATCTTTCGCTTCTATCTGCAAAAACTCATCGCCGAAGGCAAACTGCCCGCCACGGTGGAATATGAGACTTTCCCGCTCTTCCCTCCGACACCCTACAAGGCAGCCTTCGTCGACCCGAAGGTGAGGAACGACTTCAATCAGGGACTCGCCGCCATGCGCCGCGACGGCCGCTACGACGCAATCTATCGCAAGTACGTGGAAACCAACTTTTCCATCAAGCAATGAGTGCGGGTAACGCACTTTCCTGGCAGCTGCTGAGGGCAGTGCTGTCGATCTATTTCTCCATCACCGTCGTGGTCACCCTGGCGCAGATGGGCATTGAGTACTTCCACACCCGCAACATGATCCAGACTGAGCTGGCAGGGGTGGAACGCACCTTCTACCCGGCCCTGGCCACCGCGCTGTGGGAACTCAACACCCAACAGCTGGAAGCCCTCCAGCAGGGCATTGTCGATTTGCCGCTGATTTCCTCGGTACGCATCGTCGATGCATCGGGACGAGAAATGACCATGAGTACCCAGAAAAGTGTTCTCGGCGCCGAACTGACCCATAGCTTCCAGGTGACCCATCCCTTCGAGGGCAATAACGTGCATCTGGCCAGAATCACCTTCGAAGCTGCCGACACCGTCATTCTGGATCGCCTCCAACTCGGCTACAAAATGATTCTGGTCAGCGCGCTGATCAAAAGCACAGCCCTGACCCTGCTATTCATCTGGGCCTTCCGGCGACGCCTGGGAGACCCCTTGGGGCAACTCACCGCCGCCGTATCCGCCATTGATCTGGACTCCCTGGGACGCAGCCGCATCGACCTCAAGCAAGTGAAAGAGAACGAACTGAGCAAACTGGAGCGGGCCTTCAATCAGATGCTGAGCGCTCTCGACACGGAACGTCGCACCCATGATGCCCACCTGGAGGAACTGAACAGAAACCTGGAGGCCCAGGTAATCCGGCGTACCGGGGAACTTGCGGCCGCCAATCAACGCCTGGAACAGTTGGTACGTACCGACCCCCTCACCGGAGCAGCCAACCGCCGTCATTTCGTTGAACAAGCCGATAGTGAAATCCAGCGCGCCCGGCGCCGGGATGCCCCGTCCCTATCACTACTGATGATTGATCTGGACAACTTCAAAAAGATTAACGACACCTGGGGTCACGGGATAGGCGATGATGTGTTGTGCAACTTTGCCCTGATCGCCGCCCAACCCTTGCGTAGCGCCGATCTGTTTGCCCGCGTCGGTGGCGAGGAGTTTGCCGTGCTGTTGCCCGACACCAACCTGGAGGGAGCCAAGGAAGCAGCGCATCGGATCATCGAAGCCACCCGGCAACAGTGTGTTGTTGTGGGTGATGACCAGGTGCGTTACACCATCAGCGTAGGCGTCGCCACCCTTCATCCGCACGAAAACAACTACGATACCCTGATGAATCGTGCCGATAGCGCCCTCTATCGCGCCAAGCAGTTGGGCCGTAACCGGGTAGAAGTGGAACCGACACCGACGCCCCAGGCGCCAGCACAGATGGCCGAGGGCATCGCCTAGCTACCCGGATCTCCGGCGCTGCCTGGTCGGGGTGGAAGTCCGCCGATAAGCCGGGTTCTGTCGTGGGCAGCCATTCCTCTGGGACCGTCGTTGCCGACGGCCTCTAGCAGCCTACCCGGGAGCAGCGCGGGCCACGCCCATGCTCCCCTATTTGGCCTTGCCCCGGATGGGGTTTTGCGTGCCGTCCGTGTTACCACGAACGCGGTGAGCTCTTACCTCGGTAACGCTTGCGCGCCACCGGCCCGCCTTGCAGCGAGCCGCCATTTCAACCTTACCTGATCCCTGTCCCCTCCTCTTCAGGAGGGTCGGGCCATCGGCGGTGTATTTTCTGTTCCACTTTCCGTCGCCTTGGGTCTCTTGCGAGACTTGCTGCGCCCGGCCGTTAGCCGGCATCCTGCCCTATGGGGCCCGGACTTTCCTCCAGACGCTTTCACGTCCAGCGGCTGCCTAGCGGACTTCCATCGCCATTCTAACAGGCCGACACCTGCCGCCTCGGCCGGAACTGGCGTTGGTCATCGTAATAGACAGGATCGCTGTTCTCCGCCACGACGCCGGGAATACCCAGCAGCGGCAGGGCTTGCAGGTCGCGGGGCGTCAGCTCGGTCTCGGCCAGGCGCTGGGCGAGGCGCGCATCCAGGTCGGCCCAGCGTGTCGTGGCATCGAGGGCCAGCCAGTCCGGCTCCACATCGAAACATAAGGCCTTGCCGCAGAGCCCTACAAATGGCGCTTGCAGGGCATCGAGGCTGGCGTGGCCGAAGACAATGAACTCCATGGCGGCCGCCACCTCATCGCGGCGCTCGGCAAACAGCCGCCGCCAGCGGTGGGCGCGCAGGTCCTGCCACAGGCTCGGTTCGGCGCAGGCGACGATGACGCCACATTCGTCGAACTGGGTCAGGGCATCCCGCAGCGGCCCGCGCCCCGTTTCGCCCCGGGCGCGGCGCGCATCGAGGCTATGCCAGTGGCGGCGATTGATGACCGCCTTGGCCTGGGGAAAGCGCAGCCAGACCAGGGCATTGAAGGCGTCGTGCCAGTTGTTGAGGCGGGTATCCACTTCGCCCCGGCGCCAGGCCCGTTCCTCGTAGCCTTCGGTGATGCCCGGCGTGACGAAGCGCAGGGGCTCGCCGCTGCCGGTGCGAATGCCAGCGGCGGCCACCTGGGCGTTAAGCCAGTCGCGATTGAGGGGATGGCCGGCGAGCCAGGGCCGGTAGGGCGAAAATAGGTCGAGCGCAGTCACTTCGCGGCGGGTTTGGCGTCAGCGTCTGGCGGAGTGCCGCTGCGGCCGGTCTTGGCGAGGAAGTCCGGATCGTCCACGAAACGGAATTCGCCGCCTTTGACCTGGAAGACGCCGATCAGGTCGCCCGGCGCCTCGGGAGG
>Ga0316605_10001034_pt1 | contig 16862 bp, 17 predicted proteins | sample OWC_soil_day20_n_FD_207666 | JGI IMG/M metagenome (GOLD analysis project Ga0316605, IMG submission 207666) | Wetland soil microbial communities from Old Woman Creek delta, Ohio, United States - OWC_soil_day20_noCT | ecosystem: Environmental > Terrestrial > Soil > Wetlands | place: USA: Ohio...
ATATTCCCGCCCGCCCCATGATATCTTCTACGAGGCCTTTAAGGGCGATGTAGATTTCTTTATCTGTTTCCACGGCAACGTATGTAAAATCCGGATGGATAGCTATTGCCAGGTTTGCGGGCAATGTCCATGGTGTTGTCGTCCAGATGAGCATGTAGACCGGTTTGTCAGGGAAACCCGCAAATACGGGAGCACGACCTCCCGTGTAAGGAAATTTTACATAGATCGAACTGGATCTTTTGTTTTCGTATTCAATTTCAGCCTCGGCAAGGGCCGTCATACAATTAACACACCAGTACACCGGCCTCTTTTTCCGGTATACCTCGCCGCGGATAAAAAACTTGGCCGCTTCTTCAATGATGGTCGCCTGATAATCGAAATCCATCGTTATGTACGGATGATCCCAGTCGCCGAATCCGCCGAGCCTTTTGAACTCTTCCCGCTGAATATTGATGAACTGCCGGGCATATTCCCGGCATTCCCTGCGCGTGTCCAGTTTGGAGGGCTCCAGCTTTTTCTGTTTAATGTTTTTCTCTACCTGGTGCTCTATGGGAAGCCCATGGCAATCCCAGCCCGGGACATAGTCCGCCCTGTAGCCCATCATGAATTTTGACTTGATGATAATGTCCTTGAGGATCTTATTGAGAGCGGTGCCCAGATGAATGTTGCCGTTCGCATACGGAGGCCCGTCATGAAGAATGAACGTGGGGTTTGCTTTCCCGGCCTCGACCAGTTTCCTGTACAGGTCGATCTCCTGCCAGTGGGCAAGCATATCTTTTTCCTTGACCGGGAGGTTTCCTCTCATCGGAAAAGGGGTTTTGGGAAGGTTCAACGTGTCTTTATAATCCATAGCGGGCAATCCTTGCTGAAATCGAAAGTAATCCTCGCCGGGTTTGCGGCAGTTTACGACATCTTGTATTGTAGTGGGGATATAACTGTTTTTACAGTTTTCGTAACTGTCGTAACCCGCAGGATCCTGAAATCAAATTAACACAAAGCAGGGTATCTATTCAAGAAGAATGGAGAAAGCGGACTTGAGTGCACGGACGGGCCTGAAATTTCAGCGCCCGCGGCAGACATTTATGTCATTTTTTCGGGATAGTTTCCTTGATAAAGTCTATTAATTCGGTTTCTTTGCCCGTATAGAAGTGGGTCGTGTTGATCACCTTGAGGTGTTTGTCCAATGTCGATAGATTTTGATAAAGTTCATAGAGGTCATCCATTGGTGCGATATCATCATATGTCCCGCCTACGATGACGATCTCTTTATTGAAAGTTTTCAGGTGTTCGTACTTGTATATCAGGCAGGGAAATGAGACAAGAAAAAGGCTGTCAAATCGGTCTATCTCAAGGGAGGACCTTGAGATAACCCATGCTCCGAATGAATAACCGGCAAGGGTTATCCAGGCGTCACCATCGAGATGCTCCGCCAGATATTTATACGCAGCCGTTGCATCCCTCACCTCACCTTCGCCCTCATCGTATTCACCCTCAGAATTTCCGACCCCCCGGAAGTTGAATATAAGAGTACTGAACCCCTGTGCGGCATAGCCGTCTTCTATGGCGCTTACGACATTATTATACATATTGCCGCCATAAAGCGGATGGGGATGGCATATGACAACCCCCGCCTTCTTGCTCTTAAGGCGCAGCAATCCCTCCAGGTTATGGTCGGAGCCTATAGTGACCCTTTCTATTGACATAGACATACTTATTTTGGTAGTTTTTCAGCAAAAATTCAACAGGAAAAGTAATGGGGTTATTCAAAAAACGGGATAAAGAGAAGAATCCGTATCGTGAGATAGATATCCAGAAAGAGATCTCAAAGGCGGAGAAAGAGGAATCGCTCTGGAGAAAATGCAATTCCTGTCAGGAACTCCTTTACAGAAAGGAAGTCGAAAGAAACAGGCATGTCTGCCCAAAATGCTTCTATCATTTTCCGATATCGGTAGATAACAGGATCGCCCTCACATTTGACAAAGGAAGTTTCACGGAATTTCATGAACGTGTTGAACCCGTCGATTTTTTAAAGTTCAAGGACACGAAGCCATACAAGGTAAGACTTTCCGAAACTCAGGAAGCAACCAAACGCCGTGATGCTTTGGTGTGCGGCAGCGCAAAAATAGGCGGTATTCCTGTTCTGGCCGCTATCTTCGATTTTAGTTTCATGGGCGGCAGCCTGGGCAGTGTCGTTGGCGAGAAGATTACCCGGACCCTCGAAGAAGGGGCAAAGGAAAAGGTGCCGGTAATCCTTTTCTGTTCATCCGGTGGTGCCAGAATGCAGGAGGGTATTATGTCCCTCATGCAGATGTCCAAAGTTTCCGGTGCAATTTATCACTTGAAAAGCAATAATATACCCTATATAACGATACTTACCGACCCTACCCTCGGCGGTGTGTCTGCGAGCATGGGGATGCTGGGGGATATAATCATTGCAGAGCCTAAAGCGATGATAGGTTTCGCAGGGGAAAGGGTCATCAAGGAAACTATTAAAGCCAAACTGCCCCCGGGATTTCAGCGGGCAGAATACCTGCTTGAACATGGCATGATCGACATGATCTCCTCCCGAAAAGAGCTCAAGCAGACACTCTATACATTGCTGTCCCTGATTACATGAATGATCCCGGATATGAAGACTCTTTAAGCTATTTATACGGCCTGGAAAAATTCGGCTGCGTATTCGGGCTTGACAATATATCCAGGCTTCTCGGATCGATAGACGATCCCCATCGATCATTCAGATCAATACATATTGCAGGAACAAACGGCAAAGGTTCTGTTGCGACCATGATCTCGTGTATCCTGAAAGCGGCAGGATATCGCGTCGGCAAATACACGTCGCCCCATCTTGTCTCATTCACGGAACGTATTACGGTCAACGAAGAAGAGATCGCGGAAAGAGAAGTTGCCCTGCTTACCGATTACATAAGGGGCAGGGCAGACGGGGAATGTCCCGGGGGGTTCTACACGTTTTTTGATTTCACTACCGCAATGGCATTTGAATATTTCAGACGGAAAAAAGTCGATATTGCGGTCATAGAAACAGGACTTGGGGGCAGGCTTGACTCGACGAATATTATCGAACCTCTCGTAAGCATTATTACGAATGTCGCATTCGATCATATGAAAGAATTGGGCGGGGCCCTAACGAAAATAGCAGGTGAAAAGGCCGGTATCATCAAAAAAGGTATACCCGTCATTACGGGTGCGCGGCGGAAGTCACGCGAGGTCGTTGAAAGAATTGCCGGTGAAAACGCGAGCGCCGTATATGTTCTGGGCAAGGATTTTTCGTTCCGGAAATCGGGCCGGAAATGCATGTCCTACCGGGGCCTTAACCGGACATTAAATAATATTGCGGTTAATTTGAACGGTGATCACCAATTGTCAAACGCGGCCTTGGCCCTGTGCGCCATAGATGTTGTATCAGACCTCGGATACTATGTTTCCGAGGGCCAGATACGGACAGCTCTTTCTTCGGTGATCTGGCAGGGCCGTCTCGAAATGATACGGGAGAAGCCGCTCGTCATACTCGATGGAGCGCATAACGCGTCCGGGGTGCGGGCCCTCAGGCATTTCATCCGTACAAATTACCGGGATCGCAGAAAAGTCATGGTATTCGGGGTCATGCAGGACAAACAATACCGAAAGATGCTCGAATCGATGAACGACTGCATCGATCTCGCGATCCTTACCCAACCCCGTATCGACCGTGCGCTTGATGCGGCCATTATGAAAAATGTTGCGCGAAATTCTATCGTGACAACGGATACCCGAAGCGCGCTCAACGAGGCCCGGCAGGTCACAGGCGACGAAGACCTGATCCTTGTTACAGGTTCATTCTATACGATCGGAGAAGCCAAGCAGGCCGTTGATGAGATCTTTTAAGATTTTTGCATTCATTGCGATATTCGCCATAGTGTGCCCCCTCATTGTGTATGGGCAGGGAATCGGTCTGGGTAAGGATGAGATCACAGGGCCGGTCGAGATCACAGCCGACGAGGTCCAGCACGACCGCGCTGCGAACACATACACTGCCCGTGGAAAAGCTCATGTCAAAGAAGCGACGCGTACCGTCGATGCGGATTATATTTTCCTCGATGATAATACGAAAGATGTAACGGCCGAAGGGAATGTGGTCTATGAAGATATGGGAGACCGGATCGAGGCGGAACGCATGCAGATCAATCTGGAAACCAAGAAGGGAAACCTGGAAAAGGCCCGGGTCTTTATTAAAACGGGCAATGTGTATATCAATGGCAATGAGATCGAGAAGACCGGAGAATCTCAATACAAGATCAAGAAGGGAAAATTTACGACATGCGGTTGGGATAAGGCAGAATGGACCTTCACTTCGGATGAGGTGGACATAACTGTACAGGGCTATGCAACAACAAAATCAACTACGTTTAATATCCTTGGCGTTCCTGTTTTTTATGTGCCGTGGGGGATCTTTCCCGTCAAGACAGCCCGCGCATCAGGATTTCTTATGCCTGAAATGGGAACATCATCGTCAGACGGCGCAAAGTTCAAGCTTTCCTATTTTTGGGCAATATCAAAAGACACAGATGCGACCCTGTCTGCCGAGTACATGTCAAAGAGGGGTGTTATGGCGGGGGCCCAGTACCGGTATTTCATTCGTGAAGATTTTAAGGGTGAACTGGAAGGCAATATAATTGATGATAATGATTACGGACACACACGGTATCAGTTAAAAGCAAAGCACGAGCAGGTATTTTTCAAGGATCTCAAACTGAAAGCCAATATATGGCACGTATCTGATGATGACTATCTCGAGGATTTTGGCAAGACATCAACGGAAAGAAGTGAAAGCCAGCTTAAATCGACAGTATATCTCGAAAAGCCTCTGCATAAATCACTCCTTACCGGTGGGGCCACTAAATTTCGTAATCTGCTGATGCAGGACGACAGTACGATATTTCAGTACTATCCCGAAATAACATATTTCACAGAATATATTCCCATTGCACATACGAATATGTATCTTGACCTCAACAGTTCTCTGACAAACTTTTACCGGGACAAGGGAGATACGTTCACACGTATTACCATAGACCCATCGCTGAGACTTCCTCTTCCCTATAAAGGCCTGAACACTCTTGTGAGCGGAACATTGTACGAGAGCGGCTATCTTGTCAACCGCGGTGATACCTATGATGGAAGTACAAAAAATCGCCAGACGTTCCGGCTTGACGCCGATACGAACATGCAATTCTTGAGAACGTATTTTACGGGCTGGTCATCTCTTCAATCAATGCAGAGCGTGATCAAGCCCGCCGTGCGGTACACATTTATCCCCCCCACAGGGTATAGGAATGTTCCCCAGATAGATGCATACGACCGGATGGACCAGACAAACATCCTGACATATTCACTCAATCATTATCTTTACGAAGCAGATGAAAATGGCGGGAAACGGGAGATGTCCCTGCTTGAGGTATCGCAAACGTACGGATTATCGGGCAACCTCGGGCCTTCAGATCTCTATAAAGGTTCCGGGTCCCGTTTTTCGGACATTGATGCCCGGTTCACTTTTTCCCCGATCAACAACCTGAGCTTTACCCATGAAAGCCTGTGGAATGTCAACGGCGAAGGAGCCAAGATCCTGAGACATGGATTTACATACAACATCCCCAAAATATATATGCTGACAATGACCCATAGCTATTCAAACGGATACGGAGTTAATCCCTTTACAGGTGAAACCGTTGATCAATATACGGATCCCGCTACCGGCGTTGTCACTCAATTCGGAACATCAAATCAGATATTTCTTTCCACCGCAGGTACGTATTCCGTATTTCAGGGCGGATACGAGATACGGTATGAATTCACTACGAACGAGTGGATCGATACCGCGTACTGGATCAGATATAAGCCTGGATGCTGGTCGACAACCCTGTCGCTCAGCCAGACCAAAAGACCGAATGATACGAGTTTCAAGATCTCTTTCGATCTTACAGGCATCACGTCTCAATAGCAGGAGGTTAACACGATGAAAGGGATAATCCTGGCGGGCGGATTAGGATCGCGGCTTGCTCCTCTTACGCGCATAACCAACAAGCATCTTCTGCCTGTTTATGATAAGCCGATGATCTACTACCCGATCGAGGCCCTGATAAAGGCCGGCATAACGGATATAATGATCGTGACGGGCGGGAACCATGCGGGAGACTTTCTGAGGCTGATGGGCAACGGGAGAGATTTCGGGCTGAAGCATCTTAACTATACGTATCAGGAAGGGGAAGGGGGCATCGCGGACGCCTTGTCTCTTGCAGAATATTTCGCCGATGGTGATTCTATTTGCGTTATCCTCGGAGACAATATAATTGAACGGAATATTATAAAGGCCGTGCGTGATTTCAAAGAACAAAAAACAGGTGCCAAGATCATGCTTAAGGAAGTTCCCGACCCTGAACGCTTCGGAGTTGCGCAGATCGAAGATGATAGGCTCATAAATATCGTCGAAAAACCGAAGAATCCCCGGAGCAATCTCGCGGTCATCGGGATCTACCTCTACGATACCCGCGTATTCGATATCGTGAAAACATTGAAGCCATCGGACAGAGGCGAGCTCGAAATAACTGATGTTAATAATGCGTATGTAAAGGATGGCACGATGACGTGGGAAATGCTCGATGGCTGGTGGACGGATGCCGGTACTTTTGAATCGCTTCTTCGGGCAAGCGTGCTTGTTGCTCAGACAGGCGCCAACAACGGATAATTTCAGGGTAAAGACATGATAGACGGTGTTGCATTAAAACAGTTGAATGTGATCCCCGATGAAAGGGGACGATTAATGGAGATACTGCGCAGTGATGACGATATCTTCACCGGGTTCGGTCAGGTCTATTTGACAACCACATATCCCCAGGTGGTAAAGGCGTGGCACTACCATAAAAAACAGGATGACTACATTTCGTGCGTGAAGGGGATGATAAAGCTGGTCCTTTACGATGCTCGCGAAGGGTCACCCACGCAGGGTGAAGTTAACGTCGTTTACATGGGTGACTTAAGCGCCCGGCTCGTCAGGGTGCCGCGGATGGTATACCATGGATGGAAATGCATTAGCGAACACGAAGCGCTGATCATTAATGCGCCGACGATGGCGTACAATTACGCAGAACCCGACGAATTCAGGGTGGACCCCCATACAAACGACATACCCTATAGCTGGGAGAGGAAAGATGGCTGATACAGTTCTCGTAACGGGGGGTTGCGGTTTCATCGGGACGAATTTTGTTCGCCGGATGCTCGAAAGGTACGACTACAATATAATAAATCTGGATAAACTTACCTATGCGGGCAATCTCGAGAATCTTGCTGACTGCGAAAAAAATGACAGATATACCTTTGTGCGGGGGGATATAGCGTCGGTCCACGACCTCGAAAAAGTTTTCGCCGCTCCCATTGACATTATCGTCAATTTTGCGGCGGAATCCCATGTTGACCGAAGCATTATAGACCCTGACAGTTTCATAAGAACAAACATCAACGGTACGTTCAATCTGCTGGAAATGGCGCGTAAGAAAAATACGCGGCGCTTCATCCAGATATCAACTGACGAGGTCTACGGGTCGCTCGGAAATACCGGTGCCTTCCGCGAAGATACGCCGCTTTCACCGAATAGCCCCTATTCCGCCTCGAAGACATCGGCTGATATACTCGGTATGGCGTATTTCAAGACATTTGGTCTGCCCGTCATCATAACACGCTGCTCCAACAATTACGGACCCTATCAATTTCCGGAAAAGCTGATCCCCCTTATCATAACGAATGCCCTGGCAGACAGGGAATTGCCTGTTTACGGTGATGGTCTGAACGTTCGCGACTGGATCCATGTCAAGGACCACTGTGCGGCTATCGACCTTGTCGTGCACAAGGGTGAAACGGGAAATATCTATAACATCGGCGCTTCGAATGAAAGGACCAATAGAGAGATCGTTAAACTCATTCTCGCAATACTGGGCAAGCCTGAATCCCTCATCCGCTATGTAAAGGACAGACCGGGGCATGACCGCCGGTACGCCATCGATTCGGGAAAGATCAGTGCTGAGCTGGGTTACAAACCGTCCGTGGATTTTGCAGAGGGGATGCGCGGGACCGTTGAATGGTATGTCGAGAACAAGGAATGGTGGGAAAGGATCAAGACCGGAGCGTATCGGGAATACTATGAAAAGATGTACGGAAACCGATGAAGGTCCTTATAACCGGCGGTAAGGGCCTATTGGGGACAAGCATTGTTCCGGTGCTTCGTGCCCATTTTGATTGTGCCGTCTATGATATCGATGAATGGGATATAACATCGGAAGATGCCGGGAAGAAAATGTTCGACCTCCACCGCCCCGATGTCCTTGTAAATCTCGCGGCAATGACGGATGTTGACGGCTGTGAGGATAAAACAGCACTGGCCGAAAAATCAAATGGGGAAGGACCGGCAGTCCTGGCCGGACTTTGCACGGCGTCTCAGGTTAAGCTCGTCCATATCAGCACCGATTATGTTTTTGACGGTGAAAAAAACTCACCATACACGGAAGATGATGAGCCTCACCCCCAATCCGTATATGGCCGTACCAAGCTCGCCGGTGAGAGAAAAATACTTGAACGAAATATAAACTCGGCAATTATACGGACCGAGTGGCTCTACGGGCGCAGCGGTACCAGTTTTGTCGATAAGATCGTCGCGATCGCTAAAGCTCAGGGCCATGCGCGCGTTGTGAACGATCAGCGGGGCTCGCCCACATATGCCAGGGACCTTGCCCTGCCTGTCGCCAAGATCATAGAAAAGGGCCTTACCGGGATTTATCACGTGTCGAACAGCGGTTCGTGTACCTGGTACGATTTTGCAAAGGCAATTTTTTCGATTCTCCGGATGAATGTCGAGGTCGTTCCGATATCGTCTGCCGACCTGGGAAGCAAAGCCAAAAGGCCGTCATATTCAGTTTTTGATCTTTCGAAGCTTCGCCGGGATACGGGTATTGAAATGCGTAATTGGATGGATGCCCTCGATGACTATTTGGCCAACGCGCCTTGATACGCCATGAAGATCGTTATTTTTTCCGATGTCCATATCACCCGCACCAGCGTTGACAGGACTGCGCTTGCCTTGCGTTTTGTGGCTGACTGCTGTGAGGACGCGGATATGGTCGTGGTCCTTGGAGACCTTTTTGACTTTTATCATGGTTATGACGGTTATATCTACCCCTGGTATCGCAGTGTTACCGAGAGCCTGAAGAAACTGGTAGAACGCGGAAAACAGGTTTATTTTCTCGAAGGCAACCACGAGTTCTTAATGGGCCGTTACTACGAACAATATACAGGAGCTGTGTGCAAACAGGAGATGTCGCTCGAAATAGACGGGAAAAAGGTATTTATCGCCCATGGCGACGGGTTCGCCAGTTTATCGCTGGCACGGGTGCTCAAGCATTCTTTCTTTTACCGGATCATGGATATGCTCGGGCCTTCCCTCACATGGGCTATAGCCTCGCTTTCCCGCCCTTTCTTGTCGAAGAGCCGCAAAGGATACAGTGAAAAGGTCCAGAATATATTCAGGGCCTATGCCCGGCAAAAGTTTGCCGAAGGGTATGATGTCGTGATCCTGGCCCATTCGCATATACCGGACGTTTTCGAAGCGAATGAAAGCAGTTCGGTCAAACAGTACCTCAATACAGGTGATCTCGCCCAATACGGAAGCTTCGTCACATATGAAAACTCATCGGGTTTCTCATTAAAAAAATGGGGATCGCCTTAAGATAACGATAATTTCCTGATAAATTCGTCATAAAGGCTGTTGCCAATTGCCACGGTGCGTACTATTATTACTCTGTCCGTTCGTTTTATAGTGTTGGAAAATGGACGTGGAACACCTTACCCGTAACCCATAAAGGAGGCACTATGAATATCTTTAACACCGGCGATATCCTTCAATTTGCGATCCGGATCGAGGAAGATGGCGAGATGTTCTATCACAAGGCCGCCCTCAATGCCGAAACTAAAGAGATCCGAGATTTCTTTAACACGATGGCAGATGAAGAAGCCAGGCACAAAACGATTTTTGAGGATATGTTCAAAGGGATCGATGTTAATCCGCCCGCAGAAAGCTTTCGTGGAGAATATGCAGCGTACCTGAGAGATTATATCGATGGAAAGGTGATTTTCACAAGGAAGGAGAAAGATCAGGCGATGTCCGGTTCAATCGACACGATCCAGGCGGTCCGTTTTTCCCTGGGCCGCGAGATCGATTCGATCCTTTATTACCACGAAGCCAAGCAGTTCATTGACAAGAAGCATTACCCCGAGATAGACAGGATCATAGACGAAGAAAGAAAACATTTCATGAAACTGGCCGACATGGAAAAGAAGCTCAGATAAACACTAAAAACCCTCCCGATGTTCATGGGGAGGGTTTTTATTTCAACCTATTATTTATTACCCGCTTTTATAGCGTTATACACCATCCGAACGGATCAGGCTTTTCACCGTATTGCATGCCGGTGATCTCATCGTAAAGCTTTTGAGATATCGGCCCTATTTCACCATTGTGGATAGTGACCATATCATCATTGTGCTGTATCCAGCCGACCGGGGAGATGACCGCAGCGGTCCCCGTACCGAATACTTCCTGGAGGTTGCCGCTTTTTGCCTTGGACATGACCTCCTCGATCGTGATCTTTCTTTCCTCCAGGGGGACCCCCCAGTGTTTGGCAAGGGATATAACCGAGTTGCGGGTAACACCCGGCAATATCGACCCTTCGAGGGGCGGAGTGACAATCGCACCATCGATAACGAACATAATGTTCATTGTCCCGACTTCTTCGATGCAGCGATTTTCTATTCCGTCAAGCCACAGCACCTGCGTAAAGCCTTTTTTCTTTGCGACCTCTCCCGGGTACAAAGACGCTGCATAATTGGCCGGCGTCTTTACAGCCCCGAGACCGCCCTTGACGGCACGGACGAACTCGCCTGACGTAATGAGTTTTACCGGATTTAAACCTTCCTTATAATAGGCGCCGACCGGCGACGTGATTATCATGAACCGGTATGTGTACGAAACCCTGACCCCGAGAAAATTGTCTGTCGCAAATACAAAGGGCCTGATATAAAGAGAGCAGCCGCGCTTTTTCGGTACCCATTCCTTATCGATCTCGATGAGCCTTTTCATACCCTCGAAAAATAATTCCCACGATATCGTAGGAATACACATGCGTTCGCAGGACGAATTGTAGCGTTCATGGTTCTTGTCCGCGCGGAAGAGACGTATTTTTCCATCAACGCCGAGAAATGCCTTGAGACCTTCGAAGACAGCCTGCCCGTAATGCAGCGTCGATAGGGCAGGAAACATCTTCATGGGTCCGTAAGGTTCTATGCGGGGCTCTTTCCAACCACCGTCTGCAAAATCGACATAATACATATGGTCGGAGAATTCGACCCCGAATTCCAGGTTGTCAAAATCGACTTCATGTATCCTTGTATTCTTACCGTGTCTTGTTTTGATCTTCAAAATAATCCTCGTATTTGCATATTATTTCGTATCGCAGGGCCCCAGGCGTTTTCCGGTCATTTTACTCGTGATCTGCTGGGTTTTCCCGCTTTTATCTTTCATTGTCATTACTGTTGTTCCGTCGAATGCGTCGCCCTTGTATGTCATCTGTCCCTTATTCTCCATGGTGCCGTCTTTTTCTGTGCAGAGCATTGTCCACGTTACGGTATCGCCGCTTACCTTATTATCAACCATTTTGCAGTTAGGGTTTTTGGTCTTGCCCTGCTGCTGGGGCACGTTATCTTTTTTGGTAAGGCACTGCTTCATGGTGGTTGGCGGGATATTGCCCGGCATCCCTTTCATTTCTGTCTTTGTCTTGATCTCCCAGAGACCGTCCTTCATATTCGGGTCCGCGGCCTTAGCTCCGCCACACCATATCAGCGCCAGAATGACAGCTAATGCTGCAAAAACGGTTGCTTTCATGTATCCTCCTCGCTTGTTGTTGGTAAAATCTACCGGTAAAAAAAAGTATCACTAATGGAGCGGTTGGGTCAAATAAAAAAGGGGGCTTTGCTTTTGTAACCCCTGATGAATATATTTGTATTGACAGTCTGGGAATCTTAATTTAGAGTATTCCTATCTTTTAGGTAGGAATTAAAAGTATACCCGGGACGAAGACTTAAGGAGGGTGTTCATGGGAAATATATTTGACGATAATTCTTTTTCGATAGGCAGGACACCGCTTGTCAGGCTTAACAAGATAGTCGGCAACTCTAAGGCTATAGTGCTTGCTAAGGTAGAAGGTCGTAATCCTTCATATTCTGTGAAATGCAGGATAGGTGCCGCAATGATCTGGGATGCCGAAAAAACCGGACGGCTGAAACTGGGTATGGAGATAATTGAGCCCACATCGGGAAATACCGGCATAGCGCTCGCTTTTGTCGGTGCAGCCAGGGGTTACAAGGTGACCCTTACCATGCCGGAGACGATGTCGATGGAGCGGCGCAAGGTCCTCAAGGCCCTGGGTGCAAATATTATCCTGACAGAAGGGGCAAAAGGCATGAAAGGGGCAATTGCCAGGGCCGAGGAGATAGCAAAGAGCGACCCGTCGCGATATTTTCTCCCGCAGCAGTTTGAGAACCCTGCAAATCCGGCAATTCATGAGACAACGACAGCCGTTGAACTGTGGAATGACACGGAAGGTAATATGGACATCTTAGTTTCCGGCGTCGGAACCGGAGGGACAATTACCGGGGTAAGCCGCTATTTCAAGCTGACGAGAGGTAAAAAGATCATCTCAGTTGCAGTCGAGCCGATACATTCCCCTGTACTTACCCAGACCAGAAACGGCGAGGAGCTAAAACCCGGGCCCCACAAGATCCAGGGCATAGGTGCCGGTTTTGTCCCGAAGGTCCTCGACCTCTCCCTTGTCGACCGCATCGAGACCGTGAGCAATGATGAGGCCATTGAAATGGCCCGCCGTCTCTCCCGGGAGGAAGGCATCTTGTGCGGCATATCCTGCGGGGCTGCCGCACACGTTGCCGTCAAGCTGGCCAATGACCCTGCAAATGCCGGAAAGACGATCGTGGTCATCCTGCCTGATGCAGGCGAACGCTATCTCTCTACGGTGCTCTTTGACGGAATCCTGGGAGGACTGGAATCGGCCGGTGCGTCGGATATTCCTATTTAACGAGAGGAGAGAGACACGCCGTGAAAAAGATGATGATCTCCCCATCAAATGCCCCTCAGGCGGTTGGTCCATATTCGCAGGCTGTAGTGGCTGCGGCCGGTATGACGCTTTTCTGTTCGGGCCAGCTTCCCATCGATCCTGCCACGGGTCAGCTCGTGGATTCCACCATCGGGGCCCAGGTGCGCCAGGCCCTGGGAAATATGAAATCTATCATCGAATCTGCGGGTTTTGTGCTTGAAGATATCGTAAAGACAACTATATATTGTACCGATCTGGCGCGGTTTCCGGAGATCAATGAGGTGTATGAATCATTTTTTGCCGGTAATTTTCCCGCACGGTCGACTGTTGAAGTGAAAAAGCTGCCGGGAGGTGCGCAGGTCGAAATCGACGCGATAGCATGCAGATAAATGGTTGATCTGAAAGAGAAATACGAAAAACTAAAAAACTTGATCCAGTCTATGGGTTCGGTTGCCGTTGCTTTTTCCGGAGGTGTCGACAGCACCTTTCTTCTCAAGGTGAGCCTCGATGCGCTGGGAAGTGAAAACGTGCTTGCCGTTTCCGCTGCCTCTTCTTCTTATCCTGAGACTGAGAGAAGCGAGGCCCGCGAGATGGCCCGGTCAATGGGGGCTCGCCTGCTTCTCGCTGATTCAACGGAAATGAATAATGAGAATTTTGTCGCAAACAAGCCCGATCGTTGTTATCATTGCAAGACCGAACTCTTCAGGATGGTGCGGGATATAACGGAAAAAGAAGGCTTCATGGTCATCCTTGAAGGTTCGAACATCGACGATCTAAAAGATTACAGGCCCGGAAGAAAGGCATGCATGGAGGCGGGGGTCAGAAGTCCGCTCATGGAAGCGGGTTTTACCAAAGAGGATATCAGATCGATCTCGAAACAACTGGGCCTCGCAACACATGACAAACCGGCCCAGGCGTGTCTGTCATCCAGAATACCTTACGGTACCACGATCACAAAAGAGCGTCTCACAAGGATAGAATTTTCGGAAGCATTTATCAGAGCGCTCGGGGTGTCGCAGGTACGCGTACGACATCATGGGAATACGGCCCGGATCGAAGTTGAAGAACCGGACCTGCCCCTCATTCTCGAATACAGAAACGAAATAGCGGAGAAGCTGACGGCCCTCGGGTTCACGTATGTGTCCCTCGACCTGCAGGGCTACAGGACAGGCAGTATGAATGATTGGATACCGAAGCAATAACATGAATACGCATAAACGCATAGCAGTAGGAATGAGCGGTGGTATAGATTCGACCGTGACGGCATATCTTCTCAAGGAAAAGGGATATGAGGTGATCGGTCTGACCATGAAAATATGGAACGGTTCCGACGCGTGCAACGCGGTGCGCAGCGGCTGTTACGGCCCCGGCGAGGCATCAGATATAGAAGACGCTCAGAAAGGGGCACGGCGACTGGGGATCGAACATCACGTCATCGACCTTTGCGGTGAATACGGCCAGACAGTCCTTGGGTATTTCAGCGATGAATATACGGAAGGAAGGACACCAAACCCCTGCGTAATGTGCAATTCAAGGATCAAGTTCGGCTCGCTTATTGAAAAGGCCCGGTCAACCGGTATATCATTCGATCTTTTTGCCACGGGCCATTACGCCCGCATCACATATGATGCCGCAGTGCGCCGATATTTGCTTAAGCGGGGAGTCGACGAATTTAAGGACCAATCATATTTTTTGTACCGGCTCTCGCAGGGGCAGCTCTCCAATGTACTGTTTCCACTCGGCGATTATTCCAAGGAAGAGGTAAGGGCCTTGGCATTGAAAGCCGGTTTCGGGGAATATATTGAAAAAAAGGAAAGCCAGGATTTTCTTGAATTTGATGATTATGCGGCCCTTTTAAAAGAACCCCCGCTTCCCGGAAACATAGTCGATACTGACGGAAATGTCATCGGCAGACATCGGGGCATTGCATTTTACACAGTAGGGCAGCGTAGAGGTCTTGGTCTCGCCGGAATGAAAGAGCCCCTCCACGTTTTGCGCATCAACGCAGCAAAAAATGAGATTATCGCGGGGCCAAAGGCACAGCTCATGAATGATGTTCTTATAGCCTCCGACTTAAATTGGATAGCACCTTTTGATGAGTGGCCCGATCAACCGGTCCGGGCGAAGATCCGGTCGACGGCGGTCCCGGCTTTATGCAGCATTTTACCGGAATCTGAGACCTCCGTGATGGTGCATTTCGATGAGGCCCAGGATTCCATCACACCCGGCCAATCCATCGTCTTTTACCGCGGCGATATCGTCCTTGGCGGAGGATTTATCAAGGTATCCTTCAATAAGTAGCTGAGGATTCACATAATTGACAACTCCTGCATTTTCGGCCAGTTACAGCTTGTTCCCCTTGCATGCAGGACTCGCGGTTTTATAAATATAACTATGAACGAATGATCGGCCACAGAGATTGTGCGCCGGGAGGGGTTTATGAAAAGAACCGTGATGATTGTTGCACTCATATTGCTGGCCGTCGTTGTCATGGCCTGTTCGAAGAGTAACGAGATCAAGAAAAAAGCAGGGGATCTTGATGTATCCATAGTAATGGATAAAAATCCCCCCGTTACCGGCAGCAACGAGGTTACGATCCGCATTGCTGATCCTTCGGGAAAACCTGTGACGGGCGCACGTGTGAAGTATAGCTATTCAATGCCCGCGATGGCGGGAATGCCCGCGATGGACTATTCCGCCAATGCTGTTCCGCAAGGTAATGCATACAGGGCGACAGTCAATTATTCCATGCCCGGTTCATGGAATAACGAGCTGACGATAGTGACGGACCAGACGAGATCGGTCAGATTCACTATCGATGTTAAATAGAAGGCCCCGATTGCCGGGTCGCCCAAACATCCCGTGCCGAAAAAGTTCTTTTGATTATTATTGATTTACAAGGCTTCCCCGGTTTGCCCGTAAAATGCGTTCATGCGCCAATCGGAATTGATATCGGCGCAGAGACTCCGCAGGAGATCGCGGTGAGCATCGTGGCGGAGCTTATTAAGGTCAGGAACGCCGGGGCACGAGAGATGCCTGAACATTAATTAGGCTCTTCCGAATAATATATGAGCAAGGTATAATGAATTGAGATGCCTGAAATAAAAACCGAGTGTTCAGGAGGCTGCATTGAAAATAGTATTTTTCCTGACAATCCTTCTCGCCTTTTCCCCAGGCTTCTCGCATGTTATGGCCGCCGAGAACGGTCAGAGCATCGTTCTCGATGAGCTTGTCAGGGAAGCTCTCAGCAAAAGCCCCGAACTGCTTGTCTTAGAAGCCAGGGTCACAGCCTACGGACACAGGATACCTCAAGCCAGGGCGTTGCCTGATCCGATGTTCATGTTCGGGTATCAGAACGCAGGCTTTGACAAAATTACGCTCGGCGAGGAAGACGATTCCATGGGAATGTTCTCACTGTCCCAGATGTTTCCCTTCTGGGGTAAACGGGACCTGAAAGGCCAGATGGCAGCAAAAGATACCGAGAGCCTGCAAGCAATGCACAAGGCCGCGCAACTCAAGATAGCAGCAACAGTCAAACAAATCTACTACGAACTCTTTCTGGCGTATAAAAACATCGATATCCTGAAAAAACTCACGGACTATTTCTCAATGATAGAGGATGCCGCGGCCGCCCGGTACGCGTCGGGCATGGGTTCA
>Ga0316605_10001035_pt1 | contig 16861 bp, 8 predicted proteins | sample OWC_soil_day20_n_FD_207666 | JGI IMG/M metagenome (GOLD analysis project Ga0316605, IMG submission 207666) | Wetland soil microbial communities from Old Woman Creek delta, Ohio, United States - OWC_soil_day20_noCT | ecosystem: Environmental > Terrestrial > Soil > Wetlands | place: USA: Ohio...
TGGCTGGTCATGAACATGAGCCGGTAGTGGTTCGGATAGTCCAGGGCGAACTGGGCGTAGGCCCGGCCCAGGTTCCGGATGTTGTCGAGGGGGTTGGCGCCGGTCAGCGCGGCCTGGAAGGTGGCCGCGAGGCCGAGGAAATCTTCGGAGCAGATGGCCGCCATGAGCTCGGCCTTGTCCTTGAAGTGGTAATACAGGGCCGACGCGGTGTACTGGGTGGCCTTGGCGACATCCCGCATGGTGGCGGCCTGGTACCCCTTCTCCGCGAAGAGCTTGCGGCCTTCGTCCATGATCCGCTGCCGGGCCGCCTGGCGGGTCTGCTCGCGCCGAGTCATGCGGAGGTGGGCGTCGAGCGGCATGGAACTCCCCGAGGAAACCTCAAGCATAGTGACCAGGGCGGAGGTCGTGGAAAGGGGGGGGGAGGGCTGTGGTTGGGGGTCATATGTATTCCGAACAATGTTCAAATATAGAACATGGTTCGAAATCGTCAAGACGGCAGACGTTTTTTCAGGCCGCCGTGCTATCGCCCCGCCAGGGCGCGTCCGGTGTGCGATGGGGGGCAGGCCGCAAGGCTTCCCGGGGCGCCCTCCGCCACCAGGCGGCCGCCGCCGTCGCCACCCTCGGGCCCCAGGTCCACCACCCAGTCGCTCTGGGCGATGAAATCCAGGTCGTGCTCCACGGCGATGACGAGGTGGCCGGCCCGCGCCAGCCGCCGCAGCGCCGCGACCAGCCGGGCCACGTCCTCGAAGCCCAGGCCCCGGGTCGGTTCGTCCAGGAGGATGGCCGTCCGGCCACCGCTCCGGCCCAGTGCCTTGGCGGGGGCGGCCAGCAGGCCCGCCAGACGGAGCCGTTGCCGCTCGCCCTCCGACAGGGCGGAGCCCGCCTGGCCGAGCCGAAGGTAGCCCAGGCCCAGGTCCTCGAGCGCCTTCAGGGGACCCGCCAGCCAGGCCTCCCCGGAGAACCGCGCGGCCAGGTCCGTGAGATTGCCGTCCAGCATGTCGGCGACATTCAGGCCCGCCAGCAGGCACGTCAGCACCTCGGCGCGGAAGCGCCGTCCTTGGCACGCCTCGCAGCCCACGGTGACGTCCGGCAGGAGGTCCATGGCCACGGTGAGCACGCCGCGCCCCTCGCAGGCCTCGCAGCGGCCGCCGGGACTGGCCGTGGAGAAATGCCTGGCGGTGAGTTTCAGGGCCTTGGCCTGGGGCGTTTGGGCGAAGCGCTTGCGCAACGGCTCCCCGAGACCGAGGAGGGAGAGGACGGTGCTGCTGGCCGCCACGCCGAGGCCATCCTGGTCTGCGGCGAGGACCTCGTCGAGTTCCATCCACACATCGATCCCATCGCAGCCCACCGGGCCCCGGCCGAGCAGGTGATGCCTCAGCGAGGGCGCCAGGACGTCGAGCAGGAGGGTGGACTTGCCGCTGCCGGAGACGCCGCTGAGGGTGATGAGGGCCCTTGAGGGGAACGTGAGGTCGAGCCCCTGGAGGTTGTGCTTCCGGGCGCCGCGGATCCCCACTGCGGGTGGGCCCGCGGTCCAGCTCTCGGGGGCGGGCGGGGCCTGGGGCCGCTGCAGGAGTCGGCCCGTCCGCGAGTCCACCTGGTGCCGCAGCGTGTCCGGAGAACCCGCCGCCACGAGACGTCCGCCGTCGGGTCCGGACCCCGGACCCAGCTCGAGGATGTGGTCCGCCTGGGCGATGAGGGCGCGGTCGTGCTCGACCACGACCACGGCGTTGCCCGCGTCGGCGAGGCCCCTCAGCACGCCGCCCAGCCGCTGGATGTCGCGGGGGTGGAGGCCCCGGGTGGGTTCGTCCAGCACGTAGGTGACGCCGACCAGGCCGCCTTTCAGGGCCGCGGCGAGACGTACGCGCTGGGCCTCGCCGCCCGACAGGCTCGCCATCTCGCGCCGCAGGTCCAGGTAGCCGAGCCCCGCCTCCGCCAGCGACCGGAGCCGCCCGCTGATGTCTCCGCGCAGCCCTTCCGTCACCTGCGCCGCGACGGAATCCAGGGCCAGGGACGCGAACCAGGCGAGGGACCCCGAGATCGGCGTGGCCAGCAGCTCCGGCAGCCGGAGACCCCCGAACCGCACCGCCCGGGCGGCGGGCAAGAGCCGCTCGCCGTCGCAGTCCGGGCAGGGGAGATCCGCCAGCAGGAATTCCAGCGCCTCGCCCGCCGCATCGCCATGGATCCGCTCGTACTCCTGGTCGACCAGGTGGGCGAAGCCGGGCCAGGGGGTCCGCAGCGCGTGGACACCTTCCGTCTTGCCGCGGCGGTAGCGCCACGTGACCTCATGCACCGTGTCGCCCGTGCCGAACATGGCCAGACGCCGGGCCTCGGGGGGCAGATCGCGCCAAGGGCGCGCGAGGTCGAACCCTGCTGCGGCCCCCACGTGAAGGAGGGTGGCCACGAAGCGGCCGTCGGCCTCCCCGAGGTAGGCGCCGAAGCGGGAGCCGTCCATGGCGCCCGCTCCCAGGGCGCGGTCGGGGTGGCTCACCAGCCGGTCGGGATCGCACTGCTGGAGGAAGCCCAGGCCCTTGCAGCGGGGACAGGCGCCCCGCTCGGACTGGGGCGAGAAGTCGGAGGCCCACAGGGCCGGAAGCGCCTGCCCGCAGCCGCAGCGGTCGCCCCAGGCCTCCGCGCCGCAGGCGGGGCAGGGGCGCCGGCCCGCCCGCGCGAAGAGCAGCCGCAGGAATCCGTCCAGCTCGGTGGCGGTGCCCACGGTGGACCGCGGGTTCCGGCGCCCCGCGGAGGGCGGCACGGCGAGGGTGGCCTGGAGGCCCCAGGCTGAGGTCAGCTCCGCGCCGCCCTTCATGGGAAGGAGGCGCCGCGCCCAGGGGGAGACCAGGTCCGCGAAGCGGTTCTGGGACTCGGCCAGCAGGGTGTCGAAGACCAGCGATGACTTGCCCGAGCCCGAGGGGCCGGTCACCACCGTGAGGCCCCGGGCGGGAATCGTGAGGTCGAGGTTCGCCAGGTTGTGGGTGCGCACGCCCTTCAGGTCGATGCTGGGCGGCTCCGCCGCAGGGGGGGTGGCGGCGACCGCCCCGGAACCTTCGCGCAGGGCCGCGCCCGTGAGCGAGTCCGGGCAGGCGAGGAGCGCCTCCAGGTCGCCGCTGGCGACCAGCCGTCCGCCCTCGGGGCCGCCGCCGGGGCCCAGGTCCAGCACGTGGTCCGCGTGGCGCAGCACCGCCGGGTCGTTGTCCACCACCACCAGGGTGTGCCCCGCGTCCAGCAGCCGGTTCCAGGCGCCGAGCAGGACGCGCACGTCCGCGGCGTGCAGGCCCGTGGTGGGCTCGTCCAGGGCGATGAGCGCCGTGCCGCCGGCCTTGGCGAGCTCCGTGGCGAGCTTCACTCGCTGGGCCTCGCCGCCCGAGAGCGTCGTGGCCGGCTGGCCCAGGGGCAGGTAGCCGAGGCCCACGTCGAGCAGCGCGCCGAGGATCCGGCGGAGGCGAGGCTGATCCTGGAAGTGTTCTGCGGCGTCCGCGATGCTGCCATCCAGCAAGTCTGCGATGCTGCGGCCCCGCACCTGGACCGCCAGCACCTCCGGATGGAAGCGCCGTCCCGCGCAGGCATCGCAGACCAGTTCGACCTGGCCGAGGTGGCGCATGCCCACCTCCTGCACGCCCGAGCCTTCGCAGGCCTCGCAGCGTCCACCGCGGGTGTTGAAGGAGAAGTGCCCCTTTCCGAGGCCCCGTCGCCGAGCGTCGGGCGCGGCGGCGAAGGCATCCCGGATCAGGTCGAAGGCGCCGGTGTAGGTCGCCGCGTTGGAGCGGGGCGTGCGCCCGATGGGTTCCGCGTCCACGGTGACGATGCGGGAGAAGGGCGCATGGTCCGCCTGGAAGCGGGCTACCACCTCGTCAAGCAGCGACGTCTTCCCCGCCCCCGACACCCCGGAGATCACGTTGAGGGCGCCGATGTCGAGCCGGACGTCGAGGTGCTGGAGGTTGTGGCGGCTCAGGCCTTTGAGCCGAAGGGACCCACGGTCTGTGCGGGGACGGCGGGCCGGCCCTGGAAGACGGTCGGCGAGCCAGCGATGGGTGGGCGTGGCCGCCTCGTCCACGGGCCGGGCCAGGAGGTCGGCGGGGGGACCGCTCCAGAGCAGCTGGCCGCCCTCGCGCCCGGGGCCGGGGCCGAGGTCGATGAGCCAGTCGGCGGCGCGGGCGAGGGTGGCATCGTGCTCCACCACCACGACGGTCTGGCCCTGGTCGCGCAGGCGCGTCAGCACCTTCGCCAACCGGCCCACATCGTGGGGGTGGAGGCCCGCCGAGGGCTCATCCAGGACCACCACCAGGCCCCGCAGCTCCCCCAGGGCCAGGGTGATGAGCTTGAGCCGCTGCAGCTCGCCGCGGGAGAGGCTGGGCGCCGGCCGGTCGAAGGCCAGGTGGCCCAGGCCCAGCTCCGCCATCAGGTCGCAGCGGGCCAGGAGGTCGGCCCGGATGGGCGCGAGCACGGCGGCTTCCGCGCCCGCGGCCTCGACCCTGGCCAGGTGATCGCGGAGGTCGCGGACTGTGCGCGCGGCCAGGTCGACGATGCGCTGCCCGCGCCAGGTCACGGCCAGGGCCTCGGGACGCAGGCGGGTGCCCTGGCAGGCCGAGCAGGTGGCGCTGCGCACGAAGCGGAGGATGGAATCATTCCGCTTGCCGCGGAGGATCTCCTCCATGACCGGCACAAGCCCGCGGTAGAAGCCCTCCTGGCGCGGCCGCGCGGTGATGCCCGTCCATTTGAGGCGGGATTCGAGGGGGTGCTTGCCGTAGGAGACCTTCAGGCGGTCCGAACCGTGCAGCACCACGCGGCGCGCCTCGTCGCCCAGGTTCCGCCAGGGGATGTCCACCGACCCGCCGTGGGCCCGGAGCACTTCGTCCAGGACCGGCAGGGTCACCTGGGAATACATCAGGTAGCCGTTCGGCGTGCTCACCTTCAGCGCCCCTTCTCGCAGCGTCTTTGAGGGATCCGCCACCAGCAGGTCGAGGTCGAGGCGGTCCTCCAGGCCGAGGCCCTGGCAGTGGGGGCAGGCGCCCTCCTCGCCATTGAACGAGAAGAGCCCGCGGGTGGGCCGGATGTCGCCGGGCGCGGCGCCCAGGCGGGCGAAGAGGAGCCGGAGGAGATCCCAGCCCTCGGTGAGGGTGCCCACGGTGGACCGGGGACTGGGCGGGCCGGAGCGCTGGCCGATGGCGAGGGCGGGGCCCATGCCCTCGAACGCGCGCACCGCCGGCCGGGCGAAGCCGCCCGCGTACCTGCGGGCGAAGGCGGGCAGCGCCTCGAGGAACCGGCGCTGTCCTTCCCGGAACACGGTGTCGAAGGCCAGGGACGACTTGCCGGAACCGGAGACGCCGGTGATCACGGTCAGGCTGTGCCGTGGGATCCGGACGTCGAATCCCTTCAGGTTGTGGGTCTCCACGCCGCGGAGGACGATCTGCTGGTCTTGCCGTTCCACCAAGGACGATTCCTTCCGCCTGCTGACACCGGCGGGCAGGCCTCTACCAGGGTAGCCGTCGCGCAGGCGGATTCAGGCGCGTCCGGTCGAATGACTAGACGCGTCCGGCCAAACAACTAGGCGCGTCCGGCCGAATGATTAGGCGCGTCCGCGCTTGCCCATCCTGGAGTCGAGGTACCAGATGGCGCCGCCCTGGTCGCCCACGGCGTGGAGGTGGTCCACGATCTCGCCGACCCGGGCCTCCTCTTCGACCTGCTCCGTCACGTACCACTGCAGGGCGATCTCGCTGGCGTGATCCTGCTCCTGGCGGGCCTGCTGGAACAGGGCGTTGATCTTCCCCGTGATGGCCTTCTCGTGGGCGAGGATGGCCTCGAAGACCTGGATCACGCCGCCGAAGTCGGTGGGGGGCGCCGCCAGGGCCTGGAGCTCCAGGCGGCCGCCGCGGTCGAGGATGAAGTCCATGAGGCGGATGGCGTGGGCGGTCTCTTCGGTGGCCTGCACCTTCAGCCAATGCGCGAAACCCTTGAAGCTCTTTCCGGTGCAGTGGGCGCCCATGGCCAGGTAGAGCTGGGCCGAGTACTGTTCCAGGTTGATCTGCGCGTTCAGCGCGGCCTGCATGGTCTTGCTGATCATGGCGCCTCCTTGAGGGTGGGGTGGAAGTCTAGCCCTTTCCGGCCCGGGGCGGGTCGGCATCTTGCGTCTCATTCAGGATCGATCGCCGTTCAGGAGGCCGGTCACCACAGCCGCCCGAGGCGCCACACGAGACCTGCGTTGAGGGAAAACCGCGGCGCTCCAGCGGTGAGCCCCGCCTCGACGCCGAGGTCCACGCAGAGATCCGGCGCGAGGTCCCGGCTGAGGGCGAGGATGCTGCTCACGGCCCGTCCGTTCAGCTCGGTGGCGGCCAGGGCGTAGGTGTCCAGGGTCAGGTTCCAGCAGGGGGCCACGGCGCAGGTCACCGAAAGGGATGTCGCCGCCTGGCGCACCCGGCCCGCGTCTCTCGGCCGCCCGATCCAGTTGGCCCCGGCGTTCAGATCCACGGCCCAGCGGCCCTTCGTGCAGGAGGCCGTCAGCAGGAGGGTGTCGTCGTGGCGGCCCGTGCCGATGTGCCGCGCCACGCTGGCCCGGGGCACCTTGTGCCAGTAGGCCAGGCCCAGGTCCAGCCCGGTCTGTTCCTGGCGGAGGAACAGCGCCTGGCCGCCGACGACCGGATCGCCGTTGCCCTCGTGCAGCTCTCCCTGGGAATCCTTGCGCAGGGTGGGACCGCTCCAGCCGAGGCGCACGTCGAACCAGGGGCAGAGGCCCAGGTTCAGCTGCGTGGGCATGTAGCGGTCCTCCGAGTGGTCGCGGTTGCGGATGATCTGGGCGCCGAGTTCGAGCTCGAGGACGCCGGGCTCCGCCAGCCCCGCCGAGGTGCTGAACAGGGGTCGGCAGGCCCTGGGGGTGCAGGCGTCCGTCGCCGTCTCCTGGCAGACGAGGGGCAGGCAGGCGGTCAGCGCGGACAGGGCGAGGCCAAGGTGTCGCAAGGGACGACTCCAGCGGGTTCAGGTCGGGGGAGGAAAGGGCCGGGAGAGACCTCACAGATGAGATCGAGTCTTAATATTTCACTCGATCCATCCCCAAACAAGACCAACGGGCCATGAATGTGATGGCCATCACCCTAAAGCTGGGCGTTCAGTCCCGGTCAGAATCCACGCGGGTCCAGACGCCGGAGCGCAGGGCCACGAGCCAGGCCGACACGGGCAGGCCTTCACGGCCCTGGAGGGCCGCCGCGTAGCGGGCGAGCTGGGCCCGGTAGCCGGCCAGGTCCTGGTCGCTGAAGGTCCTGGAGTGCTTGAAGTCCAGCAGGTGGATGCGGTCGTCCTCCCACACCACGAGATCGGCCCGGCCCAGGGCGCCGCTGACCGCGGCGCCCGCCAGCGGCAGCTCGGTGCGGCGGCGCCGGTGGCGCCAGCCCCGGGCTTCGAACTGCTCCAGGAAGCGCAGGGCGTGCTCGCGGGCCTGGGCCACGGCGGGTGGGGCGTCGAGGCAGGCCTGGAAGGCCGCCGCATCTTCCCAGCGCACGAGGAGGTCCCGCAGGAAGGCGTGCATGGCCTCCCCCTCAAGCCGGGCGCGGCCGCGGGTATCGGCGGGGAGGTCCGCATGGGCCTCGAGGGGGATCGCCTCCAGGCGCAGCGGCGGCCGCTGGGGCGGCGTCGCCAGGGGAGGGGCGGGCGTGCGTTCTGGCGGCGGTGGCGCGGGCGCGGTATCCAGCGGTTTCAAGTCGGGATGGGCGTCGGCGAGGTGCTGCCCCCACTGGGCCCAGGTCTTGGTGTCCAGTGGCGGCTTCGTCTCCTTCGGTTCCTGGAGGAGGATGCACAGCCGGTCCCGGGCCCGGGTGAGGGCGACGTAGAGCAGGTTGAGCTCGTCGCGCCGCTGGCGGGACTCCACGATGGGCTTGAGCTCGTCGTAGGCGCGGCCGGGGTGATGGCCGAGCTTCCAGGCGAAGAGCAGCTCGCCCTTCCCGGGGCGGGTGCGGAGGTCGCCCTTCCGGAACGCGCGGGGATGGGCGTGGAGCAGGGGCAGGATCACGTCGTCGTATTCGAGGCCCTTGCTGCCGTGGGCGGTCTGGATGAGCAGGTCCGCGTCCTCCACCGAGGCCGGCAGGTCGCCGCGCTCGAGGCCGTGGCGCTCGTCGTCCAGCAGGCTGTAGGCCACGGAGGGACTGGCCGGCAGGGCCAGCAGCATGGCCAGCAGGGCCGACAGGTTCCGCCGGGCCCGCAGCGGCTCCAGCTCCCCGTGGACGCGCAAGGCAGCGATGGCCCGCAGCACCGCCCCCTGCTGGAGCATCCGGCCCCCGAGCTCCTGGGCCGAAACATGGAGGAGTTCCTTCAGCCACCGGGCGGCCTCTCGGTGGGGCTCGGGGAGGCTCTCGGGCGTCAGCGCACCCAGGCCGGGCAGGCCGGGGCGATGCTCCCGGGCCAGGGCCAGGTTCGCGAGCTCTCCGTCATCCAGGCCCACCACGAGGCGCAGCAGCGCGGCACACGGGATGGGTCGCTCGGGATGGGCCACCGCCTCCAGGGCCGCCATGACGAGCCGGACGCCGGGGCTGTCCCAGAAACCCGCCTTTGCGACCACGTAGGGCTGGATGCCCTTTGCCTTGAGTCGCTGCAGGAGCGCTGGAAGGCGGGTGCGCTGCTTCAGGAGGAGGGCGCGTCGGCGCGGCCCGGCCTTGGCGGGTTCGCCGAGGGCCGCGGTCCAGCCAGCCTCCCGGGAGAGGCCCGAGATCCAATCCGACAGGGCCGGCAGGTCCGCTCGGGAGGAGGGGGCCGTGCTGCGCACCAGGCCCACGGGACCCGCCGGCGCGGCGACCGCCGCCTGGGTGCCGTCCAGGTGGCCCGATTCCGGGTCGAGTCGAGGCCAGATGTCCGCCACGTATCGGTTGGCCAGGGCCACCACCGCCGGGGTGGAGCGGAAGTTGGCCGGCAGGCGGAAGGCGTGGTCGCCCGCCTCCGCCAGGTGCCGGCGCAGCAGGTCGGGATCGCCGCCGCGGAAGCCGTAGATGGCCTGCTTCACGTCGCCCACCCGCACCATGCGCGAAGCGCCGAGGGCGCCCAGGAATTCATCCTGGGCGCGGGAGGTGTCCTGGTACTCGTCCACCAGGAGCAGCTTCGGCGCGGGCACCTCCGGCGGATGGTCGCGAAGGCTCTCCAGGGCCTGGCGCACCAGGTCGCCGAAAGTGGCCATCGCCTGCTCGCGCTTGCCCCGCTCGAAGCGCCGGAGCGCCGCCACCAGCAGGCAGCGCATCCAGGCCTCCAGGGCGTCTGCCACCGGACCCAGGGTGCCGTAGGCCGATTGGAAGGTCTCGGAGTAGTAGCCCTGGGGTGGATTGTCCATGCGCCGGCTCTGCCCTTCGGCCCAGCGCAGGCGGGCCCGCAGGTCAGCCCCGTCGGGCGGCGGGGCCAGGATGTTCTCCGGCTTGAAGAACCGGCGGCTCTTGCTGGCGTCATTCCGGGCGAGGTCCGGCTCGGCGGCGAAGGGCGCGAGGGCCCGGCGGGCCGCGGCGAGGGTCGCGTCCAGGGCGGCGCGGTGAGGCGCGGGATCTTCGGGATCCAGGTGGCCCAGGGCGTCCCGGTGGTTGTCGTAGCCCCGGGAGAGTTCCTCCCAGTTCCCTTCGGCCCAGGCCAGCAGCAGCCGCGCGGGCACCTCGTCGGGATGGCCCTCGGGCACGGTGAGCGCTTCCCGCACCATCTGCCGCAGCAGGCGCAGGAGGGCCGGATGGGCCACGTCCAGGATGCGGTCGGAGCTGCCCTCCCCTCGGCCCAGCACGCGCATCGCGAGGCTATGGATGGTGGAGACCTGGAGCAGCTCTGCCTCCCGCCGCACGCGGCGCCAGAAGGCGCGGGCCCTGGCGGGGGAGGCCTTCCACTCGGCGCCCGCCCAGTGCGCCGCCGCCTGGGCCACTTCTCCGGCGGACTTCCGCAGCCTCCCGGTGAGGGGCAGGGCCTTCAGCTCCGTCGCCAGGGCCGCCTCCAGCGCCTTGGCATCAGGCGCTTCGAGGCTCGTCAGCAGCGTCCGCCAGGCGGCTTCGTCGAGGGCGGCGAGGAGGTCCAGGGGGCGCAGCAACCGCTCGCGGAGGTCCGCGGCGGAGGCTTCGCTGAAGGTGGTGGCCAGGATCTCCCAGGGCCGGATGTCGCCGCGACCGAGGTTGGCCGTCACGAGCACCGAGAGCGTGAAGGTCTTGCCGGAGCCCGCGCTGGCGCTCACCACCAGGGACTGCTCAAGGACGAGGGGATCGCTGAGGTCGAGGATGCGCATCTCAGTCGTCCTCGCCGTCGGTCTCGACCGTCACGTCCACCGGGCGGCCGCAGAGGGCGCTGAGCTGACACTGGGCGCAGTGGTCCCCTGGGGTCGGTGGGAAGTCGCCCTGCTCGAGGCGCAGGTCGAAGCGGGCGAGGCTGGCCAGCAGCCGGCCCCGCCAGGCCTGCTCGGGGCCCTCGTCCAGAAGGGTGCCGAGGTGTTTCGTGAAGGGCTCAGGAGCCTCCTCCCGCAGCGGCACCAGCGCGGCGGTGGCGGGCAGGCCCGGGTGGACGGCCTCGGCGAGCAGCATGTACAGCGGTGTCTGGAGGTGGGCGGCGAAGGGCGCGTCCGCTTCGGCGTAGCCGTCCAGGCTGGTCTTCCGGGAGGTCTTGTAGTCCGTGACGCGGAGGAAGGCGAGGCCCTCCACGTGCTCCCAGCGTTCGATGCGGTCCACCTTGCCGGCAACGGCCAGGCTGCGGCCGCCGCCCAGGTCCAGCGCCACGGGGCCCAGGTTCCCTTCAAGGGCCAGGAGGGTCCGCGTCCAGCCGTCCTGGAGGGGGAGCTTCTTCGTCCGCCCGGCCTCCTCCAGCGGCAGGCGGTCCGGCGCGATCAGCGCGATCTCCCATTTAGTGGGCCCGGGGGCGCAGACATCATCCAGCAGGGCCGCCGCGAGGTTCGGAAGCAGGGCCTCCAGGGCGAGCACGGCCTGGGGCCACTGCTCCTGGGGGATGTGGTGCGCCAGGTCCGGCAGCCACTGCTCCCGGTGGGCCTGCCACAGCGACTGGAGGTGGGGGAGGACGTCCTCCGGGCCCGCGCCTGGGCCGAGGCCCAGCGCGGCGCGGCAGGCGGCGGGCCAGTCCTTCAACCCCACGAAGGGTGTCAGCACCGCTTCCATCACGTGGTGGACGAGGATGCCCACCGCCATGGACATGCGGCTGCGGGCGTCGAAGCTCTGCAGGCCCCACACCCGCTCGGCCAGCGACCGGAAGGGGCATTTCGCCAGGGTTTCCAGGGCCGTGGGGCTCGCGGCGGGTTGTCCCTTCAGCCAGACCTCCCGGAGGCCCGGGGCCCGGTCGAACGCCGGGCTCGCGGCGGCGAAGGTTGCGCCGCTGGCGCGCGCGACGGCCGCTTCGGCCCGCGCCTCGCCGCGCGGATCCGGGTCGCGGCCCTCCCAGCGCCAGCGCAGGCGGCTGTGGGCGGCCCCTTCCTGGGGCTTCCACTCGGCGGTGCCCTCCAGCGCGTTCCAGAACGGGCCCTGGGCCTTCATCCGGCCGTCCTCGTCCTGGGAGGGGCTCAGCACCACCAGGCGTTCCCGGGTCATGGCGAGCACCTTGTTGAAGGCGTAGGCCTCCCGCTGGAAGGTGCGGGGGATCTGGTCGCCGTGCTCGCTGCGCGGCAGCCAGAAGCGCTGCAGGGCGGGGGGGAAGGGTGGCCCGTCGCCGGCCTGGGTCTGGGTCTGGGTCTGGGCGAGCAGCGCCCGGTTGATGGCGGCCTTGCGATCGAGGTCCAAGTCCGGATTGTCCGCCGGGCGCTTCGGCCAGGCGCCTTCAGAGAGGTCGAGGACGAGGGTGGCCCGGGCGCCCGCCCAGTCGTCGAGCACCGTGTCCGGCGTGACCAGGCGCAGGCCTTCGGCCGCGCGGGGGATCTCGCCGCTGCGGGCGGCCTCGAGGAAGACTTCCAGGGCGGTGAGCATGTCGGGGAAGGTCCAGGTCTCCTTGCCCCAGGCTTCCTTCAGCAGGCCCAGGGGCGCGTAGAAATCGTCGGGGTCGACCGGCAGGCGCAGCGTGGTGGCCAGGGACTCCAGGCCCTCGGCCCACTGGTGCGCGGCCTGGGTGGCGCCCCGGAGCGTCTCGAGCTCCCGCCAGATGCCCAGGGCGTAGGCGCGGGCCCGCTCGCCCAGGTGCATGAAGCTGCCCTGGAAAGCGAGGGGCCCGTCCTGATCGGCCACGGCCAGCACGTCGGCCCACTGGCGCAGGTCGTCCCGGCGCGAGGCCCGCAGCCCCGCGGAGACGGCGCAGGGATCCATCCGCTGCAGCCCGGTGAGCAGGGTCCAGAGGGGGCTCCAGGCAGCGCTGGCGATGAGCGGCAGCAGGCCCCCGCGCACGTGGAGGGCGATCCCCTCCTCCGCCAGGATCGGCGCCAGAAAGGCGGCCACCGACTGAGGCTCAGGGTGGATGACGGTGATCTCCCGGGCCGGGATCCCCGCCTCCACCCAGGCGCAGACCTGCTCGCAGGCGTGCCGCAGCAGGTCCATGGGCCCCTCCACCAAGCCCCGCTGGAACGCGTCGGCATGAGGCTCCAGGGCCAAGGGACCGTCGAAGAGAGATTCCAGCGCGGCGGCCCAGGGCGCCTCGCCCCAGCCCGCCGGTTCGGCCAGGGCGAGGTCGTTGGGGAGGCCCTGGCCGTGGGTTTCGAGGCCGTCGAGAAACCATTCGACCAGGGGCTGGGGGGTGCCAAAGAGCCCGGAACGCCCGCCGCCCTTACGGGTGGCCAGGGCGAAGGTGGCGCCGCCCAGGCCCGGAACGCAGCCCAGGGCCCGGAGGCGGGACGGCGCCAGGTCGCGGAGGCCGGCCTCCAGGGGGCCGTCGGCTTCGGTCCGCTCGATCCAGAGGCCGCGCATTCCGGCAAGTTCCAGGTCCACCGCCCGCCAGAGGGCCGCATCGGGCTCCAGGCAGCCGGCGCGGTCCACTTCCTGGAGGTACGAGTCCAGGTGGGCCACCACGGCGGCGAGGCTGTGGAGGGCCTTGGCAGGGCCCAGGTCCAACCCGTGGGCCTGGAGGGCGCGGAGGGTTGCCGGGAACAGGCCCTGGGCCAGCAGCTCCCGGCAGGCCTGGGACCGGGCCCGGAGTCCATCCAGGCGTGGCGCGGGCCAGCCGTGCTGCCGGGCCTGCCGGCGCGCCACCCGCAGGTGCAGCATCATGCTGGTCGCGCCCGGCACGGGGGGCCGGGCGTCGTCCAGCAGCACGCCGTCAAAGGGGTCGTAGCTCATGCAGGGGGCCTCGGAAGAAGGGGCTTACGTCCATCCTGGCAGATGCCCTCGGCCGGCGGTGCAGGACGGATGGCACCAAGGGACCTCCCCGCCGAAAAGAATCCGACAGTGAACTAGACAGAGAATGTCCAATGCCTAGAGAGGGTCGCTGGCTGCCGACGCGTCACTCCTGCCGGATCGCCTCCGTCGGAGACAGCCCCGCGGCGCGCCAGGCCGGGTAGAGCCCGAAGAGGAGCCCGACCGCGAAGGCGGCGCCGAAGGCCAGCAGGATGGAGCCGGCCGTGGTGGTGGTGCGGACATCGGTGCCCGTGATGGCGCGGACCAGCACCATGCCGCCCAGGGACGCCAGGTGTCCGACCGCGATCCCGGTCAGCCCGCCGATGCCGGAGATGGCCAGCGATTCCGACAGGAACTGGGCGAGCACATCGCCGCGGCGGGCCCCCACCGCGCGCCGGATACCGATCTCCCGGGTCCGCTCCGTCACGGAGGACAGCAGCACGTTCATGATCCCAATGCCGCCCACCACCAGCGAGATTCCGGCGATGCAGCCCATGATCGTCTTGAAGATCAGCATGCCCCGGCGGACCTGCTCGTGCCGGAGCGTCGGGTTGGACACCGACAGCTCCTGCGCCCGGCCGGGGAACCGCGCCTTCGTCCATGCCTCCACGGTCTCGCGCGCCTCGCCGAAGTCCTCCGGCCTCTGGAGGCGGACCAGGAGGTGGGGCGGGGCGGGGTGTTCCCGGAGCCTCGCCTGCGCGAAGGGGGAAAGGGTCGGGAGGAGGATGCGGGTGGCGCGTTCGCCGTGGGCTGGCTCCAGGACGCCGAGGACGCGGTGCGGGTATCCGCCGACGTCGAGCACCCGGCCCACGGCCTCGGCGGCCCGTCCAGCCCCGGCGATCCGCTCGGCCGTCCGGTGGGACACCACGGCGACCGCGGGATCCTGCGCGAGGTCCGCCGCGGTGAAGTGCCTGCCGGCGCGCACCCGCTCCGGGAACACCTCCTGCACCTCGGGGCTGGCCATGGTGATCAGCGCCGGGAACCGCGCCGCGCCCGGAGCGGAAAGCCAGCCGGAGCCCTGGTGAAAGAGGGCCACCCGGGCGGCGGGCCCGAAGCGGGATCCGAGGTCCTGGCGATCCGCCTCGCTGAACCGCACGGGGTCGCTGGTCGCGATGGCGATGCCCTCCACCTGCTCCGCCGTCCGGCTCGTGACCTCGATGAGGCCCAGCGCGGTGGTCTGGTTGATCTGATCACGGGAGTACCGCTCGAGGCTGTCGCCCAGGTTCAGGATGGCCAGCAGGGAACCGACGCCGATGATCACTCCGAGCGAGGACAGGAGCGTCCGCAGGCGGTTGGTCCGGAGCGCGGCCAGGCCGAGCGTGAGGTTGTCCATTCCCTTGAGCGACACGGATTCTCTCCAGGCAGTTGCCCGCCTCCAGCCGTGCGGGAATCCACCAGCTACGGCCGTGGCCGGAAGGTGGCTTACCGGAAGGCCCTGATTGGATGGTTGCGACCACTAAGTTTGTTTTAAGTCAAATATTTGGTTTCATTTGTTAATATTTAGGGACGAACAGCCGGTTTCATGGGACGAACACAGGAAGACGTCTGGGTGCCAAAGGTATCCTGGGCGGATGCCCGCGCCTGCCCCCCCATCGCCGCCTGTCGCGGCCATGCCTCCGGCCAAGCCGGGCGGCGTCCGGCCCTGGGTGAAGGTCCTCGCCTTCGGGCTGGTCGGCTGGAGCCTGGTGTGCCTCCTCATGGCCTACACCACCCATTCCGACGCCCTCCGGAGCGGGAAGCCCTCGAGCCTCTGGGGCCTCTTCCAGAGCTACTTCCCCTACTTCATGCCCTACCTGGGGTTCAGCCTGGCGCTGCACAAGGTTCTGGCCGGGCCCATCCGGAGGCACATCGCCGAGCCCCGGGTGCTCCTCGGGATGCTCGCCGCGTCGTTCGCCTTCTTCTACCTGCCGTTCCTGGGCTTCCAAGCGCTCATCCGGGTGTTCGTCATCGGAGACACCTTCGCCGAGGTCTGGCGGCGGATGGGCAGCGTCCCGGTGATGCTCTATGTCGACGACATCATGCTGGTGCTCGTGGGGTTCGGGGTCCACTACGGGAGCGCGTTCATCCAGGAGCTCCTCTTCAAGGAACAGCAGCGCCGGGTCGCCGAATCCGAAGCCCTCAGCATGCGCGTGGCCTTCGAGCATCAGCGCCTGGTCACCCTCCAGGCCCAGCTCGAGCCCCATTTCATGTTCAACGCGCTCAACGCCATCAGCGCCCTGGTGCGCAGCGAGGACCGCGCCGGCGCCCTGCAGGCCCTGAGTGGGCTCAGCGACCTGCTTCGCGAGGCCCTCAAGGCCAGCCGCCAGGATTGGAGCAGCATCGCCTCCGAACTGGCGTTCATCCGGCAGTACCTGGCCATCCAGCAGCTCCGCTACGGGGACCGGCTGAAGGTGGGCATCTCGGGCGCCGACAGCGAAGACGTGCTGTCCGTGGAATGCCCGCCGCTCCTCCTGCAGCCCTTGATCGAGAATTCGATCCGCCACGACCTGGACCGCCACGAGGGTCCGTCGGACATCCGCCTGGCCTTCCGGGTCGAGGGCCCTTGGCTCACCGTCACCGTCGCCAACCCGGTCCACCGGAGGGTCGCCGCCAACCCGGGCCTCGGTGTGGGCCTCTGCAATGTGCGGGAGCGCCTCCAGCGCACCTATGGCGGGGCCGCGACCTTCTTCTCGGGCCTGCGCGGGGAGGACTTCGTCGTGGAGCTCCAGCTGCCGGGGAACCCCCGTGGATGAGCCGATCCGCGCCCTGATCGTTGACGACGAGGCCCCGGGCCGGATCAACCTGCGGCTGGCCTTGAGAAACGTCCCCGGCTGGAGCGTGGCGGGCGAGTGCAGCAGCGCCGCCCAGGCCAGGGCCTTCCTCAGGCAGCAGCCGGTCGACGCGATCTTCCTCGACATCCAGATGCCGGAGGAGACGGGGGTGGAGCTGGCCCGCGAGGTCAGCCGGGAGGAGACTCCGCCGGTCATCATCTTCGTGACGGCCTACGACGAATTCGCCCTGGAGGCCTTCGAGGTCCACGCGCTGGACTATCTGCTGAAGCCCTTCGACGACGCGCGGTTCCTGCGGGCGACCACCTACGCCGAGTCCATGGTCCGGTCGCGGCAGCCGGGGGCCTACGGCGCGGTGCTGAGGGACTACCTCGACCAGGTGGACGCCTCGGCGACGCCCATTCCCGAGAAGCACCTGGCCCGGTTCGTGGTGAGGTCCACGGGAACCGTGGAGTTCATCCCGACCACGGAGGTCGAGTGGATCGGGTCGGCGGGCAACTATGTGGAGCTCCACACGGCCCATCGCACGGTGCTGCACCGCGCGACCATCGGCAGCGTGGAGCGCCTGCTGGACCCGGGCGCCTTCATCCGGGTGCACCGGACCGCCATCGTGCGCCGGGATGGCATTGCGGCCCTCTCCGTGACGGGCGACGGGACCTACGCGCTGGACCTTCGCAGCGGCGCCCAGGTGCCGGTCAGCCAGCGCTATTTGAAGGGTCTCCGGGCCGTGCTGGGCGTGGCCGATCCGAAGGTCTGAAAGGCTTGCGGGGGTGGGGGGGCCCCCCCCCGCCCCCCCCCCCCAGATAGGGAAAAGGGGGCGCGCGCTCAGGGCCCCCCCGCCGTCCG
>Ga0316605_10001036_pt1 | contig 16858 bp, 11 predicted proteins | sample OWC_soil_day20_n_FD_207666 | JGI IMG/M metagenome (GOLD analysis project Ga0316605, IMG submission 207666) | Wetland soil microbial communities from Old Woman Creek delta, Ohio, United States - OWC_soil_day20_noCT | ecosystem: Environmental > Terrestrial > Soil > Wetlands | place: USA: Ohio...
TCATCAGTGTATTTAACCTGTTGTTTTTGAGTTGACAAATATACAACTTTTTTAATAACTTCACTTTTTTTTATTTTTTTTACCACCGAGGACACAATGATATTTATCTCAGAGGACTCAGTGGGAAATCACTTTGTGATCTCTGCGTGAAAAAGAATGAATAATGAATAATGAAAAATGAATAATGAATAATTTTAAATTGAGTATACCGATTTTCGTCGAACGTTTAACGTCGAACATCGAACGTTTAACTTCGAACGTCGAACTTCTCCCGTCTCCTGTCCCCCGTCACCAGTCCATAAATTCCGAGCATAACGAAAAAGGCTACCCTGTTGAGTAGCCTTATATTGGATTTTTTGGTTTTGCTTAAGCTTTGCCGCCGGTGTTGCCTAAAACAGGAATCATCTCAGGGGCTGTGTCTAAAATAACACCATTTTTTTGCTCAAACTTTTGAACGTTTTCGCTCAAAGCGTGTAGTAATCTTTTTGCATTTTGTGGGGTCATGATCACTCTTGACCTTACGTTTCCTTTAGGTACGCCAGGCATAAGTGATACAAAGTCAACCACAAATTCAGCATGTGAATGCGTGATAATCGCGAGATTGGAATAGACACCTTGTGCCATCTCTTCGCTTAAATGTATGTCAATTTTTTCTTCTTGCATAGCGATTACGATTTGGAAGCCATTAAGATATCATACTCTTCTTTTGAACCAACCAAAACATTTTGGTAATCTGCAAGACCGGTACCGGCAGGAATTAAGTGACCTACGATAACGTTCTCTTTCATACCTAATAATGGGTCAGATTTTGCATTGATAGCAGCGTCAGTTAACACTTTTGTTGTTTCCTGGAATGATGCAGCAGAGATAAAACTACGGGTTTGAAGTGATGCTCTGGTGATCCCTTGCAGGATTGGACGACCAGTTGCTGGTCTGGCATCTCTTACCTCAATCAGTTTCATATCCTTACGTTTCAAAATTGAGTTTTCGTCGCGTAATTTTTTAGCATTGATAATCTGTCCTTTTAGGAATTCGGCTGAATCACCTGCGTCAACAACAACTTTCTTTTCCCAAATTTGGTCATTTTCTTCCTGGAATTCAATTTTATTAACCAATTCACCTTGTAAGAATTTAGTATCACCGGGATCCCCGATTTCCACTTTTCTCATCATTTGGCGAACGATAACCTCGAAGTGTTTATCATTGATTTTTACCCCTTGAAGACGGTAAACCTCTTGAATTTCATTTACGATATACTCCTGAACTTTCATCGAACCTTTGATATTCAAGATATCAGATGGTGTAAGCACCCCTTCGGAAAGTGGAGTTCCGGCTTTCACGAAGTCGTTTTCCTGAGCTAAGATTTGTTTAGAAGTTGGAATCAAATATACTTTTTCCTCACCTGTTTTAGAAGTTACTTTAACGGAACGGTTACCTCTCTTCAATTTCTTTTCAAAAGTAACAACCCCATCAATTTCAGAAACGATAGCAGGATCAGAAGGATTTCTTGCTTCGAATAACTCGGTTACACGTGGTAAACCTCCCGTGATATCGCCTGATTTACCAAACGAACGAGGAATTTTAACCAGGATCTCACCAGATTCAATGGCTTGTCCATTTTCAACAGACAAACGAGCACCCACAGGAACGTCAAAACTTTTGATCACATCACCCTCTTCATCAACGATCAAGATACTTGGGTTTTTAGTTTTCAAACGACTTTCCACGATCACTTTGTCATGAATATTGGTTTGTTCGTCAGTTTCAATACGGAATGTTACCCCTTCTACGATATCCTGATACTGAATAGTACCTTTTACGTCGGAGATAATCAATGCATTATATGGATCCCATTCAGCGATCATATCCCCTTTTACAACATCATCAGAGTGTTTGAAATAAAGGTTAGCACCATAAGGAATATTAGAAGAAGAAAGAGCAATACCGGTTTTGCGGTCAATAATCTTCATTTCTGCAGATCTACCTACCACTTTATAATATGTTTTTCCGTTATCGTCCACTTTTTCCAAGAAACGTAATTCGTCAATACTTAAAACACCGGAGTATTTAGCAACGATTTTGCTATTTGCAGCCACGTTACCGGCAACCCCCCCAACGTGGAAAGTACGTAATGTCAACTGTGTACCCGGCTCACCGATAGACTGTGCAGCAATAACACCGACAGCTTCACCGATTTGAACCATTTTACCGTTGGCTAAGTTTCTACCGTAACATTTTTGACAAACACCTTGTTTTGCTTCACAAGTAGGGACAGAACGAATTTCAACTTCTTCAATTGGAGTAGCTGCGATTTTTTCGCAATACTCTTCATTAAGCTCTTCACCTGCTTTAACGATAAGGTTTCCGGTTTGAGGGTCATACACATCATGTAATGTTACACGACCTAACAGACGATCTGCTAAGGTTTCCACGATCTCTTCATTTTTCTTCAAAGCACCGATTGTCATACCTCTTAAAGTACCACAGTCCTCTTCAGTAATAATCACGTCATGTGAAACGTCAACCAGACGACGGGTTAAGTAACCCGCATCCGCTGTTTTCAAAGCGGTATCCGCCAAACCCTTACGAGCACCGTGAGTAGAGATAAAGTACTCAAGTACGGACAAACCTTCTTTAAAGTTGGATAAGATTGGATTTTCGATAATCTCACCACCACCTGCATTCGCTTTGGTAGGTTTTGCCATCAAACCCCGCATACCTGACAACTGACGTACCTGTTCTGCAGATCCACGAGCACCGGAGTGACGCATCATGTGAACAGGATTGAATCCTTGTCTATCTTTAGAGATTTGATCCAACAAAATATTACTTAATCTGGCATTGGTATGAGACCATACGTCAATAACCTGATTATAACGCTCTGTATTGGTGATCCAACCCATGTTATAGTTCATGGTGATCTCATCAATCTGAGCATTAGATTCTTCAATTAATTCAGCTTTTTCATGAGGGATAATCACATCACCCAAGTTAAATGACAAACCACCTTCAAAAGCCATGCGGAAACCTAATCCCATGATATCATCCAAGAATTGAGCTGTATAAGCATTTCCGAATTTAACCAGGATTGATCCGATAATATCTCTTAACGATTTTTTAGTTAAAAGTTCATTTACGTATTTATACCCTTTAGGAACCACCTGATTGAATAGGATTCTACCCACAGTAGTTTCAACACGTTTCATATTACCATCACCATTCACATCAACTCTACATTGAATAATAGCGTTTAGATGCACTTTTTTCTCGTTATAAGCGATGATCACCTCTTCAGGAGAGTAAAAAATTCTACCTTCCCCTAAAATAGGAACTTCCGGAGTGGATCTTAACTCTTTGGTAATATAATAAAGACCCAAAACCATGTCTTGAGAAGGAACGGTAACAGGAGCACCATTCGCAGGATTCAAGATATTGTGAGAGGCCAACATTAACATTTGAGCTTCCAAAACGGCAGCATTACCAAGTGGTACGTGAACCGCCATCTGGTCACCGTCAAAGTCGGCATTGAAAGCGGTACAACACAATGGGTGAAGTCTGATCGCTTTACCTTCCACCAATTTTGGTTGGAATGCCTGAATCCCTAGTCTGTGAAGAGTCGGAGCACGGTTTAGCATAACAGGGTGTCCTTTTAGAATATTTTCAAGGATTTCCCAAACTACAGGATCTTTTCTATCTACAATTTTTTTAGCAGATTTAACCGTTTTCACGATTCCTCTTTCAAGGATTTTTCTGATGATAAATGGTTTAAACAACTCAGCAGCCATATCTTTTGGTAAACCACATTCATTCAAATGAAGTTCAGGACCAACAACGATAACGGAACGACCTGAATAGTCAACACGTTTACCCAACAAGTTTTGACGGAAACGACCTTGTTTCCCTTTCAAACTGTCTGACAAAGATTTAAGAGCTCTGTTTGATTCTGTTTTAACCGCATTGGCTTTTTTAGAGTTATCAAACAAAGAATCGACAGCTTCTTGTAACATACGTTTTTCATTACGCATGATCACATCAGGAGCTTTGATTTCGATCAATCTTTTCAAACGGTTATTTCTGATGATCACACGACGATAAAGGTCATTTAAGTCAGAAGTAGCAAAACGACCTCCATCAAGTGGAACAAGAGGACGAAGTTCAGGTGGAATAACCGGAACGATCTTCACGATCATCCATTCAGGTTTATTCACAGCTCTTTTTCTACTATCTCTAAAAGCTTCATACACTTGTAATCTCTTCAAAATATCTTGTTTTCTTTGTTGAGATGTTTCTGTATTGGCTCTATCGCGAAGTTCATAAGATTCTTTATCTAAGTCAATGGTAGTAAGAAGGTCATATAAACCTTCAGCACCCATTTTAGCGATAAATTTATTAGGATCTGTATCTTCCAGCATTTTATTTTCTGCAGGAAGTTGTTCTAATAGTTCAAAGTACTCCTCTTCTGTTAAAAGCACTCCTCTTTTTACTTTTTCACTTTCTAAAACACCAGGTTGTACGATAATGAATTTTTCATAATAAATTACAGTATCGATACTTTTAGATGTCAATCCCAATAAAGCGCCAATTTTATTAGGTAATGATTTGAAAAACCAAATATGTGCAACCGGAACAACCAGTTGAATATGTCCCATTCTTTCTCTACGAACTTTCCTTTCTGTAACTTCAACACCGCAACGGTCACAAACGATCCCTTTATAACGGATTCTTTTGTATTTACCGCAATGGCATTCCCAGTCTTTAACCGGACCGAAGATCTTTTCACAGAAAAGACCTTCACGTTCAGGTTTGTAGGTTCTATAGTTAATGGTTTCAGGTTTCAAAACTTCTCCGAACGATTGCTCCAAGATTGTTTCAGGTGAAGCAAGGCTGATGGTGATGTTTGAAAACTCTTTTCTTGTATTATTATCTTTTCTGAAAGCCATGATCTAATTTTAATTTTAATGATTAATCAAATTTGACATCTAATGCAAGTCCACGAAGTTCGTTAACCAATACATTGAATGATTCAGGAAGTCTAGGAATAGGCATATTTTCGCCTTTTACTATTGCTTCGTAGGCTTTCGCTCTACCAATTACGTCGTCAGATTTAACGGTTAGGATCTCTTGAAGGATATTAGCGGCACCAAATGCTTCGATAGCCCAAACCTCCATTTCACCAAAACGTTGTCCCCCGAATTGAGCTTTACCTCCTAAAGGTTGTTGAGTGATTAAAGAGTATGGTCCAATGGAACGGGCATGCATTTTATCATCAACCATGTGGTGAAGTTTAATCATATAGATGTACCCAACGGTAACTTTTTGATGGAATTTTTCTCCTGTTCCACCATCGTACAATTGTGTATTTCCATTGATTGGCAAACCTGCTTTTTCCATCAACTCATTGATCTCATCGATAGAAGCACCATCAAAAATTGGAGTAGCAAAATGTAATCCTAATTGTTTACCGGCCCAACCTAAAACAGTTTCATAGATCTGTCCGAGGTTCATACGGGAAGGTACACCAAGTGGGTTCAAAACGATATCAACAGGACGACCATCTTCAAGGAAAGGCATATCTTCTTCGCGAACAACGCGAGCAACAATACCTTTATTTCCGTGACGACCCGCCATTTTATCCCCAACTTTAAGTTTACGTTTAGAAGCAACATACACTTTTGCCATTTGAACAATACCGTTTGGTAGTTCACTTCCAATGGTAGCATCAAATTTTTCACGTGTTAACTTAGCCACCAAATCTCTCTCTTTGATTAAATAGTTTCTGATCACTTCTGAAACTAAAACGTTGATTTTAGCATCATTAGTCCATCTGGAAACATTAACGGTAGAGTAATTAATACCGGCTAACATTTTTTGAGAAAACTTAGCTCCCTTTTGAATGACAACATTTTTAGCATTGTCCATCACGTTATGAGAGATTTTTCCGTCTAGCAGTTTATACAATTTATTAACAATAGCATCTTTTAATTCTGCTAATTTTTTATTGTAAACGGCTTCAATTTCAGCAACGATATCTTTTTCTTTAGAGCGTGCTTTTCTATCCTTCATTAATCTGGATAAAGATTTAGCTCCAATAACGACACCTTTCATTGAAGGAGGTGCTTTAAGAGAAGCATCTTTCACATCGCCCGCTTTATCTCCAAAGATGGCTCTTAAGAGTTTCTCTTCCGGAGTTGGGTAAGATTCCCCTTTAGGTGTAATTTTTCCAATCAGAATATCTCCTTCATTTACTTCAGCACCAATTCTGATTAAACCATCTTCAGCCAGGTCTTTAGTAGCTTCGCTGGAAACATTTGGAATATCATTGGTTAGCTCTTCAATACCACGTTTGGTATCACGAACTTCCAAAGTAAACTCTTCAATATGAATAGAGGTAAAAATATCTTCTTTAACAACACGTTCCGAGATCACGATAGCATCCTCAAAATTGTATCCTTTCCAAGGCATGAAGGCCACCATCATATTTCTTCCTAAAGCTAATTCTCCATCTTTTGTAGCATATCCTTCAGTAAGAACATCTCCTTTTTTTACATGTTGTCCTTTAGAAACGATCGGTTTAATGTTGATACATGAGTTTTGGTTGGTTCTTTTGAACTTTTGTAATTCATAAGTAACAATATTGGAGTCGAAACTTACCAATTTTTCCAATTCAGAAAAATCGTAATTGATTACAATTTTTTGAGCATCCACGTATTCAACCACACCGTCACCTTCTGCCAATACCAAAGCTCTGGAATCAACTGCAACTTGTTTTTCCAATCCTGTACCAACAATAGGTCTTTCAGGTAATAAAAGAGGCACCGCCTGACGCATCATGTTTGATCCCATCAAAGCACGGTTAGCATCGTCATTTTCAAGGAATGGAATCAAAGAAGCAGCGATAGAAGCAATTTGATTAGGCGCAATGTCCATTAAATCAACTTGTTCTTTATGAACAATAGGATAATCGGCAAGTTGTCTGGCTTTCACTTTGTCAGTCAACAAACCATTTTCATCCATATTTGTTTTAGCTTGAGCAATAATTTTATTTTCTTCCTCTTCAGCACTCAAATAGATTGGTTTTTCTTCAAATTTCACAACTCCGTCGATCACTTTTCTATAAGGAGTTTCAATAAAACCTAAATTATTGATTTTAGCGAACACACAAAGAGAAGAGATCAAACCGATGTTTGGACCTTCAGGAGTTTCAATAGTACATAAACGGCCATAGTGAGTATAGTGAACGTCACGAACCTCAAAACCTGCGCGTTCTCTAGACAAACCACCGGGTCCTAATGCAGAAATTCTTCTTTTATGTGTAATTTCCGAAAGTGGATTAGTTTGATCCATAAATTGGGACAACTGATTGGTTCCAAAAAATGAATTGATAACAGAGGATAATGTTTTAGCATTGATCAAATCTGCAGGGGCGAACACTTCATTATCGCGTACGTTCATTTTCTCACGGATGGTTCTAGCCATACGGGAAAGACCAACAGCGAACTGGTTAAACAATTGTTCACCAACAGTTCTAACACGTCTGTTACTTAAGTGGTCAATATCATCCACTTCAGTTTTAGAGTTAATCAATTCTACCAAATATTTAATGATGGAGATGATATCCTCTTTGGTTAGAATTCCGGTTTCGATCGGAATAGTAAGGTTTAATTTTTTATTAATACGATAACGACCCACTTCTCCAAGATCGTATCTTTTATCGGAGAAGAATAGTTTTTCGAGAGCCGAACGGGCAGCTTCTTCATCAGGAGCTGCTGTATTTCTTAATTGTAAGTAAATATATTCTATCGCTTGTTTTTCAGAGTTAGCGGGGTCCTTTTGCAAGGTATTAAAGATAACGGAATAATCTGTCATTGCTTCTTCTCTATGGAAAAGAACAGATTTAATATTCGCATCAATAATTTTATTGATATGATTTTCTTCGAAAATAGTTTCACGATCAATAATCAACTCAGTACGTTCGATATTGAAAACTTCACCGGTTTCACCGTCAACGAAATCTTCATTTCTAACTTTCACAACGCGTGCAGCAAACTTTCTACCTAAATTTTTCTTTAGATTTGCTTTAGTTACTTTAACTTCTTCAGCGATATTAAAAATATCGAGAATATCTTTATCTGTTTCGTAACCGATGGCACGTAATAATGTTGTTACAGGTAATTTCTTTTTTCTATCAATATACGCATACATCACGTTATTGATATCTGTTGTAAATTCCATCCATGACCCTTTGAATGGAATAATTCTAGCTGAATAGAGTTGAGACCCATTATTATGGAAAGATGACCCGAAGAAAACGCCGGGAGATCTGTGTAATTGGGAAACAACAACTCTTTCTGCGCCGTTTACGATAAAAGTACCTCTGGGAGTCATATAAGGAATCATCCCCAGATATACGTCCTGTATAACGGTTTCAAAATCTTCATGGTCGGTATCATTACAAGAAAGTTTCATTTTTGCTTTAAGAGGAACACTATAGGTTAAACCTCTTTCAAGACATTCATCCATCGAGTATCTAGGGCCATCAATATAATAGTCCAGAAACTCTAAAACAAAACTATTTCTTGCATCTGATATTGGAAAGTTTTCAGCGAAAACTCTATAAAGACCTTCTTGGTGTCTTCGTTCCGAGTCTGTATCTATTTGAAAGAAATCTTGGAACGATTTTAATTGTATATCCAAAAAATCCGGATATTCCACTGGGCGTGTGGATGCAAAACTAAATCTTTGATTGAATGTAGCCAAGGTGAATTGATTTTATAGGTTATTTTTTTGGGAAAACACGAGAATGTGGTAGATTGGGAGCACAGATTCATGTAATCTGTATATACAACAATAAGTACAAGACTTCCACCCGTAAGTGGAAGTTTGTACTAATGAGGTTTTGATAGGTAGAAACTATTTTACTTCTACTTCAGCACCAGCTTCTTCTAAAGATTTTTTCAAGCCTTCAGCTTCGTCTTTAGAAACAGCTTCTTTTAAAGGTTTTGGAGCTGCGTCAACTAATTCTTTAGCTTCTTTTAATCCTAAGCTTGTTAATTCTTTTACTAATTTAACAACTGCTAATTTGTTTGGACCTGCAGCTTTCAAAATTACATCAAATTCTGTTTTTTCTTCCACTTCAGCTGCTGCTGCTACTGGACCTGCTGCTACTGCTACTGCTGCTGCTGCTGGTTCAATACCATACTCGTCTTTTAAAATTTTAGCTAATTCATTAACTTCTTTAACAGTTAAATTAACTAATTGTTCTGCAAATGCTTTCAAATCTGCCATAATTCTATTTTTTTAAAATGTTATTTACTAAATTATTTGTTTTTGTTTTTGTGTTTTGTTATCTTTCAGATAATGTTTTAACAACACCTGCAATCGTTGAACCGCCTGATTGAAGTGCGGAGATAACGTTTCTTGCTGGAGATTGTAATAAACTGATAATACCACCAATAAGTTCTTCTCTTGACTTAATGTTGCATAAATTATCTAACTGATCATCACCAAAATAGGTTGCTTCTTCAATAAATGCTGCTTTGATTAAAGGTTTTTTGTTTTTGATTCTAAACTCTTTAATTAACCTTGCAGGTGCATTACCTGTATTAGTGAGCATGATAGAAGAAACTCCTGTTAATGCTGGATAGATTTCAGAATAATCAACTGAAGATTGTTCCATAGCTCTTTTCAAAAGGGTATTTTTAACCACTTTTAATTTGATATCTCTTCTGAAACATTGTCTTCTTAATTGATTAACAGTTTCTACTGTAAATCCGGAAATATCGGTTACATATACATGTTGATAATCAGCTAAATCTTTTACGATTTCATCTATGATAACACTTTTTTGTTCTTGTTTCATAATTTCGTGAGTTTTTAAAGATTAAACTGAAACTGATTTTACATCAACTTGAATACCCGGGCTCATTGTACTGGATAAATAGATACTTTTGATATAGGTACCTTTTGCTGCAGTAGGTTTTAGTTTGATAATGGTAGAAACCATCTCTTTTGCATTGTCAATGAGTTTTTCAGGAGCAAAGTTTACTTTACCGATACCGGAATGAATGATACCGTATTTATCAACTTTGAAATCGATTTTACCGGCTTTCACATCAGCAACTGCTTTTCCTACTTCCATAGTTACGGTTCCTGCTTTAGGGTTAGGCATTAAACCACGAGGTCCTAATATTTTACCTAATGCACCGATTTTTGGCATAACGCTTGGCATGGTGATTATAACGTCAATGTCTGTCCAACCTTTTTTGATTTTATCTACATACTCGTCTAATCCTACATGATCAGCGCCTGCTGCTCTTGCTTCGTCTTCCTTGTCAGGAGTACAAAGAACAAGTACTCTTACAACTTTTCCTGTTCCGTGTGGTAAAGTTACAATACCTCTAACCATTTGATTGGCTTTTCTTGGATCTACGCCCAAACGAACGTCGATATCAAAAGATGCATCAAATTTAGTATAGGTAATATCTTTAACAACTTGAACAGCTTCAGTCAAAGAATACACTTTGTTCTTATCAAATTTAGCAAAAGCCTCTTTGCGTTTTTTTGATATTTTTGCCATGTTGATTTGTTATTACTTAATGATTATTAGTTTTCAAAAGGATTAGTTCCGCCTTTAACAGTGAATCCCATACTTCTTGCTGTACCTGCTACCATGCTCATTGCTGGTTCAATAGTAAAACAATTTAAGTCTGACATTTTAATTTCAGCAATCGTTCTAACCTGATCCCAGGTTACATTGGCTACCTTATTTCTGTTTGGCTCTTTAGATCCTTTTTGAGTTTTTGCTGCTTCCATTAACTGAATAGGAACAGGTGGGGTTTTGGTGATAAAATCGAACGATTTATCTTTGTAAACAGTGATAACAACAGGAACAATTTTTCCTGCCATCTCTTGTGTACGAGCATTGAACTGTTTACAAAATTCCATGATGTTCACACCTTTAGAACCTAATGCTGGTCCTACTGGTGGAGATGGATTTGCGGCGCCCCCTTTAATTTGCAACTTAATAAGCGCAGATACTTCTTTTGCCATTTTTTTAATTTTTACTGTTTGTAACTAACATTTGCGTTGATACTACAATTTTTCAACCTGTAAATACCCTAATTCCAAAGGGGTTTTACGTCCGAAAATTTTCACCATAACTTTCAGCTTCTTTTTCTCGGCATTGATCTCTTCAATAATACCGGTAAAAGTGTTGAACGGTCCATCTGTAACTTTAACTTCCTCACCCACGATAAATGGAATATCCATTTCTGCATCTTGCTCGATCATCTGGTCAACCTTGCCTAACATCCTCGTCACTTCCTCTGGTCGTAATGCAACAGGCGGATCTGTTTTGCGTTTACATCCTACAAAGCCTAAAACTCCCGGAATGTTTAACAAAATGTGAGCCACCTCTCCTGTCATGTTGGCTTCAATCAATACGTACCCCGGAAACAGAGTCTTTTCCTTAAAAATCTTCTTACCATTTCTGATCTGAAGTACCTTTTCAATGGGAATTAGTATGCGCATCACCATGTCCTTCAACTGAGCAGATCCATCAACTTCTGATTCAATTGCATGCTTCACTTTCTTCTCAGTGCCGGTCACAGCACGGATGACATACCACTTTTTTTCGATTGTAGCCATAGTCAAAATTATTGATAGTTGGAATACCAACAAAATAATTGATTAATTAAATAGTCGGAAAGATTAAATTCATTCCTGCGTTAAAAAATGCATCCATCAAAAACACAATAAGTGCTATTAACAGGGAAGCAATAGATACAATCACAACGCTACCTTGAAGTTCCTTTGCAGTTGGCCAACTTACTTTGTGTACCAACTCTTCATAAGTTTCTTTAAAATAATTTACTATTTTCATCTTTCAATTATATTTTTTCTTTCTTTTTATTCGTTTTTTGTCACTTTTGGAGGAAAATATTTTGAATATTTACATCCATTTTCTTTTCTTCTTGATTTTTCAAAACCTAAAAATCAATTTATACCTTGCTTATAACCAAGAAGTTAACTGAAAAAACCATACCAACTTAACCTATATTCAACTCTAACTTTTTCAGGTCGGCAAATATACGAAAAATTTAATTCAAAATCAACTGTTGATATTTTTTTTATTTTTTTATTTTTCTGGCACCCGGAAATCATCTTTCCTTATACCTGCAACTTTATATACGATATCACTTTCCCCTCCTTTAACCAGATTTTTTCATAAAAAGTGTTGATATCTGTTAAAATTGTTCCTGATGCCTCATGATATACATCATATATATCTTCTCTTATCTCCCACCCTTGTTGTGGCGCTGTTTCCTTAAGATAATCATACAATTCTCTACTGTCCGTTTTGAGATGCAAAAACCCCTCATTTCCGAATATTTTCTTGTACTTCCCAACAAAATTGGGCCCAACTAATTTCCTTCGATCTTTTCTTAATTGTGGATCCGGAAAAGTTACCCAGATCTCCTGAACTTCACCGACTTCAAAATAGTGTTCTATATCTTCAATTTTAATTCTTAAAAATGCAGCATTTTTAATTCCTTGTTCTATTCCATCCTTACATCCACGCCATAACCGTGCACCTTTTCTATCAACCCCAATAAAATTGGATTCAGGAAACCTTTTGGCTAACCCTATCGTATATTCCCCTTTACCACATCCTAACTCTAAAATGATGGGATTCTCATTTTTAAAATAGTCCATTTTCCATTTCCCTTTTAAAGGAAATTTTCCGTCTCTGGCTTCAAATTCGTTGTGTTGAAATAAGTTTTCGAAAGTTTCGTTCTCCGCAAATCTTTGTAGCTTGTTCTTTCCCATTCTATTCTTGATTGTTTTATAGATTTGTATTGATTTGACACATTTCCCAATATTTTCCTTTTAATTGTAATAGCTCCTTATGATTACCTATCTCTACAATAGATCCTTCATCTAATACAATGATCCTGTCCGCTTTTTGTATGGTGGATAACCTATGAGCTATAATAAAAACAGTTCTATCCTGCATCAATTTGTCTATCGCTTCCTGAACCAACATTTCTGACTCTGAATCTAATGCACTGGTTGCTTCATCAAAGATTAAAATGGGTGTTTTTCTAAAAAGAGCTCTCGCTATGCTGATCCTTTGTCTTTGTCCGCCGGAAATGGTTAACCCACGATCTCCAAGTTCTGTGTCAAACTGTTGGGGTAAACTCATGATAAAATCGTAAGCATTGGCGGATTTTGCAGCTTCTACAACCTCCTCCATGGTGAAATTTTCTATTCCGTATGTGATATTCCTCGTTATAGTATCATGAAACAATACTACATCCTGGCTTACAATGGCAAACAAAGAGCGTAGCTGGTCAATAATAAACTCTTCGATATTGATTCCGTCTATTAAAATTTCTCCTTTAGAAACATCGTAGAATCTTGGTAAAAGATCGACTAAGGTGCTTTTACCTGAGCCTGAAGAACCCACGATGGCTATGGTTTCCCCTTTTTTAATATTTAAAGAAATATCATTTAAAACTTGTTTATGGGTATAGGAAAAAGAAACATTTTTAAATGTAATTTCATTCTGGAATGAATGAATCGTTTTTGCATTAGGTTTTTGAATAATGACTTCGTCTTCATCCAGTAATTCATTTATTCTGTCCAATGCAGCTAATCCTCTTTTGTAGTTGGAAAACGCGGTTGCTATATTTTTAGCTGGATTGATGATCTGAGTGATTAATACAATATAAACTATAAATAATCCCGGGTTTAAATTGCCTGTTCCTTGAATCACCTGAACGCCTCCATAAACCAAAACCCCCATAACAATAGAAACTCCTAAAAATTCACTCATAGGTGAAGCCAAATCTACTCTTCTGTATATTTTTTTCTGTAGATTAGTGAAATTAAAATTCAGTTTTGAAAATATTTTTTCAGTATGATCCTGTGCAGAGAACCCTTTTACAATTCTTAATCCTGATATACTCTCTTCTACATGAGAAAAAATGGATCCTAATCTTTCTTTAGCTTTTGATGTTCTTTTTCTTAGTTTTCTAGATAAAAAGGAGATTATAATACCGGCAATAGGTAACAAAACAATAACAAAAATAGTTAGATTGGGACTTATGATTAGTAAAACAGTGAAATAAATTAAAACTGTAAATGGGTCTGTTAAAAAAGTTTGAACTGATTTAAGTATCGTAAATTCAACTTCTTGAGTATCGTTAACAGCTCTTGATATCACATCACCTCTTTTTCCGGATGTAAAAAATGAGATGGGTAAAATCAAAATTCTATAGTAGATTTGATCTCTTAAGTTTTTTATGATAGAACTTTTAACAGGTGCCATCAAAAAAAGAGAAGTGGCAGTAAAAAGATTTTTGATTAGAAATAACAAGATGATAATCACAGCAAGAACGGAAATTGAACTTGCTAATGAAGTAATATCTATAAAAGGGTTTAGAATTTTTATAAAATAGCGGCTCACTGCACTAACATTTTCTACATTCCCCTGGAATAATAGTTTAACAAATGGTTCAATGAGCAGAAAAGTAATGATGGCAACAGATACAGATAGGAAATTAAATAAGCTTACAGCCAATAATTTAGCTGTATAAGGTTTTAATATTTTAAAAAAAGATTCTTTTTTTTTCATGAATCGGTTTAGGATTGCAAAAATATAAAAAAAAAGGGTTGCTTTGAGCAACCCTTTTTAATATTTAAGATTTGAACTATCTAGGAGAGATAATCACTTTCTTTGTAATTACTGCATCTTTAGAAGTTAAAGTTACAAAGTAGATACCAGGAACTAAATCATTTAAGTTATAGATCACTTGTTTTTGAGTATCAGCGATTGTAACAGCAGTTTTTTGAAGAACTGAACCATTGATAGCTGAAACTGCTATTGTTGCATCTCCACTGATGTTTTCAACTTCAATATAAACCAATTGACCAGGAGCAGAAGGGTTAGGATAAATCTTCATTTCAGGTTGTAATTTTGCAGGTTTATTTGCAATATCATCACCAGGAGCCACTGGACTACCCGGAACATCATTAACAGTAATTGTCATGGTATTTGTAGACCATACTTTAGTGTAATAAGTACCTGTAAAGAACTGGTTACCACCAAGAGGAGATGGAGTTAAGGTTGTCATTACATAGATTTGGTTACCGTGAGGTGTTGTCAATGCAGGGTTGTCATAATTTGAAATTAAAGCATATTCAATAGTATAGATACCAGGTACAGTGAAATTATTTACAGAAACTGTTCCTTGGCGATTTTGGAAGTATGCCAAGCTAAAGAAGTCGAATTGGTCAGAACCTAAAACGGCACCTGAGCTTGTAGCTAATGGGAAGTGTGCACCTGGAGCTTGAGATAATGTAGAAGAGTAGTTAAATGAAGATGGATAATAAGCATCCAAACCAGTTCCTACAAGATCCATTTGATATACAAAACTATTAGCATTAGAAATGTAATTAGTTAAGTTAGTTACAAGAACTTTTGCTCCGGTAAGACTATCCTGACGATAAATAGAATAGGTAATTGCTAATCTTGTACCAGCAGGTGTATTACATGTATTGTCAACCATAAATTTGAAGCTTACAGGTTGATTTTCGTTGATAGTTGCATAATTATCTTCAGAAGAGTTTCTATAGATTCTCAAACGAGGTTCGCCTGACATTTTGATATCGTTAGTAGTATCAGTGTAAGTACATCCACCAGTAGAAGAAACAAAAGTATAAACGATATAAATAGTGTCAGAAGTTGCTGATCCTGGATGGTTATAAGTCAATAATGAAGTGCCAGTAGCTGTTTGAGGTGCACCAACTGCAACATTTGTACTTGACTTGTATACTTGAGCTGACCAATCGCCTGATTGACTAGAAGTTGCAGTTACAGTATAAGGTGTGCTTAAACAAACTTGAGGAGGTTCGTTAGTAGTGATTGTAGGAACAGTGTAGTTAGTAATTATTACTGTATCTAATGCTGTACAAGCATTACCATCTGTAACTGTTACAATATATGTACCTGCACCTTTTGTAATATCCTGAGTTGTTTCAGAAGAGCTCCATAAATATGTATATGTGATTGGAGATCCAGGAGTTCCACCACTAACTGAAAGGTCAATTAGAGTAGTTGAACCTGTACAAATAGTGCCAGTTGCTGAAATAGATGTAGAAATTGCGGTTGGTTGAGTAATATTGAAAGTTCTGGTAATAGAGCATAAATTGGCATCAGTTATTGTTACTGTGTAACTTCCTATTCTAAGTCCTAAAGTATCACTTTCGGTACCACCTTGTGCCCATAAGTAAGTATAAGGAGCTGTTCCGCCAGAAACTGTTTCAACAGTAGCAGATCCGTCGTTACCGTTATAACATTTAACGTTAGTAGAAGAGGTTGTTGCTGTAAGAACTGCTGGTTGGGTTATGGTAATTGCTGTAGAAGTTGCAGTACATCCATTAGCATCTGTTACTTCAACAATATACTCATCAGCAGAAATACCTATGATGTCTTGTGAAGTTGCCTCATTAGACCAATCATAATGATATGGAGCTACACCACCATTTATAGAAATATAGATAGCTCCGGTAGTTGTACCATTACAAGTAACATTTCTTGTAGAATCTATTGTGATTGCTAACGCAGCTGGTTGGGTGATTGTAAAGGTTCTGCTAATTTCACAGTTATTGGCATCTTTTGCAGTTACACTGTAAGTTCCAGCGGTTAATGTACCTGCTGTTGCTGTTGTGCTTGTGCTTCCTGTCCATGTATAAGTATATGGTGAAACTCCGCCACCTACTGTGATGGTTGCTGATCCATTGTTGCCTCCATTACATAATACATTTACAGAATCTTTTGTTGCTGTCAATGCTG
>Ga0316605_10001037_pt1 | contig 16841 bp, 10 predicted proteins | sample OWC_soil_day20_n_FD_207666 | JGI IMG/M metagenome (GOLD analysis project Ga0316605, IMG submission 207666) | Wetland soil microbial communities from Old Woman Creek delta, Ohio, United States - OWC_soil_day20_noCT | ecosystem: Environmental > Terrestrial > Soil > Wetlands | place: USA: Ohio...
GCGGCCTTGTAGACGCGGCGGCAGATCAGGGCATCGTAGACATCGGCCACCGCCATCAGGCGGGCCGAGATCGGGATGGCGTCGCCGGCCATCCCCTCGGGGTAGCCCGAGCCGTCCCACTTCTCCTGGTGGCTGTAGGCGATTTCCTTGGCGCATTTCAGGTAGGCCACGCTCATGCCCAGTTGGCTTTCGGCGTGTTCGATGGCGGCGTGGCCCAGTGCGGCATGGGTCTTCATGATCTCGAATTCGTCCGGCTCGAAACGTCCCGGTTTGAGCAGGATACGGTCGGGAATGCCGACCTTGCCGATGTCGTGCAGCGGAGCCGACTTGAACAGCAGTTCGATCTGGCCCGGCGTCAGGTAGGCGGCGAAGCGCGGGTGATCCTTGAGCTTTTCGGCGAGCAGGCGGATGTAGTGCTGGGTGCGCCGGATGTGATTGCCGGTTTCGTTGTCGCGGGTTTCGGCCAGCGAGGCCATGGCCAGGATGGTGACGTCCTGGATGGCCTGCACTTCGCGGGTGCGCCGCGCCACTTCCTGTTCGAGAAAGGCGTTCTGGTCGCGCAGGAAGTCGGCGCTGGCTTTCAGTTGCAACTGGGCCTTGACCCGGGCGAGGACGATGGGCGGGCTGATCGGTTTGGTGATGTAGTCCACGGCGCCAAGGTTCAGGCCGGCCTCTTCGTCTTCCTGGGCGGCCATCGCGGTCAGGAAGATGATCGGAATGTCGCGGGTGGCCGGGTTGGCCTTGAGCCGGCGGCAGACTTCGTGGCCGTCCATCTCCGGCATCATGATGTCGAGCAGGATCAGGTCGGGCGGGTTGTCGCTGCCGGCGATGCGCAGGGCGCGTTCGCCACTGTTGGCGACCTTGACGATGTACAGGTCCTTGAGCAGGGAGGCGATCAGCGTCAGGTTTTCCGGGGTGTCGTCGACGGCGAGGACGGTGGCCTTCTTGGTGAAATCGAGAACATTTTCCATGCGTGATCTCCGGGGATGGGCGGCGTTCGGACGGGGCGTTCAGGCCGGCGTCCGATCAACCCGCTCGGGGTCGATCGGCAGCCAGACCGTGAAGGTGCTGCCTCGTTCGGGTTCGCTATCGACCTCGATGCGGCCGTGGTGTTTCTGGACGATGCCGTGGGATAGCGACAGGCCCAGGCCGGTTCCCTGACCGACCGGTTTGGTCGTGAAGAAGGCCTTGAACAGACGCTGCCGGTTTTCCGGCGAGATGCCGCTGCCGGTATCGCTGACTGCGACAAAGACCTCGTCGCCACGCCGGCCGCTGCTCAGCGTGATGTCGCCCCGACCGGCGATGGCCTGGCCGGCATTGACCAGAAGGTTCATGAACACCTGGTTGAGCTGTGTGGGCAGGCATTTGATCTTGGGTAAATCGCCGTATTTCTTGTGGATGGTGCAGTGGTACTTGAGCTCGTTGCGCACCATGTTCAGTGTCGACTCCAGCCCTTCGTGCAGGTCGGCCCATTGCCAGGTGGCCTCTTCGGCGCGGGAGAAATTTTTCAGATCCTTGACGATGTCGCGTACCCGGCGCAGGCCGTCGCGCGATTCGGCGAAAAGATTCCCGACGTCGGCGCGCAACTGCTTGATCTGTCGCTCGTTTTTCATCGTCCGCGCCGCACTCAGGGCCGACGTCTCGGTTGCCGCGGCCCCGGCGGCTGCCTCGTAGGCATCGAGCACGGCGAGGAAGTCGGCGACATACTCTTCCAGCGTGCCCAGATTGCTGCCGACGAAGCCGAGCGGGGTGTTGATTTCGTGCACCACGCCGGCCGCCAGCTGACCAATGGCGGCCAGTTTGTCCGCTTGCAGCAGCTTGCGTTGGGCTTCGGCCATCCGTTCGGCGAGGGCCTTGCGCTCGGTGATGTCGCGGACGATGGCCACCGTCCACCGGCCGCCTTCCCGGGGCAGGGCCGAGCGGGAGATTTCGACGGGGAATTCACCGCCGTCGCGGCGGCGGGCCACCCCTTCGAGTGTCGAGCCCTTGTCTTCGTCCGCGTCGGCGATCAGTAGTTCGAGCGGCGCGGGAACCGGCTGGTGCAGGACTTCGTTGGCGGCGTAGCCGAACATTTTTTCCGCCGCCGGATTCCAGAAAATGATCCGCTCCTGTTGGTCGGTCATGGCAATGGCGTCGCTGGCGGCATGGGTGACCGCGTGCAGGATGGCTTCGCGCCGGGCGACTTCGGCTTCGAGAAAGGCGTTCTGGTCGCGCAGGAAGTCGGCGCTGGCTTTCAGTCGTAACTGGGTGTCGATGCGGGCGAGCAGGATGGGCGGGCTGATCGGTTTGGCGATGTAGTCCACCGCGCCCAGCTTGAGTCCGGCCTCCTCGTTCTCCTCGGCGGCCATGACGGTCAGGAAAATGACCGGAATGTGACGGGTGGCGGGGGCGGCCTTGAGGCGACGACAGACTTCATAGCCGTCCATGACCGGCATCATGATGTCGAGCAGGATCAGGTCGGGCGGATGATCGCCGCCGGCAATGCGCAGGGCCTTGTCGCCGTCGTTGGCCACCCGGACGGTATACAGCTCCTTGAGCAGGGAACCGATCAGCAGCAGGTTGTCCGGGGTGTCATCCACCACCAGGATGCTCGCCTTGGGGGCGGTGTCGGGGAGATTGCTCATGGTTCAGCGCTCCGGTGCGACGGCCTGGATTTGTGCCAGTGCCGTCTCGAAGTCGAAATTGCCGATCGCCCGGCTGACTTCCGGGTAGGCCACGCCGAGGGCTTGCCGTAGCAGCTCGGGATGGGCGTTCAGCACATCGCTCGCCTCCGAGTTGTCGTCGGCCAGCAAGGCGGTAAGGCGGGCGAGGACCGGACGGATTTCGTCCGGTGTGAAGCTTTGCGTGCTGGCGACCTCGCTCGGCTTGGGCAGGCGTTGCTCGAGGGCGTCGATCAATGCCTTCAGCGGCGGCGCCAGGCTGTCGAGCAAAGGCGCGAGTTCGGCCGGGGGGCGTTGTTGCTGGATGGCACTTTCCAGAGCGCCGGCCAGGGCCGGGATGTCGGTGGCGCCGATGTTGCCGGCGACGCCGCGCAATGTATGGGCGAGGCGCTGCGCGGTGCCGGGGTCGCCCTGCTCCAGGGCGCTGGCGATGGCGGCGGCGGTGTCCTGCTGGCCGGTGACGAATTTGCGCAGGATGGACAGGTAGTTGGCTTCCTTGCCGAGAACGCGCCGCAGGCCGGTCGCCGGGTCGAGGCTGGGCAGGTCGGCGAGCAATTCGGCCAAGTGGAACTCGTTCGGTAGTGGCGTCGGCTGTACCTTGTCCGGCGCCTGGCCGAGGCCGGGGCGCGGGCGTATCCATTTTTGCAGGGCAGCGCGCAGGTCGGCCGGTTCGATGGGTTTGGCGACGTGATCGTTCATGCCGGCGGCCAGACATTTGTCGCGGTCGCTGCTCATCGCGTTGGCGGTCATGGCCACGACCGGCAGCTCGCGCCAGCGTTCCTGCGCGCGAATGGCCCGGGTGGCAGTCACGCCGTCCATGACCGGCATCTGCATGTCCATCAGCACCAGGTCGTAGTCGGCCTTGTCCAGCATGTCGAGGGCGATGCCGCCGTGGGCGGCGATGTCGACGACGAAGCCTTCGTCCTTGAGCAATTCGGCGGCGACTTCCTGGTTCAGTTCGTTGTCCTCGACCAGCAGGATGCGCGCTCCGGCCAGGGTGTTCAGGGCCGGCGAAGCGGGGGCTTCGGGGGCGGCACGCCCGCCTTCGTCGGTGTCGCCGAAGAGCTGGGCGACGGTGTCGAACAGCACCGAGGCATTGACCGGCTTGATGAGCACATCCTTGATGCCGGCCTCTTCGGCCTGGTTCAGCACTTCCTCGCGCCCATAGGCGGTAATCATGATGCAGTGCGGGATGTTGGCCAGGCGGCCGTCGTGCAGGCGGCGGGCTACTTCGATGCCGTCCATGCCCGGCATTTGCCAGTCGAGGAAGAGTACGGCGAAGGGATGGCCGGCTTTTTCAGCGTTGCTCAGTTCTTCCAGAGCCGACGGGCCGTCGGCCGCTTCGCTGACCACGAAGCCCATGCCGAGCAGCAGATCGGCGATGACGGCGCGGGCCTGGGCATTGTCGTCGACGACCAGTACCGGCCGTCCGCGTACGTCTTCAGCCAGCGGGCGGCGGCGCTTGGCTTCGCCGGCCAGACCGAGGCGGGCGGTAAACCAGAAGGTGCTGCCCTGACCGAGGACGCTGTCGACGCCGACTTCGCCGCCCATCAGCTCGGCCAGCTTCTTGCTGATGGCCAGGCCGAGGCCGGTGCCGCCGTATTTGCGCGTGGTCGAGGTGTCGGCCTGCTGGAAGGACTGGAACAGGTGGCCGATGGCTTCTTCGGACAGGCCGATGCCGGTGTCGCGCACGCTGCCGCGCAGCAGCACCTCGGTCGACGTTTTTTCCAGCACGCGCAGCTGGACGACGATTTCGCCGTGCTCGGTGAATTTGACCGCATTGTTGGCGTAGTTAATCAGGATCTGGCCGAGCCGCAGCGGGTCGCCGACCAGATGGGTCGGCACGTCGGGGGCAATGTCGAAAATCAGTTCCAGGCCCTTGGCGGTGGTCTTGTCGCCGATCAGGTTGGCCACGTTTTCCAGCACATTGTCGAGGTTGACCGCAGTATGTTCGATGCTCAGGCGGCCGGCCTCGATTTTCGAGAAATCGAGGATGTCGTTGATGATGCCGAGCAGGTGCTGGCCGGATTGTTGAATCTTGCGCAGGTAGTCGCGCTGGCGGTTGGTCAGCTCGGTTTTCAGCACGAGATGGGAGAGGCCGATGATGGCGTTCATCGGGGTGCGGATTTCGTGGCTCATGTTGGCCAGGAAGTCGGATTTCATCCGGGTCGCTTCTTCGGCGGCGGCCTGGGCATCCTTGAGTGGCGTGATGTCGACGATGACCCCGATCAGGCCACCCGGTCGGCCGTCGGCGAGCGGGAAGCCGCTGACCGAGTAGAGGCTGTGGTGCATCCGGCCGTCGCTCAGGCGCATCGTGGTTTCGCGGCTGACCGTCAGGTTGTCGGCGATGCAGGCCAGGTCTTCGGCCTGATAGGCCTGGCGATCGGCTTCCGGCAGGTAATCCAGGTCGAGCACGGTCTTGCCGAGCAGGTTCTGGCGGGTGACGCCGAAGGCCATTTCGTAGGCGCGGTTGCAGCCGAGGAAGCGGCTGTCCGCGCCTTTGAAGAACAAGGGATTGGGGATGGTGTCGATCAGGCCTTCCTGGAACAGCAGCTGGTCGGCCAGCGCCTGTTCGGTCTGCTTGCGTTCGGTGATGTCCAGCCAGTAGCCGTTCCAGGCCTGAGTGCCATCGTCCTGCGTCTGCTGGATCGAACGGGTTTCGATCCAGCGGATGGCGCCGGAGGGGGCGAGCACCCGGCAGACCAGGTCGGTGTTCTGGCCGGCGGCGATCATCTCGGCTGTCCGTTCCCGGGCGCTCGCCCGGTCGTCCGGGTGCACATGCGTCCAGCGCAGTTCCGGATCGGCCAGCAGGTCGAGGTGGGAATAACCCCAGATGTCGATGGCCTTGGTGCTGATGAAGCGGAAGCCGCCGTCGCCGTCACGGTCGATCTCGTAACGGAAGATGGCACAGGGCAGCGAGTCGGCCATGTCCATCACCAGGCGGCGCGACCATTCGGCGGCTTCCCTGGCTTTTTCCAGTTGCTCGGTGCGCTCGACGACGCGGCCTTCCAGTGTGCTGTTGGCTTCTTCCAGCTCCCAGGTTTTCCACAGCAGTTCTTCGCGCATGGTTTCCTGCGCGGTGGCCAGCGCCTTCAACTCGCGCCAGGGGGTGGCGACCTTGACCGGTTCGGCCAGTTCCAGTCGGCCGATGCGGGCGCTTTCGGCAGCCAGTTGCTCGAGTGGGGTGGTGAAGCGGTTGGCCAGCCGCACGGCAACCCATATCCCGCTCAGCAGCGAGACGGTGGCGAGGGCGAGCAGTACGAAGAGATCGCGGGCGTCGCCCGGGATGAAGTCGGCGCGGGGTGCCATGACGCCCAGCCAGACCGGATGGTTGCCCAGTTTGATCTGGCGGAACAGGCTGTACCACTCTTCGTTGGCCAGGTTGAAACGACTGAGCTGGCTGTCGCTTTTGTTCGTGGCCAGCCAGCGGCGGACGGCCTCGCCGAACGGGGTGACGCCGGATTCACCGGCGTCCTTGAGGACGACGCGCTTGATTTCCTCATCGCTGGCGAAGCGCGGGTCGCGCGGTACGGCCAGTACCTGGCCCGCATCGTTGACGATGGCGGCCAGGCCGTTGCGTCCGGGGGTCTGCTTGTTGGTGAAATGCGAGAGGTCGAGCAGCTTGACGTCGTGGGCCAGGATGAAGTGGCTGCCGTCGGCGGCACGCCAGCGCGTGGCGGCGGTAATGCCCGGCTCCTTGGTGGTGAAGAAGATGTAGGGTGTGGTCCAGGTAATGCCGCGCTCCTCGGGCATGGCCATGGCGGCCTTGAACCACGGGCGGGTCCGGGCGTCGTAACCGACCTCGCGCATTTCCACCTTCTCGATGGTGTGTTCCGCGCTCCAGGTGATCCACCAGGATTGCTTGCCCCACAGGTCGGGGTGGCTGATCCGGTTGACCCATTTACCGTCCGGGGTCAGCAACAGCAGGATTTCCTGGCCGTTCTCGTGGGCGAAAATGACCGACGAAATTTCCGGGTGATTGGCGATCATCGGAAAGAAGAATTCGTTGAAATGCAGCAGGCGGTTATGGTCCAGGCTGCCTTGTTCGCCCCAGTGACGGCTGGTGTTGAGAGTGATCTCAACGCTTTGCAGCAGCCGCTGCACCCGGGCTTCGAGCTGTTCGGCCGATTGTTCCATCTGGGCCTCGGCCAGCCGGTCGATGGTCGGCACGGTGAGTAGCAGATAGACGCTGCCGGAGAACAGCACCAGCACCAGCAGGATTTGCAGGAAGCTGCGCAGAACGAGGCTGCGGCGGATGGAAGGTTCGGTCATGTCCGGACGGTAACGAATGGATCGAAACGGGAGGCTGGAAATGCCGGATGGGAAGCTCGGCATGACGACGTGCTGGGTCCCATTTTTGATCGGCATCATTCAAATGGCAAGTCTTCTTTGGCCGTCGCCGTTCGGGAGGGGCTTGTTTGGATTCCGCCGGGTTTTTGCCCATGGCCGCATGAGCCCCGGCGGAACGCTTGGGCGAGTCAGGCGCTGCTGGTCTGGAGGTCTGCGGTCAACGCGGCAATCAGTTCCGATTTTTGCAATTCGTCGAGAAACCAGGCCAGGGCCTTGCCGACCTGGCGGCTGCGCCAGGCGATGTGGCAGGGCATGGCCGGGCGGCTTTCGGCCAATGTCTTTTCGACCAGACGGCCGGCTTGGGCTTCGCGCTCGGCCAGCCAGCGCGGCAGGTGGCCGACGCCGAGGCCGGCTACCTGGGCGGCGGCCTTGGTGCTCATGTCCGGAACGCGCAGGATCTCCTGTCCTTCGAGCAGCCCGGCGCTGCGGGCGGTCAGTTCGCGCGAGGTGTCGGCCAGGGCGACGGCGCGATGGCGGCGCAGTTCGCTGGCGGGAATGGGGCCGGGGTAGTCGGCCAGCGGGTGGCGCGGCGAAACCATGAACGGCAGGCGGGCGTCGGTCAGCAGGCGGCTGCCGATGCCGCTGCGCGCCGGCATGTCGCCGGGGGCGCCGATGACCAGATCGGCCCGGTCGGTGACCAGGGCATCCCAGCTGCCGCCGAGCACTTCGTAGGACAGGCGGATCTGCGTGCCGCAGCCGAGACCGTAGAAGCGTTCGATCAGCGGCAGCAGCCGCTCGGCCGGAATAATCATGTCGATGGCGATGCGCAGTTCGGCTTCCCAGCCAGTGGCGATGCGTTGCACCCGGCGTTCCAGTTCGCCGGCGGCGCGCAGCAGATGGCGGCCGTCGTCGAGCAGGGTGCGGCCGGCCGGGGTCAGCGTGGCGCGGCGGCCCTGGCGGGTGTACAAGGCGACGTTCAGGTCGCTCTCCAGCTTGGCGATGGCGTGCGACAGCGCCGACGGCACCCGGTGCAGGGCGGCGGCAGCGGCGGTAAAGCTGCCGTGGTGTTCGATGGCGTCGAGTACCTGCAAGAGATCGAGGGATATTTTCATGTGAATTTTATTGAACGTTTAATCCAGAATTATTCGCTGTATGGCGGAGAACTCTACGCCTAACATGGCGACTAAGCTATACATTAAATTCACAAGGAGTTTCATCGTGATTACCCCGAGATGGTCTGCCCAACGCGGCTTTGCCGATCACGGCTGGTTGCAGGCGCGTCATAGTTTTTCCTTCGCCGATTACTACGATCCGGCCGAAATGGGCTGGGGGGCCTTGCGCGTCATCAACGAGGACCGTGTCGCGCCGGGCAGCGGCTTCGGCCGGCACGGCCATCGCGACATGGAAATCGTCACCTACATCCTGTCCGGCGCGCTCGAGCATCAGGACAGCCTGGGCCACGGCGGCATCATCCGGCGCGGCGAGGTGCAGCGCATGACCGCCGGCAAGGGGATCCTGCACAGCGAGTTCAATCCGTCGGCCAGCGAGGAAACCCACCTGCTGCAAATCTGGATCGAACCGGCGCTGCGCGGTACGTCGGCCAGTTACGAGCAGCAGGCGCTGCCGGTCGATAGTCTGCGCGGTCGGCTGCGCCTGGTCGCTTCGCCGGACGGGGCCGAGGGCAGTACGACCATCGGCCAGGACGCCCGCCTCTACGCCAGCCGCCTGGCACCCGGCGAGAGCGTGGATTACACGCTGGCCGCGCCCCGCCTGGCTTATGTGCATGTCGTCTGCGGTCGACTGGTCATCAACGGCCAAATTTTCAACGGCGGCGACGGCGCCAAGATCGCCGACGAAACGCGGCTCCAATTCACGGCCGAGGAAGAAGCGGAATTCCTGCTCTTCGATCTGCCGCCGGCCTGATTCATCTGTAACCAACCCTCCCCGAAAGGAAATTTCATGACTCAAGTAGTTGTCGTTTATCACTCCGGCTACGGCCATACCCAACGTGTTGCCGAGGCCGTCGCGGCCGGTGCGGCCGGCGAGTTGCTGGCCATCGACGCCGAGGGCAACCTGCCCGAAGGCGGCTGGGACAAGCTGGCCGCCGCCGACGCCATCGTCTTCGGCACGCCGACCTACATGGGCGGCCCGAGCTGGCAGTTCAAGAAATTTGCCGATGCCTCGTCCAAGGCCTGGTATGGCCGCGCCTGGCAGGACAAGGTGTTCGGCGGCTTCACCAACAGCGCCAGCCCGGTCGGCGACAAGGGAGCGACCCTGGTCCAGTTGCAGACGCTGGCCTCGCAACACGGCGGCCTGTGGGTCAGCCTCGGCCTGCTGCCGGCCAATACCAAAGTCGCCACCCATGCCGACGTCAACCATCTGGGTGGCTCGGTCGGCTTGCTCGTCCGCTCGCCGTCCGATGCCGGTGTCGACGAAATTCCGTCGGGCGACCTCGAGACGGCTCGCCGTTACGGCCAGCGCGTCGCCGGAATCGCAGCCCGCCTGCGCGCTTGAGCCAGCGGGCCGGCTCCGGCCGGCCCGTGAGTGCGGTGTTTCAAGTTGTCGACACACTGCTATAGTGCGGTCATTCCCCGTTCGTTTGGAGTGACCGCATGGCCCTGACCACCTCGCTGGACGATTTGTCCATTCTGCTGATCGAACCGTCGGCGATGCAGGCCAATCTGGTGACCCGCATGCTCCAGCATCAGGGGGTGCGCCACATCGAAACGGTGGATAACGGCGCGGCGGCGCTGATGGCCATGACCTCGCACGATCCGGCCCGGCTGATCGTCATCAGCAGCCTGTACCTGTCCGACATGGCCGGTACCGACCTGGTCGCCGCGATGCGGGCCGACGAGGCGCTGGAGAGTGTGCCCTTCATCCTGGTTTCCAGCGAGACGCGGCCGCAGGTGCTCGAACCGGTGCGCCAGTCGGGGGCGTGCAGCATCGTGACCAAACCGTTTACCGAGCAACAGCTGTCGCGCGCCCTCTATGCCGCCGCCGATTACCTCAATCCGCCGGACGACCTCGACGTCGGCGAAATCGAAAACCTGCGCGTCTTGCTGGTCGACGACAGCATGGCTTCGCGCCGCCACTTGCGCCGCCTGCTCGCCGAACTGGGCATCGAGCGCATCACCGAGGCGGAAGACGGCAAGCAGGCCGTCGCGCTGTTGGCGGACACCATGGTCGACCTGGTCATCACCGACTACAACATGCCGGAAATGGACGGGCGGGAGCTGACCGAATACATTCGCACGCAAAGCTGGCAGAACAGCGTACCCATCCTGATGGTCACCAGCGAGCAGAACATGGGCCGCCTGGCGGCGGTCGAGCGGGCCGGTGTCTCGGCCATCTGCGACAAGCCGTTCGAAGCCGGCAATATCCGCAAGCTGATTAGCGAGTCGATCCTGCGTTAACGTTTGCCGCCCGCTTACGGGCGAGCAGTGCCCGGATGCCGTGGCGGCCGACGACGAACAGCGCCAGCAGGACCAGCAGCGGGTCGAGCAGCGCATCCCACAGATTGGCAAACAGGCCGGCGGCGTAGGCCAGCAGGTCCACGCTCAGGATGAGCAGCGCCATCTCCTGGCGTCGCCACCACAGGGCGGCGGCCACCGGCAGCAGCGTGGCGAGCAGCGGCCAGGGCTGGTAGCCGAGGGCGTAGGGGTCGACCGGCCCCCAACCGAGCGCCGCGCCATAGAACAGTCCGGCAAATGCAAGCAGGCCGAGGGCCGGCCGCTCATCGGGCAGCAGGCTGCCGCGTCCGGCCAGTTGAAGGATCGCCAGCTGTAGCAGGGTGGCCGACGGGGCGCCGAAGATGCCGTGCATGGCCGGTGCGATGCCGGCCAGCAAGGCCGTGGCGGTGGCCACCAGCGCGGCGCGCTGGCGCAGCGGGCCGAGCGGCAGCAGCGTGAACAGGGCGCCGAACACCAGCCCCTGGGCGAGCAGACCATAGGCGGCGACCAGGTTCATGGCTTGTCTCCATCCAGCCAGGCTTCGGTGAACATGGCGTGCTTGATGCCCTGCCGGCGCCAGGTATAGGCCAGGTGAATGCGGCCGTCGCGGGCCAGCAGCAAGGCCGGGTAGGAGAATTCGGCGCCGCCGTCCGGGGCGCTTTCGACGGTGCGACTGGCTTGCCAGGTTTTGCCCTGGTCGGCCGATAACCAGAGCAGGAGTTGGTCGCGGTTGTCGGCACCGTTGCCGGCCAGCAACAGGCGGCCGCTGGGCAGGCGCAGCAGGGCGACCGAGGAATTCGAATTCGGGATCGCCAAGGCCGGCGCGGCCGGCCAGCTTTGACCGCCATCGTCGGTGACGGCAACCTGAATCTGGCCGCGTCCGGGGCCGGCATCGCGCAGCAGAGCCAAGGCCCGCTTTTCGTCGACGGCGACGACGGCGGGTTGCAGGCTGGCCCGGTCGTGCGGCATGCGCACCTTGTCGAGTACCTGGCCGGTCGGCGACAGTCGCAACCACTCGCCATGCTTGGCCAGGAATTCGTGATAGACCGGCAGGCCAAGGCCGCCATCGGCCAGGGCTAGCGGCGGGGTGCGGGCCAGGGTGCTGATATTGACCAGCGGCGAGGTGCTCAGGCGGCGGGCCGGCGACCAGCTCGCCCCGGCATCGGTCGACACGCTGTGGTTCAGTGCGCTGCCGGCCCAGCCACCAACGGCGACGCTGACGTACCACAAGTGCAGCCAGCTGCCTTCGACGTAGAGCACCGGATTGCCCAGCTTGCGCACGTAACTGAAGGTGGCGCCGGCCGTGCTTTCGCGGCTGGCGATCTGGCGCGGCCGGCTCCAGCCGTCCTTGCCGAGCAGCGAGAACCAGATGGCGACATCGGCCGCGCCTTCGCGGCTGCCGGCAAACCAGGCGGCAGCGATGCGGCCGTCGGCCAGCTGGGCCAGGCTGGCGGCATGCGCCGATTCTGCCGCGACCGGCAGGCGCTCGGCCTGAAATTCCGCCGGCAGGCGGCTCGGCTTGGCGGCCGGCGGCGGCACGAAAGCGGGCGCTTCGGCGACCGGAACCCGCCAGGCGGCGGCGCCGACGGCCAGGGCAAACAGGAGGGGCGTCAGCCAGCGCGGCAGGGGCGGCATCACGGTTTGCTCAACTCGAACCAGATGACGGTGGTTTGTAGCGGGTCGAGCCGGCGCGTGCGCAGGGCGTTTCGCCAATCGTCGAGGCTAGCGCCGACCCTGGCAAAGCGCAGGCCGGAGCCGTGCGAGGCCAGGACGCGGTAGCTGCCGAGCTGGCGCGCCTGGTAGCCGCCTGCGGTCAACGCCGGTAACAGGCGGAAAAAGTCTTGCTCTTCCAGGAAGATCGGCGTCCGGGTGGCGTGCAGTTCGGCCAGGTCGAAAGCATCAATCTGCCCATAGTGGCGGTGGGTCTGGCCGCTGAGGATAGGTAGCAGGGCCGGTTGCGGGCCGTTGACCATGGCCACCGGCTGTTGCCGGCCGAGGTCGACCACGGCCGGCGGTACGGCATTGACCCCGAGCGCCGGAAAGACGCCCCAGAGCAGGGCGATCCAGTACAGTATCGGCGCCGCCAGCGTGTGGCCGGTCGACCGCTCCCGCCACCAGGCCCAGGCCAGGTAGGCGCCGGGCAGGATCAGCCAGTAGCCACCGCCGAGGTCGAACCACAGCGTGAACGCCGCCAGGCCGCCGCCGAACAGCAGGGCCAGCCCGGCGCCGAGGTGGAGCGGCCAGCGGCTGCGCAAATCCGGCAGGGCGAGGGCGATCAGGATGGCCAGCGGAATCAGGGAGCCGATCAGGTAGCGGTCGAAGCTCTTGATGAACAGGAAGGGCAGAAAGGTGAGCAGGAACCAGATAAGCAACAGGCGTTGCGGCCCGGTCTGGCGCGGCGCCCGCCAGGCGGCCACGGCGAAGACGAAGACCCAGGGCAGGGCGATATTGAGCAGGCCGAGCAGGATGCCGGGCGACAGGTTGAAGAACTGGCGCGATTCCAGTTCGTCGGCCAGCACCCGTTCGGCGACCTCCGGATAGAGCCCGCGCACGATGAAAAACCAGGGCAGGGCCAGTGCCGCCCACAGCAACAGGTGGCCGCCGATGCTCGGCCAGCGGCCGCGCAGTTCGCTCAGGCGCAGGCGGCCGCTGAGTATCAGGGCCAGGCAGCCGCCGCCGAAAACCAGGGCGACGATCGGACCCTTGGTCAGGAAACCGGCGGCGAGCAGCACGGCGCTTGCGGTCAACCACGGCCAGCGCCGGGTTTCCTGCCAGACCAGGAAGTTCCAGAAAGCGGCAGCGGACAGCGCGGCGACTGGTACGTCGAGCATGAAGCGACGAGCTTCGGTGGTCAGCCCGAGGCAGCCGAGCAGGATGCAGCCGGCGATGAAACCGGTCTGGGCCTGGCCGGACAGGCGGCGGGCGATGCCGGCAGTCGATACCACCAGCAGCGCGGCGAACAGCACGGCGATCAGGCGGGCGGTGAATAAGGAAGCACCCAGCGTCTCGAAAGCAGCCCGGCCCAGCCAGTAGAGCAGCGGCGGTTTGCGGATGCGCGGCACGCCGTCGAGAAAAGGGACCAGCCAGTGGTCGCCGGCGATCATTTCCAGCGGCGTGCGCAGGCCGAGGAAGAATTCGTCCTTGCCGGTCAGTCCGCTGGCGACCCAGATGCCGGGCAGCAGGACGGCCAGGGCTAGCAGGAAAAGCAACAGGGAAGGGTATCGGCGGGCGATCATGGGCCGCGATTTTACCCGCTTCGCCCAGGGAGCCGGGCAGCAATGCCCGGGGAAAAGTTTTGGTAACAAAGTGAATGCTTATTTACGATCAAAATTTTTACGGGATAATCCGGGCTGACGACGAGGCTAGCGAGCAGACGGATATGCGAATCAGGAATTTTATTTTTGCCGCATCGGCCTTGGTGGCGATGCTTTTCTTCGGTGGCGCGTACTGGGCGCTCGGCAATATTTTCGACAATGTCGTCAAGACCAATGCCGCCCGCACCTCCGAAGCGGCGGCCAAGGTGACTTTTGCTTCGATGTACCAGCTGATGAGTCAGGGCTGGCGGCGCAGTCAGGCCGATGCCTTCCTGAAGGGAACCGCCGAGGCGGGGCAGGGTACCGGGCTCAATGTGCAGATTTACCGCAGTCAGGTGGTGATCGACCTGTACAAGGAAATCGAGCAGCCGCCGCTCGACGACGAACTGAAGGCGGTTTTTGCCTCGGGGCAGGCGCTGCGCCGCGATACCGACACTTATGCCCGTCACATTTATCCGCTGGTCGCCGAGGATCGTTGCCTGAGTTGTCACCATAACGCCGCGGTCGGGGCCGTGCTCGGTGCCGTCGAAGTGCGCCAGGATTACGCCGCTTTGTTGTCCGACGCGCGGCGCGACCTGTTCCTGGCTTTCGCCGTCTTGTTGCCGCTGGCCCTGGTGCTGGCCGGCGCGGCGGTGTGGTGGGTCGGGCGGCGGATCGAAAGTTCGGTCGACGACCTGCGCAACAGCTTCGACAGCATCGGCGCGGTCGGCGACCTGCGCCATATCGATATCGACCGGCACGATCTCGGTTTCGTCGAACTGAACAGCATCGTCGATGCCCTGGGGGGGCTGCTGGAAAAACTGCGCAATATCGCCGTCGACAAGGAAGTGCTCAAGTTCGAGATCGGCTTGCTGGAGAAATTCGTTATCACCTCCGATGTCGTGCGCGACTGGCGCGAATATGTTGGCCGCCTGCTCTGCGACATCAACGGCATCATGTCGGCGCATGTGCTGTTCTCCATTTTCAAGATCGACGACGAGCTGTTTGATCTGGAGATCTTCTGGCGCGGCACGCCGACGCGCGAAACGCAGGCGATGATGGAAAAATACATCCGTCTCGAACTGACCAAGCTGTCGGCCTTCTCCGATATTACCGAGTGCGCCATTCACCACCATGTCTCCGATTTGACGGCGCCGGAAGTGCGTTTGAGCGAAGCGGAAGTCTCGGTGCGGGTCAAGTCCTTCTTCGTCGAGATGCCGAAGATCGGCGGCATCGTCGGCATCGGCGTCCATGCCGGCGTGCTCGACGACGAGACTCGCTTGCTGGTCATGGAAAGCGTGCTGTCCACGCTGCTCAACGTGGTCGGCTCGGTGAAGGCGATCTACAAATACACGCGCGACCTGGAGTATTACGCCACCCGCGATCCGCTGACCGACCTGTTCAATCAACGCGTGTTCTGGGAATTGGCCGGCTACGAAGTCGGTCGTGCCCAGCGCCACGACTACAAGTTCGGCCTGCTGTTGATCGACCTCGATAATTTCAAGCTAATCAACGACAACTACGGCCATTCGGTCGGCGACCGCTATCTGCAACGCTTTGCCCGCCAGGTTCAGGAGGCCTTGCGCGATGGCGACATCCTGGCCCGTTACGGCGGCGACGAATTCGTCGTGCTGCTGCCGGAAGCCGAGGCCGATGCGGTGGCCATGGTCGCCGAGCGGGTGCGCCTGGCCGTCGAAAACCTGGTGGTCGAGGCCGATAACGGCGAGCCGCTGCGCGGCACGGCGTCGATCGGTCTGGCCGTCTACCCGGACCATGCCGACAATCCGAAAGATCTGCTGCTGTTCGCCGACAACATGATGTACAAGGCCAAGGCCGGCGGCAAGGGGCGGGTGTCGGTGCCGACTGCGGAGGATGTGGTCGAGGTCTTCCGCGGCATCACCCAGAAGAGCGTGATGGTGCTCGAAGCCATCGAGGCGCGCCGCGTCATGCCCTACTTCCAACCCATCCTCGATGTCGAAACCCGGCAGATCGCTGCCTACGAGGTGTTGTCGCGCATCGAGTTCGAGGGCGAAGTCATTCGCGCCGACGAGTTCGTCGAAATCGCCGAGAAGATGGGGGTCATCCACCGTATGGATACCCTGGTGCTCGAACAGGCGCTGGCCGCGCTGGCGGCGATGGGGCACAAAGGTTACATTTTCGTGAATTTGTCGCCGCGCGCACTGGTCTTCAACGAGTTTGCCCGCGACATCCGGCGTATCGTTGCCGCCAGCCAGATCAAGCCCGACCGCATCGTTTTCGAAATCACCGAGCGCGATACGGTGAAGAATATCTCGATGCTGGAGCGCTTTCTCAACGACCTGAAGGCAGACGGCTTCAAGCTGGCGATCGACGATTTCGGCTCGGGCTTCTCGTCCTTCCACTACCTGCGCCGTTTCCCCATCGATTTCCTGAAGATCGAGGGCGACTTCATCGCCAACATGCTCGACAGCCACAAGGACCACACCTTCGTCACCAGCATCCGCTCGCTGGCCCGCGAAATGGGTATCACCGTGGTTGCCGAGTATGTCGAATCGGCCGAAGTGTTGAACGAGCTGGCCCGCATGGAGGTCCATCTGGCCCAGGGCTACTACATCGGCCGGCCGTCGCGCGAGCTGCTGCCGGTCGATTGGCAACCCGCCGGCGGGTAATCCGCTTGGGGATAGGCTGCTCAATTCGTTATCCCGGCGAAAGCGGGGGCCCTGCGCTTTGATTTTTCTGGATTCCTGCCTACGGCCAAAGGAAGTCCCTGTGGGGCGCGGGAATGACGTTTCTTGAGAAACCTGGATTCCGCAGTTCAAGAACGCGGATGATGCGGATTGCACGGATTGACGCGGATTTTTACAAAGGTGCTGGATCACCTATCGGGTGAGTGCATAGCCAACAAAAAATCCGTGTTCATCCGTGTTCATCCGTGTTTGTCCGCGCTATCCGCGTTCAAATGGGGTTTTCAGGTTAAATCAGCGCTTCCTTAACGGCCGCTGTACACCGGTGGCCGTTTCTGCATGAAGGCGTCGATGCCTTCGCCGGCATCGGCGGCCATCATGTTGCAGGCCATGGTCTCTGCGGCGTACTGGTAGGCTGCCTCCATCCCCATTTCCAGCTGCTTGTAGAACATGCGCTTGCCGGTGGCCACGGCGACCGCCGAT
>Ga0316605_10001039_pt1 | contig 16829 bp, 14 predicted proteins | sample OWC_soil_day20_n_FD_207666 | JGI IMG/M metagenome (GOLD analysis project Ga0316605, IMG submission 207666) | Wetland soil microbial communities from Old Woman Creek delta, Ohio, United States - OWC_soil_day20_noCT | ecosystem: Environmental > Terrestrial > Soil > Wetlands | place: USA: Ohio...
GCAAATATCATGCCATGAATTACTCGGATTCATGCCATGATTCTGGTCAATTCATGCCATGATTCTCTCCATATCATGCCATGAATTCGAGAATATCATGCCATGAATTCGAGATCAAAGTCAAGTTTAGTAAGATTAATACCCTATCTTTTCAGATTAAACCCTTATAAACTCAGTTCTAAAAGAAAGTTTTTTATGTTGAAATGCTTTATTCCGTTGAAACTATTACCGATAAATTCGTCCTGACTTACAACTATTTTTGGGTAATTATCTTGTATTTTTTGTAGATTACCAAATTCTCTTTCTATTGTTTTTTCTTCTTGAATATTTAAAGAAACTTGTACATATAATTTCTCATTATCTTTCTCACAAACAAAATCAATTTCTTGGGTATCCAAAACTCCCACCTTGACTTTATAGCCTTTGAAGAGCAAATGATTGTATACAATATTTTCTAAAACCTTTGCTCTATCTTGAAGTTTATATCCTACAATAGAATTTCTTATTCCTAAATTCTCAAAATAGTACTTGTCGCCTATTTCAAAAATCCTTTTACCAATAATGTCATATCTACCTACCTTATTGAGGATAAAAGCAGAAGAAAAATAGTCTATATAAGATAGAACTTGATTAGTGTTAATATTAACATTTTGACTTTTAAGATAATCGCTAATTTTTTTTGCAGAAAAGAGACTTCCAATATTGTCAGAAATAAAAGAAAGTAACTGTTCAAGGAATACAGTGTTTCTAATTTTATATCTATTAATAATATCTCTATAAATTATTGTGTTATATATACTTTTTATGTACTCAAAAACAATTTTATCCTCAAGATTTAGATGAATTAGATAGGGTAAGCCTCCATAAATTGAAAACTTTTGAAAAGAGTCATCATTATTTTCTAAATTATGGAACATTAGGAACTCAGAATAGGAAAGAGAATAGATATTGAATTCAACATATCTCCCACTTAAAAATGTTGCAAGCTCGCTTGATAGGATATTGGCGTTTGAACCTGTTATATATATATCGTTATCCTTATCTAAGAGTAAGGAGCGTAGTGTCTTTTCAAAGCCTTGAATTTCCTGAACCTCATCAATGAAAATATAATTCCTTTTCCCTTTTTTCTGTTGAGAAATAATATAGTCATTTAACTCAATAGCATTTTTTATAGAAGAAAACTTTAAATCTTCCATATTGATATAAATTATATTTGCATCAGAATTTTCCTGCTTTATTATTTCAATTAATTGCAGAAGGACATAACTCTTCCCAACACGTCTTTGACCTATCATTACTTTAATAATAGATTTGTGCATGAAAGGTTTAATTCTTTCAATATAAACATCTCTTCTTTTTATAATACTTTCTTCTTGAGTTTTCATTATGATGAAAATTTTTGACAAAAGTACAATAAGTTTTCATTATACTGAAAACTTTTCGGATAAATTAATATGATTTTGTAGGGATTACTGGTTTTCTTGCGATAAAACCCACTGAGCATCTTCTCTTAGCTGTCTTTTCAGGCTAATGTTCTTTTCTTTGGATTTCTTTTTGATTTGACTGTACCAGTTTGAATCGTTCTTTATGTTTTTAATTATTTGATTCAACTTATCCATTTCTTCTGCTGATGTAAGCTTTTCTTTTTCTTCCCAAGTTTGAATTGGATAGTGTATTTCTTTCGTTGGTATTTGTCTTATCTCTCCTTTCAATGGTATTTCTATAAGATTGGTTGGCTTTAGGTCTTTTTGTTTTGAAGGCAAAGAGTCACCTCTCACCTGAGTAAGTAGAAGTTTTGATTGATTGAGATATTGATTTTGTACAAAGTAAACAACCCATACCTTTGTGCTGTCTTCTCTGTAATCAACATAAAGGTCTTGGTAGTTATCGTAAATATCTACATTCTTTTCACTAATTTTATAAACATAATCTTTCCAGTTAAAGCTTTGAAGCGTTACCCATCTGGCTAAGGTTGAAGTTGTGTTGTGTGCTTGACCAAGATATATTATTTGTTTATCAAGATTTTCTATTGGTTTTTCTTTAATAAGTCTTTTAACCAGGGTAAGGCGTTCGGTTGAGAGTTTTATATCGTTTCCTATTGCATTGTTCAGTCTTTGACTTTGAAAAGCTGTTATAAAAACAAGTAAAGAAAGTATTATGATATAGGTTTTCTTTAACAGTGGATATTTCTCTAAAAGGTTTTTAATTAGCAATATTATAGAAATAAGGCTAATGGTGTATGCAAAGAAAGAGAAAAAGGTTGGAACATAGTTTGTAAGTCCTTGAAGGTAGTATTTCTTTGTTATGGCAATAAAACTTTGAGGCAGAAAGGCAAAAAGTATTCCTGTAAGAAAAAGTATAATAAGGGTTTTGGATTTAACTTTTGTATTTCTTATCAGGGAAATGTAAGTTAAGATTGCAATCAAAAGAGATGAAACAAAGAAAAGCATATTTGTCAGGGAAAGCAAAGGAGTTGCTATCAGGTGTTTGTAGTCAAAATACACTTGAAGAGGAAGAGCATAGAGGGTTAGATTATAGATTGTGTCTAAAATTCCTATTAGAGATAAGTTTTCTGCAATTTGTAAGCCTGCATATTGAGGTGGATAAAAATGTTTAAAGCCAAAATATGCTATTAAATACATTGCTCCAAAGATTATATATGGTATTAAATCCTTAAAGACTGAAAATAGAGTTTGTTTTAAAGGTTTGTTATCATTACTTCTTTTCCAAAAGGCAATAATTGGGAAAACAAGATAATAAATTAGGAAGGTTTCATAGTAAATGCTCGCAATAAACATTAGCAATGAAGAAAGGATGAGGCAGGATTTTTTGTTTGAATTGTAGTAAGAGATCATTAGGGAAAATGAAAACAAAATCATTGCAAGAGCAGATGTAAAATATAAAGGATAGGAAGTTGTTGAACTGTGGAAACCCATTATTTGGAAGGTTGCAATAATAAAGACAGAAGACAAAAGGGTGATATTGGAGTTGTTGAACAGTTTATTTATTAATTGAGCAAAAGCTACAAAACATAAAGCAATTGGGAGTATATAGAGAGTGGAGAAATAAAGAGGTGAATCTATCAAATAAGGTAAAGCATATATCCAGCGAGTTATGAAGAAATAGAATCTGCCATGCAAATAGGGTAAATCACCAACAACTTCTGGCCATCGTCCTGAGGTGCAAAGAACATATAAATCAATATCATCTCCAACAGTAAATCCAATCTTGGTTAATGGGTAAAGAGCAATAATATAGATAATGAATAAAAGAAAATTTACTATTCTTTTTTCTTGCTTTGGTTCAATTGCACTAAGTTTCATATTTCTTTATTTATGTAATTAACTCCTTATCCTCTTCTTTTAAACTCCGAAACAATTATTCCTGTTGCAATACTTGCATTTAGAGATTCGGCTTTTTGGTTTATTGAGAAATTAGGTATTGTTATTGGGTTATTAATTAAAGGAAGTATCTCATTACTTATTCCATGAGACTCGCTGCCAATAATAATTATTCCATGTTTTTGAACTTGCTTTTCGTATATATTTTCTCCATTTTCAACTATAGTTCCATAAATTGGATAATCTTTTGGAAGGTTTTGAAGATATGATTTAAGATTATGATAAGAAACATTTACTCTAAACAAAGAACCCATTGTGGATTGAATTGTCTTAGGATTATATTGGTCAACTGTATTCTCAGAACAGATAATATCTTCTATTCCGAACCAATGAGCAATTCTTATTATTGTTCCTAAATTTCCTGGGTCATTAATTTGGTCTAAGGCAATAACCAACTTGTCTTTTAAAACAATTTCCTTTGGCGAAGGAGTTTTTACAACAGCCAGAACCTGATTGGGTGTAGAAAAAGAACTTATCTTCTTTAATTCATCCTCGTTTACCTCAATTATATTACTGGCTTTATTAATTATTCTATCAGAATTATCATCCAACCATTGTTTTAAGGCGCAAATTGTTTCTATTTCATATGATGAGTTTAAAAGTTCATTAACAACCTTAACTCCTTCAACAACAAAAACCTTATCCTGATTTCTATACTTTGATTCTTTATAGGAAGATATTCTCTTTATTTGTGCTTTGGACAACATTACTTATTTGTTTTATAATTGCAAAAGTAAGTCTTTTTGTAGAATTTATTTTGATTGAGTAAACAAAAATAAGACCTTTGAGATATTTCCCAAAGGTCTTATTATAATTTTTGAATTATTATAGCAATTATTCAGCTACAACTTCAAATTCAATTTCTGCTTTAAGATCCTTATAAGCTGAAATAGTTGCTTTATAAGTTCCAAGAGTTTTTATTGCATCACCCTTGATAGAGATTCTTTTTCTGTCAACTTCAATATCAAATTGTTGTTTGATTGAATCAGCAAGTTGAATTGCATTAACTGAACCGAATATCTTACCATTTTCTGATGCCTTAGCTCCTATCTTCAATCCTGAAATTTTAGCATATGCTGCAACTAAAGTTTCTGCATCCTTACGCAATTTTTCTTCTTTAAAAGCTCTTTGCTTAAGGTTTTCTGCAATAATTTTCTTGTTTGAAGCAGTTGCCACCATTGCATATCCTTGAGGAATTAGATAGTTATTTGCATAACCATCCTTAACCTTTACTATTTCATCCTTGTAACCAAGGTTAGTCATATCTTGTTTTAATATAATTTCCATCTATGATTTCCCTCCTTAATTATTTTAATAAATCTGCAACATAAGGCATAAGGGCCAAATGACGTGCTCTTTTAACTGCTTGTGCAACTTTCTTTTGATATTTGTTTGATGTTCCAGTTAATCTTCTTGGAAGAAGTTTACCTTGTTCGTTAACAAACTTTAAAAGGAAATCTGCATCTTTATAATCAATATACTTAATACCACTTTTCTTGAAGCGGCAGTATTTTTTTCTTTGAGTTTCAACCGTAATTGGGGTTAAATATTTTATTTCTGTTTCGTTTGCCATTTCTCTTCAATTATTTAATATTAATTTTCAGCTTCTTCTTGTGATTTAGGCTTAACAATTTCTTGTTTTGCCATAGCTGCTTCTTGTTGTTTTCTCATTCCACCTGAGCGTTTCTTTTCGTTATATGCAATTGCATGTTTGTCTAAAGAAACTGTTAGGAAACGAAGAAGTTTTTCATCTCTTTTGTAAGTTGTTTCAAGCTTAGCAATAAGTTCTCCTTCTGCTTTAAACTCTATTAAATAATAGAATCCTGTTGATTTCTTTTGAATAGGATATGCCAATTTACGCATTCCCCAATTGTTTTCATAAACAATTTCAGCTCCACTTTCAGTCAATAATGACTGATACTTTTGTACCGTCTCCTTTATCTGTTGTTCAGATAAAACGGGAGTCATAATGAAAACGGTTTCGTACTGTCTTACCATTAATTATATGATTTGAATTAATAAATTATTTTCTTTTCCCTTGAAAAGAGTTTGCAAAAATACAACATTTTTCCATTCTTACAACATTTTACACCTAAATTTTGAATCAAATATGTAATTTACAATATTATTTCTCACTAAAAAAAGCAATCAAAAAGAAAAAAGAGGAGCTATATTTACAATATAACTCCTCTTTGTGTTGAATATCTGTTTTGATTATTCGTTTTTGCCGTGGCAGTTTTTATATTTCTTACCACTTCCACAAGGACATTCTTCATTTCTTCCTACCCTTTTCTCAACATGAACGGGTTGAACTTTTTGAGGCTCTGAAGGATTGTCAGCTTTAAGTTCTTCTCTTGTTGTTTTAAGTTTTCTATTATCGCTTTGTGGTAACTGAGTTTGCTTTACTTCACTTTCTCCAATTGGAAGTGTTGCACGACAAAGGAAAGAAGTTATATCTTTATTGATTTCGTTAATCATTTTTTCAAACAAGCCAAAAGATTCTAACTTGTAAATTAACAATGGATCTTTTTGTTCGTAAGAAGCTGCTTGAACTGATTGTTTTAAATCATCAAGTTCTCTTAAGTGTTCCTTCCATGCATTGTCAATTATATGTAGAGTTATACTCTTTTCTATTGAAAGTCCAATTTCTTTTCCATTTGTTATGTAAGATTTCTCAATTGGAGCAATAGCATTCATCATCTTTACTCCATCAGTTACAGGAAAAGCTATGTTTTCGTAAGTATAGTTTTTGCTTTCGTAAATATTTTTAACATAAGGGAAAGCTAATTGTGCTATTCTTTCCATTCTTTCCTTATAGTTTGAATAAACTCTTTCAAAAAGCTCTTCTGTTAAATCAGATTTCTTAGTATTTGAGAAAATTCTGCTATCTTGAATTGGGCACTCCATTGATGTTAGCTTAATAAACTCAAGTTGAAAACCTTCAAAATCTCCATTATTATGATATTCATTAATCATATACTCTAAAGTATCATACATCATATTGGAAATATCAATGGAAAGTTTATCTCCATAAAGTGCATTACGACGTTTTGAATAAATAACTTCACGTTGATTATTCATTACGTCATCATATTCCAATAGTCTCTTTCTTGTTCCAAAGTTATTTTCTTCAACCTTTCTTTGAGCTCTTTCGATGCTCTTTGTCATCATTGAGTGCTGAATAACTTCTCCTTCTTTTAGTCCAAGTCTATCCATAACCTTACTCATTCTATCGGAACCGAAAAGACGCATTAAGTTATCTTCCAAAGAAACAAAGAACTGACTGCTACCTGGATCTCCTTGACGTCCTGCACGTCCTCTTAACTGACGGTCAACTCTTCGTGATTCATGCCTTTCTGTACCAATAATTGCTAACCCTCCTGCATCTTTTACTCCTTCACCAAGCTTGATGTCGGTACCACGACCTGCCATATTGGTTGCAATGGTAACTGTTCCTGTACGGCCTGCCTCTGCAACAATATCTGCTTCTTTTTTATGCAGCTTAGCATTTAATACATTATGCTTAATCTTTCGCATTGTAAGCATTTTGCTTAAAAGCTCTGATGTTTCAACTGATGTTGTTCCAACCAAAATAGGTCTTCCTTTTGAAACTAAGCTTTCAATTTCAGTAATTACTGCATTGAACTTTTCACGTTTTGTTTTATAGATTAAATCATTTTCATCCAAACGAGAAATTGGGCGATTGGTTGGAATAACAACAACATCTAATTTATAAATATTCCACAACTCTCCTGCTTCTGTTTCGGCTGTACCAGTCATACCAGCAAGCTTTTTGTACATACGGAAGTAGTTTTGTAGTGTTATGGTTGCATAGGTTTGGGTTGCTGCTTCAACTTTAACATTTTCCTTTGCTTCAATTGCTTGGTGCAATCCATCGGAATAACGTCTTCCCTCCATAATACGACCTGTTTGTTCATCAACAATCTTTACTTGATTGTTAACAACAACATATTCCACATCTTTTTCAAAAAGAGTGTAAGCCTTTAGAAGTTGGTTAATAGTATGAACTCTGTCGGATTGAGTAGCATAAGATTGAAGTATTTTTTCTTTTCTTTCTGCTTTTTCTTTTGGAGTTAGTTCTTCTTTTTCAAGTTCAGCAATTTCACTTCCAACATCGGTAAGCATATACATCTTTGGATCTTCTCCCAATTGAGCAAGATATTCCATTCCCTTATCGGTAAGTTCTATTGAGTTCACTTTTTCATCAATAATAAAGTAAAGAGGGTCATCAATTTTATACATCTCCTTACTTTGGTCTTGCATAAACTGGTTTTCAGTCTTAAGCAAAAGTGATTTCATTCCTGGCTCACTCAAAAACTTAATTAAAGCCTTATTCTTTGGAAGTCCGTGATGAGCTCTAAGTAATAACATTCCTCCTTCACGTTCTTGATCTGAAGTTCTTCCTTCCTTTAAAAGATTTTTTGCCTCTGCAAGAATTTGAGTAACGAAACCTCTTTGAACATTATAAAGTTTTTCAATTACTGGGCGGAAACGTTCAAACTCCTGATCATCTCCCTTTGGTGTTGGACCAGAAATAATAAGTGGAGTACGAGCATCATCAATCAAAACTGAGTCAACCTCATCGACAATTGCATAATTATGTTTTCTTTGAACAATCTCGTTTGTGTTATTACACATATTATCTCTTAGATAGTCAAAGCCAAATTCATTATTTGTACCATAAGTAATGTCGGCATTATAAGCTTGACGTCTTTCTTCAGAGTTTGGTTCATGCTTATCAATGCAATCAACTCTTAGTCCATGGAACTCAAATATCATACTATTCCATTCAGAGTCACGCTTAGCCAAATAATCATTAACAGTAACAACATGAACTCCTTTTCCAGGCAAAGCATTCAAATATATTGGTAGAGTTGCCACAAGGGTTTTTCCTTCTCCTGTTGCCATTTCTGAAATTTTCCCTTGATGCAAAACAGTTCCTCCAATAAGCTGAACATCGTAGTGAACCATATCCCATTTAATGGTGTTTCCTCCTGCAATCCAAGAGTTATCAAAAAATGCCTTATTCCCTACAATATTTACATTATCTTTATAGGATGCCAATTCTTTGTCATAATCATTTGCTGTAACCTCAACCTTTTCATTTTCGGCAAAACGTCTTGCTGTTTCCTTCACAACTGCAAAAGCTTCTGGAAGAATATCATTTAATACATTTTGTGTCTTATCATATGCCTTTTTTTCCAACTCTTCCAATTCAGAGTATAGAGATTGTTTTTCTTCAATAGGCATATCCAATTCTGTATCTATTCTTTGGCGAATTGTATTAACTCTTGCTTCTTCCTCTGCTATTTCATTATTAATTCTTTGCTTAAACTCTTTGGTTTTATCTCTAAGCTCATCGTTGGTTAGGTTTATAACTTTATCGGAATATACTAAGCATTCTTGTAGTATTGGCTTAAGTTCTTTTAAATCTCTCTGAGACTTATTCCCGAAAAGTTGTGAAAGAAAATTTGACATCTTTATTATTATTTAACTGTTATTTTAATCTGTTAATGAAAGTTTCATTAATTTTAATTGTTCAATACAATCAAAATCTATTCCATTTTAATCAATCTGCAAAAATAGCATATTTATTTGTCAGTTTTGACAAAAAAACTAATAAAACAATAAATAACGAGGTAATAATTAGATAAATTATCAATAACAAAAAAATATGGTAATTAAATATTTTGAAGCTTATGTAATTTATAGAATTAGATTTTATTACCTTTTAATTTGTATTCCAATCAACAGAATAATATTTAGAATCTAACGCCACAAGAAAACTCTATTGTTTTCATATAACTAATAATATCTGACTTTTCTGGATAAACCAATATCTCTCTTGAAGAATATCCGACTACCCAATTCTGATGATAAACATCTTTAATCACATAATTATTATATCTCACCCTTTGAAATCTCATTCCTATTGTTGCATAAACACCAACAATATTCTTTATTCTATACTCCACACCTATCTTTGGACTAAACATTAAACCATGATTTCCCTTCCAATCAGTATCATAATATGTATCTTTTGCAATAGTATTTTCTGGATAATTTGTAAAAGTATAGCCTATCTTAAAATTAATAAATGGCTGCCAGTTACAAGATGAAATATTAACCCTAAAATAAGCATAGAGTGGAAAGTCATTCATAAAAAATCTTTGTCTTCTCTCATAATCTGGATTAGCCCAAGGGTCATTAGAAACAAGAGTATAAAAATTCTTTATTTGAGTATATTGAGCTCCTAAACCTATATAGAAAGTATTATTTAAGTTATACATAAGATTAATTCCTACAAAGTTATTATCCTGAGAATTATCTCTATATTGTGTTGAGTATAAAACACCACAATCTGTTTCTATACTAAACTTTCTATTGTTTTGTGCCAAAAGAAAAAAAGGTAAAAACAATAATATAACTAATAAAATCCTTTTCATAATAAATCCTTTTAAAATACAAATGCGATTGAATATTTCATATACTTTATCTTAAAGCCACTTTGTCCTATACCAAACAATCCTGTTTCTTTTACAGGTTGAACCATATTATAGGAACCATAACCAAACCCAGTAGATAAAAGTAGTTTATTTGAACTACAAAGGTCAAACCCAAAAATAATATTAGTTTCAAGATAAGCCATTTGTCTATTATAAGATGTTTGAAGATGGTAATCAGGCAAACTCGTTATAGAATCATCAAACACATCTAAATAGTTGAATGTATAAATAAATCTAACATCTAAACCAATCTCAGAAACGGAAGTCTTTTTTGCTATAAAATAGTACTTAAGATAAATAGGGAAAAGATAGTAATTCGCCTCAGCTAATCCTCCATAATACCACACTTCTCCATAAGATTCAACTTGCTTATTATAATTATATTTAAACAATTCACTTTTAAAACCAAGCCCCCATACCAATACCAAAACTATTTCTTTTATCAACAAAATAATTAGCATCAAAACTAATGCTTGGAACAAAACCATCAATCAAACTAATTCGAGATGTAAACTCTAAATTATATTTTAATTTTTGTATTAAAGGTTTTGCATTGATTTGTTGATTATCTTGGGCTATAATTAAATTACATATAATCAATGCAAAAAGAAATGGCAGTAATCCTTTTTTCATTCTTATTCTTATTAGTTTAACTTCGAGTTATTTATTTGTCAATTCTAATCTATATGATATTTATTCTTCACATATAGTATAATAACTTATTCTTAATGTTTATTTTTCTTAATACCTCATCAATATTTAGTAAAAGGCTTTGAATATCACAAAATGAACCATATTCATAAATTATCTGTTTATCTGAAATGGAATTAGCAACGAAAATAAAAGCCTCATTCTTTATTACCTTAGTATCTTTTCTGACAAAATAACACAACACTCCACTAACAAAAGAGAAAGCCAAAAGAGAAATCAAGATTAGAATATATATACAAAAGTAAATCATAATACCTTAAATAAATATCTGCAAAGCTAATAAAATAATTTACTCGAAATAATATAATAGGAATTATCTTTTCTTGTTTAATACCTCATCAATATTTTTCAAAAAGCTTTGAATATCTCGAGAAGGGCCATATTCTTTATAAATTATTTGTTTCTCTGGATTAATTAATACTATTACTGGGGAATATATTGGAAATAGTTTATTATTCTTTTGAGAGAAGAGAACATGATCCATTTTTATTTTCTGATTCTCACAATAGCTCTTTAGGTGAGGATTTGGTTTTTCTACTAAGTCTATAGATAATACCTTTATACCTCTTTTCTCAAATTCAGAATAATTATCATAAACCATCTTCATAAATTCAAAACAAGGAAAGCATGTAGAAAACCAACTATCTAACATTATCCAACCTTTTTCATCTTTTAGATAGTGTTTCTTTCCTTCAAAGTCTATATAAGCTCTATTCAAATCTTCTTTATCTAATAAACTTGGTCTTGATTTCCATTCATTAACTATGGAATCCTTAATCTTATCCTGATTTATCTTTTCTTGAGTTTCAATCGCCCAAGGGAAATTATTCCTTACAAGCAAATAATCCTTCCTTAAATCATTATCAACATCTAACATATAGTCCTCAATCTTTCCTCTTTTCTCCTCCTCAATGTTTCTTTTGAATTTTATTTCTCTATAAATTGCACCTAAACTAATTTCTGCCAAAGTATTATTTTCTCTTTCAGTAGTTATTTTATCAATATTATAGGTTTGAGTATTTACATAAGCACTTACCTTTTCTATCATCAAAATATTATTGACAATCTTCGTGCTATCTATCCACTGAAAAACATAGTAATCCTTGTCTTTAAAACTATTATAGAAATTAGGAGTAGTATCCTTATAGTATTTTGGTTGAATCATAAATCTAAAATAATCAAACTCACTAACAATCATACTATGGTTCATATAATCACCGAAAGAAACACCTTTACCTATTTTATTAATTGCTATATATTTTCTATAGTAGTGTATTGTTGTATTAGTGTCAAGATAGCTATAAGAAGAATAAATGTTATTACTTAAGGATATAAATCCCTTACTATTGTCAAATACCATTTTACTACTTGTCTTTACTTCTTTAAGAGAATCTTTATAACCTCCGTTTACTTCATCATAAACTCCCCTTTCAATAAAAAAATAATCTACATCTAAAACATTTAAAGAAGGCTTATAGTATTCTTTAATAGCCTTTTTCCAAACTTGATTTGCATCTTGTGCATTAATAGAAACTGCAACTAACAAAAGAAAGGCAGCAACAAAAACTTTTTTGTACATATTCATATTATAATTGTTTTAAGAGTAAAACTCTCATAATTTTTATTTATTGCTTAAACAGGAAATTACTTCTTAATTTATTTTTATTTGATATAAGTGTATCAAAACCTTATTATAGTTGAATAAGATAAGGTATAAATTTCTTATGGTACGTAGATAGTTTAGTTATGGTACGACCATAATGGTGTTATGGTCGTACCATAGTTTATGTATGGTGCCACCTTACAGAAGTATCGTGCTACCATACTTGAGTAACATGCCACCTTACTTATGGTATGATGCCACCTTACTGAATTTATTCCTTATTTAAATAAGTTTTTATTTGATTTGAGTAGACTGTTTCTTTGTTTAAATAAAGAGAAATAGGATATTCATTAGAATATTAAGCCTTAAAATATTATTAAGACTAAAAAGTTCGAGATAAAATCAATGAGTTGAATGAAATGCTTTTGGGATTTTGCTTAATTAGATTCTTTCACGCTTTTGTGAATAAATATCCAAGGCAACTATTGCAGCCGTGAAAAACCAAAAAGGAATGGATAACTTATCTGTGTCAAGGAAATTGTTTAACACTCCATGAGTATAGTAAGTTACTAATGACATAGTCAGAAATATTGCTAACTGTCCTTCTGTTTTGTTTTGAGCTCTTTTATATACTTTTACTCCAGTGTAGATTACTGTGGAAAAGAGAATAATTACAGAAATCATCCCCAAAACTCCACTTTCAGTCATTGGTCCAAAGTATTCGCTATGTGCATTTCCTAAATTCCCAGCATTTGTACTTATGGTTGAAAGCTGATATGACTTTTGGTAACCAGCATATTCAAATTGATAGGTCCCTGGCCCCCATCCTAAGAATGGTTTTTCTTCAAACATTCTAAAGGCACAAGCCCAACGATTAAGTCTTTCAACATTTGATGCATCGGTGCTGATGTTGGACATTGAAGATATGTGTTCTGCAATATTTCCTGAAGAGTCTTGATTATTTTTCTCCAACAATTGAAGTATTGGAGTTTGAAAAGCAAAGAAGAAAAGAATTCCTGCAAAAAGTACAGTTAGTATTAATTTTAGTTTTATCCTGAATTTGAGTATCAAATATATTCCAATTGCTGGTAATATACTCATCCATGCTGCTCTTGAATAAGAAAGAATTAATCCTGTAAGGAAAACTCCAAACAAAGCAAAGTAAAACAATCTTCCCCATTTATTTGTTGATTTGGAAAAAATGAAGAATGAAGTTAAGGTCAAAAACATTGCAAGGATTGCACCATAAGCAGTATGGTCATTATAGAATGGCTGCATTATATAAAAACATTCGTCAAATTCAAAGCCTTTTTGTGCGAAACTAATTGTTGCATAAATCACAACAAATACTAAGGAGGTTGCATAGAAAAGGTACATCGTTTTGATTTTCTTGAAATTAGAAAACAAAGGTATTATTGCCAAATAGAAAGGTATGATATAAAATATCTTTGAAGTAAAGAATTTGAAAGAAACTATCGGTCTAATACTGGTAAATGATGTTATTAGCATCCAAAACAAATAAAAAGCAATAGCAAGAGATATTGGGTGAGTGAGAATTTTTGTATTATATTTACCATCAACCAAAACTTTTATAGAAAAGACAAGAGTAAATAAAATTAACAAAGGTTCGGTTGGAAGTGTCATTGCAGTTGTTTCACTCACCAGCATATTTATTGACAAGGGAGTAAGTAATGCAATTAAATAAAGCACTTTGTCTAATTGATAATAATATAAAAGCAAAAGGAGAAGAACTATTGGTATTACTCCATAAATATAATATTCATAGTCGATGTAGGAATAGCCAATCCCAATAAATAGAGCACAAAGAGAAGAGATTATGATAATAGTTTTAGTTCTATCATTCACACTTTTCCAAAGGCCAAGAAGTGGAGAAAGGATTTTCTTGATGTAATCAATTATTTGATTAAGAAACCTCATTTTCTTTCTTTGCAATTTTATTCTTATCTCTAAGTATTAAAACAAATATTGCAAGAAAAGAACAACCAATTCCTCCAAGAATTGCAATAATTGAACGTTTTGGTTTGTCTTTTAATTCTGATGGATATGCTGAATCTATAATAAAATCGTTTGGGACATTGCTTTGAGCATCAACTTTAACTTGTTCAAGCTTTTCATCCCAGTTCTTAAGTGTTTCTGTCTTTCTTTCCAATAAGATTTTCATCTCAGAAATATCAGGTCCAAATTCTCCAATTTGAGATAACTTGTTTTCTAATCTTGAAACAGCAGCTTGATTGCCTGAAGCAATTTGTTTGGCAAGCTCTTGACTCATTCTATCTGACATTTTTTCTGGATCAAATATCTTATGTTGCATAGCAAGTTTTGCAAATTTACCTGCCAATGAGTCAATATCTTTTTGTAATCTATTGCGAGAAGTTGTTAGAGCAATAACCAAAGAGTCCATTTTAGCCCTTTTCATATCATTTCTCAAAACCTGCATTTGTGAAGCCATATAATTGGCAATATTTGCAGCATAATTAGGATCTGTATCCCAAACTGTAAGCTTTACTCCTAAGTTTTCTGTTCTTTTGATTTTAATGTTTGAAACTAATCTTTGATTGAGTTTATCGCTTCTTGCCTGTGTGTTTTCTGCCTCAATTCCATAATGTTCTGCCAAATTAAATTTGGAAATTGTTTTAGATATTATGGTGCTTGAATTAAGAATTTCCATTAAATACTCAGCATCCTTTTCTTTTCCAAAACTTAACGCATCGTAGTTATCCATTTGAGAAAGTACTGCTTTTGAAACAGAATTTGTTTCAGCTGCCATAAGCGTAACTTGTGACTTATAGTAGTTAGGGAGCAATAAAGAAAGAAGTCCTATAACTATTGTTGAAATAATAAAGACTATTATTAAAGTAAACTTATGCTTTAAAATAAAGCTAATTGAACTTTGTAATGTAAAGTCGTTAGTTGAATTGGTTTCAATCATATAAAAACTTGGTTTTAATTAGTACCCCCGAGCAAAATATTAATTATTGTCGAATATATATTCATCCATTCATTTCAATATTGTCTTGCAGGGAGTTATAATTTTTCATTCTATTTTTGTCTGTTTTTTTATATATTATGTTGTGCAAATGTTGTGCAATTTTTATATATTTGCAGAAATAAAATACAACATTTCAAGTGGCAAATATACGTGCTTTTATCAGAAGTTCCAAAAAAGAGTTTGCGAAAATACGATTTAGACTAACGGACGGAAGAATGGTACAACTATTCTATGTTAGTGACATATTAGTCAACCCTAATCAATGGGATAATAATAGAGAATGTATTAAAGCAAAGGTATTAATAAACAACATTGAAAGGAATAAGATTAATTATAAAGTTTCAGAGACAAAGAGAATAATATTACAAGCATTTGAAAACTTAAAACAATCATCGGAATATATAACAAGCGAAAACCTTACAAAGTATATTGATAGATTAATTAATCCAGATAATAATAAAACATTTAATCTTGCAGAAGATAATAACTTTTTTCAATTATTTCAGAAGTTTATTTACTCTTCGAAAGTTTCAACTAATAGGCTACAATCATATAAAGTCGTCTTAGGTAAATTAAAACGCTTTGAACTCTACTATAGATTAAGCATCAAAAATAATTTCATATTGTCCTTAAACACGTTTTCCGTTGATATTTTGGACTTATTTGAACAATACTTATTTAATGAGGTAAGTATTATGGAAAAATTTCCAGAAATATATAAAGAAGTTCCAAAGACACAACTTCCAAAGCCAAAAGGACAAAACGCAGTTACTTGTATCCTCACTATATTAAGAACGTTTTTTAATTGGAGCATAAAGAACAATCATACAAATAACTATCCATTTGCACAATTCAAACTCAAACAAGAAGTTTACGGCACACCTTTTTATCTTACTATTGAAGAAAGAAACACTTTATATAATTACGATTTTTCTTATTCTAATGAGTTAGAAATACAAAGAGATATTTTTATATTTCAATGTGTAATTGGTTGTAGAGTTTCAGATTTATATTCATTAACAAAGAATAATATTATTAATGGAGCTATTGAATATATTGCCTTGAAGAAGAAAAACGATCCTGTTACATTAAGAGTTCCACTTAATAATATTGCAAAAGAGATTATAGATAAATATAAAGATTATAAGGGAGAAAAACTATTTCCTTTTATTTCTCAGCCTAAATATAATTTTGATATTAAAAAGGTATTGAAACAAGCAGGCATTGACAGAGTTGTTACAATTCTTAATCCATTAACAAGGCTACAAGAACAAAAGCCATTATATGAAGTAGCATCCACTCATACAGCACGAAAAACATTTATCGGCAATCTATATAAGCAAGTTGAAGATCCTAATCTTATCAGCTCTCTTACAGGACACTCAGAAGGCAGCAAAGCATTCGCAAGATATAGAGATATTGACGAGGAGATGAAAAAAGAATTAGTCGATTTGCTCAATTAGTATTTATTATTCAATTCTCAATAATATTTTATTATTAGTTATAATCTTTATTATTGAATTCGATTTCATCATTAAATATATTTCGAATTATAATATTTATTTGCTTTATGTAGA